>Ga0255346_1002872_pt1 | contig 21061 bp, 19 predicted proteins | sample wastewater_treat_FD_194410 | JGI IMG/M metagenome (GOLD analysis project Ga0255346, IMG submission 194410) | Wastewater microbial communities from Lulu Island WWTP, Vancouver, Canada - plant22 | ecosystem: Engineered > WWTP > Wastewater > Unclassified | place: Canada: Vancouver, British Columbia... | reverse complement strand
TGGGTAGTCTATTTCGGAAGTAAAGATGGCAATCTTTATGCTGTTGATATTAAGACAGGACAGGAAAAGTGGAAGTTCAAAACAAAATATTGGGTGCTCTCTTCGCCGGCCATAGCCGATGGGGTAGTCTATTTCGGAAGTTTTGATGGCAATCTTTATGCTGTTAATATTAAGACAGGACAGGAAAAGTGGAAGTTCAAAACAGAAGGTACGGTGTTCTCTTCGCCGGCCATAGCCGATGGGGTAGTCTATTTCGGAAGTGAAGATGGCAATCTTTATGCTGTTAAATGAGCCCACTTCAAATAACACGGTGTTTGTGTATCGCTTCACTGGCCTAAATCCGCCTTCGGCGGACTTCACAAACACCGAAACCGTTATGGGCAAGTATAAGAAACGACACAACGAGATGGAACAAACAAGAGAACCACCAAAGGATAACTTTGACAGTTCGTGAAAAATATTGACAATAAAAAATAAGTGGAGACCAGCAACCACAAAAAACGGGGCGACACCGAAAAGCCATACGAGCTTGGAAAATAATAAAAAGGAGAAATTATGAATTGGTATTTAAAAGTTTTAAAACAGTACGCTGACTTTAGCGGAAGAGCAAGACGAAAAGAATATTGGATGTTTGCATTATTCAATTTTATATTCCTCATTGTTGCAATGATATTGGACAATGTTTTAGGATTAACTGCTGGCGAACTACCATATGGGGTTTTTTACTTTTTGTATGCCTTTGCAGTATTAATACCTGGATTAGCAGTTGCAGTAAGAAGACTTCACGATGTTGGGAAAAGCGGTTGGATGATTTTGATTGCTTTGATTCCAATTATTGGAGCGATTTGGCTATTAGTTTTAATGGTGACTGACAGTCAACAAGGAACTAACAAATGGGGGCAAAACCCAAAAGAATTGACGGCTTAAAATAAAGAAAACCAGTTCATAACAGCACCTACCCAAAAGTGGCGGTTAAGTGGTTAAATCAAGCTTTGTGCTTCTATCAAAGTTTCTGCTTGGTTGACAGTGAAGTGCTTCGAAATCGCCACCTTCGGGTAGCTGCAAAACGTTGTGCGTCATGCTTAAAAACAAGAGGAAGGATGATAACTCTTATTAAAGGATAAAATATGAAACAATGGTACGAAACATTATTTGAAAATTATGGTGAGAAATACGATAGAGAATGTTTTGCTCAGGGTACTATTGGCGAATGTGATTTTATTGAGAAAGAGCTAAATTTTAACAAATCGTTAAAGATAATTGATGTTGGATGTGGAACAGGTCGTCATTCTATTGAACTAGCAAAAAGAGGTTATCAAGTTACGGGCATCGATTTGTCTATATCATTACTTAAAAAAGCGGAAGAAAAGGCAAATAAAGCCGGCGTAAAAGTTGATTTTTTCAGGCATGACGCCCGCAATCTACCTTTTGAAAAACAATTTGATGTTGCGATAATGCTTTGTGAAGGAGGGTTCCCTCTTATGGAAACAGACGAAATGAATTATGAAATCCTTAAAAACGTTTCTAAGTCTTTAAAGGACAGGTCAAAATTCATATTCACAACGTTAAACGGGTTGTTTCCTTTGTTTCATTCTATAAATGAATTTCACACACAGGGAATAATGGAAGGCAACGCAACTTACCATAGTAAGCATTTTGACTTAATGACATTCCGGGATTATAACATTACAAAATTTGTTGATGATAACGGAGTAGAAAAGGAATTAGAATGTAATGAAAGATATTATGTACCGTGTGAAATAACATGGTTATTAAAAACTCTTGAATTTACAAAAATAGAAATATTTGGAGCAACGCTTGGTGCTTTTTCTCGTGAGGATAAATTGAAAGCAGAAGATTATGAGATGTTAGTAATTACAGAAAGATAAAAAGAATGAACGCACAACAGCAGCTATACGCCATCAAAACGGCGCATAGCCGCGGGACGTTATATGGCATTTTAAAACAAACCACAAACAGACAAATAGATGGCATACTTAGTATTAGCATATCCAGAACTGACAAATGAAGATTTTGACAGAATTCAAAGTTATCGCAAGGACAATGACGAACTATTTTTCAACGTAGTCAATCCTCATTTTACGATTGTTTTTCCAGTGTTTGACATTTCAGAAGAAGAATTTACTAAAGAAGTAAAAGACAAATCTGCGAATTCGGTAAAATTTGACTTTATTATTCGTTGTGCAACAATTAATAAAGATGCTTTTAGTGACTATTTTCATACTTTCTTAGTGCCGGACGAAGGATACAGTAGAATAGTGAAACTTCACGACAAACTTTATAGCGATAAACTCAAAGAAAACTTGCGACTTGACCTTGATTTTGTACCTCATATAGGAATCGGAAATTCACAAGACAGATATAAATGCAAGAAAATGGTTGATGAATGGAATAAGAAGGAGTTTGAGATACGAGGTACAATTTCACGGCTGACAATTGTAAGATATGAAGACGATGTTGTAACGACAATTGAAGAAATTAAACTTAAATAAAGAAAAACGCCCTATAACAGGCGTTTGGCTCAATGGCGGGTGAAGTGGTTAATTAAAAATTCTACCTCGCATCAACTTTTGTGGTGTATTGACAGTTTTTTACTCCGAAATCCGCCACTGCGCCAAGCGCCAAAACGTTAGCGGTAATGGCACTAAAACGAACAATTATCAATTTATCGTTTAACTGAAAATAGATTTTTGTATTTTTGTTAAGAGGTATTTAAAGAATGAAAACGCATCATAAAATAATACTCGGTGATAGCAGACAAATGATTGAAGTGCCAGACAATTCTGTGCATTTAGTGATTACTTCTCCCCCATACTGGCAATTAAAAGATTATGGTTCAGATAATCAAATTGGATTTCATGAAAATTATGAAAGCTACATTAACAACTTAAATTTGGTATGGAAAGAATGCTATAGAGTTCTTCATAATGGATGTAGGTTGTGTGTGAATATTGGCGACCAATTTGCCCGTTCGGTTTATTATGGACGTTATAAGGTTATTCCAATCAGGGAAGAAATTATCAAATTTTGTGAAACAATTGGTTTTGACTATATGGGAGCGATTATTTGGCAAAAAATTACCACATCTAATACAACAGGCGGCGGAGTTCAAATGGGTTCGTATCCCTATCCAAGAAACGGTATTTTAAAATTAGACTACGAATTTATACTCATCTTTAAAAAACTGGGTGAAAGTCCTAAACCTACAAAAGAACAAAAGGAACTCTCCAAAATGACCGCAGAAGAATGGAATACATTTTTTGCAGGGCATTGGAATTTTCCAGGTGAAAGACAAACGAATCATATTGCGATGTTTCCCTTAGAATTACCTTATCGATTAATTAAGATGTTTTCTTTTGTAGGGGAGACCGTTCTTGATCCTTTCGCAGGTAGCGGTACAACTTTACTTGCTGCAAAAAGACTTGATAGAAATTCTATTGGATTTGAAATCAATCCTGATTTTATTCCTATAATCAAAGAGAAATTACAGGTTAATCAACCTGATTTATACGGGACAACCTATGAATTTATAAAACAAAAAACACTTAATATCAGCTTTGAAAACGAAATCCAAAAATTGCCTTATATCTTTAAGGATCCCCACGCACTTGATAAAAGAATAGATATAAAAAAACTACAATTTGGCTCCAAAATAGACAACAATAGTCCCGCCAAACGAGAAGAATTTTTTACAGTAAAGGAAATCATTAGCCCAGAAAAAATAAGATTAAGTAACGACTTAATAATAAAACTTCTTGGTATAAAACAAGACCCATCAAGTAACGGAAAAGCGGTTTCTTTCTTAATTGAAAAAACAAAAGGGAAACGAGTATTTCTAAAATATGATAATATAAAATACGATGATGAAAATAATATTCTTTGTTATATGTATTTGGAAAATAAAACATTTATTAATGCACACCTTATTAAAAACGGTTTAGTAAAAGTCGATACAGCATTAGATTACAAATACAAACAAAAATTTTTGAATTATTTAAGGCATAACGATGGCTAAAGAATGGATATTAAATTCAGCAATGAATCGATTCCAACTCAATTTTAAAAGAAATGTTGGACCGACTTCAGAATCTATAAGAAAATGTGCTCCTAAAAATATTGAAGAGTGGAGAGAGTACTATTTTAAAAATGTAAAATCAAAAGAACATATTATTGAACTTGGGAAGAAACTTTATATTAAAATAACAGAAGTAATTCAAGCTGAAGTATCAGAAATAACAGAACAAGATTGTATTGATTATATGATGCAATTAGTAATTGACCGTACTTACGAAGGTTATGTTACAGAAATACAAACTATTTATGGACAATTACAAAAAATATTAGGTGTAAAGATAGAACCCGCACCTGACGAGTGGGACAGATTATTTAATGTTGATTTCTATATAAAAATTAATGAAAAATACATAGGCTTGCAAATAAAACCCGTCAATGCTGGTATTCAATTACCAGAAATATTTAAGGAGTATAATATACAATCTGAATCTCATCAGAAATTTACAGAAGTATTTGGCGGAAAGGTGTTTTATTTATTCTCTGAAAAAGTAGGAGAACGAAAAGAAATAAAAAATAAAGAAGTAATTGATGAAATAAAAGCAGAAATACAAAGACTTAAGGATACATATTAAGCCACTACCGCTAACAGCGGCTATACGCCATTAAAACGGCGCATAGCCGCTAAACATTAGGCGGCAATGAAAAGGGTCCTACAACAGACAGTAATGATTAATTAAAAATAAAAGGATAACAATATGTCAAAACTTAACGTTGACCAAAAAACAATCTGGTTACTTTTTTCAGACAAGAAAGCTGACTTTCTTATTCCAGATTATCAACGGCCATATGCTTGGGAAGAAGAACAATGTCAAACTCTTTGGGATGATATTTTTGCTTTCGCTTTTCCAGACAATAACAGCGACAATTTTGACAGCAATGAAGAATACTTCTTAGGTTCAATAGTGACTTTTGAAAATGATAGAAATAAAAAAGAAGTAATTGATGGACAGCAACGCTTAACAACTTTGATGTTACTATTAAGAGCATTCTATGCAAAATTTGGAAATATGCAAGACGAGAACTCAAAAAGCACTCGTGAAAGAATTGCACAATGTTTATGGAAAACCAATGAGTTTGGAAAACCTAATCTTAACATATTAAAAATCGATTCGGAAGTAGCAACCGATGATGAGAAAGAAGAATTTTTAGAAATACTTAAGACAGGCATTGTAAATAAAGACCAAAAGAGCAACTATGCGAAGAACTATCGCTTTTTTCAAGAAAAGATAGATACCTTTTTAAGTGAATATCCATCATATTTTGCATATTTACCTGCAAGGATTTTGAGTAATTGTATTCTATTACCAATTGAGGCGGAATCGCAAGACACTGCTTTAAGAATATTTTCAACACTAAACGATAGAGGACTACCATTGTCTGATGCAGACATTTTTAAAGCACAATTTTACAAGCATTACTCGACAAAAAACCAAAAGGACAAATTTATAGAACAATGGAAAGAACTTGAAGAAATTACAGGTAGAATTTTCAAGCCATTGAACGGAACCCCAATGGATGAACTTTTTACAAGATATATGTATTTTGTTCGTGCGAAACAGGGCATAAGATCAAGTACCACAGAAGCATTACGTAAATTTTACGAAAAAGACAAATACTCTATTCTCAAACAAGATGATACATTATCAAATCTCAAAATTCTTGTTGATTTTTGGCATGATGTTTACAATCAGAATCCTGAAAGATTTTCACCTAACATTCTAAGAAAACTGTTTATACTTAATTCTGCACCAAATGGTATGTGGACTTATTTTTTGTCAGTGTATTTTCTGCAAAACAAAAATGAAAACGAACAATTAGAAGAGAATAAATTAGACGAATTTCTAAATAAAACAATCGCATTTGTATGGGCTTTTGCATTTACTAATCCCGGTGTTAATGCATTAAGAACACCCATTTATGCCGAAATGATAAATATTGTAAATGACAAAACAGTCAATTTTGATGAACATAAATTTAATGAACATACATTGCGAACAGCAATCAATAATTTTGAATTTAAAAATGGAAGACCAATTACAAGATCAATGTTAACTTGGTGGGCGTTTAAAGACGATAAACAAGAAATTCCTACCCTCGATACAAATTTTGACATTGAACATATTTTTGCGAGAAAACGACAAGAAAATGACAAGTCGCTAAGCAACACAAAACTATTAGAAGCACTTGGCAACAAATCGTTACTTGAAGACAAAATAAATATAAGAGCTTCTGATTATAGATTTCGTGATAAAATTAAATACTACAAAGGCTTTACCAACGACAAAGGACAGCATCAAAGAGGCACAATTATTTCTGAATTAGTGAATTTGGCTGACAATAAAACTGACTTTATAGAGCAAGACATAATTGACAGAAGCGAAAAAATAGTGAGTCAATTTATTGATTTTCTTAAGCAGAAAAAGTTGATAAAACAAGAATAACCTCAGCCGCTAACACGGGTTTTGCGTTAGGCAAGGTGATCCAGCTAAGGCGGGACAGGTTGTGCAAACTTGGAGCTTTGTGCTTCTATTCAGCTTCGGTGCAGGTTGACAGTTTTGCACTCCGAATCCCACTCGAACGCCAAGCGGCAAACCGTTTTGCACAATTTTAAAAAGTGACACCGACCATTATAAACATTGAATTTAAAGAATATGAAACCTACATGTATTACATACACAAACACGAATGAATATAATATTCAGACATGTGGGTTCCATCAGACCTTTAAAGAATAAATTATATTCTGATGAAAACTATAACCACTCCTTTTCAAATGCTTGAACTCCGAAAATCCTTCTGTCAGTCTCAACGCCTTGAAACCTTTCAAAATATTTATGCTCTCTAATTTATTTTCATTGAAATCTGTTCCTGTTTCAGAAATTTTTTCCTTAATTTTGTCCGGTAGCATATTTTTTCTGTTTTGTAATTATACAGCTAACATACTCATTTTTAATGAGATATTAAATAAAATATGCTACTTTTTTACTTTTTTTTCTCTCTTATTTTCAGCCCTTTCTGAAATGCGAAACTTTAGTAAATAAATGTATGTGTCAGAAAGAATATAGGCAAAAGATGAAAAACATGAAGTTTTTTCTCCGGCTCAATAAACTTTTATCCGAAATTTCTGCAAAAGGCTTTTTCCATTTGCTGTCGGCCAATGTTTTGATTCAACTGGTGGCTTTCGCTTCGCAGCTTTTTGTGGCCGGTATCCTTTTGCCCGAAGACGTTGGACGAATAAAAATTATCACCACTTTTCTTTCTGTTTTTTCCATCATCGGAGGAATGGGTTTGCATGCTTCTACCTTGAAACTTTGTTCCGAAAACCGTTCACAAAAAGAAATCAGTGAACTTTTCAGTTCCGGTGTAGTGTTTACCATTGTTTCCACCATTGTTTTTTACGGGTTGGCACTTGTATTGAATTCTTTTGGATTTTTTTCTTCCGATGCCATCATCCGCAGGCTTATTCCGCTGGGACTTTTCCCTCTGATTACGAATTCGGCTTTCATGGTTTTGGTTGCTTATTTTCAGGCCAGCAAACAAATCAAAATCATGTCCCGCATAACTGTTGCCAATAAACTGATTGCCATTGTTGCCATTGTGTTGTTCACGTGGTGGTTTGGAATTAATGGCTATTATGTGGCTTACAACCTGAGTTTTATTGTTATGTTTTTTGTTGGGTTCCGGTTGTTGCGAAAAGATTTTACTTTTTCCAAAGACAGGGAAAGTGTCAAACATAATTTTAAAACACATTTAGTTTATGCAAAACCTTCATTGATGTCCAATCTGCTTTCCGAAATTTCTGCTTATGCCGATATTTTTGTGATCAACTATTTGTTGAAAGACATGAAAGAAATTGGTTACTACAGTTTTGCATTGACGTTGACTGTAGTGCTGCGTGTTTTTCCTTTTACGGTGCAACAAATAGCATCACCCTATTTTTCAGGACTTGCCCACGACCGCAGCCATTATTTGCAGGTTTTTAAAAAATACAACCGACAGCTTTATTTGGTTGTTGGCGTTACATTGCTGCTGGCCATATTGGCAGGGCCTTTTCTTATCAGGATTATTTTTGCGGGAAAATACGATCCGGCCATTCCTTATTTCGTCCTGTTGTCGGTAGGTTGGAGTATCCGCTTGCTGAACCAACTTCAGAGTGCAGCCATTTTTGGATTGGGAAAAATTCAGTACAACGCTTGGAGCAGTTTTATTTCGTTGATATTCAACGTAGCCGTTTATATTGTTTTTGTTCGCTTGTATGGCGTTATTGGAGCGGCATGGGCAAGTATTCCGGCTGGAGTTGTCATGACCCTCACATCGGGTTTGTTTCTCAGAAAAGCAATGCGGGAATAACTGGTTCGGTATTTTTTGTTTATTGATTTACATCGACTAGGCGAAAAACTTTGACAAATTTTGGTTCTTTTATTCAAATTTTTGTACAAGTTTACACTCCTTTTCCCTTAAAAATAATTTCCAAAGTAAGAAGGAGAATTTTCAGGTCGGTAATCAATGACATGCTTTCCAAGTAGATAATGTCGTAATTCAGCCGTTCGATCATTTTTTCGATACTGTCGGAATAGCCAATGCGGATAGGTCCCCACGAGGTGAGTCCCGGCCGAATTTTGTATAACAGACAGTAATAGGGAGCTTCCTGAACTATTTGCTGAATATAGTATGGCCTTTCGGGACGCGGACCAACAATGCTCATGTGTCCCAATAAAACGTTGATAAATTGTGGAATTTCGTCAATGCGATACTTTCTCAACTTTTTCCCAATATTCGTTATCCGATTATCGTTGGGATTGCTCAATCGGGGAATGCCGTTCTCCGCACCTTCAAACATGGTTCGGAACTTAATAATTTTGAATGGCCGACCATAACGTCCGATTCTTTCTTGAAGATAAAAAACAGGGCCTTTGGAATCCGTTTTAATCCGAATCATAAAATACAGCAAAACGGGCGAAAGCAAGACCAAAGCCAACAGCGAAAAGCCAATGTCGAATGTCCGTTTGACGCTTTGTTCCCAATCGGGCATTTTTATGTCGGTAATACTTACCAACGGACTAATGCTTAAATTGTCGATGCGGGCACTTCCGGTTAAAATTTCATACAGTCGTGGCGTAAACTGAATATCGATATTGAAGCGATAGAGGGAATTGATTATTGAAAAAAGCTGATAATCATCAGTTTGATCGAGTGCAATAATGGCTTCCTGTATGTTGTATTTTTCGATAATTTTTTCTATTTGATGTAAATTGCCAAGTATCATTTCCTGTGATATCTGCTTTCCATAATTCGTTTCCACATATCCTACCACAGTTTTTTCAGGAGCTGCCTTTGCCAGCTCATTCCCTATTTTGATGGCATTTTGTCCCGTTCCAATAATAACCGTCGGAATAGTCCATTTTTTTGAACGATAGTTGCTTTTAACATTGGAATAAATAATAAGACGAGGCAAATAAGTAAACACAAACAACAATCCGAACAACACGGCGAGAGAATAATAGTAGTATTTGTAAGATACCACAATATCGTCGAGCATCAACACAAAAAAAATGACAATGGAAATAATCAATGAAGCTACAAAAGTGGTAAAAAATATTTTTATGCCTGAATGTTTTTCAGGATAAAGATAAAATCCGGAAAGATAATGAACTGTAATACAACTCAACGGAAAAAGTATCAGACTGGAAAGATAATTGTAATTCGGAAAGAAAATTTGAACATTTTCAAAAATAGCTGCATCATTCACTATTTTTCGGAAAATCATGAACACTACCCACACCACCAGTGAAGCCAGTGTATCCGAAATCAAATAACGATATAACAGTTTTCTCTTGTTCATCCGCTCGCTGATGAGGAAATTTCTAAATTTTGAATTCTATTACTTTATAATTGTTTTCAATATTTTGCGACACTTATCATCTCTCAATTTTTTATAAACGAAAATTAGTATTCTTTATTTTCTTTTCACCGCTTTATAATTATTACTTTAATACATGGCAAAAATTGAAATATTTGTTTTATATATCTGTAAAACACGACATATCAGCCAAGCACTTGGGTTGACCTTGTCCGGTGAGCCGAAAAACAAGTGAGAAAAGCGTTTAAAAATCGTCCTTGTTAGAGTTCCGACGTATTTTGTCGGAATGAGTTTGGGCGATTTCAGCTTTTCGAGCGTAAGTTTTTCGAGTGAAGTGCGCACAGCCTTGAAAGCAGCGTTTAAGCGAAAACAAAATCAAATTTATTTGATTTATGTTGAGCATGGCTGCTTCAACTAAGTTAATTTTTTTGCTTACGTTTTTGTTTCAAGACAAAAAAGTAAGTGAGGTTTGGGGCAAAGCTTCGTTATTAAATATCTGAAAATAAAAAACATAAATGTTTTTACAATTTTTTTTATCATCTACTAAGGACAAAGATAATAATTTATTTGTACAATAATTTAATGTAATACATATAGTTCACGCCATACAACCGATTTATCTTTTACGATAGCTAACACTATGCTAAGTTCAACATAAAGGTGCTGATTTAGCAGAAAGTTTTGCATTGTTTTTTTAATTTTTTGTATTTTTGTAGCGGATTTCCTTACTTTTCCTAACTGTGGGAGGCTGTCAGAGAATTTAAAAAATGAATTTTCACTGCATAGCATGATAAAGTAAATTCTATGTCCAGAATCAAATTGCGAACATGGCTTTATTATGTACTCATGTTACTTCTTTTTTGTGTTGGAGCTTATTTGTTGATACAAAAAGGGAGCGACGTGGAGGCAAATTATCATCTAACCACACAAAGTGTTTCTACCCAAGTTCTTTCTCCGGAACCCAATCTCAGCAACTGGGAACAGTTTAAAGTTTCTGTGTCCCACAATATGGGCGAGCCCATCACCCATTTATTGCTTCAAATCATTGCCATACTTTTGGTTTCAAGACTTTTTGGACTATTTTTTTCCAAGATAGATCAACCAATTGTAATAGCAGAAATCTTAGCCGGCATTGTGCTCGGACCTTCTTTGTTGGGGCATTTCTTTCCCAATATTTTCAATTTTCTCTTTGCTGCCGATTCTTTACCCAATTTGTATATTCTAAGTCAGATAGGGTTGATTCTTTTTATGTTTGTTATCGGTATGGAGTTGAATATGAAAGCGTTGAAAGAAAAGGTAAGTCAAGTGCTGGTTATCAGTCATGCCAGTATTCTCATTCCTTATTTTTTGGGAATGTCGTTGGCCTATGTTTATTATGAAGAGTTTGCCGTTAATCAGACTAAATTTCTTCCTTTTGCGCTGTTTATAGGAATTTCCATGAGTATTACCGCCTTCCCCGTTTTGGCGCGTATTGTTCAGGAAAAGGGTCTTACCAAGACACATTTGGGAACAATTGCCATAGCCAGTGCAGCCATTGATGATGTTACAGCATGGTGTTTACTGGCACTGGTCATTGCCATTTCAAAAACCGGTGATTCCGTTAGCGCACTTTATACGGTTGGATTGTCTGTTGCGTATATTTTACTTATGTTTTTCGTTATCAGACCTTTTTTGAAAAAAATTGGCGAAATTTATCAAAATATTGAAACCCTCAATAAAAGTATTGTTGCTTTTCTTTTCCTGGTTTTGATTTCTTCTGCCTTTATTACACAATTTATCGGTATCCATGCTTTGTTCGGTGCTTTTCTGGCCGGCGTGGTAATGCCTCCCATTTCCAATTTCAGAAAATTGGTGATCGAAAAAGTTGAAGATGTTTCGTTGACTTTGCTTTTGCCTCTGTTTTTTGTATTCACCGGTTTGCGTACCGAAATAGGGTTGCTCAATTCTCCCTATTTATGGGGAATTTGCGGAATTTTTATTGCTACAGCCATTGTTGGTAAATTTGTCGGAGGGGCTTTTTCCGCACGTTTTCTGGGCGAGTCGTGGCACGACAGTCTGGCATTGGGGACACTTATGAATACGCGTGGATTGATGGAATTGATTGTGTTGAATATTGGTTATGAAATGCACATTCTTCCTCCTTCCATTTTTGTAATGCTGGTAATCATGGCCATAGTAACAACCTTTATGACCACTCCGATTCTGAATTTGATAGAGAAAGTTTTCCCTCCAAAGAATGTGGAAGAAGAATACATTCGCAAGCAGTCAATGGGAATTTTCAAGGTGTTGATTGCTGTAGGAAATCCGGAAAATGGGAGAATGTTGTTACGTGTTGCCAAAAATGTTTTGGAAGGAGTAAAAAATACTCTTTCCGTTACTGTACTTCATATTACGCCCGGCACCGATACCAATCCCATTTATGGAGATCAGTTTGCAGAGGAAAGTTTCCATAAGGTAAAACAGGAAGCTGAGCAACTGAATATCCCTATCGAAACGGAATATAAAGTGGTTGACAGCATAGAAAATGCCATTGTACGAATGGCAAATACCAACAATTTCGATTTCCTTCTGGTGGGAGCCGGACTTTCCTTGTCGGGTATTCCATTCTTTAAGGAAAGAGCTGTTTTTAAAAATATAGGATGGCTGAACAGACTGATCAATAATATTTCAAAACAACAGGTGGTGTTTTATCCGGGAACTTTGATTAAGGACAAGACCAAGTATTTCATAGAACAGAGTAATTGTACGGTGGGAGTGTTTGTTAATCGTGGATTTTCGGAAATTAGCTCAGCTGCTGTTTTGCTCTACAGTGAGCAAGACGAGTTTCTGCTACATTATGCACGACGTCTCTTGCGCAACAACAACAATGCCTCGGTTACCATTTTCGATTTGAACAGAGTGGTGGCTTCCAGCGAGAAAGTAGCCCGGTATGTTGAAGATTTGGAAAAGCAATTCCCCGCTTCTGTCAAGCTCAACAAGCAAAATAAAATCAATTCCAACAGTTTCTCCAAATTTAGTCTGATGTTTATCAGCTATCAGACATGGAACGCATTGTTGGAAAAGGATAAATCGTATCTGTCGAATATACCTTCGACACTTATTATCAACAAGAAAAACAGCCGTTTTCATTCTGATGGCAGACGGCGCCAGGTATTATCTTAAATTTCAGAAGAGAATGTAGATGAATAGACAGTTTTATTAATTTTTTCAGGATTTTAAATGATGAGATTATTAATAAGAACCAATTTACAGCATCTAAAAATTTTATATGCGAAAAATTAAACAAATTTTTTGTCAATTTGAAAAAACAATGTATCTTTGCAACGCTTTTACCGAAAGCAGGTACATAAACAAACAAGGGCGTTTAGCTCAGCTGGTTCAGAGCATCTGCCTTACAAGCAGAGGGTCGGCGGTTCGAATCCGTCAACGCCCACAAAACTAAGAGTTACAGAAATGTAGCTCTTTTTTTTATTGCTTGTATTTTACGAATTTCCATCTCGGCTCATCGGATCATCTGCACAAATAGGGGCTTAGCTGTAAAGTTTCACCACGTTGTTGATGCTTTTTTCTCATTGAGAAGTGAAGCGTAGCGAAACGAAACAATGAGAAAAAAGAGCACCCGAATGAAAACTTGATTAATTTTGAAAAAATTAAAAAATTATCTTTTGCTGCCCCGCATAAATTCTTCTTGTAGTAAGTTTATAAAACTGTTTATTGTAAAAAATCATTTCTTCCTACTTCTCCACACGATGCACATTGTGCGGGAGAGAGGGGTAGTAAGTCTATAAAACGTTTTCGGGCTTTGCGTTCTGGCAGGTTTTCGGAGCACTTCACTGTCAAGCCACGATGAAGTTTGAAGCGAGCCAAAGCCGTTGATTTCAGCACTATCTCGGCAATAAAATATACCGCCTGTTAACAGCCGTAGTTCTATATTATTCCGTTTTCTTTTGCTATTTTCACACAATAAGTTTTATCCTTGCAATTTTCAAGTATATCATAATTATTTTTAAAAAACTCTATTGTGCCAAGTCCTTTACTTTTTGTGCCAAAATATTCAATCAATACGGTTGGAACAAAATACAAATCAAATGTATTATCCGCATTAGGTCTAAAGCCAACAATTACATCTGAAGTTTCCGGTGATTGTGTATAAGTTTTCACATCTGATTTATACTCTCTGTCAACTCCCCCACGTGAACCACCAGTAAAGCTTACGCTTGTTCTTGCTGTTTTAACTTGTACTCTTATTATATCTTCTTTTCCATTTGCAAGTTTACGAACTATTATAATGTCATATGGGGAGAGTGGTAAATCAACCAGTGAAACATTTTGATACCGTTTCATCAAAATCCCTACAACAATGTGTTCATGTGCAAAACCATCAATTGATGCTTGTTTGCCTATTTCTTCGTTATTTGGCATATTACTTTTTTAAAACTATAATCCAATCTGTATTGATTCTTTCTTCTCTTGGAACTTTAATGAAATGTTTTATTATTTCAGAACCAAAATAATTTTCAACTTGATAACCAATATTTTTTGAAAGACTCATTAAATATTTCCAACTTTCAAATAATTCTCCTTTGATACGATTATTACCAACAACAATAATATATCTGCCTCCTGGTTTTAATACTCTATACACTTCCTTCATATTTAAAGTCATATCGTATAAGTACTTATATGCTATATATGCCCTTCTTGCGTCAAGTTTATAGATTGCTTCTATTTTCTTGTCGGCATATTCCTCTCCAATTCTATGTAGTTGTTTATATTCATTAATTCTCACTACTTCTGTACCGATATGGGTTTCTTTTAGTTTACTCAATGAACCACTTGCTAATCCAAGCCAGTACATTTCTAATTGGTGTGTTCTTGGATAATCAACGGCATTTACATAAGGAGGAGAAGTTATTGCGAGGTCAAAATGATTGTCTGGATATGTTAAAAACCTTGCATCATTTCCATCAGGTATTTCAACCGTGGCATTAGATTTTAGTCGATTTGTAAAATCATTAATTCTATATGAATTTACTATTAAATTTTCTGCAAATTTTGTCAACGCAAGAGAAGGGTATATTTCCTTTTTTAATTTTTTTCTTACGACAGTTCTTGTACAATTATCGTCTGCATTAGAAACAGCACGAATAATGGATGACATAGAAATTAAACATAAATCTTTAATATTTTTATCGTTTGTTGAGTTGAGAATTATTTTTTTTATAAATGCCAATTCAAGTAATATTTCTCTAGCAAACCAGTTCTCCCGATAAGGAAATTCAGGAATATCCTTATTTTCTACCAGAGTAGGATTATAAGTAACAAGTTGTTTAAGAATCCTATCAACAGTTTTATTGAGTTCAAGTTTGTCAATAGGAGTTGTTTTAACTTTTGCAAGATATTTAGCAAATGGATCAATATCAATTGCAACAGAATTTCTGTTTAATAGTAGTGCTTCAATATTTGTAGTGGCACTACCTGCAAATGGGTCAAGTATCAAGTCATTTGGCTTTGAATAGCGATTAATTAACCATCTTGGTAGTTCAGGAAAAAATTTTGCCGGATATTTATGAATTCCGTGTGAATATTTAGATTGGTCATAACTTATAAACAAAAATCTTTGACCATCTGTTAATGGAAGGTCTGCCGGTATGTCTCCATCAACTCTAATAAGAGTTTCTCCAAATTCATTTGTAATTTCCTTTATATTTGAGAGACCTCCAAATTGCGAATATTGAACAGGTTGCTTGAATATTTTCTTTTTAGCAACTTTCTCTTTAATTTCTTTTATTGAAATTGGATAATAATTCATCTTAAAGTCATCTTAAAGTTTTTTCAAAAATAATAATCTTTTCTTATATTTTCTCTTTAGATGTCAAATTTTATTGACTGTCTCTTTTACTATGGCTGGTAACGTTTTCGGGCTTTGCGTTCGGGAGGGTTTCGGACCACAAAACTGTCAACCATCACTGAACTTGAATAGAAACACAAAGCTCCAAGTTTGCACGTCACCCCGCATGACGCCAAAACCCGTGTTACCAGCTGGCATTCTTGTTTTATCAGACAATTTTATACTCACCTGTCGAATGTGAAATTGGTATTACTTCTATGGTTGAACCCAACTTAATATCTTTTTCAGGAAGACTAGTCCAGCCTTCCAATTCGTCTGAATAGAAGTAGCCTTTTGAGTGGTTCTCTTTTACATATTTTACTTTTATTTTTTCGCCATAATTTGGCTTCCCAGATTGTTCCAAATATTCTGTCCTTGCCAATGAAATGGTTTTACGGTCTTCATTTATTTCAAAAATGTAGAAATGAAAACTATCTCCAATTGGCAGGTAAAAAGGTAAATCTTCACTTTCCACAAATGCATAATTTGAAACATACTTTCTCAAAATAAATCCCTGAACGGTAAAGCCATTTTGAGTTAATTCAATATGTGCAGCATTTTCAAAATAGCCAATTACTTTCCCTTTTAATGGGGAATTATCATCAATTGCTGCTGCCCATTCATCAAATTGATGAGTGAATTGTCTTTTAATACTAAACTTTAAACTGTTTTTTTCAGAATCAAATTCTGATACTACGGCTTTTATTTTATCACCTTGTTTGTAAATGTTTTCAAACCTACCCACAGAACCGTGACCAATTTCAAACCAATGAATAAATCCAGTATTTGTGCTGCCTGGATATTTGACTGCTAAACCTTTTTCGGGAACAATTTTAGCAATTTCTACTTCAACGACTTTGTTTTTATTTGCATCAAAATATTCCAATTCAGGAGTTTTGGAAAGTCGTTTAATCGAAACATCAATTCGCTTTTTGTCGGTGTCAATTGCAATGACAATTACTTTAATCTTATCGTCAACTTTAAATTTGGATGTGTTACATTCCTCAGATTTCCAAGAAATTTCCTGCCTAGAAAAGCGACATTCAAGGCCTTCTTCAATCTCACAGATTACAGAAAATTCATTTATCTGTTTAACTGTCACATTTAAAATATCATGTGGTTGTAATTTTTTAAAAGTACTGCTTTCCCAAGGGTCAGTTAAATTTTCTAAATAGCCCACGAAATTGGAAGAAAAGGAAGAGTAGTTATCAATTATCACACGCACTTCTGCCCCTGCTGGAAACTTGGTTGTAAGGTCAAGAAATCTACTCGGTGTCGCTTTAAATTTTGGAATATAAATCCAATGCTTCAATTCGGGTGTAGAAACTTTCAACCCGCTTTGCAATCCCTGTTTATCAACTTGAACTCTTTCAACTTTACAAGTGTAAACTTTATTTGCATTTAATACGGCTTCAATAAAATGCTTAGGGTCAGAGACTGTTCCTTTGTTGGAGAGAACAATATGTTGTCTGTCACTGTCAAACTCTGCAATGGTCAAATAAAGTTCATCTTCGACTTTGAAGACTTTACGTGCATCAGAAATTTCAATGTCAGAAAGCAAATTGATAGGAAGTTCAAATCTCAATCCGAATGCATTTATAACTATTGTTTCCTTTTGAACACTATCAATAATGGCAGGTACTAAATTCCCGTTTGCATAGTGTTCTTTGAATTTTTCCCAAGCTAAATATGCAATTGTAGCTTTATTGGGTCGTAGAGAGTAACAAGTAACAATATATTCTTGACCTTCTGCCGAAACACATTTGATTTTTGGGTTTTTATTTATTTGGTCAAATCCTTTTGAATGGGTTAGGATTTTGGTAACTGTTGTTGCTCTTTCATACCCAATGTCTCCTCTTGCCAAAACATAAACTGAATTGTAATTTTCAGTAGCATAATAGTCAGCCCATTTTGTATATGCTGCTGCACCTTGGGTTTCCCAAGTTTCATCTTTTCCAACGAGTATTACTCCAACCTTTAAGTTCTTGGAAATAAATTTTAGATTGGTTTTTTCGTCAAATTCTCTTGTTGCCAATTCCTTGAACCAATGAAATAAGCCATTCGCTTCTGTATTGTATTCTGAACTTGGAGGTAAAGTGTCTATGAGTTCACCGTAAAAATGAAATTCGGGTAAAAGAATGTTTAAGAATAGTCCTTTGTCGTGTGTTGGTACAAGTGTTTCAAACTCCATTCTTGTCTCATCATCAAATTCAGTTAGTTTTTTACGGAATGTTGTAAGGACTTCTTTGCGGTTGTTTCTTAAAATAATGTGAGTTGTAAGCAAGTCAATTGCCTTGGAGGATGACTTGTTCAAATAGTCTTTTGCTTTGGCGATTAAACCAGTTTGAACAAAGTTTAAAGTGGCATTATAAAAGTTAAGATTATGGTCTTTCTTATCAAAGCTCAAACAAATGATTGCTTCGCCTTCACTCAGGATGTTTTTCTGATTTTCTGGTGTAACCCATTCTATTTTGCAATTAGGCAAAATTGGGTTTTCAAAGTTTTTATTGTAGTCTTGAATTATTGAATTGATAGTTCCTTCATACTCGCTTTTCACACTCAGTTTTCTTACACTACTTCCAACCCAGCCAAAGAAATTGAGTATGTCTCCTAAAACAACTTTACCTTTAGCCCAAACCTCACCGCCTAAAAATACTCCTGCTAAAACCAATAAAACTGAAATCGGAATGTAAATGAGTATCAATTCAACCAATTTATTCATTTCTTTATTTCTTTTTTACGGTTATACTCTTCCAAACAAACAGGACTGTCACAGATGAAATCAAAAGTGTTGTGCTGTCTTGGAATAATTAACTGGATATTTTCCAATGAAATAACCTTAGAACAAATCTTGCAGAGTCTTTCCCCATTTTCAATTGGTTCCATTTCGTTGATTGACTGGAGCAGTTTTTTTAAGTCTTCCTTAAAAACAGTAGGTATTTTATTTTTCTCTTTCATTGAAATTTATTTTCTTATTTATCTACAGTAGCAGTCTTTAACGCTTGCTGGTAACGTTTTGCAGCTTTGCGTTCGTGCGAGATTTCAGGGCACAAAACTATCAATAAGCACTGAACTTGAATTGAAGCACAAAGCTCCAAGTTTGCACGTCAGCCCGCCGGACGCAAAACCTGTGTTATGGGCTGATGTTCTATTTTCTGTCTGCATTGTCGTTAATTAATTTTTTTACTTCTTCAATAGTCAACGGAGTTCTTTGTCTATGAATTATTGCATGGCAGTTCGGACAAACAGGTCTTAAATCTTTTATCGGGTCAATTTCATAAGTCTGTCCAACCGTTGCAACTTGCGTCAAATGGTGAACGTGAATAAAGTCTTTCCCAATTTGTCCGTATGTTTTTTCAAAGTTGAAGTCGCAAACAGCACAAGTAAAACCGTAATGCTCTAAACACTTTTTCCTTGCAAATGGGTTTCGTTCATATTTTGTTACTGAAACTTGGTTTGGTGTTCCTTCTGTGTATGTTTTTTGAACTTCGTTGTCGGCAGGAATGAACGGATTGTGTCTGATTTTTTGAGTTGTCAAGAAGTCGAACCAAACTGCTTCAAGTTCGTCAACAATTCCAGGTTTTATTGAGTTGCCCGAACCCATTGGTCGCCAATTTTGTTTGGCTAAATTTCGTGTGTTTAAAATGTCAACCGTCAAGATTGGTTCTTGGTCAGGGTTTAGTAAAACTTCAAAGTCAACGTCTATGTATAGAGTGTCTTTATTTTCTCCACTCCAATGTCTTTCATAAAATGGTGTCGAAGTTGCAAAACCTGCTGCAATAATTCCTTTCGGTTCTGTCCCAACTTTTAGTAAAAAAATTCTGTCCCCCGGTTGAATTGATTTTGTGTTGCCACAACTCCAACGTTGAGAACACCGTCCTGTTAAGTCCACTTGTTCAATGTCTTGCTCAAATGTCGTCCAAGTCCACTTTTTAGGGTTCCATAAAAATAGATATGTGTTCATTCGTTTTTGTCTGTCGTTTTACACTTGCCCATAACGTTTTGCGGTATGAAAAGTTGCCGATTGCGGGCGATTTCCTGTCATGTTACACAAAAGTTGAAGCGGGCTACAACCCTTGAATAACATACTGAACCGGCAATTTTTTATACCGCATGTTACAGGGCGTATTTTATTAGAAATTTTAATCCAAACATTTCCACAGTCGTTGGTCTTAGTCTCCTTTTTTGTGTTTGTGTGGTTTCAATGAAGGTGTATTTCCCGGAGTTTCTTTGTTGTCGCGTTGTCGCTTGTCCGGTTTTCCTGTTGTTTTTGTAATTCTTTTTGGTCCTGGTTTAATTCCCATAATTTTTCCTCCTTAGTTTGTTTTACATTAGGTAATTTATTATTGATACTCAATAATTTTATTTATCAAACCTATTTGATTTTCAATGAATTACTGCATCTTTTAATATGCCCTGTAACGTCTTATTTACGCAATAAATATACAACTTTAGTAAATACAAAATTTAAAACATGTAATAATCACTTTTAGCTTGCTTTTATCATAAAATCCCTACAAAAATACACAACAATTTTAATTATTCAAAACAAATGATTAAAAAAATTAATTATTTGTTTAATTGATTGAATTATTGGAGAATAAGAAGATAAAATTCATTCGTTTTATTGCCAAACGCCTGGAATGTCGGCATGACAAAACATACATTTGCCTTCGTTAATGAAATTTTTGTTAACGGTAAAACCGGTTCGTTCTATCAGCATTTTTTTGCAGAAAGGACAGAAAGTATTTTCGTAGCCAAGTGCAGGAACATTTCCCACATAAACATATTTCATTCCGGCAGCTTGGGCAATTTCTCGGGCTGCAAGCAATGTTTTTATGGGTGTTAGAGGTAAATCAGGTAATTGGTTGGTCGGGAAAAATCTACTGAAATGGAGTGGCGTATCTTCAAATCCATTATCAACCAGCCATTTGCACATGCTTTCTATTAACTTGGCACATAGAGGAATTCTCATCCTGGCAGTTTAATACCATGCCCGACACACAAAGAAAATCCACTCCGGAGAAATTCTTTTATTTCCGGAGTGGAATCAATCACAAAAAACCAACTAAATTCACTATTTTTTCCACAGTTTGCTCATTTCTTCCAGCGTTTTTCCTTTGGTTTCGGGCACCATTCGCCAAACAAATATTGCCGATAAAACTGCCATACATCCATACAAAGCATAAGTAAATGCCGGATCAAAATTGATCAAA
>Ga0255346_1002871_pt1 | contig 21064 bp, 30 predicted proteins | sample wastewater_treat_FD_194410 | JGI IMG/M metagenome (GOLD analysis project Ga0255346, IMG submission 194410) | Wastewater microbial communities from Lulu Island WWTP, Vancouver, Canada - plant22 | ecosystem: Engineered > WWTP > Wastewater > Unclassified | place: Canada: Vancouver, British Columbia... | reverse complement strand
TATCGCAGGAACATTTCCGACATAATCTGAGTCAAGGTATACATCCAGGTCCAGGAGCTGACTGTCAACATATACAGAGCCATTTACCGGTGATGATATTCCGTCGGTTGGAACAATCGTGACATGTTTTACGATCGTCTCGGTTATCTTCTTATCACCTGTAGCTGATCGCATGACTACCGAAAAGGAAAGGTTGTATGTGCCTGGAATGCCTACAGGCAGTAGCGTAAGACCAAAATGTGCTTGTTTACCCGGAGTTATGTTTAAATTGCGTCCGATTTCGACAAAAGCAGGAATTGCAGTAACTTTTGTCATGTCCCCTTCATATAAAAGGCCGATCCGCCTCATCTCGTCCTGCCAACTTACAAGACCTGTATTTCGAAAAGTAATCACAACCGGGTACGACTGGCCTGGCAACATAGTATCAGGGATGGTATCACCTACATATGATGAACCAAAACCTGAGTATGACATCCACTGTTCCTGGGCAAATACCGGGGATATTAAGACCGGGACAACAATGAGAAACAAAAATAAAACAGGGACCATCCGACCAGACTCAGAAAATGAGGTATGCGTACAGCCTATTTATACTACCGGTTCAGCTCTTCCTGATCTTATCAAGATCAGCAATTAGCTCATCGAGGATGAAATACCTGCCTGATTTTTTTCTTGACAACATGCGGGTTAGAATAGGATCATATTTTTCAAGGCTTTCTCTGAATGCAGATGGCAGGATCAATTCATCGGCATGGTCCTCGAAAAGTCCTTCACGCCCTGATTTTTGATATGCCTCAGGACTGTACGGAAGGTAGCCGGTTAATAGCTCGTAAAAAATCACACCAAGCTGGTAGATATCCGTCCTTCTCCCCAGGTTACCATACTTTGCCTCATCTTTCTGTTCAGGGGTGATGTACGCAGCATCTGCATCTTTGACATCCGAATCTTTTATGGAGAACCCGATCTCATTTCTCCCCCTTGCAAACCCTGATACTTTTGCCCGGAGTTTTGGAGTCAGAAGAACATTTCCAGCCTGAAGGTGATAGTGCCGGACACCGATCTCATGGGCATATCTCAGGCCTTCAGCGATATCGCGAACAAGAGAGATGGCATACTGCTCCCTGACCGGTTTTGGAAGCCCGGATAATGACGTGTGAACGGTGCCCTTGTATGAGATCCCGTTCAGGTACTCATTTTCAAGATACGTCATGTCATCCAGGAATTCATACCTGATGAGGGGGACAATGTTTGGATGCCGTAGAGATCTCCAGACTGCTGATTCCTTCTGTAAAATTTCACTTCCAGGCACTTTCAGGTGGCCAACCTTGAGGGCACGAACAGCACCTCCATCCTTTTTTCTGACTTTGTATACACGGGCATATGAATCATCCCCTGCAACACCAAGGGGTTCATACCGGTCACGAAGGGAAAGGGGAAAACCAAAGGCTCCCTCCATCTCTTTTGCTTCCTGGTCTTCGTCCTCAACATCAGGGAGAGGCTCTTCTTCGATAGTCTCAATAGGTTTTTTATCTTTGGACTCTCCATCCCGCATTACTGCCCTGTCAGGAATGTTTTTCCTGACACTTTGGGATGAACCGCCAGTTTTTCCCTGCTTTTTTTCTCCAGTCTCTTCAACAGTCCCTGAATTGTCAGAGCCTTCCTGAGAGCCTTCACCCTTGCCAGACTTGCGGTCTCTGCGATGAAACCTGCTCTTGCCATCTGACGAGGGAGCAAGAAGAATGAATGGACGAGTGTAACGCCGGACCGGATGCTGGGCAGGAATTCTCTTCGTGTCCATCATGATGACCTGGAATCCGAAGAAAAGGATAATGATACTGATGATGATCAGGGAGATATTATCCATCAGCCAGCCAAGTGGTGTAAATCTCATTAATTGCTCTGTTGAGACCACAGGCTTTTCAGATGAAGTCAGATCAACAGTGACCCTGCTGACAGAACCCGGCTCAACCTGAACCAGTGTCCATTTATTGTCATAGTCAGGGTGAGAGATGGTAATCTCGTACTTTGCAGGATTCAGGTCTGGCAAGGTGAGCGGAGTCTTCCCTTTCTCCTCGCTGCCCATCCGGACTACTGCACCGGAAGGGTTGGAATGGATGATTATAGAACCCACTCTGCCAGAAGAGACGCCTTCCTTTGGGATCACCGTGATTTTTTTGGTAAATCCATTTGGAAAAGGTGTGTACTTATCTTCACCTTTCCTGGTAGACATGGAGAAACTGAGCTCATATTCCCCTGGCTTTTCAGGAGGAGTCAGAACGAAAGGGAAAGAGATCTCTTCCTGTATTGCTACCTTAACGCCCTGTGGTATCGGAGAAAAAACCGGATCCACTGTGATGGATGATTGTAAACCCTGGTACAGAAGGCCAAATTTTTCTACACCCCATTCCCAGGAGACCATCCCGTTATTTTGAAAAGAGATGACAACAGGGTACGACGATCCCGCCTCCATTGTCGAAGGAATCGTATCAGATCTGTGATCGCCCTTGTAGTAACCGACGACGGATGTGCCTTGGGAGCTGAAGATATCATCTGCACCGAATGCCGGGGAAACTACCTGAACCAAAAGAATAAAACTGATGGTTAGCGCCAGTAACCGATATAAACAGCTTTTATCAGTTCCACCCATGTAAAATACTCCATGCTATACCTGGGGAGTGTATAAACAACTTTGGTATATTGAAGCAAAAAAATTATTGAGTTTATCCACTTTTTTGCAGTGTATCAATCGCAGAAGATACGATAATACCAAGTTGCTCTACTGTCCACATCTCGGAGTCCAGGACAAGATGATATGGACTGAGTGAACCGATGTCAATATCGTAATATTGCTTATATCGGAGAGCTTCACATCCTTCCCTGTCTTTTGTCTCCTGCATGGCAACTTGTGGATCAGAGAACCTGTCCCTGTCAAAGATGCGCATCACCCTGCATTCAAGTGATGCTTTAAGCCAGATTTTCAGATCTGCTTCAGGAATCATCCAGCCGGAGAGTCTCCCTTCAGCAATTATGTGAGAGTTTGAAAGGACTATCTCCCTCTGACGTTCATCGATCAGCTTGTCCACCGAGGGATCCTCTTCGCAGAAGATTCCAAAATCGGCAAGGGAAAGTTCCCTCTCCTTTGCCATCTGTCTGAAGACTTCTCCTGCGGAGATAACATCAAACCGGTGTATCTCTGCAAGATGGTAGGTAAGCGAGGTAGTTCCACTTCCTGGAAGGCCACTGATCGTAATGCGCATCACAGGCCCCCGATATCAAGGGCCTTCCTGATTACCTGTGACAGGGTGATTGAACAGAGCATGTACCAGATGATCCATGCCGGTGCAGGTCCCATTATTAAATCAGTAAGATGAACAAGACCAAAAAATGGCATGTTTATCATCGCTTCGAAATGATTGAGGCGGAATATGAGCCAGAAAAATATCGGAAGGGTGATGACCATGATATATCCCATGGGTTTGAACTGGGCCTGGCTCATCTCCATCTGTTCCTGCATCATCTTCGAGCGTTTTGACTCAAGTTTTTTTATCCATTTCTCATCTTTTGAGAGCATCGCTTCACGGTATTCTTTTTGAAATTCCTTCATCCGGTTCTGCGTCTCTTTCATCTTTTTATAATCGATGGTATACTTTTGGATGATAGAAGAGTAAAAACCGGTCATTGTGGAGAGAATGATGATCATGATGTAAAATGGAACCTGAAACGTGTCCACAAGTGGCCCAAGAACAACATTGAGTGAGGTGCCAATTGTATTTCGGACTGTCTCAATACTGGCAACAAATAAAAGCCCCATAGCCAGAAGCAGGGGCATCATACTTGAAGTTGCTGATTTGGATCCTGCCATGAAGGTTACCTTAGAACCTGAACCATCTCTTCAACTGCTTTTTCAAGCAGGAAGTCTGGGTTTTTAATATATCGAACGGTGCAGCCAGTAAGCATTGCATATGATGCTGCTACCGCACGGTTGAAATCCTGGTGATCCTGAATATCCCTGTACCCCTCGATATCACGAACACGCGAGGCATCAGACAACCTGCGCTTTAGGATCTGGTCAGAATCGGTCTCAACAAGGATAATTAAATCTGGTTTTAACTCTTTTAAAACCCATTCCGGAAGACCTGCGAGAAATCCGACAGGGGTTTTTACTGAAGCATGAGTATCGATGATAACATTGCCATCGATCCGGGCGATCGCCTGTGAAGCAAGCTGTTGAAGTCTTTTCTGGGAGTTTTTATCAAGTTTGCGCATCTCGTCGCGATCTTTGACAATATTCTCTTTTTGCGCAACTTCAAACATGAAGCTGCCAAAATTTATGCTCTGGTATGAAATTCCTTCTTCTTCAAGCTGTCTGATTGACCCGGTGATGACCGAGGTCTTGCCGACCCCGGGCACTCCGGTGATGATGACTTTCTTCCCGGTCATACTGGTTTCTCTCTTATTCCTTACCAAAAAATGTTCGCATAAACGGATACATCTCCATGATCTGTTCACTTGCGATCTGTTCATATAACCGGTAGGTAATCGAGACGGTAAGCAACAGACCAGTTCCTGATACAGAACCGATAACACCGAAAAGGTTTGCAATTACCGACATTACACCGATGAACACTCCGCCTATAACAGTTACACGTGGGATATACCGGTCAAGAACCTTTTCAAGGACGGCCGGGTTTCTCCGGTAACCAGGGATGGACATTCCTGATAACTGAATCTGGCGTGCAACTGCCTTTGAATCAAGACCGGCGGTCTTCACCCAGAACAGTGCAAACACAGCACCTCCCACGATCATGATAAGAGTATCAATTCCAAGTCGGATGAGAACTTCCCAGGCTGCGTGCCCTCCGATATAATTTGGCATCCACCACATCCAGTCGGACGGATGATTGATTGGGGCAAGGAACCACATCAGGCCGCCGGTAGGGGTCTGGCCTTCAAAAGTCCCGAAGATTGTAATGCCAACATTATTCAGGAATAAACCTATCATCTGGACATTTGCCTGCAGGACACGGACAAGAATCATCGGCAGAACACTGGCATAGATGAGTTTGACCGGGAACCTGGCCCTGGCACCACGGACCTGTGTATGTGCAAGGGGGATCTCGACCCTGCAGGACTCGACGTACACGATAAGCAGGAAGATTGCTATAGTTGTGATGAATGCGATCAGGTCTGTTCCAAAGTACTGGACAATATTTGATCCATCCAGCACTACAGCAAAGAGACGGGGGAAGAATCCGACCGGGTACATATCGTTGACTGGAGCCCAGTTGATGAAACCATTGATTATTGCTTCAGATATACCTGCAATAATGAAGAGACCTACACCAGAACCAATACCCCATTTGGTCACAACTTCATCCATCAGGAAGATAAGGACACCGCCTACGCATATCTGGATAAAGATAAGTATTGCCAGGAGTCCGCCGTTTCCTCCGAATAATGCAGATGCAATTGCCGGATCAGGTTTTAAAAAACCTCCGACGATCATGGGCAGTGCTTCCACCACGATCATGATGAAGATCATGAGTTTCTGAAGACCCATGTACTGGATCTGACCCCTGATTTCAGAGGTATCGATGTGAATAAGATCAGCACCTTTGAGAAGCTGAAGAACGATTGAAGCGGTAACAATAGGACCGATACCAAGGTGAACGATCGATCCGCTTGAACCTGCAAGCAGGGCACGGAAGTACTGGAACATATCCTGTGATTCAGGAGATAATCCGAATACAGGAATATTCGTGAGAGCAAAATATAAAATTAAAATTGCGGCTGTCCAGGCTAATTTGTTCTTGAAATGAACATGGCCTTCTGGCGTTTTGACTGCCGGCATTTTGGCCAGAATTGGCTCCATCCGGTCAAGTATCTCACCCATTCAGAACCTCCCCGGTAATAAATCAGGAGAGCAGGGCGTGGCCACCCTTTGCCTCGATCTTCTGGATCGCCGACTGGGAGAACGCCTCTGCGGTTATGTTCATCTTGCTGGTGACCTGCCCACCACCAAGAACCTTCTCAATTCCTATATCTGCTGCATTGAGAACGATTACATCTCCGTCAAGGGTTGCAGTCCCCTGTTCAATGAGTGACGGGAGAATCAGGTCTATATGGCCGATATCCAGGACATTACTGGTCGAGGATGAACGGTGGTGGTGTTTAAATCCACAGGTACCGTAAGTCCAGTTTGCATGAACTACCCCGCGGACAAACTTGTGATCCCTGCTTCCTCCTCTTCCACGACCACCACGATTCCCTGCGCCACGGCGGTTTTTGTGGGTTCCGCCACCACAGGTTCTGGAACCCCGGTACTTGGAACGCTTGTTTACTGGCATTGCAATTACCTCATTTTGTAGAGGAGATCATTGATATTCTCCCCGTGATAGCCCAGGGAACCACCCTGCTGGACAGTCCTCTTCGTAGTCTTATAACCCTTGCGTGGCGGGTGAAGGCGGAGTACCGGTTTTAATCCCGGAACATCAGTCAGCCTGGCCTCTCCACCTGCAACCGCGGCAGCAAAGTCTGAAATGCCATTATACTGCGTGTTTTCCCTGACGTACTCATCGGTAAGACGGATATCTCCAACAAGACGTCCACGGTTCACAAGCAGCTCTTCAAGGATTTTTCCGTCAACTTCACCATATGCGATGTAATCCTTGACTTTCCGGATCATACCAATATATGCCGGGGTATCAGGGATCAGTACACAATGGTTGATGTGATGCAACCTGAGCATCTTGAGGGTGTCTTTGATCTCACGACGGGTCTTTACCGTTCCGCGGACCTGTACAACCGCATACATCACTCCACTCCCCCAAGACGAATCATGTTCGTTGCTTTTAATGCATTGAAGGTTGCTTTTGCATAGTTGATAGTGGTCCTGGTCTGTCCCTGTGTCTGAGCCCAGACATCACGGATGCCTGCAAGTTCAAGTACTTTCTTTCCGATATCACCAGTTACAAGACCAATTCCCTGGGGTGCCGGACGAAGTGTCACACGAACACTCCCACCATTGCCGGTGACCAGCATTGGGATAGAGTGCGGGTTGTTACATCCACATTCCCATGAACCACAGCCACGGCGGACTTTTATCAGATTGATCTTGGCGTTCACGATGGCCTTCTTGATTGCATCGCCAACCTGAGAATCTTTTCCTTGTCCGAAACCGACATATCCGTCGCGGTTTCCAACCACTACAACTGCTCTGAATTTTACCCGGCGACCAGAGTCGGTCATCCGCTGTACCATATTGATGTCGAGCACTTCATCGACGAGATCAGGGAGAAATGCGTCAACGATCTCAGGTTCCTTGATGGGTTTCCCGCTGCTGAGTATCTCGTCAATACTCTTTATCTCCCCTGCCTGGACCATATGTCCAAGGCCGGTCAGGGGCACCCATTCTGACTTGTCAAATGCCATATCAGTTCAGCTCCCCCATGATGGCGTCAACCGTCGCTGCAACATTTGCAGGAAGGCTGCCTGCCCGGTCCGGAGCATATTCCGCAATGTGTTCTCCTTTGCACCGCTCATCTGTAGGAAGAATATCCTCGTTGTGAGGAATATCAAACCCCGCCTCAACTGCTCCTTTAAGGGCCGCAAACACGCGGGCACCCCTGGATGCACGGTGTAGCCCTATATCCAGGATCGCTCCTTCCTGCCCGGCTTTTAATGCCCTGACTGCAAGAAGCATCCCGGTGAGATATGCCGCAGGGGTATTGTTAAGTGACCCTTCATAACCAAGCTTTCTGAGTTCTGAAGAGTTCACTGCGACATGGGTCCTGTCCCCATCCATGTGTGCAGTAATAATCTGGCAGATGATATGCCGGTTTGTCTTCCTTACAACCATGCGTGGCTTTGCTGCTACAACAAGCCTTGTCCTGGCATGATAATTGGTTTTTCCTTCACGCCGGCGGCGAAATGCTACAAAGTAGCGTGGGCCTGTTGCCATTACTGTTCCCTCCCGATTTCAATCTGTGCTTTCATGTGGGAGATAGTTCTGAACTGCCCTCCGGCTGCACGGCGATAGAATTTACGATAAACTGATCGGTCAATCTCACCTGATTCACGAAGTTCACGAAGAACCCGGCGCTGAGCACGAATACGCTGAATCCAGCGATCTTTACTATTTGTACGTGATCCTGCGGCTCCTTTCCTGCGACCCGGGCCCTTGCAATGACCATAGCTGCGCTTTGCCATTTTTACACGGGCTCTGCCACGGGAGTTCCCCCGCTTCTGGTGGGCTGCGACAGCACCATCCAGGATCAGGTTTCTGATGTCTTCTCTTGAGATAGCCTGCTGAATCTCGGTGATCTTTTCAGGGTTGAACCATACCCGGTTCACACCACATCCAAGAACATCAGCAGCGAGGCGTCTCTGACCAGAAATCTGACTCATTTACTCTTCCTCCTCGTTATGATCCTCTTCGGCTGCAACCACTTCAGCAGAAGCTTTCTTCTGTCCCGGATGTGTTGCATCTTTCCAGTTCAGAATACGGATATTCAGTTCTGCTGCTTTATTCTGCATTACTTCACGTTTTTTGCGTCCAACTGTTGCAGCTATTCGGATGGCATGCGTGGCTGGATCAACTCCTTCGAGGTCATTCAGGTTAAATACCCGGACTTCTCTGAGGCCACAGGGATGCATGCCCCTGACTGCAAGCGGACTTCCATACCCGGGGGTTGGGAGTGGTCCCTTTGCTTTTCGCTGTCTGCGCTGCTTGCTGTGAAGACCACGCGGGCGTCTCCAGGAGTCCTTGATCCGGTCCTTCTTGTCAACGCCCTCGCGCTTGAAACGCGCATCTTTTGATTTCCGGACTTTTAACAGCCGGCGGATCTCATCGGCCATTACTGCTCACCCCTTGTGACTATGTAAATACCGTCCTGGAATACTCGCGGGTCCCGGTTCCTGATACGGGTTGCACGCTCGATATTTGCTGCTGTGGAACCAACAAACTCCTTGTTGATGCCAGTGACAGTAACCTCGTCGCTTCCGACCTTAACTGTGGTTCCAGGAAGAATACGTGCATATCTTGGGTGTTTCTCTCCAAGGAAGTTAACAATCTCAAGGGTTTCTCCAATCACCTTGATCTGAATTGGAAAGTGACTATATACCACTTTCATGCTATACAGGTATCCCTTTGCAACACCAGTGCACATGTTGGAACAGTGACTTGCAAGGGTTCCTACCATCGAGGTGACCGCCTTTTTTTCTGATTCTGTCTTAAACCTGACTTCCCCGGAACCGATGCTTATGTCAATGCCCGGAAACCACATGTCACGCTGAAGATCTCCTTTCGGGCCTTTCACATTCAGAACCGTCCCGTCCATCGTGACAGATACTCCAGAGGGGACAGATACTACTCTTTCAACAGTCATTCTCTCCCTCAGTATACGTATCCAAGCAGTTCACCGCCGACTCCGTTCCGGCGGGCGTCATGATGGCCCATGACCCCTTTTGATGTGGAGATCATGAGCATCCCAATATTCTTGGACGGGAGGAACAGTTGTTCCCAGTATTCCATCTCATCAAGGGAGACTGAATAGCGGGGAGAGATACAGCCACATTTGTTGATCAAACCTGACATAATCACCTTGAACTGGCCACCGCGTCCATCTTCAATCCGGGTATATTCCATAATATATCCGGCTTCTTTCATTATGCGGAGGAGCTCACCAATCAGCCTGCCTGCTGGCTGGACTATGCATTCTGACCGTCCTGTGTCAGAGGCATTCTTAAGTGTGCTCATAGCATCCGCCACTGTATTCTGTCTTGCCATGCTTCTCCCCTCAGTTCAGTTTTTTAAAGCCCATTTTCGGTGCCCATTCGCGGAAACACTGTCTGCAGAAGAAGATATTGTACCTGCGGACAATTCCCTGTTTCCGGCCGCAAAGCAGACATTCGTGAGAGCCGCGCCCAAATACCTTGGTTCGCTCTTTCCCAGCCTTATTATTGGCCATTACTGTACCTCCACATTATAACGATCCCTGAGGAAGGACTTCGCATCATCAACAGTAACTCTCTGTTTTAATGGAAGCTTCTTCTGCTGGATGTGTCGTTTTGCAATACGGGCACCATTTCGCCTGAGAACAACGGTTACGTCAAGGCCATAGATGCCGATCTTTGGATCATAACTCTGCCCAGGGTAATCGGTGTGTTCTTCAATACCAAAGGAAAAGTTGCCTTCTTTGTCAAACGCGCGGGAATTTATCTTATTTTCAACGATCTTAAACGAAGATTCGAGAAACTTTTCTGCAGTATTCCCCCGAAGAGTAACCCTGCAGCTCATTGGTGCACCCTTCCGGATACCAAATGCCGGAAGAGTCTGTTTTGCAACACTCCTGACAGGAGTATTTCCTGTAATCTCGGTGATGATCTGCTCGGCATTGACCAGCTTATCGCCCGCTTCGCCTACGCCCATGTGGACAACAACCTTGTCAACAGACACTGAACGGTTTGGGTTCATTCTTCAATCCCCCAATGCTCAATTGCAGGTGATTCACGGCCTACCATCACGACGTACTCATCGATTGTCTCAAAGGACTCGTCAGTCAGCTCATTCTTAAGGATGACCCGGTTTGAAAGGCTGCCTGGAACTGCAATCCGTTCAATAACTCTTCCGACAATGCCTGAGTGCTTTCCACCGATGATCATTGCCATGTTTCCTGCCTGGAACGGGAAGTGGTCAATGATCTCATTCTTCTGCCCTTCCTTTAGGGAGAGGACAATTGAATCACCGGGTTTGTACTGCTTATCGGTCAGTACATTTGATCCATCACGAAGGTTCAGCTGAATCCTGCCTCCTTTCACAAGGGTCTTGTTAGTAATCTTAACAAGACGTGAAGATGCCGCTTCTTCATCGATAGGAATGGTGATGTGGCGCCCTTTCTTGTCACGAAGGATCCTGTAATGTTTTCCGCTTCTTGGAATTGATACGATATCAAAGATACCGATCCCCATGTCCGGGTGCCGGACTGGTCTTCCGTTTACGATGATATCACGTTGACGAAGAACCTGCTTTGCTTCCTTCAGGTTGCGGACTATGCCCATCTGGTCACGTGCCCAGACAACAATCGGAAGTGCATTTTTATTATGCGGACCAGGGGAGGTCTTAGTAACGAACTTTTCTGTTTTTCGTGAGATTCCCCATGATTTTGGTGATACTACCCGCTTGAGGTGATGTCCCATATTTATTCACCGCCCAGTTTTTGTTCACGTAACTTGTCTTCCAGGTTCAGCTCGATAATTACCACGTTGGATGGATCAACCGGACGGGGAACTTCAGAGCCATCAGCTTTTTTGACAGATACCCCGTCAATGACAATTTTCAGGCTCTTGGTGTTGACATTATCCACTCTTCCTTCTGTTCCGGTATGTTCTCCACGAAGAACCTTTACCTTGTCGCCCTTGATAACCCGGATGCTCCGGCGCTTATACCTTTCTCGCAACTCCCTGGACAGGGGTGCATGCAGAAGTGAGCCACGCATGTGATGCGGAGCATTGTAACGGGCTTTTCTCTGTTTCCTGGGCTGACTGCTTATTACTCGTACCATGAGCCTGTCCTCACACGATTATGGTAGCCATTGAACCGATCCTGGGGTATCTGATTGCAACTTCACGGGCTACCGGTCCTTTGATCTCTGTTCCTCTTGGCTCGTTCCTGTCATCCACGACAACGACTGCATTATCCTCAAAAGACAGACGAAGGCCACTTGGGCGCTTGATCTCTTTCTTCTGACGGATAACGACGGCACGGATGAGTTTTCTCCGCATGTCAGGGGTTCCCTTCTTTACTGATACAGTGGCAACATCCGCAAGACCAAGCTTGGGCTGTCGACGACGGACACCATGGTATCCAAATACTGATACAACCTGTACAACTCGTGCCCCAGTATTGTCTGCACAAATGAGCTTGGTTCCAGTACTGATTGAGCGGGGGACTTTTATCCCAAGACCCTTCATGCCCGGTTCACCTCAACAACAACGTAAGTTTTCGTCTTTGAGAGCGGTCTGCACTCTGCTATGCTTACCATGTCACCAACCCTTGCATACAGGCATGGGGGATTGTGTGCATGGATTTTTGAACTCCGTTTCTCGTATCGCTGATATTTTCTGACAAAGTGGAGGTAGTCCCGCTGAACTACGACCGATCCTGTCATTTTATCGCTCACGACCTTGCCGGTGATCACCTGGCCGCGCACCGGCAAGGTGCCGTGAAACGGGCAGTTTACGTCATCACAATCCTTTTCTGGGATTGGGACGTTTAATCCGATATTTCTTGCCATTATGAGCCTCTATCTCTTTATTCGCATGTTGATGCGTTTTTCCGGTGCCATAACAAGTACCGTCCCGGTTACATCCACGCGTTTTCCTGAAGGGAGGGTGAACCGGAAGATTACTCCTTTTTTTGCCACCTTTTTTACACCGGCCCTGGTCCTGATGTAAATCATGTTCCTGGTCTCAAGAACAACCAGGCCGGTTATCCCGTTCAGGCTATGGTTTTGTGCTTGTTCCACCCTGACATCCAGCCCGGTCAGTTCATGCCGGAGGATGTTCTGCCGGGTGATCATGCCTGCTTTCTGCGGTTCTGCTCGGTTTTCATCCGGGCAATTGTTCGGCGGATTTCACGAATCCGACCTGCGTTTTCCGTAGAACCTCCGGCGCTGACCTTTCCATGGTACTGGATAAGCTCCATCCGGAGTTTGTCAACCTGTTCAACCAGTTCCACGTCAGAGAGCTGTGAAACATCCCTTGCTCGGAATATTGCCATTCACTCTTCCTCCATGAATTCTTCCTGATCATCGTGGGCAAAATCTTCAAAGTCCGGAATTTCCTCCTCATCATTGTCGGAGATCCTGGTGATATGTGCCATGTTCCGTTGTTTTTTGGTCACCTCTGCGGTTACCTCGAAATGATCTGGAAGCAGGGCACCTGGCGGAATGAGACGGACCTGAACACCAATGACACCCAGTTTCTTGACTGCAACTGCGTAGCCCTTCTCAACCAGGGTGTTCACCGGATCACCAGAGTGCTTGATGTACCCTTCGGTGAATTTCTGAACACGGCCACGGGCCCCGGTAAGCTTTCCGGATATGACAACCTCACAGCCAAGGGCCCCTGATTCCATGATCCGCCGGATCGTTGAAGAGCCTGCTTTCCTGAAGTACCAGCCACGTTCAAGTGCACTGGCAAGCCGTTCTGCCATTATCTGTGCATTCAGGTTTGGATTGTCAACCTGCTGAACCTCAATCTGGGGAGATTCAACACCATATGTGGTTGCAAGATCCTGTGTCAGGGTTCTGACAACCTTTCCTCCCTTTCCGATGACAATACCCGGCTTCTCAGCGAAGATCGTCACCTGGGTTCCAAGAGGAGTCCGGATAAGGTCCATGCCACCATATCCTGCACGTTTCAGTTCATGACCAAGATGTCTCTCGACACGGACTTTTCTGACACCTTCTGAAACAAATTTACGTTCTACTGCCACAATATCAGGCCTCCTGCTCGCGGACGATAAGCTCAATGTTCACCGTCTGGCGATCTTTTGGAGTTGCACGTCCCATTGCACGAGGCATAAAACTCCTTCGTCTTATACCACGGTTTGCGGAAACGTGAACGATCCGGAGCTGATCCCCTTCAAGTCCATTATATTCTGCATTTTTGCGGACGTTATTCAGCAGCCGGAGATAAACCCGGCTTGCTTTCTGCGGGTACCTGCCGGCGTCCCAGCCAGCAAGGCCTTTCCGGTGAGGAACATTCCGGTTGAACCGCTTGAATGGGATCGGTTTTTGCAGGGCAACAACATCCTTAAGATATGCTGCCGCATCGTCAAGCTTCATACCCCTGATAAAGCCTGCAATCTCAATTGCATGCTTCGGGGAGATCGGAGCTTCGTTCACGCGTCCCCGGGCGATGTCTTTCCCGGTCAGCTGGTTTGAATAATCAAATTTCGCCATATTTCATCACTTCAGCGGAACGAACTTACTCGACCTGGTTGCACCAATACCGGCTGAACCGTGTGAAACCCGCCTTCTTGTCAATGCAAACTCACCAAGGTAATGGAATACGGACTCAGGCTGGAGTTCAACGCGGACAAATTCTTTTCCATTGTGTATCTCAAGCTCACGACCGATCATCTCTGGGAGAATGATCATATCACGCTGGTGAGTTCTGATTCTCGATGCATTACTGCGGACATCAGCAAGGAGCTTCTCTTCGCCTATGGTCCAGCCACGGCGAACCTTCCGCCTTGCACGGGAAGGCATGACAGGAAGCAGATCCTCAAGATTCATCTCGCGGAGTTCATCAATTTTATAGCCATGGTAGGTAAATTCCTCCTTCCGTCGTGGCAGTTTCTTCTGTACTTTTTTTGCCATCCCGTTCACCTCCTTCCAGTCTGCCGTGCAGCGATATGCCCGACTTTTCTGCCTGGAGAGGTTCCACGGCTCACAGTCTTTGGCCTGCCTGCATGCTGATGTCCTCCACCACCGAACGGATGATCGATGACATTCATGGCATAACCTCTGACACGTGGCCAGTTGGTTGCACTATTCTTTATCTTGTGATACTTCTTACCAGCCTTGACAAACGGCTTTTCAAGGCGGCCTCCGCCGGCAACAATACCGATGGTTGCACGACACTGGCCATTAAACCATTTTGTTGCTCCGCTTGGCATCCGGACTGCAACACGGCCATCAAGCTTATCGGTCACAGTTGCCTGAACACCGCTTGCACGGACAAATTTGCCTCCGTCGTTTGGACAGGCTTCGATATTACATACCGCAGATCCGGTTGGGATATCTTGGAGAGGAAGAGTATTTCCATTCTTTATCTCTGCTTCAGATCCCCAGGTCAGCATGTCTCCAATTCCCATGCCTTCAGTGACCAGGACGTAGGTCTTTTCTCCGCCTGGGACGTCTACAAGGGCAATCGGGGTGTGACGTGCCGGGTCATGTTCTATATCGACTATCTTGTAGCTGATGGTCTTTCCGGCCTGGCCAAGATGTTTTAACTCTGCTTTATACCGGTGTGAAGGTGCACGATATCTCGGACCTCCTCTTCCCCGGTTTTGTGAAATAATTCTATGTCCCATGCTGCACCTCACATGATACCAAGCCGGCTAAGTATCTCTTCAGCAGCCTTAGGGTTTGAAAAACTGACCGTTGCTTTTTTCTCTCCCCGGTTTGTCATCAGAGTCCTTACCTGGGTAACCGGCTGGTCAAACATCTTCTCGATGGCGACTTTTATCTGAGCCTTGGATGCATTCTTGTCAACAATAAACTGGATCTGACCATCACGCTCGACAATCATGCTCGCCTTTTCTGTTGCATATGGATATTTCAGTATCATTACTGTCCGCCTCCAAGTTTCCTGACAGCATCTTCGGTCCAGAGTGTAAGACGGGCTGAATGCGTACCCGGCGCCAGCAGCTCTACGTTCAGGTTGTCAACAAGACATACATCCACTCCGGCAAGGTTTTTTGCTGCAATGAGTCGCTCATTGCCAGTAACGATGAGAAGGCTCTTTCTCTGTTTATATCTTCGACCGCGGAGCTTTCCACGACCTGCCCGGATCTTATGTGATCTTTCCGCACGTTCAACGTCCCCGTAAACACCGATCGCGCGAAGTGCTTCAATTACTTCTCTCGTCTTTTTCAGTGATTCAAAATCATCTGACAGAACAAATGGGAGCGAGCCGGTGAACACATGACCGCGTGAACGGACAAGATCCGGGGACGTGGTTGCAGCAATCGCGGAATTGAGTGCTTTCCGTTTCTCTTTCTGGTTTATGCTTCTTACAAGCACTTTTTCCACTTTTGGTGGATGTGCTTCACGGCCACCTTTTGCCTGAGGTACTTTTGCGGCGCGGGAGCTGTTTTTCAGTCGTGGAACATGTGAAACTCCACGACCACTTCCCCAGCCGACGGCAGAAGCAGTGATCCCTGCATAAACATATGCCCCATGTGGCTGATAACGCCGGCTTTGCTGGGCGATAACCGCTTTTTTGATGAGATCAGGGCGATAAACCGAACTGAAGACCGGAGGAAGTTCAATCTCGTGCGCCACAGTTCCGGTAAGTGTCAATACCTGTGCTTTCATTTACTTCACCCCTGATTGGACTCCAGGCTCACAAACCCGATTGCAGGTTCGCGAATCTTGTGTTCTCCAAGGCGCATTGCATGCCTGATACGGATAAGACGTTTTGAAGGTCCGGGGACAGAGCCCTTTACAAGAACATATCGTGCCCGCACCTCTCCATAGTTAACGAATCCGCCTTCAGGCGTTATATCTGCTCCATTCTCTCCGATTTTGAGAAGTCGCTTGTTAAACTCGGTTCTCTGGTGATATCCCATCTGTCCCATCATCGGAACCTGCCAGCGGACATGATGCGGAGTCCATGGTCCAAGAGTTCCAACATGCCGCTTTTTCTTACCGCGGGAGTGTTTTCTCTTTCTGAGATGGACTCCCCAGCGTTTTACCGGGCCCTGGGTCCCTTTCCCCTTGGTGATAGCGGTCACATCAGTATACTGGCCGACTTTGAAAAGTGACTGGATATCAAAATCCCTGCCAAGCATTGAGAGCCCGTACTCGAACCGCTCGGTCATGGAACCACCATCAATGCGGGTTTCCATGAGATCCGGAACCTTCTTTGGAACACCGGTAAGGAGTGAGGGGCGGGTATAAGTCAGTGCGACTACGTCCACGATCCTGTCAGCCTCAAGTGCTTCCCGAATTTTCTTCTCTGCTTCTTCCCGGTTGTTATTCTTTGGGAGAATCAGTCTTCGCCCAAGTTCTTTGTCAAAGGAATCTGCCCAGACTTCTGTCAGAACATGATTTCCATAGGTATCATGGCGATAGACACGGATTGCGGCTACACGCATATCCGGAACTTCAATTACCGTAACCGGTACCATGATATCTTTCCCCTCATTCGGGCTGTGGGCATGATCATCTGCCATGATGACATGTGTCATTCCCACCTTGTACCCTGCAAAGCCCTGGAATGCAGGTTCTCCCTGGTACTCGGGCCACGCATGATATTTTGGAACCGGACTCTTGGCCCTTTTCCGCGGGCTGTAAGCCAGGGAACCCATGCGAGGTCTGTGAATTTTTGGCATGTGTCAATCAGTCCTTATTTTCTGTATCTGTGGACACGACCGGAGTTCCGGCAGTGCTTTCGATGCAGGAGTGAGACACGGGAAATGAGCTGCTAATGCGCTTTCGCCATAACTGCTTCATGCCGGACAAACAACAGCATCTCTTCCTACCTCAAGGAGCTCCGTCTCGGATGTGCAGAAAATCTGCCAGAATGATACTCACATGTGTAGACAGATCTGGTATGTATCGCCCGGCTACCGGTCTCTCGTAAGATGCGTGATTCTTCGGCTTACCCTGGAAACAGGGTGCGGGCCGCATCGTCCACCCTTGCCGACATCACATCCCACTCTTTCAGCCCATTGCAATTAAAGCAATTTTTAGCCATTCCATAACTAAAAGTAGTCTGAAACAGCCTATTCAGATAGCGAAGGAGTAAAGTCCCTGCTATTGAGGCTTCCCTAATATTCAACAAAATAAGGTATAAAGATTTGGCTTAATGGCTCATTCAAAGTAGAGATCCCCATCATTTTTCAGGTAAACCTCTATTTTTTCACGGACAAACCGTGACTTATTCTTTTCCGGAATCTCTTCCCGGATACGGTTCATAAGCTGAATATTATCGTACCTGACTTTTATACCAATCTTTTCTGCCTCGGCATAAATCTTCTTTGAAGCTTCAAGCAGGTCAGATCCTTTCTCAATTGTACAGATGTGGCGTGCGTCAAGGCTGTAAAAAAAATCAAGAGTTTCACGCGCCCGCCTGACATTCTCCATCGCGGATTTTTCAATGGTACAGATGTTTGCCTTTGAAGTCTGGATTATATCGGCAATCTGCTGCTGCGTGAGCCCGGCCTTCCGGTATCTGAGAACCTCCCTCTGTCTGTCGGTGAGTACACCTTCTTTCATAATTTTAATTAGTTCATAAAAATTTAAACACTTTCCGTTAACCTGCTTGACGTTTAAGCTGATGTTAATGGAAAATCACCAGTCTTTATAAAGAACGGGTATCACGCGCCATTTCAACCTTTTTGACAAAAATCGATTTCACAATATTTATTACGATATTTTGTCATAGTATCGTTGAACACACAGAGGTGTAAGTATGGTTGTAAAAGTAGGAATTGCAAAACTCGGAAATATTGCCAGCGGCGTAATGGCAGAACTTCTCCTGGATGAGCGTGCAGACCGTGAAGACATGCAGACTTTCATGGCGACCTCCGGAACAAAGCTTCAGCCAGAAGATATCGACCGCGTTGTTACCAACATGAAGGCATGGGGCCCGGATTTCTGTATTGTCGTCTCTCCAAACGGGGTTCTTCCAGGACCAAAAGGCGCACGTGAGGCACTTGCAGCAGCAGGTATCCCATGCGTTGTCATTACCGACGATATCACATCCAAGAAAGAAGAGTGGGAAGCCCTCAAGGCAAGCGAATTTGGATATATCATCATGAAGGGCGACTCCATGATTGGTGCACGCCGTGAGTTCCTTGACCCCATCGAGATGGCAGATTACAATGGAAACCTCGTCAAAGTTCTTTCCGTGACCGGAGCATTCCGTAAACTCCAGGTTGCCCTGGATGAAGTTATCGACCAGGTAAAAGCAGGAAAGAAAGGAAAGGATCTTGCCCTGCCAAAGATCGTCATGACTTCAGACAAGGCTGTTGAGGGCGAATTCAGCAACCCGTACGCATACGCAAAGGCACGCGCTGCATACGAGATCGCGCAGGCAGTTGCCGGCGTCAATGTCAAGGGTTGTTTCATGACAAAGGGCTTTGAAAATTACACACCAATCGTTGCATCAGCACACGAGATGATGCGCCAGGCAATGCTCCTCTGTGAAGAAGCACGCGAGATGGAGAAGGCCACCGACGCCGTTATCCGTAAGCCACACAAGAACGATGGAACCAGGGTTGCAAAGAAGACCCTTATCAGCAAACCAGAGTAAACCCTAAAAGGGTTCTTTTTTTACATCATATCATCGCGCACTGTCATGAACGGCTGTTATTACGCCAGAGCCTTCCGATATCCTCGGGCAGTGTAAGAACCACGGGCTCAAGATGAAGTCTCTCCATAAAGGCCGTATCTGAGGTTGAAAGAGGATTAGGATTTATGCGTGCGATGAGTATTGCAAATGCGGAAAAATATTCGCGCTCCGTATCCTGGCCGAAAAATACAGATAAGTTCCAGGCACCATGGCCAATGTCCTGGTAAAAGTCAAGAACGCGGACAAGGTCATTTGCGAAAGAACCAACCGAGTCTTTGAAATCCGATACTGTCACTCCTGGCAGGACACATCTAATCTCCTTTTCACCAACAGGAACCGGATGCGCATACCAGAAAAGGTTGAGTCCATCCAGGAAACGCTCTGATGCAGCTTCACTCCGGCAGAGATCAAGCCACCAGGACCTGCCATGCTGCAAAAAATAGTCCTGTGACCCTGATATGTATTTCATCGGAAGTGTATCGGGAACTGGATCTACCAGGCCCTGGAGATGGGGATGTGGGAGTGATGCACCGGCGGAGGGGAGAAAGTTCCAGTTTATTGAGACATAACCAGGCTGATCTTCCATTGTCCTGGCCTGGGCCATGAAAGCATCCTTTATCTGATCCCTGGTAAAGGAACGAACCATGTGATCCCTGGTGATTACTGTCACGATGTGATAGGAAGCAAAAGGATACAGGTTTGGAAAGGTGATGCTTTCACCAATTTCAAGCCTGGTTCCGTCAGGAAATACCGGGGTAACCCTGGTTACCAGTTCTTTACAAAACGGGCAACCTTCGGGAGAGTAATCAGGAATGTCCCGGACACCAATGCCACGTTTCAAACGTTCAGGGCATATACGCGCCCTCATCCCGGTGAGTGAATCTACCCTGAATTCGATAAAACCACTCCCATGTTCATGTCGACAGGCCTGGAACATCATCTTCCCAGTTCCTTTTCAGATGATATCATCTTTGCCCTGGCAACAAGGGGAGGGAATTACCTGGGAGAATATCTCTTAATAAATGGCCATCTTGCAATATGGCTTTTAAATACCGGTTAAATGACTACCTAATGTCAGGTTTTAAATCTTTCAAAAAAAAAAAGGAAAATTAAATTTACACGACGTATTTGCCGAGGAGACGGATGGAGTTAACCATGTCCGGGCCAAGTGGTGAACCAAAGATGATCTGGGTGACACCAGACTTGGTAAGATCCTCGCACTTCTGCTTGACAGTGTCCGGGTCTCCTGCGATGGTAAAGGCATCGATGGTTGCATCATCAACATTCTCTCCTGCGGTCTTAAAGTCGAACTTTGCAAGGGCAGCCTTGATGTTGGCAACCTTGGCAAGGTCAAGTCCGTGGCGCTGGAGGAGTGGCTCTGGTGAACCTGCTGCGATGAATGCGGCAACAATCTTTGCTGCATTGCGGGCCTTCTTCTCGTTCATGTCAATCGACATTGCAGTGTATGCGCCGATGTCAAAGCCCTTCTTGCCAACTTTATCACAGGCTGCCTTGATGATCGGGATAGCAACGTCAAAGTCCTTGGGGTTTGATGCATTGATCAGGGCGCCGTCTCCGATAGTTCCTGCAAGTTCAAGAACCTTGGGACCCTGGGCACCTATGTAGACCGGGATTCCCTTCTTTCCTGGGAGTGTGACACCGGTGAGTTTTGCGCCATCATAATCAAAGAACTTCATTCCACTCTTTTTAACTTCTTCTCCACCCCACAGCTTGCGCATCTGCACAACTGCCTCTTCAAGACGACCAACTGGCTTATCAGGGGCGATTGCAAGCTTTGGAAGGGTAGAAAGGTCACCAGGTCCGATTCCCATGACAGCACGACCATCAGAGATCTCGTTCAGGGTGCAGGCAAAAGAAGCCATTGCAGCCGGAGTGTCGGTGAACGCGTTCATAATACCCGGACCCATCTTAAGGGTCGTGGTTGCCTGTGCAATTGCTGCAAGGGTCGGGTAGC
>Ga0255346_1002867_pt1 | contig 21097 bp, 13 predicted proteins | sample wastewater_treat_FD_194410 | JGI IMG/M metagenome (GOLD analysis project Ga0255346, IMG submission 194410) | Wastewater microbial communities from Lulu Island WWTP, Vancouver, Canada - plant22 | ecosystem: Engineered > WWTP > Wastewater > Unclassified | place: Canada: Vancouver, British Columbia... | reverse complement strand
GGCCGTACATTCTGGCGCAACGGGAAAACCTTGTTCCTCCCCTTTGCAGGAAGATATTATTACACGGCATCCGCTCCTGCCACGCAAGTATCCCTGCTTGGGAGAGCAGGATGCTACTTCTGCGGCACACACAATAATATTCCCGGCTCCGGAGAAGCCTACAGGCTGTATGTCAGAAACACTCAGATAGAATACATGTCCCAGCCTTCCGGCTTTGGATTTTCTGTCAGAGCTGTATTGGCTCAGGACACCGATGAGCCTGCGCCTCCGGTCACTGTCAGCGGAATAATAAAGGATGCCGGCACGGATAAAGGAATCGCGGGAGTGGTGGTGTCGGATGGATACACTTGCTGCAAGACGAACAGCAGAGGCGAATATACTTTGGAGGCCAATGTCCTGGCCAGAACAATCAATGTAAGCATACCATCTACACACAAGATTCCCATAGGGCCTGACGGACGCCCTGCTTTCTATAAAGAAGTCGACCTTTCGGGCAAAAGCGAACTGACCGTGGATTTTTCACTGACGCCAAGAAGCAATCCGAGCAGCCGCTTTACAATCATTGCAGTTGCGGATGCTCACATACAGAATGAATCGCATGTGGAAATGTTCCGCACTACAGGCATCGAGGATATTAAAGGCACAATCACCGAACTTGAAAGCAGCGGTGAGGCGGGAGAAATCATAGGAATAACTCTTGGAGACCAACTCTGGGACAATATGGATATATCGGCATCTGCAAGAGCGCAGTTTACAAGTCTGCGGACTTCGGCCGGAACCATGCCGTTCTTCTATTGCATAGGCAACCACGACCATCAGACCGGCTGCGGAGACAGCGATTATCTGAGCACGGAATCATTCGTGCGTAATTTTGGTCCGACCGACTATTCATTCAATATAGGAAATGCCCATATAATAGTGATGGACGATGTCTATAACACAGGCAAAGACGGGATGGGAGGCAGCCCATACCCAAGTATAGGATACAGGTCCATAATTACGGGCGAGCAATATCATTGGCTAAAGCAGGATTTGGATAATGTGGATAACAAAGAAAACAAGGTGGTGATATTCTGCACTCATATACCGATTTATCAATCTATAGGCAACGGAGAAGCTATCAAAAGTCTGCTCTGCAAATTCAATGAGGCTTACATTTTCTCAGGACATATTCACAATATGACCAAAGACTTCCATAAAGGGTTCAAGGCAAAGAGCGGCAGAACTCTGATTGAATACAATATGCAATCGCTCTGCGGAATGTGGTGGCTGGCGAATCTGTCGCCCAACGGCACCCCTATGGGCTATGGGGTTTTCACATTCGACGGTCCGGGCATGTATTCCGAATACAACAAAGTGGTGGGGGCAAGCAAGGATTTCCAAATGAGGGTATATCGAGGAGATGATGCCTATAGCAGCCGGTATTATTGGGACAATGAATACAAGGGTAAATTCCTTGTGAGAATATGGAACGGAGATGATCCTGATATAAACACGGGAGAATTCCATTGGGAAGTATCATTTGTACAGAACGGAGTATCAAAGCCAATGACAAGGCTCTCTTCCGCAATAGTAGATAAATGCTCCGCCGCCTATATCGTCCACACTCTTAATTCGCCTTACGGCACAGGAGGGAGCGCCACTTCTTATTCCTGGTGGATGATAGATGCCCCATCCGGAGATGCCGCCAACGAAAGCGACTGGCAGATTGTAGCGAAACATACGCTCCCCGGCGGATGGCAGGCAACTTATTCGACATCTCACCTGACCCGTGATTTCACGGGATACGGACTTGGAAGCAATTATATTTATTGACAAACAATAATTACTTATAAATTAATTCATCAATTATGAAAAGAAAAGCACTACTAATCACATTAATGTTTTCGCTGCTTACATTATGCGGCTGCGACAAGAAAGGAAAAACACCTGACGACCCGGACGAGATTAAATCCGAAATTACATCAGAAAATGCCGCTCCGGGCGGTTTTAACGATGAAGGAACAGCAAGTTGGGACGAATAATAAAGGAGGATTATCATGACTAAAAAAATATTTGCTTTTGCAGCTCTCGCTGCTTTACTGCTCAGCGGCTGCGCCAAGGAAATTCAGAAAGAAAATCCCGGGGCGGAAGATGTTGTTATCACAGCCACTGCAACAGCCCCCGGCGCCATAGTAGGAACCAAAGTGGCATTCACAGACAATTATTCCGAAGCGGAAGAGATATCCGACATTACCGCTGTTTGGGAAGTCGGCGATACTTTCACCGCACTTGAGATTAACGGCAATGAGATGAATGTTGTCACTTTCAGCACTGAGGGAAGCGGAGCCACTGCAACTTTTAAATCCAAAAACGCTGTCGCCGCTGACGAAAACACCAAATGGATTGCTCTCAGCGGAGAGGCCGAGGTTGTAGATGGTGTTCTTGTCTGCAAATACAGCGGACAAGACGGTTCACTTGCCAATCTCGACAAGTTCGACTATACAATGGTACAAGCTACAGGAGCAGCTCCTGTATTTGACTTCTCCAAGGGAACAAGACTCAGCTTTGTCATAAGGCTTCTTCTTCCTGCCGGCATCAAGCACATCGAGTTCAATACCGGTGAGACAAACAACGGCGGCTGGAACATTCAATATGACGGCAAGCCGAAAGGAACAAAATCCACCTGCGAAAGGCCGGCTGTCACCACACTTGAGTTGAAAAACACATCTGCAAAAAAGGATATAGCTTATATTGCTGTTCCCGCCATCAGTTATGCTGTCGGCGATGGCAACGCAAACAGAACTGCGGGCTTGATTATTACAATAATGTCGCCTGACAAGAGACTCTCTCAAGGCAAGGTTACAAGCGCCGAGCTCTCTCAGAGCGGCGGTTGTGTAGGCACTTACGACATGAGCGAACTTGAGCTCATGGCGCGTCCTCTTCCGGAAGATGCAATCAAGCTCGGCACTATCAGCTACGGCGGTGTCAATTATGCTCTCGGCTCATGGGCGCCTTTCAATGTCGGCGGAGATGTGCCGACATCCGAAGAGTCCATCAGGGGCGGCCTGTATGCATGGGGGGAAACCGAGCCCAGGAATGCTTTCACCAGAGAGAATTACAAATGGTGCAGCGGCGGAACTTATAATACTCATCTTGGATACAAATACATCTGCGCAGCGGAAATGGTTAATCCTTACATTGTTTATACTCCTGCCGGAGGCTTGCCGAAAACCGCAGGACCAGGCACATTTTACGATATCGGAGGCACGAAGTATGATGTCGCCCGCGTAAAATGGGGTATAGACTGGCGCCTTCCTGACAACGTAATTTCAGGAAACATACTGATGGCTGGTATGAGCAGATTGAGCGAGGATATTGATGTGGATAAAAAGCTGGTTTACGAAAATTATGACCCCGGAACATATAAGAACAGCCATAATTACACCTCAAACGAAATGGGAGCTCTGGTAATCAAAGCCAACGGAGCGGAACTTGCCCTGTATCTGTGTCCGTTTACCGATAATGGCTCTAAAAACACTTCCGGCACAAACGGACGTTATTGGACAGCAACCACCGACTATGGAACAGGAACCCCTACCTGGTGGAACAGAGCAGTTCAGCTCAGACTCTCCAATACTGGAGGATATGTAAACAACAAGAGCTGGATATGGGATGGGCTTTCTGTAAGGGCCGTTCTTAATGAATAGATTCTTACTGTTATTTTGCATAATACTCTGCGGTTGTCAGGAGTCCATGGACTCCTTGACCCGCAGAGTTGTTTCAAGGGCTGAGGTGCAACTGTCTTTACTGGATGACAGAATGCCTTCGGACTCCCTGCCGCGCACATATGACAATGGCAAATATATAAACAGCAATATCAAATATTGGTGCAGCGGTTTTTTTGGCGGAAGTCTTTGGTATCTGTATGAATTATCCGGGAAACAAGACATAAAGGAGCGTGCGATAAAAAACACCCTGAAATTGTCTGAACTTGTGCCTGTCAGTGATGACCACGACCTGGGATTCCAAATCAATTGTACCTACGGCAATGCGTACCGTCTAACAGGAGACAAGGCTTATGCCGACTATATGATTGAAGCCGCAGCAAAACTCTCTGAACGCTATAACCCTCAAGTTCGCGCTATCCGCAGTTGGAATTCAAAGGCAGGGCAGCCGTACAAGGTAATCATCGATAATATGATGAACCTTGAACTGCTGTTAAAGGCGACGGAATTCTCCGGAGACAGCTTGTATTACAGAATCTCAATTGCTCACGCAGATAAAACTCTTGAAAATCATTTCAGACCAAATAATTCCTGCTATCATCTCATATGCTATGATGAGCAGACCGGTGAAGCTGTTGAAAAGTGCACCGTCCAAGGATATGCGGATGAAAGCGCCTGGGCGCGCGGCCAATCATGGGCCTTATATGGTTATACCATGATGTACCGGCTGACAGGCTTATCCGTATATTTGGAACAAGCCCTTAAAACAGCAGAATTCATTGCAGCCAATCTGCCCGAGGACGGAATCCCATATTGGGACTTTGATGTCCCCGACAAAGCCGATGCTCTGCGCGATGCGTCAGCAGGTGCAATAATGGCATCCGCATTCATCGACTTGGCTCAAAACATTCAAGATTCATCAGCGTCTGAAAAATATCTCAATATTGCCGAACGTCAATTAAGGACTCTCGCCTCTGAAGAATATCTTGCCGAGCCCGGAACAAACGGAGGCTTCCTGCTCAAGCATTCAGTCGGACATTATCCTGCAGGCAAAGAGATTGATGTTCCGCTGACATATGCCGATTATTACTTTTTGGAAGCATTGCAACGCTGGTCCGAACTTAAAAATTAAAAATCATGAAAAAAATAATATTTACAATTGCATTGTGCCTTATAAGCATTTCCGCATTAGGGGATGTGCTCGTAAAAACTTCAGAGAAAATAGGTCCTATCAAGGTTATGAATGCCGTGAATAATGGTCCGAGAATTGGAAATCCAAACGATCAGACCTCCACTAATTTCTTCGACTACAAGGCGGCAAGGTTTCCTTATGCCAGAACCCACGACTCGCCCGGCTACTGGAATCATACGGTGGACATCAATCATATCTTCCCTGATTTTGATGCAGATGAGAATGACCCGAAATCGTATGACTTCAAGCTCACCGATATATATTTGAAAGGAATTATTGATGCGGGGACACAAGTTTTCTTCAGACTCGGTCAGACTATCGAAAACGACCCTGTTAAATATTATGTCTTCCCTCCAAAAGATTACAAGAAATGGGCGCGAATCTGCGAACACATCATCCGCCACTATAATGAGGGTTGGAATGAAGGTTTCCATTGGAATATAAAATATTGGGAGATATGGAACGAGGCTGACCTGGGTCACGCAGACGGTCGCTGGAAAGAAAATATGTCTCCGATGTGGAATGGAAGCGATCAGCAATTCTTTGAATTTCATAAAGTTGTTACAAAACATCTTAAGAGCAAATTCCCGGACATCAAGGTTGGGGGCCCCGCTTCCAGCGGAGATGAGGAGTGGTGTGCAAGGTTTGTTGCCTATATGGCAAAGCACAAAGTTCCGCTTGACTTCTTTTCCTGGCATATATATGCTTATAAGACAAAAGCTGTGGATGATATGCAGTTCAGGATGCGCAAGCTTCTGGATGATAACGGATTCAACGAAACCGAATCCATTCTGAACGAGTGGAATTACATTATAGGATGGAATCAGGATTTTGAGGCTTCTCTAAAAGAAATCAAGTCCGAAATCGGAGCCGCCTTCACTGCATCTGTGATGCAGGTATGCCAGGACGGCCCGACAGATATGCTTATGTATTACGATGCCCGTCCGAGCACAACATTCAACGGCTTGTTCGACCACCGCACGAAACATCCCCTGCCGCCATATTATGCTCTTTATGCATGGTCTCATCTTGCCGAACTCGGCACACAGGTAAAAGTAGAGTCTACGGAGGAAGATATTTATGTCACCTCGGCATGCGGTGATACCGGCAGAACGGGCACCTTGATTACATATTATTCTCATGACAGAAACAAGGTGAGCCCCAAGAAATTTGTGCTGAAGCTGCAAGACTGCAAAATCTCCGAAGCGGTATCGCACCTGACAGATTTTGTACATCTCTATACCGAAAGACCGATAGAGTTCATCAATGGAGAAGCGGAAGTTTGGCTGCAACCTAATTCTTTCATTTATATTGAAACAAGGCCATAGCCGATGAAGAGATTCTATCCGGCAATACTGATATTATTCGTATTTATAGCCTGCTCCAAAGAAGAGCAGGCTATAATACCTTCAGACACTCATGAAGAAGAGCATGAACTTCTTGCCAATGAGGTCTGCGGATATGTGAAGTATTCCGATGGGTCTCCCGCATCAGGAGTAAGCGTCAGCAATGGTTTCAGAATAAAAGTAACAAACAAGAACGGATATTATTATATAGGCACCAATGAAGATGTAAGGCATATCTACATTTCCTATCCCGCCGATGCCGTAATCCAAAAGAATGAGAACGGTTGTCCCGCATTTTTCATCCCTTTGGAGCATGACAGAAAATCATACGATTTCACTCTGGAGCGTCAGGCGGTGGAAAACGAGTTCACCCTGTTTGCCATGGCTGACCCTCAGGTCCATTATCAAGTGCTTTATCCGCAGAAACAAAGCAATACAGAGCGATTCCTCAAAGAATCTGTTCCGGCAATAAATCGCAGTATCTCTGAAAGCAAACTCCCCTGCTATGGAGTGACTCTCGGAGACATAGTCTATTCTCAGGCAAGCCGCAATTCCACTCCTGCGATGAATGTGATGCGCAATTACATGGGACAGCTTAACATGCCTGTGTTCCAGACAATGGGCAATCACGACTACACTTTCTTCCATGAGACCAGGCCTCTTAAAACCGGATACGGCTCAACCACTCTTTATTTGAGGGCTCAGAGAACATTTGAAGAATGCTTCGGCCCCGTTAATTTTTCGTTCAACCGCGGAAATGTCCATATAGTCTGTATGAGGAACATAATCTTCGACAGCGACATATATTCGGCAAAATATCACGGCGGATTCACTGACCAGCAATATCTTTGGCTGAAAAATGACCTTGCGAATGTAAGCAAGGATAAGATGGTGATACTTTGCGTTCATATCCCCATTGCCGATATTATTGAGAATGAAAACGTCAGGAACGTCCTTAAACTCCTTAAGGAATATCCCAACGCCACTGTGTTCAGCGGTCATTTGCACGCCTATAGAGGTGTTGAAAACCTCGATGAGACAGGCATAGCGGAATATGTGCACAATGCCGTTTGCGGCCAGTGGTGGTGGAGCAATATAAGCGGAGACGGTTGCCCCAACGGCTTTACCGTGTATACTATAAAAGGCAATCAAATCTCCAATTCGCTTTCTCAAGGAATTAATGCAGGGATGGATTCCGCCGACTATCAGATAAGGATGTATAAAGGAGGTATAACCACCGGAGGTCCGTATGCATATTTCAAATGGGGAAACAACGACAGAGCAATATTCATCAATGTCTTTCACGGAGACAGCCGATGGAAGGTAAAGGTATTCGAAAACGGGAAATATGCCGGTAATGCAAAATTAATGGCTAACTCGTCCACTTCATTTCAAAGCGTTTCCGCAGGAAACACCTATGATATACCCTTCTACTCAAGTCAGGACTGGTGGACAATAGGCTATCATATAGGTGTAATCGGGCAAGGCACAAACAACAAGTCGTATTACACGGCAATGCACCATATGTTCAAGTGGACAGCATCATCGACAGATGCCGAAATCTCTGTGGAAGCCACAGACCCTTACGGAAATGTCTACGAATGTTCTGATATTATAGACAATGCAGACTCGTATCCGGAATACATCAAAGCGGAACTCGATTCATACGATTAAAACTTACCCGCCGGTATGCTTTGCTATCGCAAATTATATTAGATGAGTCATATAAATCGGTAAAATTGTTGTCATCTCATCTTTTTGAAAATCCTTTGAACAAACAAGATATCTGCGGCCAACTCGGGATGAGTACTTCTTGCAGAATTCATCAAGGGATGCGTGGGATTTATTAGAGGATGATTTAACCTCGACAGGGCATAATTTTGCGCCTCTTGAAAGAAGAAAATCTATCTCATAATAATGCTTTTCGTCTTTTGACCAAGTATGATAGAACAACTTATTACCGCTGCTTGCCAGAATCTGTGCAACCATGTTCTCATATACATATCCAAGATTGCTTGGCAGCTTATCTAACAGCAACTTTTGATATATGGTATTTTCCGTAAAACTCTTTTCCCAGAATGCCATAGTAATAAACAGGCCGGTATCACAAACAAACAGCTTGTACTGAGAGTAGTTTTCGGTCAAGCCCATGCCAATCATAGGGTCATCGACATGATGCGCAAATAAAACCGTCTTGCTGTCTTCCATGTTGGTCAGGAGTTCGATGAGAGTGTTCTCTTCAATAGAGCCGATTACAGGGTAAGGAACATATCGAACGGCTTTGCGATTAAGCTGTCCGGGAATGGATAAAAACATATTACCTGCTTTTCCCGATGGATCTGTCTTCTTGAAATCATCTACATATAGATTGATGATACCCCTTTTGACAATATCGACTTTGCTTAAATCGTTTGTTTCAATATATTCGCTGACAGCCTGAGGCATACCGCCAACAAGCATATACAAGCGGAAATCACGAGACAATCCACGATGGGATGCACCTATGGGTTTCTGCAGTTCCCAAAACTTAGAGATAATAGGAATTGTAGCAGTATCACCAAGGGCCCATCTGAACTCTTCGTAATCCATAGGGAACATCTGAATTCTATCCTCTTCGCTTGGGATAGTAATATCCTTGGTGCTCTGTTTGATACTAATCAACGAGCCTGTCTCGATGAAATCATATCTCCGGTCTTGCACCAAGTATTTGATGGCTTGCCTTGCCATAGGACATTTCTGCACTTCATCGAATATTATCAAGGATTTCCTTTCGATCAAGGAGACGCCGAATACTGCCTGCAATGTAAGGAATATGTAATCCAGGTTGGATAAATCATTGAATAGATTCTTAACCTCGGGTGAAACCCTGTTAAAGTCAACAAGTATGTATGACTCATATTCTTTCTTGGCAAATTCCTCCACGACTGTGGACTTGCCCACACGTCTTGGGCCCTCAATAAGCAGAGCGGTCCTTCCATTTTTTGTTTCTTTCCACTCCTGGAGTTTCGAGTATATTTTTCTTTTGAAAATCTGCTTTTCCATAGCACTTTTCTTTCTGCAAAAATATAAAAAAATAAATCCCCCGCAAAATTTTTATGCCAAAACCCCAAATCCCCGAAAGAATTTTTAAGCCAAAACCCCAAATCCCCCGAAAAATAAGCCTGCTTGGCTACCCAGACAGGCTTGTTTGTGTCCCGATAAGAAACGGATGGTTTTACAACGCTGTATTGAACAGTTCTATTGTCTTCAAATACATCTCGTCAGCGGCATAGGATCTGGTGATGCTATGAGTGACGTTTTCAAAGATGACAAGCTCAACATTCTTGTTGCCTGCTTTAGCGAGGGCTTTGCGGAAAGTCTCTGCGTTGCCGGGACCGATTGTAGTATCTGCCGTACCCTCAAAAAGGACTGCCTTGAACTTGGTTTTTTTGGTCTTAAGAGCCATCTCCGAAGGAGAAACGCTCTTGATATACTCCGAATCCCAGCCATTGAAAAAGTCGGATAAAAGTTCACGTCTTTTTGTATTTGACTCGGGAGCATAATGGCTCATTGTCAGCTGAAGGTCATAAGCTCCGTACCAGCCTGCCAGGACCTTGGTTTGAGGAAAACGCATAGCGCAACAAGAGGCAAGGTGTCCGCCGGCAGAACTTCCGAAGAATCCTAATCTGTCAGGATCGATGCCGAATTCAGATGACCTTGAGAGAACATATTCTACAGCATCATAGCAATCGCCGATAGTATCTTCCATCTTGGTTCCCGGAACAGTTGCAAAAGTATATTGGATGCTGATTACCGCTATACCGTATTTGCCGGCAAGAGTCTTGCAAATAGCGGGATTGCTCTTGAAATTACCGCCGGTCCATCCTCCTCCATGTATATAGAAAACCACAGGAGCGTTTGTTTCAGAAGTCTTATACACAAGCAGACGTAGGTCATCCCCTGCGGAGTTGGTCTTATAGACAAGAGTGTCGGGGACTACACTCCTGACCGATTTTCTGTCAAAAGCCGTAATTTTAGGCTTGAATGGCACCAGCACATCGGGCAGTTTTGCCACATCTATTCCTAATTTACGGTATGCTCTGCTATTAGATACAAACAACTCTCCGTCTTTTTCTTTCAATCTCATCCCATACCTGTTGTTTTGAGCTAAGACACCGATGCTGAAACTCAGTGATGCAAGCGCAATCACTGCAGCGAGAATAATATTCCTGATTTTCATTTTGTGGATGGTTTATGTTAAAAATTGAGTGGTTTTCAGTGCGGGTGGAGGGACTCGAACCCTCACGTCTCTCGACACAGGATTCTAAGTCCTGCTTGTCTACCAATTCCAACACACCCGCTTAAAGGGATTGTAAATAGCGGAAGGGATTGCAAATATACGTTATTTTTTCGCACTCTCGGATAGAATCGCCTCAACTTCTGCCTCAACTTTGGCATTATACTCCTTCATTTCCTCCTCGAAGGCCTTGGCTTCCAACTGCTGATACTCATGGTTGGAGAGGAAGTCCTTGGGCAGAGTGCTGTCGTAGCCAAGCTCCCTCTTGCGCTTTTGCAGATTCATATAGCTCTGTCTTGTGCTTGCAAGCGCATTTTCCACGCCTCTTTCGAAGACATTGCGGATGGCATCTCCTATATTGTATTGAATATCGTCTATCTCCTGCTTGAAGACAGGCACCTCGCCCCGATGATATTTGGAACGGCCTATAGAGAAGCGGAAATCATCGAGCGAGCCTTGGATGTTTATGCCGAAGCGCATAGGAAGTACCGGAGTCTTGATGATGGAAATATTGTAGTGCATTGTCCTATCTAAGTTCTGCACCCCCATTAAGGCCACCTTATAGCGGTCTACGCCAAGAATAAACGGATAAATCTCCACTTGGCTGTTTTCTATCACAGCGTCCATTGCAAGGTCATCAATACGGCCTATATTCTTGTTTTTGAACATCAGCAGGCGTGTGATTTTACGCAGCTCTCCGGCATCTTTAATCTCAAGTTCTTTCCCCGTAATCCGCACGAGCCCGTCCAAAGTTGGAATCTGCACATTCATCATGGTGTCGAGCTGAGAAGTGAACGAAACCCTGCAGCCCAAATTCCCCTTGAAACTTTTGAGTGCCGGTATCATCCTGTCCACCGTCGGGAGCATATGTATTATGCCTGCCGCCGACATATCCATCAATTGCAAGTCCGCCCCTATTTGAATGTCCTTCTTGCTTCGGGTGGCATAGAATGCATCCAAAGCCACATCCCCAAAATTGGTGCTGAGTTTTGTATCAGTAATCTGAACACATCTTTTGGCCACATTAATGCGGGCATCAAAGGGAGATACCGCAATATCGCTGTAATCCAAATTATCGGCATGCAAAGCTATTTTGGCATCAAGATTTGCAGGAATCACTATCACGCTCATCGTGCTGTCCACACGAAATTGGGCGTTTGCCAGGGTGTCGGTAACAAAGCTCTCATCGGTCTCGCTTTTGGCCTTGTAGTCATTATCTTTCCCCACTTCAAGAGCGGAAAGTAGCTCATTGAGGTTCAAGCGCTTGGAATCCACCTTCAAATCTCCTCTAAGGAATCCCCTACCTCGCAAAGTGCGCCTGAGACCGGTAATTTTGCCGCTTACAGAAAGGTCGGATGTTCCGGATGTAATTTCAAGGGTATTAAGGTCGAAGGAGTCATCGTTATACTGAAGGTCTATACCCTTTATGCGATTCCTTAGAGGGAGGCGCGGATTGGCATAGAAACCGCTCTTTGCAGTAATTCCGGCAGAAGGAGACCATTCGCGCAGGAATTTCACTATATCCTCGCCCAAATCCACCTTTATATCTTTTCCTACAAAGTCGCTTTCCGTAAGAACAGGGCGCTCTCTGCGGGGACGGGCTCCTCTATTGCCGCGGACGCGTTTTTGAAGGGATGCGGTCAGATTCAAATCGTGAGTGCCCAGGCGCTGGTCTCCAAAGCGGAAATAGACGCGGGAATTATTGCTTTCAAGCGAAACCTTGGAGACCGTTTTCCCTTTCAAAGACACTTGCGTAATCTCGGCTTGGGTGAGCATTTCCCTCAGCCTTGCTCTTATATTGGAGCCCTTCGAAAAAGATACGGAATCCAAGCCCATGTTCGCCTTAAGGCCCTGTCCTTGAGAGCTTAGCAAAATTTTACAACCATTGAAATCGGTTCTCAGACTATCGTAAGGCTTTTCAAAGGAAAATGCCGGCACAATTATCTCCCCTTTCACCGCTCCCTTTCTGAAATTAAAATCCTTTATCTCCGATAACTTGGTAACGGCATCCAATTTTATATCCGCAAGGCCGGAAAGGCGCAGGCTGTCGGAAAGAAAGCGTCTGAGGGCGTCCAGGTCGGCATCCCCTTTAAGATGAGCCGTAACAGAGGGGTCTTTCCCTAAAAGGTCTTCCGCCTTGCAGGCCAATCCGATATTTGCTCCCTCCGCCGAAATCTCCATATTATTTATTGTTGCACAAAGCAGTTTTTCGGGACTCATTCCGGCATCCATATTCATCCCGAATCGGGCATTGATTCCCATAGGTTTATACAACACAAAGCTTTTTGGAACACTCAGGCTCGCATGTATTTCTGGCCATTTGGTCTTCGAGATATATCCATCCGCCTCTGCGGACAAGCTTATCCTGGCATTGGTGCTGAATTTTTCCGCCAATGGAACAAGGCCTGAGCCTGCAAGCAGCTCCAAGCTTTTCCCTATGGGCCGGTCATCAATATTCAGGGACGCTTTCACATAATTGCTGTCCCCAAGCATCTGCAAGAGGCCGCTTGCCTTTATTGGTATATCAGAAATCTGCAAGAGGAAATGCCTGAGGTCTATTTCGCTTTTTTCATCGCTTTTGCTATAGGAAACGCTTGCCGTCAAATTTATAGGAAGCCGCAAAGAGCCTTTTCCCTCCTTAGCGAGCAACGCATTTGCCGAAGCATCAATGTCTATGGCATTGAGCCCGGGAGATTGCAATCGCAGATGGTCCATAAAAAGCGCAAGGCTGTCAGAGCCTCGGCAAGCATAAAGCTCAAGAGAGTCGAGCAGAAAGCGGCGCATATCTCCCCTAAGGCTCATTTCCTTCATTTCCGCCAAAGCATAGAGAGTGTCTTTGCGTGAAGTATAGATAAATATCGGTTTATCCATAAGACGCACAAGCCCCAATTTAAGCGGAGGCAAGGAAAAACCTTTGCTAAGAGTGTCTTTCTCTTTATTGAGAGCCCTTATCACCTGCCAATTTGCACTGCTGTCGGAATATGCATGGGCATATACTCTTAAGCCGCTTAGACTCGCATCGCGCAGACGATACCTCTTGCTTATCATATGCAAGGGGTTTATTGCCGCGGTAAAATGGTCAAAAGCAGCAAGAGTATCACGAATGTCACCTCGCCCTGCATCGAGCAGCGGGTATTCCCGCCCCGAACCATCCTGACAGGCAAAACGCTCGGAGGGATAAGTGATTGACACAGTATCGAGTGTGACCCTTATTGAAGGGAAGCTCCCGAAAACATCGAAACGGAGTCGGGAATAGACAAGAGACCCGTCTATGGCCTTTACCGCCACATTATCCACTATTTTGCGCGCCTTGCCGGAGTTCAGGAATATCTGAACGCCCAGCATAATGAGTAAAAGGAATGCTGTTATGGAGGCGAAAACAATGGCAATTATGCGCGCCGGCCTTTTCATGGCTTAGAGCTTCGCAAAGAAGTCACCACCTTTATCGTCTACGAGAATGAATGCAGGGAAGTCTTCTACTGTAATCTTCCAGATGGCTTCCATGCCGAGTTCGGGATATTCCACACATTCTATACTGCGTATGCTGTTTTGTGAAAGAATGGCCGCCGCACCGCCGATGGTCCCTAAATAAAAGCCTCCGTGCTTCTTGCATGCATCGGTAACCGCCTTGGTGCGGTTACCCTTGGCTATCATCACAAGACTTGCCCCATGTGATTGGAATTCATCCACATAGGGGTCCATACGGCTGGCGGTTGTGGGACCCATAGAACCGCAAGGATAGCCTTCGGGGGTTTTTGCGGGTCCTGCGTAAAATATCGGATGGTCCTTGAAATATTGCGGGAGTTCTTCGCCTGCATCCAAGCGCTCCTTAAGCTTGGCGTGGGCGATGTCCCTTGCCACAATTATAGAGCCCTTGAGGTTTACCCTGGTGCTCACGGGATATTTGCTGAGTTCGCTGCGCACGAAATCGATTCCCTTATCGAGGTCGATTTCTATTCCCTTGGGGCCTTCTCCGCATCTGCGGTATTCTTCGGGAATAAGTTCGGAGGGATTGAAATCCAACTTCTCTATCCAAACCCCATCCTCATTTATCTTGCTCTTGATATTGCGGTCGGCAGAACAGCTTACGCCCATGCCTATGGGGCAGCTGGCTCCATGGCGGGGCAGACGCACCACGCGCACATCGTGGGCTAAATATTTACCTCCGAATTGAGCACCCAAGCCTATCTTATAGGACTCTTCAAGCAGTTTTTGCTCTAAATCAACATCTCTGAATGCACGGCCGGTCACATCTCCCGTAGTCGGCAGTTCATCATAATATTTGATGCTGGCGAGTTTCACGGTCTGCAGATTCTTTTCTGCACTCGTACCGCCGATTACAAAGGCGATATGATAAGGCGGACACGCCGCTGTGCCCAAGCTCTTTATTTTATCAACAAGGAAGGGCAGAAGTGTGCTTTCATTTTGAATAGTGGCCTTTGTCATAGGATAGAAGTAAGTTTTGTTGGCGCTTCCCCCTCCCTTTGCCACCATCACAAAGCGATATTCATCCCCTTCAACCGCCTCAATATCTATCTGAGCGGGAAGATTGCATTTGGTATTCACCTCATCATACATATTGAGGGGCGCATTTTGGCTGTAACGCAGATTCTCCTGCGTAAAAACATCGAACACGCCTCGGCTGAGCGCCTCCTCGTCTTCATAGCCCGTCCAAACCTGCTGCCCTTTTTCGCCATGAATTATAGCGGTGCCGGTATCCTGGCAGAACGGGAGCACGCCCTTTACGGCAGTTTCAGCATTGCGAAGGAACTGCAAAGCAACATATTTGTCGTTTTCGCTTGCCTCAGGGTCTTTAAGGATTTGAGCCACCTGCTCGTTGTGAGAGCGGCGCAGCATGAATTCACAATCGTGAAAACTCTGCCTGGCCACCAATGTAAGCGCCTCGGGAGCGATTTTAATGATTTTATGCCCTTCAAAATCACCTGTAGTAACATATTTTTCCGAACCAGGAATTTTATAATATTCCGTTTTGTCTTCCCCAAGCTGGAACATTGGGGCATAGCTGAATTCTACCATATTAATTTTGCATCAAAAAAGATTTCATAAAAGCATCGATATCGCCATCCAACACCGCCTGAGTGTCGGCGGTCTCCACTCCGGTCCTCAGGTCTTTCACCATTTTGTAGGGATGCAATACATAAGAGCGTATCTGACTCCCCCACTCTATCCTCTTTTTCTGACCCTCAAGTTCTGCTTGTTTTTCCTGACGCTTCTTGAGCTCAATATCATAAAGGCGGCTCTTGAGAATGCGAAGGGCGTTTTGCCTATTGTCCTGCTGACTGCGGGTTTCGGTGTTTTCGATTGTAATGCCGGTGGGGAGATGCTTCACTCGCACACCGGTTTCCACCTTATTTACATTCTGTCCGCCATGGCCTCCGCTTCGAAAGGTATCCCATTCCAAATCGGAGGGATTTATTTCTATGTTGATGGTGTCATCCACCAATGGATATATGAACACGCTGGAGAAGGTTGTCTGACGCTTGCCCTGCGCATTGAACGGAGAGATGCGCACGAGCCTGTGCACTCCGCTTTCGGCCTTGAGCCAGCCATAGGCATAGTCGCCCTCGAACTGGATTGTGCAGCTTTTTATGCCGGCTTCATCTCCCTCGGTAAGCTCGGAAACGGTGGTTTTATAAGAGCGGCGTTCGCCCCAACGCAGATACATTCGCATGAGCATCGCACTCCAATCGTTGGATTCGGTACCTCCTGCTCCTGAATTAATGGTAAGCACCGCACCTAAATTATCTCCCTCCTCCCCAAGCATATTCTTGAATTCGAGGTCCTCCACCATCGCAAGCTCTTCTGCATAAGCCTTATCCAAATCCTCCCCCTCAGGCTCAAGCTCATAGAGCACATCCACATCGGAAGAAGCGGCACAGACTGCATCGAAATCGCTCACCCATGCCTTGATGCCGCTTATCTTCTTTAGAAAAGCTTCGGCTGACTTAGGATCATCCCAAAAATCGGGAGCCTGGCTCTTCGCTGTCATCTCTTCAAGCTGACGGCGCTTTTCATCTATTTTAAGAGCTGTTGCCAAGGCGGCAATCCTCCCTTTGAGGGCTTTTATCTGATCCAGTGTTATCATTTACTTGCTCCGTGCAGTTTTTTAGCCGCCCTTTTATCGCTTAAATTAAAGAAGCCCGCTACTGAAAGGCCTGCAATTATATGCCAGATGCCCCACCAGGCGGTGATTACCAGCATGCCTCCGGGAACTCCGTGAGGATATTGCGGCATAAAATTCGTAAAAATCTGATTGGCGCCGAGCATGAGCGCAAGGCCCAAACCGCTGTTTTGTATGCCCGTTTCGATGGTTATTGTACGCACATCGGGCTTGGGTAAGCGGAAAAGTTTCCCGTTAAAATAACCGATAAAAAAGGCCAAGCCGTTGTGAAGAAGAACAACCAAAAAGATATATTTGATGCACTTGAGAAAGGCGTTTATGTTGCCTACAAATGCGAGCACCACCATGGCAATAAAGAAGAGGATGCTGAACCATTGGAAGGGCTTCTTCATCTTTTCAGCCGCCTTCGGGAAGAAATGGCTGGTGAGAATGCCTAATGTAAGAGGAATACCCAAAAGAATGACTATGGTTTTGAACACCTCGAAGAAGGGAATTTTTAGGTTGGGGATTTCTCCGACCAGCATCGAAACATCTGCAAATTTTATATATAGATTGCCGTAAGCCCAGAAATTGAAAGGAGTCAAAAACATGGCAAGGGCAGTGGAGATGGCCGTAAGACTTACGGAAAGTTCCACATTAGCCTTGCTCAGCGAGGATATGAAGTTGCTTATATTGCCGCCGGGGCAGGCAGCTACAAGTATCATTCCCATTGCCATCGAAAAAGATATGGCAGGCCCGAGAACAAGCGTCAGCAGGAAGGTAAAAAGCGGCAGCAGAATAAGCTGACAGGCCATTCCTACAAAAACTGACTTGGGGTTTTTAAATACTTCCACAAACATTCGGGGTTTTATGCCGAGAGCCACCCCGTACATTACGAATGCAAGAATAATGTTGATTGTGTTCATTCCGCCAGCATTGAGCGTGACGTTGATGGAGTCGATGTGTTGGACAAGATTCGGGTCCATAAGTTCAGGTTTTAAAAATTTTTGCAATTTAATAATTTTGATGCAAATGGCAAAACACGATACCGGGCGCTACCTGCCAAAAGAAAGCTTACAGCCAATTCGCTTTTTTTGCGTACCTTTGAGTTTTACATGAAGAGAGTCGGACTTGTAACCTGGTATAGAGGGACGAACTACGGTTCGGTTCTGCAGGCGTATGCCTTGCGGAAAGCACTGGAAAATTTGGGATGCAGAGTATATTTTTTGCGCTCTTTTAACAGGCCGTTCACTCTCAAAAACATTAAAATCAACCTTTTCAGCAAATACGGAATCAACAGGCACAATCCTCTCGATGACTGCCCCTTTCCTGCGCAAAGGATGCGTTTTGCCGAATTCATAAAAGAATCTTTCCCCGAAAGGCTGCCGATAAGCCGATGCGGCTATCGCAGGATGCTGAAAGACACCTCTGTTTTTATGAGTGGCAGCGACCAGATTTGGAATTGCCGTCACAATTTCGACCCCTTCTTATTCCTTGACTTTGCGGGAGATGTAAAAAGGGTTTCCTACGCCTCCAGCATAGGAACGGGGGAAATACCGGAAGAATACCAAAGCAAAGTAAAATCTCTTTTATCCGGCTTCTCATACATCGGAGTAAGGGAAAAATCCGCTGAAACGGCTCTATCGGCTCTTACCGGCAGAAAAGACATCAAAACCGTGCTCGACCCCACTTTTTTGCTGAGCGCCGAAGAGTGGCAGGACTTTGCGCAAGGCTCCGGCTATAGAAATCTTCCGGAAGACCATAAGCATATTCTTGAAGGCCATAAACCTCTCCCCAACAGTTATACGCATCTCCTTAAAGGCAAATATATCTTCTGCTATTTTGTGGGCAAAGCCTCTCTCTACGAAGGATACCTGCAAAAGTTCAAGGCCATTAGCGAGCTGGACCACGCTCTTATCCTTCCATCAAACGACTTTCCCTTGGAAACCATCTCCGGAGCGGAAAGAATAGAAGACGCCGGCCCGAGGGAATTCATTTCTTTGCTCTCCGGCGCTGATGCCGTACTTACCGATTCCTTCCATGGAAGCGCCCTCTCGATAAATCTCGGCAAACAATTCTACTGCGTCAAACGCTTTTCCGATGCCGATCCTCTCTCCCAAAATTCCAGACTCTACGACCTTTTCTCCCTTTTCGGCATAGGCGACAGATTTCTTGAAAACGGAGAGCCCGAAAAAATCGATTATAAAGCCGCCCGTAAAAGACTTAAAGAGCTTAGAACAGAGTCGCTGTCTTTCTTAAAAAAGGAAATAGAATGAAAAGAGAGCGCTACTACCTATCCACATTCTTTTGGAGCACAATCACAAAGGTGCTGAACGCCCTCGTAGGCTTTGTGTCAGTGCCCCTGCTCATGGGGCTTTTCGGCAGGGCTAATTACGGAGTACTTACGCTTGCGCTCTCGTTGAATGCTTATATGCATCTTTTGGACCTCGGCACCAACACAGGCGGCGTGCGCTACTTCTCGAAATGGAAAGCGGAAGGAAATACCGGAATGCTGAGGCGTGTGGCTCATACCAACCTGAGTTTTTACACGATAATAGCCCTTATAAACGCTGCCTTAATGGTGGTAATCGCATTTTTCGGAGAGGGACTGTTCAATATAAATCATGAACAATTCGAAATGCTCCGCTGGTGCCTGCTGAGCATTGCCGTGCTATCATTATTCAGCTGGGGCACCACCACTTTCAATCAATTATTGGTGGCGGATATGCAGATGGCCTTTACAATGAAAGTCCAATTCGTGCAGGTGCTGCTGAAAATCGTATTGATAGTCCTTACCCTCAAAATCCCTCTCTCCCTGCCCTGGTACTTCTTCTTTTTGACGCTGCTCACCTCTCTGCTGATAATTCCCTATTCGCTCAAATGCAGGAAGGACGGCCTTATAGACAGCTTCCGGCCGGGCTTTTATTGGAAAGATTTCAAAGTGGTGCTGGTTTTCAGCCTTTCCCTTTTCGCTCTCAGCTTCTTCCAGATGACCGCCACGGAATCGAGGCCCCTCGTGCTGGGAATTGTATATCCCGATTCTGCAAACACCCTTACCGACTTCAAGATAATTTCGGTGGTGCCCTCCCTTATAATCACCATCGGAGGCATCTTCTCATCCATCTTTTTACCTACCGTTACGGAGATGGTTGCAAAAAATGACAGGGCCGCTACCGAACGCTTTGCTTATAAATGGACAAGGTACACCACCATAATAGCCAATGTGCTGTGCATCCCATTCATCCTTTGCGCAAGCGAGGTGCTGAGTGCCTATGTGGGAGAACAAAATGCTCATTTGAGTGTATGGATGATAGTGTGGATAGTAACAGTGCTCATTCAAATACATACCACGCCCGGCAACAGTCTTGTGCTCGCTTACGGCAAAACCAAGCCTCTCGTAATCACCACCGCCATTGCCTGCGTGCTGTCGATAGCGCTCAATGCCCTGCTGTGCAGGCAGTACGGGGTAGGCTCGGCCGTAATTGCTTATCTGATATATGTGGTGATAGTGATTGGAGCATATTATTTGGTTTATTATCGCAAACTAATGGGCCTTAGCAGATGGAAGATGGCACGCTCATTCCTGCTTCCCACCCTAATTGCCTTCGCGCTGATGGCCCTTTGCCTGTGGCTCGTAAAGCTTTCGCCGGAAAATTTCCCCGGCATGGGAAGACGCTGGGCCTACATACTCATCTGCCTTATAAAAACGGCCTGCTGGATAATCCCCTATTTCGCCTGTCTGCTTCTTTCCGGCCAGCTTAGACTGTCGGAATTCAAGGAGCTTAAACCCATTGTGAAGCCATGACACTCTGCCCCGCCGATAAATGCAGCGGCTGCGGAGCCTGCGCCGCAATCTGCCCCGTGGGATGTATTTCCATGAGGGAAGATGCCTTTGGGGTGAGTCATCCGGAGATAGGACCGTCATGCACGGAATGCGGACTCTGCGCCCAAACTTGTCCCGTGCTCAATCCCCTGCCGCTGCATGAGCCCTCAAAATGCTATGCCGGGTGGAATTCAGATTCGGAGGAGCGCCGCCTGAGCGCTTCGGGAGGCGTTGCCGCACTGCTTGCAAGGCTTTACCGAGGAAGAGTTTACGGCACTGCCTGGTCGGATTCTTTTATGGCGGAGGTAAAAAGCGGAAATGCAAAAGACTTCAAAGGCTCCAAATATGTGCAGAGCCATTTTTCGGAAGATACTTATCGCGAAATAAAGTCCCGTCTGAAAAGCGGGGAAAAACTGCTCTTCATAGGCACCCCTTGCCAGGTTGCCGGCCTGCTCAACTTTGTGGGAGATGCCGCAGAGGGGCTTTTGACTGCAGATTTGCTATGCCACGGAGTATGCCCGGAGAAGTATTTAACAGAAGAATTGGGGCATCTTCGCAAAGGCCGCAATTTAACGGATGTCCGCTTCAGGAGCAACGACAAATACAACTTCCATCTTACTCTTTGGGATGGA
>Ga0255346_1002866_pt1 | contig 21100 bp, 26 predicted proteins | sample wastewater_treat_FD_194410 | JGI IMG/M metagenome (GOLD analysis project Ga0255346, IMG submission 194410) | Wastewater microbial communities from Lulu Island WWTP, Vancouver, Canada - plant22 | ecosystem: Engineered > WWTP > Wastewater > Unclassified | place: Canada: Vancouver, British Columbia... | reverse complement strand
AATTTTTACTCATAATTAACATTATTTTGGTTTAATAAAATATATATATTCACTATCAATATAACAACTTAGGAAACTAATTGTAACATGTATCTTCTGTATAACAAATAAAATAAAAGGGAACTTACGTTCCCTTAAATCTAATTATCGATAAAATTTTGGTCCTACTTTTTTAAGTATTTTTTCTTTAACTAAACTTCGTGGAAGAGAATAGATTCGTCCTTCTCGGCCGTCCGGCGTTTTCCAGAATGAAGTATCCCAACCATTGTCTCTATCATATGTAATTATATCGCCAATTTTAAATTCATACTTATCAGTTCCAGATAAATTTCGCGTATGAGTTCCAATTGTTAATGATAAATGATTGTAAGGATTTCCTGGCCAAAATTCAGCAAGTATTTCAAACTCATCTCCTTTGTTTGGATATTCGCCAGGAAGAGATTTAGAAGCTTCCAATAAATAATCATCTAATGTAGGAATCGAATGAACATTTTCTTCAATTTCCTCTTCGTTATCTTCTTCAATTGGTTCTGCAGGCGGGGTTTTTGTTACTTTATCAGCTAAATTCATTCCAGCCTTTATAGCAGCTGCTTCAACGCCTTTTTTTACTATAGGCGCAGCAACTCGAGCAACGGCTGCCCAACTTTCTTCAACATTTTCAGGTTCTACTTCGGGATTTTCAGCGTGGTCATTGAATTCATCTTCTGATACAAGTTCTGCATCTGCATAGTTTTCTCTTAAGAATGCGATTATATCAAATTCGTCCCAATCGGGGTCATAATTTAGTTTTTCAAAAGTTTCTGAATCGCCATCAACTATTTTTGATCTCCAATCGCCTTCGTCGAATAACTTGTAGATTTTTCCTACGAATGCTTCGCCTTCATCTTCTACTTTAACATAGAAAACTTTTTCGTTATCGATTTTTTCGTCTGTATCGGTGATGTCTTCTTCATCGTATTGGTCTTCATCTTCTACTGAAAGAATGTCATCAGTTTTAGGTTCATCTTCTTCAAAATCTCTAACATATTCAAGGCCAATTTCTTCTAATCGATCTTGCCATTCAGCATCAAGTTCTGTGTCATCAAAATCTATTTCTGTGCCATCCTCATCCTCAAAATAACTAATGTTTTCCGCATCAAGATAATTCTTAAGTTCATGATATTCCTCGTCATTAACGCCTTGGGTGCTAAATGTGGATTCATACATTGAATACATCTTATCGATTTTATCCTGACGTTTTTGAATTTCAAGTTCGAGTTTTCTAATTTGTTCTCGAGATTTTCTTCTTTCTACTGCTAATTTAGGATTATATTCAGGATAATAATAATAATAATTTTCCAATGTTTCCTTTGCATCTTTAACGCCAACGTCTTTTAAGGCTTGTATTATTTCGGCATCACTTTTATAAGCACCGGAATTAAGAATTTCTGAGGCTTCGGGGCCAATTTCTCCAAAGAAGTTTTCAATTTCTCCTTCAATGCCTTCGTAAGTTGGAGTTTGAAATTTTTCCTTTGTCCATTTAATCTCATCCTTAAAGTCTTGAATCTCGTATTGAAGATCTTGAATCTGCATCTTACGTTTATACGTCATAGAAGGTTTTCTTTTAACCTTTGGTTTTTCTTCAGGATGACCACCAGTCGGAGGTTTCTGATACCAATTACGCATATCGCTTTTTACATAAGGGTTGCCGTACCTTACTTGTTCGTCCTCCACAATAGGATTTACTCGAAGAATATTAATAGATTCTACTGTTGGAGTCCCTCCCTTAGAAGTAACAGGATTTCCGGCTGTATCGACAGTTCCAGTTTTAGCAACAACTTGTTGCTGAGGCTCTATCTTAGTTTTTTGTTTTAACTGCGCAGCTGCGGCTTGTTGTTGAGCAATCTTCATGTGCTTTATCATTAAATCAGATTTTTGTTTTGCAAGTTCTGTGTTTAATTGTTCAAGTTTTTTATTATAATTAGCCTGTATAGCTAATAATTCTTTTGCGTGTTGCTCACTATATATTTGTTCCTGTTCACTTAAGAAAGTTCTCATACTTTTTAATTTATTTTTAATCAAGATCTGCTAATTTCTTTTTCCATGCATTAATTTTATCTTGAAGTTCTTTAATTTTCATTTTTTTGTCAGAAACAAGTTTAAATGCTCCGGGTTTTTTAGCTTTTACGATTTCAGCTTCTAGTGCTTTAATTGCTTGTTCATATTTTTCTTTTTTAGGTTGATTCTTTAATTTTATTGCTTTACTTTTTTCGAGTTTAGCTTTTTCTCTAGCAGGATTTACTGGCTTAGACTTATCTTCTTTTACGGGCTTAGTAGCCTGTGCCTTTTTTGACTCAAATAACTCATTGAGTGATTCAAATACTAAATTTTTCATATTAATTTTATTATTTTGGTTTTCATTTTTTCTTCTAAATGCAAGTTTATATGGGTCAATTAATCGTATGTCATCAAGACCAAGATAGCAAATTTTATCAGAATTATCAAGCTGAACATCCACTTGATCATCTTTTATGTTAAAATCTGCAATGATACCGGTTTGTCCGGCATATCTGCCTCTTAAAATTTTAACTTTACGTCCTACTACTAAGTCTAATGCTTTCATATTAATTTTATTTTATTTATCTCAATCCTTAATGGCCTTTAAGATCTGCCCACTCCAATAACGATACTCAGAAAATATCTGATCCATGATATTATGAATAGGCGAAGGCGTAAGTTCTTTAAATAAAGAATAGTTGTTATCTTCTATTGCTCTAAATGTTGTTAAGCGATCTTCATTTTCAAGTTCTCCTATGTTAAAGTTATCATCAACATTTATTCTTCCTCCCATAATCTCTTCTTCAAGAAATAACTGTAATGTTAATTCCGCCTTTTTTCCCTGATCTGTAATAATAACTATTGGCTCAAACTCTGGACGACAATATTCAAAGACCTCTGTAATATTCCACGATGTAAGAAGAGCAAACCCAGGAATAAGCGCATTATCGTTATTCATAAGAAGTTGCATCTGTGCTTTCATTAATTCGTCTGATGCATGGAAGTTTTTTCCTTCAATTTTATATTCATTACTAATGCCCATCACTATTACAGGACATTTCCACATATCATGCATTCTATGAACATTTGTCATTTGTGCATTTGTAAAAGGTTCAAATGTCGTAAGATACACTGCACAAGGTTTTTCGCCTCTATTTACGTCTCTTATCTTTGGTTCAAATGCCTTTTGGATAGAAGCTATAACTCTCATATTATCAATATCATTAGGAGTTCTACGTTTAACCGCTTTAATGACGATATTATCTGAACGAGATTCAAACAACTCATTTTCTTCATTTGTTAAACAAACTTCTTCTTCATTAAGTTCTTCTACATTATCAAATTTGTTAATATATCCATTTATAAGTTTAACATATGAATTAAATCTGTCTGTGATAGCTTCAGTTAAAAGCCCATAAGGCTTTTTAGTTTTTCTAAATGATGAAACAAAAACTTTGAATAAAGCTTCGTAAATAGGTGCTTTATTAACCCATTCTAAAGTTTCTTCGTTAGTAATCAATTTTTTATTTAGTTTTCCACCGTAACCAAACTGTGGAGGCATAAGATACTTTTCGTCTACATTTTCATTAACAGTTCTCTTATCACAGTAATCATTAAATATATTACATATAATATTGAGATATAGTTCATCTTTATTTTCAGCCTCTAATATAGGAATGTTATAATCTTCTAAAAACTCAAGGACATCCGAGATTGTAATATCATAAAAATCACGAGATTCATTTGCTTTTTCATAGGCTTCATTAAGAAGATCAAACTCATAAGAAATAACCTGAGAAAGCTTATTACCGGATTTAATAACCACGCCTTCTATTATATTTTCTTTTGAGTATAATGCATTAAAAACATTATGAATCATTTCAGAGAATGTTTTCGATTCACCTTTATATTCTCTTAAATCATAAGAAAGAAGAAGGTTTTTTTGTTCTTCGTTCAATTTTCCTTCAAATATAACAGGAGGTCTTCCCATGCATAACACTGCTGCCCATTCTCTAAGTGATTCATAATCTAAAGACTCGACAACTTTATTATTTTTATCCCTTTTTGTTATATCAGTTAAAATGTACTTAGGAAGTCCGGAGTATGGAATTCTTAAAGGCCTTTCAACCGGCGTATAATAAAGTCCAAAGTAATATCCTTCTGGGATTTCTGCTTCCTTCGTAATAATAGGAATTTCCAATAACGCGTCTTCATATATGTCCGTAAGGACTCTTTCGATAAGTGTAATCGGCGTATTATCTTTTTTATAAAATATAAGCTCATCACCCTTTTTCTCAAATATTATTCTAAACGTGTCAATTTTTTCAGTAATGACAACATTTTCACTTAAGAGAGTATCGACATATTTAGATCCTTTTTTCTCTAAGATCTGTGATAATCGGTTTATCATAACTAATTTATTTTAGGTTTATTTATATATTCATAAAAAAGGGGCTTATCGCCCCAAAATCTTTAGTTCTTAAGTTTTTAAAATTATCTTCTTCTCTTTCTACTTTCATTTATAACAGCTTTTCCAAAATATCTTTTTTTAGTACTTTCAGTCAACTCTTTTCTAATATTTGCTGTAAACTCGGAAACAGATTTTTGTAAAGACTCAGATATAACATTAGTAATAGTTTCAGGAGTTAAAATATCACCTAAATCAGTTGCTTTCATCTGATGATACATTTCGTCTATAACATCATAGATATTATATTTAAGATTTGATTTTCTAAAAGTTTCATTTATAGCAGCATAGGTTTTCTCTCTAAGAAAGTTTTTCTTTTGAATGGTCGTAGAGTTTTCATTAATAGTCATTGAACGTTTATTAAGAAAATTTATACCCTTTTCAGTAATTCCGGATTCTTCAGTCCAATAGTCACTTAATTCAGTTAAAAAAGATAACTGAGTTTTTTCATCTAAGTGATAAACGGATGTAATACCATAATTTTCTGTCAATGCATTATATACGAGTCTAAAGTCCTCTAAAATTTTAGATTCCTGACGAACTCGTGCTTCAAATAACTTTTGTTTATAAACATCTCCGAATTTCTTCATAATATAATTATTTTATTCTATATATTCATTATTTTTTTGCAGTTATGCAAATTTTAAAGAATATGCTTAAAGTAGATAATCTACACGCTTTTATATAATTTATATGTAAAATATTTTAAAATTTTGTTAAAATTACATAAAATTGTTAAAGTTTTGTTAAATTTTTGATAAGCATATATCATTGGTACAATCTTTGAAGAATTTTAGAATAGGAATATCCATCCTAACAAAAATAATAAAAATTATGAAAAAGTTACTTTTACCAATTGTTTTATTAATCTTCGGATTAACGGCAATGGCGCAAACAATCGACACCGCCGGGATGTCGGATTATGAAAAGTATTATTATGCTAAAGAGGCTCAACTTCTTGGCAAAACAATTGCTACTCCTGATACTGTATTCGTATATGATACTGTATTTATTAAAGAACAAAAACCTGAAAACGATGATGTTTATTACATCCCAAGTCGAGAAGACTTAGATCGTAAAAAAGAAGAATTGAAACTTAAGAAAAAAGAAATTCGTCTTGAACAAAAAGAACTAAGACTTTATCAGGATTCTCTTTATTATGATGCAAAAAAAGAGGTTTATAACGATCTCTACTATTCATCATTAATTTATAGATTCCATAGTCCTACATTTTATCCTTATTGGAGATTTAATTATTACTATAACCCATTTTATTATGATCCCTTTTATTTTTATGACAGAGGATGGAACTCATGGTATTGGGATTACTGGTACTGGGATTCTTGGTATTATAGACCATATCGTTACTATTATTGGTACCCATATTGGGGATATAATAACTATAGATCGCATGATAAATATTACATAAATAATTATTACTATTATGGTTATAATGGTTTAAATTCTAATTTTAGATATTCAAGCATAAATATGAATAACAGAAGCAATTCTTTGTTGAATACTAACATAAATTATTCTATAGGACGTAGAACAAGTTCTTCGACTTTAGCCGGTAAACAACCTGTGGTAGTTAATCGAACTGTTCAGGTTGATAAAAGCAGCGGCAAAGTTGTAGGAATAAATGAAGGAGGTCGAAGAATTGCAATATCACCTGAAAATAAAAGTACATTAACCGGTACTACTATTCAGCCTCAGACTCGAAGAAGTACAGTTACTACACAAACGCAACAAAGTTCAACTACGAATAATCGAACTAGTGCCCAGACTCAAACTCAGACAAGAAGAAGTGAAACTTCTCCTAATTCAAGAACTACATATACTGAATCGGGAAGATCTTATACACCTTCTTATAATAAACCGAATATAAACAAAAGGCCAGATTTTAATACTACTCCTGCACAGAAATCATATAAAGAAGAGGATTTTGTAAGTAAGCCTACGTATACAACTCCTGAAAACCGCAGAGCTGTTCAACAGGGAAATACTACAGCTCCTTCAAGAAATACAGTTTCAACGCAAACTAGAACAACTACACAATCAAGAACTTACAATACACCAAGTAGACAAGATTATCCTACGCCAAATCGTTCAGTAAGTACTTCAACTAGAAGTTCAAGCTCGAATTACTCTACACCTTCAAGAAGTAGCAGCCCAAGTTACTCTACGCCAAGCCGAAGTTCAGGCTCAAGTTATAGTAGCGGAAGTTCTTCAAATTCAAATAGTTCTAGTTCTTCAAATAATTCAAGAAGTACTTCAGGAGGAAGACGATAAAATAACAGAAAATCTGTTATATACAAACAAAAATAAACATAAACTAAAAAAACAAAAACAATTATGAAAAAGACAATGATTTTAATTGGAGCGCTTTTAATTAGTGCAGCAGTTATGGCGCAAGAGCCTGTACAAACTCAAACACAAACAAAACAACAAACAAAAGAACAAGTTCAAGCTAATGTGCAAGAACAATCGGTAGATCCTGTCATGATTCAACAAAGAGATCGAAAAAGAGATGGTACCTGTGATAATGTCATGCAAAGAGACCGAAAACAAATTCATAAAGATGCAAGAACTACTATGAATAGAACTGGTGCAAGACCTCAAATGCGTCAAGGAACTACACCTCAAAGAATGAATAAAATTCAAAGAGGCGGTAGAAAATAATTACACAACTACACATTATGACAACGAAAGGGAAGTTTTAAACTTCCCTTTTTAATTTATCGTTTATTTGGGGATTTTGGTGGTACCGGAGTTTTAACACGTGGCGCAGGTCTACGAATTGGAATTCCACTCGGGCGTCTTTTTCCACAACCGCAACCTTCGAATAAACTTGGCATTATTAATGATTCATTCATGTATCCTAAAAAATGATTAAAGATAATGTCTTTGTTTTTATGATAAAGTTCATAATCCTCAGGCGTCAATTGAACTTCAAGATATTCATCTATTTCATGATCTTTGACACCTTCGTCCATCATTTGCTGAATAAGTTCAGCTATTTCAAACATTTTTTCTTTAATTGCCCCCATAAAAAGTAAATTTATTTTATTTATATATTACAAAGATAAAGCTTTATAGCTTTACTTTATAACGTTTATATGGAAATCCCTTGTCTTTGTATATTCGTTCTCTTTCTTTCGCATGTCTCATTAAATAGTTAACCTTTTGGTACTTGTGAGACCCATATTCAAAATTATCTGAAAAATCAATAACAGTTATAACTTCTTTCCCTTCCATGAGTCTCATTCCTCTACCAAGCATTTGTCGAACTTGATATTCACTTTTTGAACTTTCAACTATAAATATATTATGGAGATTTAAAACATTTATCCCCTCGCTAAAAACTCCGATACTTGCAACAATTATTACTCCTTCATTTTCTTCCATTTGTTTTTTAAAGTAATCTCTATTTTCAGCTTTAGTTCCCCCATCAATATAATAAACCGTTTTATCCGTATTTTCTTTTAAATAATTAAAAATATTTCTTCCGTAATCATTCTTTATATCTGAGAACAATACCAATGAGTTTTTTGTCGACTTTGCTATTGTATCACAAACATATAATAATCTTTTTCGATTTTCTCTAACTATATCTTTTTCAAGGTTTAATAATTTAACACCGTCTTTTTCAGTTGCACTTACATTACGTAAATCATAAAGTTTCTTTTTAACATCTTCATTTAAATAATCTAATTCAATACCGACTACTTTAACAGGTGTTGCAAAATTTGATGCTATCAAGTCTGCAGATTTAACAACATAAACACATGGGCCTAAATACGATTGAACAGTAAAGGAATCAAGAGAACCTTCAGGGGGAAGCGTTCCTGTCATTCCTACATTATATTTCGAGTTATAAGATTTAACAATAACATTTTTACTAATGGAGCTGCATCTTGCATGATGCGTTTCATCTATAAATACTGCATCAAATTTTGCAAAATAATCAATATCTTTTTTAGATAAAGACTGAAATGTACCAAAGACTATATTAGCTTCTAAATCTTCATTTTTCCCTTTTCCGCCAAATACACATTGTGATTTCCAAATTGGTTTTTTGCCACAATCTTCCTCATATTCATAAAACTCTTCTTCTGTTTGAGTTACAAGAGAAATATTAGGGACAACATAAAGCATTCTTTTTATTAATCCCTTGTCTAAAAGATAACGAAATAACAAAAATGCCATAAGTGTTTTACCACCCGATGTCGAAATTTCTTCAGTACAAAAACGATATTTTAGAATTCTTGAGACTCCTTCAATTTGATAATCTCTTGGCTGTTTTTCTGATTCTTCAAAATACGTATTTACCCATTCTATAAATTCAGATTCATCATAATCTTTATCAAATAGGTGTTCTACACCATCAATCTCAAGTTGAAAGAAAAAATGTTTAGCTAATTTTTGAACTTCACTCCAAAGTCCAATTGGAATACGACCATAACGATCTATAAATTTCGTGTCAAATGACTTTGGACGTGTGCTTGACCTATCACGTATTGCAGCCCAATTAACTACCTTTTTTGTAAAAGAATGCTCAAGCTGTTCATATTCAGTTTGTGTAGACTCAACTACAACTAAAAATTTACGTGAATCATCAATTTTTAATTTCATTAATGTTTAAATCATTTTATTCATTATAAACCGGCTCATATGTTTTTTCAAATATGTCAGGCTTACAGGGATATATTTCTCCGTTAATTCCTCGAATTATGTAATCTGTAAGTTCTGCTCTCATTACGCCTTCAAGTGTTTTAATGAACAGGGCATCTTCAGCAATGATAATTTTATCATTCGTTAATTCAAGTATCCACTCAGGTTTTTTAGAGTCATCTGTTTCTAATACAATAGAAGCCAATACTGCTTCAATCGCTATAGGTTTCTTTCTAAATTTTGCCATAATTTTTAAATTTTAAATATAAATTTCTTTTATTTTTAATTTTAACGTTTTTATAATTAATTAATTATAAAGTATGGTTTATCTAATTTTTTAGTTTTGTTCACAGTATCCATTGTCCCATTAGACTGATGCCCCTCAGGAATAAAAGCAAATAATATAGTGCATTCCTCGGCAATAAAACTGTTTCTTTCAAAATAATTTTTAACGTTATAAGGCTTTCCGTAAAACTCTTTAGGCTTTCCTGAATATTCGTTCATTTGTTCATGCGCAGGATTATATTCGATATACTTTAGTCCTTTGTTTAATGCAACAAGTTTTCCAAGTGTATCAGCCCCAATTGCTCCACCACTTATAACGCATAAGTTTTCTGCCCCGTATTTTTTAATACACTTATTAACAACCTCTTCAACCTTTGAATAATTGTGATATTTTCTTGAACCTACTATTCCTATTTTTATCATCTTATTTTCCTCTCATTATTTGTTCAATTTCAACACGTCTTGGAACAGCATATACTATGTTATCTAACGTTCCAATTGTTTTTTCGATAAAACGGGCATGGTTCTGCATTATTTCACGTTTTTCGACCATATCTGCTAAATCTACAAGAATTCTATTGTGTTTTGCGCCTTCACTGGAATAACGAACCTGAGATTTAAACATATAGAAATCATTTCGTTCAGCATATGCAGCATTATATCTTTTATTCATTCCAATAAGCAATGACATAAGATAATGATAGTACTCGACTGCACGTTGTCTTTCAGTGTACAAAGTTGTCATTAAACTCGGAAGTTCAACAAGCTTATTCATCTTTGAAGACAATTCTGCAACCTTAGCGTCCCATTCCTTACGCTCTCTAGCAAATCTTTCCTCAAGAGTTTCTTCATTTTTTAAATTTGGGTGTAATATATCATTTTCCATTTTTTAAAACAACCGTGTAGACATATCGGTAACTTTTCTTCTATTTTTAGGTTTTATTATTTTTATATTGTTTTTCTGTTTATCGGGTTTTAATTTTATATTAACATTAAGCAGTGGAATTTCCTCTTGCTCATCGAACATAAAATTAAGTTTTATACTAGGGTCTTTTTTCATTTTCTTTTATATTTTAGGGTATATAATATGTATTGATCGAGTCCATGATATAATTGAACATTTTATCTGAGAATTTAACACCATATTTTTTTGCTATTCGTAGCCCTTCAATCCATGCCTGAGATTCAATTAGCATATTATTTTCATTAACCAATTTTTCAAAACTTTCTTTTATAAGCGTATGTCCTATTTCATGAAAAAATGATGCAATCTTTAAATCTTTATCATCAAATATTCCCAAGATTATATCTTCATTATCAATAACATATGCGTTGTTTTTTAAATTTTTCTTATCTATATCATATTTTTCAGCAACTCTGCCTATATTATTTTTATTTACATGAACAACATTAAGACCATAATCTTTAGCTATTTTTCTTGTATCCATTTTGACTTTCTCTTTTTATTTATATATCGATAATGTCAAAAGAATCATTTGAAAAATATTCATTAAAATTAGGTATTATTATATTGTTATCTCGCATCCAAATTAACGCATCATTCAAATCCCATTTTTTTCTATAAGGAAGTCCATATTCTTGTTTAAACTTTGTCCAAAGAAACACTTCTTCGCCTTCATTTATTTTTTCAATGCTTGCTTCTTTACCATCAGGATCATCATCAAACCAATATCTCATAGGAATTTCTATAGGAAAATGCTTATGTACACCTGTACTAGCAATTGAGTTCTTAAATAAGAAAGCATCTAAGGGTCCCTCGAATAACGTGATAGGTCTTGAATAATTTAATAGAGTTATATTAAATATCTGAGAAAGTGCATCTAGATGTTCAGGAAGTGTTCTGGTGTCTTTTTTAAACAATTCATATAGTTTACTTAATGTATAAGTAAAATACCTGCTGTTTCCGTTAAATGTTCTTTTTTGAACACCTATTATTTTTCCTTCTGGAGTTAAATTTAAAATGACTAAATAATTTTCTCTTGGATTATACATGAATTTCTTTTCATCATACTGAAGTCTATTAACTAACCATGGCCAAACAGAAGATCCTTTTACTTCAACAAGCCCAAATGATTTTAGAAATTCCTGTCTATCAATAGCATACTTATTAATAACACCCATGTCTAAAAACGCAGACATGTCATATTTAAAGTTTGATGAATATGAAAAATCTTGTATATTACTTATAATATAATTTATAACACTTAAGTCAAGATTTATCTGATAATCTTTGAAAAAATTATCAATTCTTTTAAATTCTCCACAATTATGACATTTAAAAAAATTAGCATGTTTTCCCGATAAGATAAAATTGCCTCTTTTCTTATAATCACTTTTCATGCTATCTCCACAATAAGGACACGCAAACGAAATACGGCCCCTATACGAACGTATCTTGGTTTTTCCGTAATTACCCGGAAATCTTTTGTCAAGAATAGTTTGTAATAAGGTTATAAGACGCTCTTTATATTCTTCGGGAGATACTGTGGCGTCAATGTTAATATTAGAAAGGGAAGAATCGAAATTCAACCCTTTCTTTAAATCAACATTTTCTACCATAATTACAGATTAAGAAGTTCGTCGTCTAAATTAATAGATAAACCTGTAATATTTTCAGGAGATCCTATATCAGGAAGATTAAGATCTGATAATCCACCCATACCTACGTCAAGATTCAAATCATCAAGAGATAAGTCTTGCGAAGTGATATTTGAACTACTTTGTGAGGGAGATGAAGGTTTATTGACATTATCTCTCACGTTAGCAAAACCTGTAGATGGAACAACACCTGATACTCCTAAGATAACAGCATTTACGTAATCATGAGTTTCTTGATCCCATTCTTTAAATGCATACTGAGAAAGATCGGGAGAATTTTCCTTAAGAAAATTGAACACTTCTTCTCTTGGAGTATTGTTATTAATAGGAATAGGTTGTCCGTCTTCTTTTCTCGGAATTAAAAGAGGAATTTTCTTATCAAGGAAACGAGATTGATCATAATTGTTATAACCCGCTACCTTATTGATAATAAGTGCAAATGCTTTTCCGTCAAGAAGATCAAATGGCTCATGAGGATCACCCAGCACAGGTTTCTTTTCTGCTTCAATCTTTTCTTGGATCTTTTTTCCAAATTTCCATACAAGAAGTTTTCCTTCTGCTTCTTTATTCTGATCATCTTTTATAACCTGAATAATAGCAGCATACTGGTGTCTTCTACTAAAGATTTCTGCTTTCTTTTGGTCCTGAACAGATTCACTGTTCTTAAATTTCCAATACATATCCTGAAGAGGAGATGGTTGTCCTACAGAAGAGGGACAATCAATGCTTCGTCCACGACTAGTAACAGGATCAACCAACCAACATACCCACTTATCAAATATTGAGTTGTTTGGATCTGGCCACCAAGTAACGAATCTGATGATTGATTTGTAAACGCCGTTTTGTCCTTTATCGGCAGATGGAGAGTATTCCCCAGAAGATTTTGAGCCTTTATCGGCTTCAATGTTTACGTTAGGATGAAATAATGCATCCAAGTCATAATTAGAACTCATAGTAATTTAGTAATTTTAGTTAATAAGTTAAAAAATAATTTAAGTGATTAAAGCGCTTTAGTCATTTACTATAAAATAAAATATATATTCATAGAAGTTCACATAGTTTTAATGCAAAAATTAAAATGTTGTTAAATTTTTTAAATTATTTATTCAGTATTTTTGAATGATCTTTTACGTTTGTTTTAACTGTCTCTTTTTCTTCTTCGGATATATTCACATAATATAATTCTCTACGAGTTTTTCTATCAGGATCACTCATAATTTTATAACGTCTTTCTTGACGTGAAACTACTATAGCATAAATAAGAAGATCTACGACATTCGAAATAAACGCAATAGCAAAAATTACCATTAATCCCATCGCAATAATAACACCTAAACTCATAATATTAATTTTTTATTTTGTCCAACCTTTTAATATATTTGGAGAAAAGTTTGCATAACTAAATTCGTATCTATCTACAAGTTTAACGATGTTTCCGTGCATGTCGGATACAGCAAAACCTTCATCTCCAGTTGTAATATACTTTCTACTCCTAGTTTGCAAAAAAGTTTCAAATTTTCCGATATTATTTAATTTTTTAATAAACATATGTTTAATATTTGTAATCTCAAGTATTAACTCGATAAGGTGCTTTAGAATATCGTTATTTTCAATGTCACTGATAAGTTTATTTAATTTTTCAACTAATGCAGTTTTTGATTTTTCTGTTTTCTTTCCTTCTATATCTTTTTGATATCTGTTTACTACAAATGATTTAAGTTCATCAAGATATTCTTCACTTGAGTTAATTCGAATATTTCTTTTTATCAACGAATTCTGAAATATGGTAAACAACGAAATAAAATTATTATCTTTAATTATTCGTTCGTATTCTGGTGAAGATTCAACAATTTTACGATTTTCTTCTAATTTCGAAATAAATTCTGTAAATTTATTGCTTTCTTCTTCTGTAAACGTCACTATTCCTGCTAAAGAAGGGATATATGCGTCGGTCATAAATACTTCAGGTATAGAATTTAACTCGTTTGCCTTTGCGTTATACTTGGCTTCTATTTTTTCAAGAGATTCACCAGTATATCTAGTATGCCAAACTACTCCTACCTTTGCTTTTTTAATCTTTTTTCCTAAATCTGAATCTTTATCTACTTTATAAACTATTGTGTTAGGATGAAAAACATAATGATTATCTTCAGTTTTAAGTGTAGTTTCATCGAACAGAAAATCGCCTTGCCATATTTGTCCCTTTGGAATTCCTAGTTTTGGAACAAATTTCAACATATATTTAAGTTTAAATGCAAGATCAGGACGATCTTTATAAAACTTATCTACATCACTGCTACTAAACATAATTTTTCGATCTTTAGCAAATAAGCCTTTAATGGCTATGCCAGGTTTATCGAGACCCGGAAAATCTGACCATACAAAAACAGCAGGAGCACCATCAAATTTTACAGAAAGTTTGACATCCTCTTTTTCTGTGTGTCCTTGAAGTATTTCATATAAACTTTTAAACATATTTATGACCCAATCAATGCCTTCCTTTCCTCCGAGCATAACAAGATCTTCTGCGTGCGTCATATGTTTGTTAACAGTAGGAGTTACTGCTTCATTTATCCACTGCTTATATGATATAAATTTATTCATTTATTTTTTCTATTTCGTTTTCTTTGTTGTGTTTCCCATATTTCATCTAAAATTTCCTGAGCGTCACTCATTAATTTTTTTTTGCCATTTAATAGTTTTTATATTTTTCCAATTGTTTACATAATTCATAACATATTGCATGCCATCAATGATATTTCCTTTAAAGTATTCTGATGTGCCATTTTTAACAAGATTCTCAAGTTTTTCCATGTCTTCAAAGAAGCCATTTGCATGAAGATTTTTAATAATAAAAGCCTTAGGACGCACGTATGGTTTTAAATTATTATCATCTATCTTTCTATAATTATTAAATATTCCATAACCTGTATGGCCGTATTCGTTTATTATTTCGTCCGTTTCTTCTTCCGCTCCTTCAATAACAACGCGCTTTAACATTTTCCATATCTTTTTAATAATTCGTTCGTTATAGCCAGGATAATTGGTGACAAAATTTTCATAATCATCATTTAATATATCTTTTCTCATTATTGAAGCAGATATTGGTTTTCCGTCGTTATCATCGGTTCTTCCTTGATATATTAGAGGTTCAGCATCAATAGGAAGTTCTATTACTTTAACGCCATCATTTAAAAAACTTGCGTATTTTCCATTAGGTGAAAAATCTTCAGCGAATTTAGTTACTCTCTTATAATCTCCGCCTTTTTTAGAACCTGCCAATGCATATATTCCAGGTTCAGCTTCATCTGTAATGTATTTATATGCTGTAAGAATTGGTGTAGGATATTTAACAGCTTCAATAGAAACATTATCAAAAGAAGTAAGAAGTTCTTCAGCAATTTTTAATGAAATCTCTTGTGTAATTCCATTTCGAACTCCTGGGCCAATAAGAACTCTAACTTCTTTAACATTTGGGTGTTCTGCATATCGTTTCATTAATTGAATATGTGCTGCTGTCAAGGGCTTAAATCCTCCTGGAAAAAGAACTATTACATTTTCTTCAATATTTTCGTTAAGCCAAGATTTATATGATTTAAAATACATAAACAATTTTATTTTATTTATCATATAAAAACAAAATTATTTTATTCCATTAAGGGTTTGCAACATTTCTATTAACTCTGGCTGTGGATGACAATCACTTTTTCCGGATCCTCGATAACTAACATGAGTCCATACGCCTCCTATTCCTGATAAAGCCTTTATCGATTTATCCCACATATCTTCATTGTATTTTAAAGATATTCCATACATTATTCTCCAATAAAGTAAAAGTTCCCCTACTGTCTGTATTTGGGCTGTAGTATATTTCTCATAATAATTATATCCCATAAATCCTTCAGGATAATATTGTGCAACAGCATATATTTCTTGCCCGTAATAGTTTCTATATTTACCATTTGTAGAAGGAATTAACCATCCCCAGTTATCAATCTCTATTCCTATTGAATACTTTTCAAGACTTATGTTCCCCGCTGCAATATGATGAGCCCAGTATCTTGAAGAAAATAGCTGCCAAGGCGTGCCAGCTCTATCAACTATTATACAAGTTGCTATTCTTCTGGGATCAGCTTCCCAGGTTGAAATATCACCATTAACGCCATCGCCTGATACAGTATGGTGTAAAACAATTTGGTTTTTCGGAAAGGCTTCTCTAAAATACTGATCTTTTGGAAAATTTATAGTTTCAATTTTTGATAAACTTATAGGCTTTAACGTTTCCCACATATTTTTCTTTTTATTTTCTTCGGTCTTAGAATTAGGTGTATCACTAACTTTTAATGGAATTACTACTCTATTCGGATTTCTAAATCTCCATGGAAATAGAAAAAATTTATCTGTAAAATTCATGATCTATATGCCTCCTTAATAGCATTATATCCTTTTTTTGTAAACTCTAATCCTTTTTCTGTTACTGTAATAAATTCGTTTTTTATATATAATGATAATATGTTTAAAGCAGTTTCTTTGACTTCTTGGATACTGTCTTGAATATCTGCATCGCTAAGTATGGGAGTTGCTCCTATTGCCGTCTTTTTATCGAGTTTTCCTTTTATCGAAGCCATTAAAAGTTCTTTAGACATAAATGGAAGTGTAAAATACTGATCAAAATCACCTCTTTTAATTTTTTGTGATATTTTATTAAAAAACACATTATCATTAGTATTTTTCATGACCTTAATTGTTTTTATTTTAACTATTTATTTGTTCATTTTAGACTTTAAAATATGAGAAAAATATTTAACAAAACTTTAACAATTTTTACGAAACTTGGTTACACTTTTTCATATAATCTAAGGTACTTAAGTTTTTGGAATACTATATTTTTCTAGAGCACGTGTTATGTACACGCACGCGAAAATCATATTAATTTTTCTTTTTCCTGAAGAGTTCTGACAACCCAATACGAATCTATCAAATCATCTAAATGAACTATCCAATTTTTCGCGCGAGGAGTCTGAAATTTTTCAGGATGTTCAAACAATCTTATTCGAAATTTACACATTGGCCCATTTGCTATGAATGCATTTATCATTTTGTTTTTTCCCATTCCTTTTTTGGCACAGCCTGCCACGCTTTTAACAGTGATAGGAGAATACGTGAACATGTTACAAATTGGAACAAGTTCGGATAGTCTGTCCATGAGTATATACTTATAGGCCCCTAATTGTACACCCACGTCACTTCTGGAGCCATAAGATAAACCTTCAAATCCAAGTAATATATTACCATTCAACCATGGTTTGAGTGTCTCTCGAATCAAATTTGATAGGTATTGAGCATTTGTAATTTCATGACGCATTTGAGAAGTAATATCACTTCCCTTTTCTTTATTATCTTTTCGATCTATGATTATAATCCCCGCTTCTTTAAAAACGTTGACCACACGAGTATCAATTCCGTATGGCCAACTAATAAATGTATACTTATTATCATTAAATATGCATGCAGCAGGTTTATTTATAGAAAAATCAAAGCCTATTAAAGTCATTATAACTGTTTTTTAATCGTTATTATTGTATAATTTTAAATCCATTTGCTAATTCTTCAGGGTAGCCCATCATACGTAAGTTATAATAAATTGCATAATGATTAGAAGGATCTCTTACCTCAACGGTAGTTGTTTTTCCATTTTTAAGTTTGACAGTAATTTTTTTCTTTGCAGGCTTTATGGGACGAACAGCTTCATCGATATCTTCATCAGTCCTTCTGCGCATTTTGTCAGCTAAACGATACATACCTAAATTTTCAAGATAGTTCGGATCCAGCTCTTCATCCATAAGTTGATCATCAAAATTTTCTTCTATCCAATCGGTTATTACTTCAAAACATCCAGGGTTATCACCAATAAATTCGTGAAATCCATCATATCCTAATAAACTAAATAGTCTATCTAATTTTCTTCCTTCTTCAGAAGCGTATTCTTCATTAATTTTTCTTGCTTTCATATTATATAGATTTTTTTATTTTTTCAAGTATATGCCAAGGAATAACAACATCATTTTTCGCTAGAAGACCATCTTTACCAGCATAAACTTTATCATTACCAAGCTTAATTACTTTTAACGTATGTCCTTTAATTTTAAGTTCTTCATTTATTTCGGCTGTTTCTTCTTGAGCAATAGATTCTTTAACTAATTTTGCTTTCATAATATTGAATATTTTATTTTCCTAATGCAATTCCCATTGCTGTTGTAACCAAACGACTTGTTAAAAGTTTGCCAAGCGGTCCTTCTTCTTTAATTCCTAATACAGAACAAATTGCCTTTCCGATAGCAGGCCCGGCTAACAATCCTAATCCGCCGCCGACAGTTGCTCCTAAAATTCCTTCATCAATCTGCTCGCCTTTTTGTAGTTTTTCTACCAATATATTATATGCATTTTCGGCATTTTGGATCTGCTCCTGCGTCATTCCTTGAATTTGCGCAGATTCAAATATTTTTGAAGTAGGAGTTTGTAAGTCTTTATATGTTGGAAAGTCTTTCATCTATAATATTTTATTTTATATATCTTGTTCGGGAATTCCAGCAGTGTAAATTTCATTATTTATTCTTCGTGCTATCTTGTATCTATTATATGCTAATGCTAATGTAAATGTGTTAAATTCTGCGGCTTGAGTTGCATAACTGACATTAAATTGAGACATTCCCAATGGAATTATTTTTTGGAATTCAAAAGACATAAGTTCAAGACCATGATGATCAAGAAAACTCACAAACATAGATGGCCAAAATGGCAATCTATCTGAATAAAACTGAAACATTTCAATTTGATCGAATAACATCCAGTATGTTATAAATCCTTCCGATAATTTAAATGTTATATTTAAGTTTTTATCCAGTAAAGGCTCAAGTTCTTTTCCTCCCCTATAACGAATATTAAACATTGTTTGATTTTGAGTTGCAGGAGTTAAAATAACTTCTGGAAATGTTATTGATTGAACTGTTGCATTAATATAATCTTCAAGAGTTAAATATGGAAGCTTTAATCTTTTCACAATAGGAGTCCATCTTTCTCGTATTTCAGGATAAAGAAAGTCTCTGGGAAACCAAATTGCGAATTGAGTAAGTTTTGCGTTTAAAATACTCATAATGTATTAATTATGTTGTTTTTAATATGTTATTTTCTTCCGTTAATCTATTTACTTCAGCCTTTAAATTAGCTATCTCAGCTTGCATATCGGTAACTGAATACATATTTTTATAATTGGCCATAACTACTGCTTCATCGGATATATCATAGAATACTCCTGAATAAAATGTAGTATAAGCGCCATTTGGATTTTTAATAATTATTGAAAAGTTATTATTCTTTTGTTTTTTAATTGTGAATAATTGATCTTCGGATAGTTTAAATGCAAGTTCTCCTAGAGTTGTATTTGTAATAGTATTATCACTATCAAAATACGCATCTACTTCAATTTTATTTCCATTATCTAATTTAAAAACTAAAGAATATAAATAAGCGCCAGATAAATCAACATTTTCTCTATCGCCTTTATCGGTAATTCTTTCAAATTTAAATTTATATACTGAATCAAAATCTTTTAAAAATAACGGTCCCGTTCCTGACGGAAACAGTTCATTATCAACGTTTGTTACGACTGTGGTTGTATCATAAAAAACTTTTACAAACTTTGTTCTTTGTTGTGGATTGTTGACAATTATGTTTGGCTTTTCAGCTTCTAATCTATTAAACACTTTATAAGGAAGAAGATTTTCCACATTTATTCTTGTAAAATTAAGTCCATATTTTTTAGGATCACTTGAAGAAAAACTTGCCTTTCTTATAATTTGTGTTCCATCCATTCTATTTGTTAAACGACATGTATACTGAATTGTATATGATGAAGCAAGATCCGCGTGTCTTAAAATTGGTCTAAAATAATTTGCTAATGAGAAATTATCCTCTTGTGTAAATGAATATTTATGAGTTAAAAGACTTGTCCCGACAGGAATATGTTCGTTAACAAGTATGTCATGAATCACGACCCATTTTTTGGCATTATTACCATATAAATATCGGAATTCTTCGTAATTATCATTAGGATTATTTGACGTATAAATTTTAATTCTTCCACTTTCTATTTCTCCTATGTAATCACCAATTATTTGGCCGTTCCAAGAAGCATAGTATTCAATGTAATCGCCGGAAGTAGATTCTGCAATAAAACAATTGAAATTATCTGCAACACTTGTGACAGGCAATTGAGCAAATGTTTGTTCCTGAAGTACAAATTGATTGTTTATAATATTCGGTATTGTGCTATATGTTAAGTAAACATCACTTAATGGCTTAATTTGTAATGTATTTCCTAAATTTGTTGCAGGTGAATTATTTCCCAATGCTTGAATAGAAGGAATAGCAAATTCTATATACTTATCATAAAATTTATTTCCTAAAAACAAAGTGTTAACAGCAAATTTAATGACATTTCCGGAAAGAGCATCGACTTGCCTTGCATATGTAAAGTTTGCTAAATCCACAAGTGACCCTGTTGACGATTCTGCACGAACCTGTAATAATATTCCATCAATATCGTCAAAATTATATCCTGAAACAATATGCAATTTTATTGTATCAAGAGGATATGAGGCAGTTGATATCGCAATAGATGAATCCCAATATGAAGGATATGTAATTTCAGGTGTTTCTGGGTCAAAGTACCATAATGTACGATCAGCTGTTGTAGGAACAGAATTCATTGACAAAATATTGTTTGTTTCTCCAATTGCGCCATCTCCTTCATAGAAATAAAGGGTACTAGCGTCAAGAACAGCAACACTTGGTGTTGTCAACATTGTTGTCTCACCGTCTTTATTGAATTCATATTCTAGAAGAATAAAATCATTCAGTTGTAAATATTTGGATATGTTTGTTGCCATTTCTGTTTTTTTATTTTAAAACGAATAAATATTCCATATTATCGAAGGGCCTATTACCAGTCCATATGAT
>Ga0255346_1002851_pt1 | contig 21199 bp, 20 predicted proteins | sample wastewater_treat_FD_194410 | JGI IMG/M metagenome (GOLD analysis project Ga0255346, IMG submission 194410) | Wastewater microbial communities from Lulu Island WWTP, Vancouver, Canada - plant22 | ecosystem: Engineered > WWTP > Wastewater > Unclassified | place: Canada: Vancouver, British Columbia... | reverse complement strand
CGCAGACGGCGTGTTCCACGTGTACCACCAGTACACAGTACGCGTGAACGCAAGGGACGAGGTGCAGAGGGAGCTTGCTGTGAGAGGTATCGGTACGACTGTGTACTACCCCCTACCCCTTCACTTGCAGCCAGTCTTCTCGGAGTTAGGTTACGTTGAGGGCGATCTGCCGGAAAGCGAAAGAGCGTCAGCTGAGGCATTGTCGCTTCCTATGTTTCCCGAACTCACGGAAGAGGAACGGGGTTACGTAATAGATCAAGTTAAGGATGTTATGAGGATCTATGCTGGTCAATGAGGCCACGGGAGGATACATCAATGGCGATTGATATGGAGACCGAGTCAAGAGTAGACTATGCTGAGCAGCTGAAGAACAAGTTCAGGAACCACACGGCTATTGTGGCTGTCGCAGGCGCTGGGTATGTGGGACTTCCGCTCGCTGTTGAGAAGGCGAAGGTGGGTTTTCCTGTTGTATGCCTTGATCGCAACGCGGCACGAGTGGATCAGATAAATCGCGGCGAGAACTACGTACGTGATGTCAAGGATGAGGAGCTCAAGCAGGTTGTGGCTGGCGGGAAGCTGCGCGCGACCACCGACTTCTCCGGACTGTCAGAGGCCGATGTTGTCATCATATGTGTGCCCACTCCTCTGACCGTACATAAGGAACCTGATCTTCAGTACGTTCGCAATGTAACAGATGAGATAGCTAAGCACATGCGCGCAGGCATGTTGGTGTCGCTTGAGAGCACTACCTACCCGGGGACGACCGAAGAGATAATCCTTCCCGCTTTAGCTGCAACGGGGCTCAAGGTAGGGAGGGACTTCTTCCTAGTGCATTCGCCCGAGAGAGTGGACCCGGGTAATGCCAGGTACACAACCAAGAACACCAACAAGCTTGTAGGTGGGGTCACTGAGGCCTGCACTGATGTCGGAGCGGCGTTCTACGCGGAGACCATAATCAAAGTCATCAAGTGCTCGTCGCCGGCGATAGCAGAGATGGCGAAAGTGTTCGAGAACACATACCGGGCAGTGAACATTGCCCTCGTCAATGAGATGGCATTGCTTTGCGATCGTATGGGACTCGATGTCTGGGAGATGCTTGACGCGGCATTCACCAAGCCGTTCGGGATTCAGCCGTTCTATCCTGGGCCGGGCGTTGGAGGACATTGCATACCCATAGATCCGTTCTACTTGGCATGGAAAGCCAAAGAGTTCGATTTCTCTACCCGGTTCATTGAACTTGCAGGAGATGTTAACCTTCGCATGCCGTACTTCGTGGTGGGTAAGGCGGAGCGCATCCTCGGTTCTCAGGGGAAGGCCCTCCGAGGGGCAAGAGTACTAGTCCTGGGTGCAGCGTACAAGAGGGACTTGCCCGACGCAAGAGAATCGCCAGCTATTAGGATAATGGAACTCCTCATGGCTGAGGGTGCACAGGTCTCATATCATGACCCGCTGATTCCTAGAGTCCGCTTGGTTGTTGGTCGGCACATAGGCAAAGCCGATGGTTCTGATCTGGATTCCGTCTCACTGGATAGGGCGGTTCTGAGTTGTGCGGACATAGCAATCATCGCTACAGATCATACGAAGGTAGATTACCGCTTAGTGCTGGAGCACTCAAAGGTCGTGCTGGACACACGGAATGCGCTGAATCGCCTGCTGCATCGGACAGGCTCACACGTCTGGACCATGTAGACGTTACCACGTCGGTGTGCAAATGAACGCAGGGGCACTGGAGCAGCAGTAGTTGTTCCGGTGCGGTCAAGGCGGCGACATGCAGGACCCCCTGAGTTTGCCACTACGAGCTGCATGAGACAGATGGGGAGAGGGGATGGTGCACTCGATGTGGGCATGTGGAGATACCGATTGTGAGCGGCATGGCCCAATTGCCTTAGGACGCTCGGCGATGCCTAGCCTGTGGAGTGCATTTGCCCTGTTTGTGGCATTTGTTACGCATGTGGGAGCCTTCAAGCTGGATCCGGTCTTCGGCAGACTAAACAGCGTAGTTGACCTGACCGGAGCCTCATTGGCCTTGATGATGGTCCTGGGCATTATTGTCGTTGTGATTCGGCCTAGGCTACCGCGACCAGTGATCACGGACCTCCTGGTGCTTACCGTATGGCTGTTCATGCTGGTGGGTTGCCGCGAGGTTGTTGATGCGTATTCCAGAGTAAAGGTAGCCACCTTTGCAGTAGTCACACTGCCACTGTATTTCGCAGCTCGGATGCTGCCAACGCACGTCAGTGAAACATGTTTACCTCGCTATTTGACGGCGATTGGGCTGTACGTCCAGCTCACTGGGATGATGTTTGGTACATGGTCAAGTGACTGGGGAGGCGTACGATTGATCCAGGGAGCTGGAGCGAATTATCTATCCTTGGGTTATGTGGCAGGCTCTACTTCTGTCATGCTATGGATAGGCCAGTATGAATCCAGGGCCTCAGGTGGCCGGGTTTTCTTGCGCATGATGTTTGCGTTATCTATCGTGGTTGTACTGTTATCCGCAGCGCGCGGCCCTCTTGTAGCTGTGACACTGTGTATGCTTCTCTATGGATTCCTCGGGAGGAAGCTCAGCCGGTACACGGTGATTAGCGGTTTCTTCTTCACTGTGCTCATAGCAGTCGTTGCTAGATCCTCAATCATTACTCCGATCGCGGGTCGGTTTGCCAGCCTAGCAGCAGAAAGCGGTGCTCTCGGGATGGGCACACGAGGTCCGTTGTTTGCCGCCGCGATACGTGCGATCGGGTCAACCCCAACCGGGGTAGGCACTGGCAATTTCGCCAGCCTTATGGGCACAGTCGGGCGAGACTATCCGCACAATATTCTGCTGGAAGTTGGCGCTGAGAATGGCTGGATTGCGCTTGCAGCCATCTCTCTGCTGTTAGCCAGGAACGCGCATCAAGCTGTATCGATGATACGAGACGAACATGGCACTCGAATCGCGCTGTTGTTCTGTTTTGCGTTGGTGAGCGCGATGTTCAGCGGAGACATAAACGATCATCGACTTCTTTGGGTAACCGTAGGCGCGATGCAGAGGATCATCGGCAAGGAGGCCAAGTGACGGTGTCAACCGCGGAATTTCTCACCAATATTGTTTACGCTGGGGTGTATGCCAGTGGGTTTCGCTCAAGGTGGCGCAGTATGGATGGGGAACCGCCTGTGATACTTGCCTGGCATGACATTCGACCAGCTGAGGCGAACACATTCAGAAGGCAGGTGGCATGGCTTGCAGAGCATCGGAAGGTCGTCCCGACCCAGGGAGTTGATGCACAGAAGGGCGGGTGCATTTCGCTTACGTTCGATGATGGCTTGGCAAGTGTAGCGAGAACAGTGGCACCAATCCTGAATGATCTGGGTGTGGTTGGGACAGCGTTCGTACCTACTGGGCTATTGGGGATCCGCGGATACTTGACCGGATCTGATGTTGCGGAACTCGCAAGAGGCGAAGTGGTGGGTTTCGGCGCGCACAGTCGTACTCATTGCCGCCTGTCGACTCTCTCATCGAGTGAGCTAGAAGCAGAGATTCGCGGCAGCAAAGAAGATCTGGAGGCAATTGTGGGAAGGCCGGTTGATCTATTCTGTTATCCATTTGGCAAGATGTTTGATGTCGGGGACACAGCTATACGCGTGTGCTCTGAGGCTGGATTCCGGTTAGGTTATTCGACTGTCAGGAAGGCGATTACCCATGATTGTCAGCCGCTCTGGACCCCTCGAATATGTGTGACTCCCAGAATGCCAGTGCACGTACTTGCTGGTCTACTGAATGGTGTCTTCTGGCCAGAGGACATGATAGCATCATTGTCGAGGACGATAAAGAGCCATTGAAGCAGTGGGATTCGTTGGAGTGCCTGCTTCAGGCGTCCGAACACCATGTAGTATGGTCGCGTGTCTGCGGATGATCTATGATATCGCCTGGGCAGAGGCTGAGCTGCCGGAAGGGGAAAACATGAAGTGAGAATCGCTCACGTATGCTACGGGCTTAACGTGGGAGGTATTCAGAGAGTAGCAGTTAATCTGGCTAGTGCGGTTGCCGCCGCCGGTCATGGGTCGTTCTACCTTTACCGAGTGGATGGGCCGATGAGGCAGCACCTGGACTCGCGAGTGGAACCGATTCGCTACGGCCAAGGCCCGCTTTCTTATCGGAACCCTTTGGAGATGTGCAAGGCAGCCCTCGGCTTGGCTCGACTGGCCAGAAAACACCAATGGGATATTATCCATACATATGATGTCATGTCTTGGTGCGTGGGTGTCGTTGCCGGCAGAATGACCAGAATCCCAGTCGTTCGCACCCAGCCGAACTTCATCAGGCGATACGAGAGACTTAATGCGCGCACGCTACATATATTACCTTTCATGAGGTGGACTTCCATGTTTCATGCGCTGCAGGAAGCCACTGCTGATGATCTTGTCGCCGCCGGAGTGCCGCCGGAGAAGCTCTTCATTGAACTGGGGATTATCAGGGTTGACTACCCAAACCGGAGAGAGCAGACCAGGGCCATCCACGGTGTCACTGACAGCACCAAAGTGGTAGTCTCTGTCGGACGGTTGGTTGCAGGCAAGGGATGGGAACTGATACCTACCATAGCGGCCCTTGTTGCATCAGAGGTGCCCGAGGTCAAGTTCTGGATCGTTGGTGACGGGCCACTAAGGACCGATCTGGAATACCTAATCAGCGAGGCATCGGTCGGCGGGGTAGTTGAACTACTCGGTGAACAGGCCTGTGTGGAATTGTTCTACGAAGCGGCAGACGTCGCCCTTTTTCCGGTCGCAACCCACGCTGGCATGGCCGATGCAACTGCATTTGTGCCTCTGGTCTCCGGCAATGGGCTATGTCAACGCGAGTACTTGCTTCAGTCAAAGTCAGGAGTGCTTTGCGAAGATGGTGCGGAGCATTATGCGACCGCTCTCATTCAACTGCTGCATGACGATGACCTCAGACGGGAATACGCATCGGCCGGCCAACAGGACTTTCGAAGCCGTCTGTCAATTGAACAGGGAAGCGGGCGGTTCCTTGACATGTACTCGGGCATTGTTGGCCGGAAGGTCAGATGAGTAGTGTTAGGGATGCGGGGCCAGGCTGTCAGCGAGAACGCTACTTCTGGAGTGGCATCTCGCAGTGCCTGCATCTGTTCTCGTGAGATGCTAGATGATGAGGCAGTACCAGAAGACGGAGGCTACGCACCATGATAGTTTTACACATTAACTCATACTACCCGTCATCGGATCTGTACAGACAGATGCTACTGCACTTCGAACCGGAGTCAGGGTGCAGTCATGTTGTATATGTGCCAATAGCAGCTGATCGCGATGCGACTGTAAGGTCAGTGGCACCGGCAGATGTGAGTGTAGTCTACTCTGCCGACTATCGTCATCTCGACAGATGGCACTACCACGGTAAGCGTCTGAAGATTGTGAGATCATTGGAACGTCAGATCGACTTGCGGACAGTATCCGCTATACACGCTCATCATCTGTTCACGGCTGGGGGCGTTGCCTGTGAGCTGAAACGTCGGTATGGGGTTCCTTATGTTGTCGCTGTGCGGAACACTGATATCAACTGGTTCTTCAGGTACGCTCTGCATCTCAGGTCAATGGGCCTGACGATTCTGCAGGAGGCATCCAGAGTAGTGTTCATTTCTCCATCTGGCCTGGAGGGGCTCAGGAACTATGTCCCATGTTCACAGTGGCCATCAGTAGTCGCCAAATCCGTGATCATACCCAATGGTGTTGATGATTATTGGCTGGACAACTCCCATCAGCAGGAGAGCCACTTGGTAAAGGACAGGATCAAGATCCTGTATGTGGGCCAGATGACGCGGAACAAGAATGTCGAAACGGTCATATCAGTGTCCAACGAATTGGAGCGACGAGGCTATCCGACTGAAGCATACATAGTGGGCGACGGGCCGGACACTAAACGTATTCGGAGAATGGCCCAACGAAGTCGTGCTCCAGTTCGCATGGTGGGACGAGTTGATTCCAAGACCGAACTGATTAGGCTATACAGGAGTTCGAATGTGTTTGTGATGCCCTCGTTCACCGAGACATTCGGTTTAGCATACATAGAAGCCATGAGTCAGGGACTTCCAGTCATATGCAGCCGTGGTCAAGGGATTGATGGCTTTTTTGAGGACGGCAACATAGGTTATGCTTGCGATTCTCGGAACTACAAGCAGATGGCAAGCAGGATCATCGACATCGTGGAGCGTCTGTCAGAGATGTCCAGGCGATGCACCAGTGCGGCGCAAAGGTTCTCATGGTCGAAGATAGTCAAAGAGTATGCGGCCCTCTATGAAGCCGTAGAGAATGACGCTTGACGCCGATCGACAACCAACCTGAAACGCGATTATGCTCAGGTTGGGATTGCCCGACCGAGACGGCCAATGCTGTCATCTGGTTCTGTCGGGAGGTAGGCACCCCTTATGGAACGTGGTCACAATTCGCGGTACTCCGTATGGATCTTCAACCACTATGCCGTTGGGCCAGGTGTCCCTGGAGGAACCCGACACTACGACATAGGGCGTGAACTGGCCAAGCACGGCTGGAGAGTTACGATATTCTCCGGTGTATACCCGCATAGGATTCCCCTCTTGAGCCGTCGCTTTGTAGCGGAAGGCGTACCTGTTGAGACTCATGAAGGGGTATCCTTCGTTGCTGTTCCAGCGATGCCACATGAAGGGACCAGGGCGTCACGAGTCTGTAGTATGCTGAGTTACGTTCTGGGAGCAATGAAGGCTGTTAGGGGTCACACCCCACCGGATATCGTCATTGGATCTTCTGTTCATCCGTTTGCCGCTTGGATTGCATGGCGTCTAGCCAGAAGAATGGGATGCAGTTACGTTTTCGAGATACGGGATCTCTGGCCTGAGTCCATCATCCAACTTGGCAACGTGTCACGGCGGCATCCATTCATCATGCTACTAAGCCATATCGAGCGTGTGTTGGTTAATCATTCGGACAGAATCGTGAGCCCGCTACCCAATGTACATGCATACCTGGATACCCTTGGGGTACCCATGCACAGAGTGGCGGTTGTGCCGAATGGAGTTGACAAGACTCGATTGGACATCCAGGACGCCGGACTACCATCGCACCTAGTAACGATCTTCGATCAGCTGAAGGATGCGTTCGTTGTTGCCTACGTGGGTTCCCACGGTTTGGCGAACAGACTCGATATCGTCATTGATGCAGCTGCCAAATGCATATCACGGAGTAACCGCAGGGTCGAATTCTTGTTCGTCGGCGATGGACCTGAGAAGCCCAGGCTTCGGCAGCGGGTGAGCGAACTGCGATTACGTAATGTGACCTTTGTCGATAGAGTAGACAAGGAACTGGTTATTCCCTTGTTGTTGCGGTGCAACGCCGGAGTCATTGCGTGGGCAGGAGTGCCTCTATATCAGTACGGGATCAGTCCCAACAAACTGTTCGATTATATGCTTGCAGGGTTGCCTGTAGTCATGGCTGGCAACTCCCCAAACAATCCAATATCCAATAGCGGAGGGGGCGTAGTTGTTCCGTATGACGATGCTGATGGAATGGCTCGCGAGATTATGAATCTTGCAGGGAATCGAGATGATGCTCGTATCATGGGCCTGCTGGGCAGGGAATACGTTCTCGAGCGGCACTCCAGTGCTTGCCTAGCCTCTGCCCTCGAGGCAGTATTGATGGACTGCCTCGGGGCCGACAACGGTGCACGTAGCAAACGCTGATTGTGCTTGAGGCATGACGACGCCATGGGTAGAGTCATGTAGCCACTGCTGTCGTGCCGCAACCTACATAACACAAGCGACAACGATGTTTGCGAAGCACGGCAAGCCTTCGTCGGAGGAATGTGCATGTGGCCTAATGGGAAGAAGTTCGCATTCACGGTTTTCGATGACACGGACAATGATATCATTGACAACGTCCTGCCAGTATACCAGTTGCTGACGCAGTGCGGTATGCGTACATCCAAGTCCGCTTGGGTGTATCCTCCCCGAGACGGCTTTCAGGGCTTGAGCCTGCTTGATTCACGGTATCAGCGGTTCATAAGCGCGATAGCTACCCAGGGATTCGAGATCTGCCTTCACAATGTTGGTTCGGGAGAGTTTGACCGTGGCGAAATCTACGCTGGGATGGAGCTGTTCCGGGAGTACATCGGTTCCTACCCCAGGGTACACGCAAATCACGCCTCCAATCCAGACAATCTGTACTGGGGCAGCAAGCGATTCGTGGCACCATTATCGCTGCTCTACTCGACTATACGCAGGATGCAAGGGAGCCCTCCGTATTCGCATGGAGACGAGACGATGTCACCCCATTTTTGGGAGACATGGCGAGAGAGTGCATCAAGTATGTGCGCAACTTCACCTTCAATGACATCAATACCCTTGCGGTAGATCCTAGGATGCCGTACGTGGACAAGCGAAAACCCTACGTGAACTACTGGTTCAGCTCGTCTGACGGGCACACTGTGAGGGAGTTCACTGATCTTATCCATCCTGATAATGTGGATCGTCTCCAAAGGGACGGCGGGCTGTGCATTGTGTATACCCATTTCGCTTCTGATTTTGTGGACGATGACGGCAAGGTGGATGAGCGGTTTGCGGATAGGGTCAGGTGTCTGAGTGCAAGACCTGGATGGTTCGCCCCGGTTGGTGAGGTTCTGGACTACATACTGGCCAGTGGACCGTCTGAGAGGACTATCGGGTACTGGAGCCAACTACGACTCGAATTGCTGTGGATGCGAGACAGGATTGCCAAACGGTTCAAGTACGGAAGATAGCTGGTTTCCGTGATTGAATGCGCCGTATCACCTAGGGCGGTGGTCTGTGGCCCTTCATGGTTGATTCCTCAGATTCTGGCCTGGTTGACTATTGCGAGCGCCTACCGGACAGGAATGGGTACCGAGTCATGTTGATCATTGATTACCAAGTCGAAAAACGCGTTGTCTATTGACTGGCAGCACTTATACGCTCCCCGCTTCTGGTGCGCAGCACTTGACCGTGGTCTGATCACAGGGAGGCATAGCTCTTGAATGAAATTGGTAGCGACTTCTGTCTCATGGATGTCTGCTGTGGAACTGAGCCGGAGCATGCCTACTCGCGTCTGGTTTCCAAGTGGCAGTCAAGTGCGGAGCTGTCGCAGCATTCGAGCGGTAGAGCTGCCTACTACGCGATACTGAACCACGTAATCAGTGAGGCAGGTCAAGCGGTGAAGGTCCTGTTGCCATCGTACCTGTGTAACACTATGCTGGAGCCCGTTCGTCGTGTCGGGTTGCCCGCAGTCTTCTACAAGGTTCATTATGATCTGTCCATTGACATCCATGATCTCAAGAGGCTGATTCGCACGGGACCTTCAATGGTTGTGATATGCGACTACTTTGGTTTTCACGTGCCGCGCTTGGTATTGGACGACCCGGATGTGCCTCTGACAGATGATCATATCGTCCTCTACGATGCAACACACTCGGCGCTAGATCCGGAGCCGTGGAAGACCGCTGTTTGGAAGCCGGATGTGTGCGTGATGAGCCTCAGAAAGATGCTACCCGTAGTGGATGGTGCCTTTGCCATATGGCCCAGTCACAGAAGCATGCCTGAGCCTGAGAGTCCCGCCACATTGAGCGAGTCGGCCTCACTCAGGAGCGTCGCAATGCTGTTGAAGGCGTCCTACCTGCATCAAGGGCAGGGGGAAAAGAGGACATACCTATCGATGTACCACCGGAGTGAGAATCTAGTAGCTCAGGAGTACCAGAGAACAAGAGGCATGTCAGCACTCTCGATATCAATGCTCGAGCATGTCGACCTCATCAAGGCACGTACGAGCAGACGAGGGAATTACCTTCGGCTGCTTGAGATGCTCAGCGACGTTGAGGGTGTACGTCCGCTGTTTCCCGTGCTTCCGGATGACGTCTATCCTCTGGGGTTTCCAGTGGTGGCAGATTGCCGCGATGAGCTGAGAACCTACTTGGCACAGAACAAGATATACTGCCCGATCCATTGGGCTCTCCCTGATGGCATACCTGCAGATGAGTTCCCTGAGAGCCATCGCTTGTCACAGAGAATCCTTACGATACCATGCGACCAGCGGTATACAGTCTCGGACATGACGAAAGTGGGCAAGGCTGTTGCGAAATTCGTAGAACCAAGGTAGCACTTGTTGGAGTGGTTTGATTGAGTAATGCTAAGGTTTCTGTCTTGAGCGCAGGTATACTTGCGGATAGAGACAGATGGAACCAAATAGGTGGGCGCATAGACGTATACTACACTGCAGAATACGCTAGGGTATTCTCAGAAGTGGAGGATGGGCTGGGCTACGCCTACCTGGTGGAGGATCCCTGGGGGAATCATATACTATATCCTTTTGTACGGCGCGATCTCAGCAAGCTTGAGCACGCAGGACGAGAAGGACAAGGGTTGTTTGACATCGTGACGCCCTATGGGTATGGCGGGCCGGCCTACGTAGGAGCTGATTGCCGCAGAGACGAGATGATGAGCGGGTTCCGTCGCTCATTCAGCCACTACTGCTCCAGGGAAGGCATAGTATCCGAGTTCGTGCGGTACCACCCGTTGATCAGGAACTACCTGTACGAAGTAGGCAATGTGGACCTTGCAGTAATAAGGACAACGATAGTGATGAGGCCGGAGACTGATGAACAGATCATCATGTCGCGACTACCATCGAAGACTCGGAATATGGTAAGGCGTGCGGTCAATGCCGGCGTGATTGTGCGGTTCACTCTATCTCCCGATGACGAAGAACTCCAGGCCTTTATCAGGTTGTACTCGGATACGATGAATCGCCGTCATGCAGAGAACTACTACCTATTCCCCGTGGCCACGATCAAGCAGATGTTCGAGAGCATGTGCGGATCCATCGCACTGTTCACGGCCCATGCGACTGACGGCAGTCCTGTGTCTAGCGCGCTCATCCTTCACTGTGGTCCCTTCATCCACTATCACCTGTCCGGTTCAGATCCTTCCCGGATGCCCCCGGGCACAAACAACTTGCTACTTGTCAAGGTAGCGGCGTGGGGTGCGTCGGTGGGAGCAACTGAATTCCACCTCGGCGGTGGGTATTCGGAGGGAGACAGCCTGTTCAAGTTCAAAGCGAGCATGTCTTCTGAACGAAGGGAGTTCGCTATCGGCAGGGTCATTCACGATCCGGTAAACTATAGGAGGCTTGCTAAGGTCGCCGCAGGTCGCCTTGGGCCGACTAGTGCCTCGGCCCAGGGTTTCTTTCCAGCTTACCGTGCAGGGAGGTGAGCGTAATGTACAGGCGTTTAGTCAAACGGCTGCTAGACATGATGCTGTCGTTCATAGCTCTAGTGGTGTTGTCACCGTTGATGGCCGTGATAGCGGTATGCATTAGGCTTACCTCGGCTGGGCCCGCTTTGTTCTTGCAGGAGAGAACCGGCCTGTACGGGAGACCATTTCGCATGATCAAGCTCCGCTCCATGGTTGTTGGCGCTGAGCAGATGGGCGCTGGATATGGAATGGAGAAAGACGACCCGCGAATCACTCCGGTGGGCAGGTGGCTGAGAGCCACTAGCTTCGATGAGCTGCCACAGCTGTGGAACATACTCATCGGAGACATGAGCATAGTCGGACCTCGTCCGGGCCTACCCTATCAGGCGGCGAGCTACACTAAGGAACAGGCACGTCGCCTCGATGTGAGGCCCGGCGTTACAGGTTGGGCTCAGATACACGGACGGAATGAAATACCCTGGTCCGAGCGCATTCGACTAGACCTGTGGTATGTCGACCACCTTTCATTCGCACTTGACCTATCAATTGTCTGCAGGACCGTCTTGATCGTACTGTCCAGATCAGGGTTCAGGCAGGACCAGCTTGCATCAGACGTTGAGGACTTCGCTACCAGACCCATAGACCGATCACATACTGGGAGTCGGCCACCAAAGTAATCACATGCATGTTGCCGTGACAAGGGGGATTAGTGATGAACATATGCGGCAGAGTAGTGATCTTGCGAGCACTGGAGCCGTCCGACATGGAAGCCCTGAGAGGCTTTCACAATGATCCGGGCATTGCCCGTATGATAATGGGATGGTCATTTCCGATTTCGTCCGCTGAACAGCAGCGGTGGTATGAGCGCACTATCACTGATCAGTTCAACAAGAGATTCGCCATAGATACTCCTGAGCACGGGTTCATTGGCATATCCACGCTAACAAACATAGACATCAAGTATCGCTCGGCGTTTCACGGAATCATGATCGGGGCCCGGGACATACAGGGACGAGGCTACGGTACCGACGCTGTCATGGCCACCATGAGGTACGCATTCGAAGAGCTGGGGCTTGAGCGACTAGATGGAGAGATTATCGAGTTCAACGAGCCATCAAGAAGACTCTATGTTGACAAGTGCGGCTGGACGATCGAGGGTCGGCGCAGAAGGTCGGTGTTTCGAAACGGTGAATGGTATGACTCGATGACAGTAGGCATTCTACGCGACGACTACATTCGACTAGTGAATCGCAACGGGTACTGGTCTCAGTAGAGCCCACTAGCGTGACCCTTCTGAGGGGCGGATCGAACGCTCGGCGTGTGGCAACCGCTGGACAAGATAGGAGGCTGCCAATGCTTACCGGTCACACTGAGAAAGACGATGTGTCTACCGATGTGTCTACCGATGTCACTGTGGTAATCCCTGCGTACAATGCCGCTGCGCACATTGGTCGCTCACTCAAGAGCCTTGCTCATCAGCAACCATATAGTCCACGAGTGGTGGTTGTGGATGATGGATCCATAGATGGGACTGCCGACACGGTGCAACCCATGGCTTGCGAACTGGGGTTGCCTGTCGAGATCCTGATACAGCGAAACAAGGGAGTGAGCGAAGCTAGGAACGCGGGTCTGGAGATGGCTAGCACAGAATACGTCATGTTCCTAGATGCCGATGATTACCTTGAGGCCGATTGCATCAACGATCTTCGCAAGGCGGCTGACGAGGCAAGTTCCGACATGGCGTTCTGCGGATTTGACCGAGTAGATCAAGAAGGACGTGTCATATGGGAGTATACCCACTCATATTGCTATCCATCTCAGGTAGGCTCCGGTGAGAGTGTCCTGCGCAGTATCTTGGCGCTGAAAACGTACATCCACATGGGAGCAGGGCTGTACCGCAGAGACTTTCTACACAGGTACAATCTGCGCTTCACTCGTGGATGTACGGCCGGAGAGGATGAGGAGTTCGTCTTTAAGGCACTTGTCAGAGCCAGTAGGGTTGCGTGTGTACCTCAGATCCTGCATCACTATTCAGTTACGCCGGGCTCGTTGTCGCGTACAAGGACCATGAGAAGATTCGACTGGGTATCTGCACTTCGCAGAGCACGCAGGTACATGGACAGGGCAGGTGTCAGCACAGATACCGCTAAGGTCATGGACGAATTCTACCTTCCGCGTGTTGTCGCTGCAATGGTTCGGGAAGTCAGCAGTACCCACTTGCCATACCGGGACGCTATCCGCCTCTGCAAGAATCCTAGTATCAGGCGCATGGTCGAACCGGTAATTCGTACCGACCTAGAGGATGTTCGGCAACTACGAGTTCAGCGTCTCAAGTCCACTGGGATCGTGTACCTACCGGGCCTATTCGTTCTTGCTGCGCGAGCCTGTGGGTTCCTAAGGCAGTAACCGTTTCCGACGATATCCGCGGATGGTTGCTCGGGCTAGCGGCCCAAACCGAGCTTGCCAGTTGACCGCCTTGGAATTGCATGGGCATTAGGCATTTGTGATAGCGCCTTCGTGAGAGCGGATCTCTGTATCGGGTGGTCGGAGAGTAGCGGTCGGCGATGAGAATGTCACAAGGGGATTGTGTAGGATGGACCCAGGAGAATCGTAAGCGTCAAATCGCCCTCACATGACAGTCTGCGCCCTGCAAGAGCGAGGGCCCGATCATCGGGCTACCGCCCGTGATGGCTCGCATGAGATACCCACGGATGTGTTCGCGCGGGCCGCGGCGCTCCACATTGCGCCGGCGGCCCGCGAGCTTCACATCGGCGTAGCCTGCAATCCGCATTCTCCCCGATCTGAGCAGAAGTTGAGCGGAAGGGCAAGACAGCCCCCACGCGACAGTACAGTGGGGGCTTGGTCACGATTATGCTGTTAGCGACCTGTCCTGCAGGCGTTCGGCAAGGATGGAGAGAACGGCAGCAGCTCGTCGATAGCAGCCGGGTTCTTGGCGTCGATGTTCGGTATCCTCTCGAACAGGTAGCAGAGGTAGGCAGACGGGTTCAGTTTGCACTGCTTCGCTGTTTCCACAATGCTGTAAATCGCAGCGCTGGCCATTGCCCCTTGTGGGGTATTGCTGAATAGCCAATTCTTCCTTCCGATCACACACAAGCGGCTTAATTGCCCGCTCGGCCCGGTTGTTGCTCATCTCGAGCCGACCATTCAGCATGAAAGCCTCGAGCTTATCCCATTGGCCGAGGCTGTATGCGACTGCCTGGCCCAAGGCGCTTTTGGGCAGCGCCTTAGGCTCCTGGCCATGAAGCCATGCTAGGAAAGCGTCTAGCACTGGTCAGCTGCGTACACCGGTAACATTCGGCCACTGATTCCGGAAACACGCGGCCACCAGTTACGACAATTCGCGGCCACCGATTACGATAGCATTCGGCCACCGGTTACGATATCATGCGGCTGGCTACTCCGGCAGCATTCGGCCGCCGGTTGCTGGAAGCTGTGAAGCGATGTTGGGCAATCGCCTGAATACAGGTTGACCCAGTATGCGCCGAGAACTCTCGAAGCAATTTGGCTTCGAGGGCGACGGTAACCTGTGAGGAGAATACCCATGCGCAAGGTCAAAGAGGTCCTTAGGCTGCATTTCGAGTCTCACATGTCGATCAGGCGAATTGCCGCGAGCTGCTCTCTGTCGAGGTCGGCAGTATCCGACATGATAGCCAGGGCAATAGCGGCCAAAGTGTCGTGGCCGCCGCCGGGCGAACTCGGAGACAGCGAGCTGGAGGCTCTGCTGCATCCGCAACCTTTGGGCAGAAGAGCCAAGCCCGACTCGGTCAAGATGGACATGCCATACATCCAGCGGGAGCTCAGCCGAAAACGAGTCACTCTGCAGCTCCTGTGGACCGAGTACATAGCGCAGAATCCCGGCGGCTACCATCCCGGACTTTCGCGGGACTCATGTGCCTTGCCGCCACGTCGAGCTTGTTCCATGCTAGAGCAATCCGCGCCAATGGGACAACCTACGCGGCTGAGCTCGCACGCTCTGCGTTCCCGGCCTACATGGCGTTTTCGCGCGTCCCGCCGACATGCTGACCTACAAGGTTGCTGCTGTTTCTCGCGCTCAGATAGCCGAGTAGTTCATCTCATGTCGGGACTTCTGCAGTTCGTCTGGCAGGGGTGGACCGCACCAGCAACCCCCTTGGGTCTTGCCAGCCCGCACCATCAGCCGCGGGTTCTGCACACACAGGCGTCTCCGAACGCAGCCGGCGCTGCGGCTCCCATTCTCCAGACAATTGGTAATCAGCGAACGCGCAGTTAAAACCGCCATAAGGGCACAGTGCCTGGTCACGTCTTGCCTGCGCCCGCGGGCCCGGTGATCAGGAGGTTCTGCACATTCTTGATCCAATAGCAGGGAGCCAGGTGAACGATACCGTTTCGATCTAGGTGTGAATGACAACCCAATACTTGACCACCGGGGGTGCGGACATGAAGGGGGCGAAAGCCATGGATCTGTCAAGGGTGATATGGTGCGCTGATACACACACGGAATGTGATCCTACCAGGCTTGTGATCAGTGGCATACCTCCTCTGCCACACGTCGGCATGAAAGAGAAAAGGGACTACTTCGCTACACATCATGATGATCTTCGTCGATTCCTAATGCATGAGCCAAGAGGCCACCAGGACATGTTCGGGGCCGTGATAACCGACAGTGTCCGCGACGACTGTGATTTCGGCCTGATCTTCATCGACACCGATGGGTACCTTGACTTCTGCGGACACGGAGTCATGGCTGCAACGACCGTCATGTTGGAGCTGATGGGACTTACCCCGATAGATTCCCAAGGCATAGTATCGGTCGAGACCCCTGCCGGGGTGATCAAGGCGCGTGCAATCAGAGAAGGAGCACTATCAATTGCCGTAGAAGGCGTTCCATCATTCATGGTAGAGCGGGGTTTCGTGGTGCCTACATCAGTAGGGACTGTCCCAGTCGACATCGCATTCGCAGGCAACTTCTTCGGCTTTGTGGATGCGTCGGACCTGCACATTGACGTATCGTACGGAAACATGCGACAGCTGGTTACACTTGCGATGGAGATCAAGCACCAGCTTAACCATAGAAAATGGACACATCCTGAGTCAGGGGAGTCGTGCAAGGTCGAGCTTGTGGAGATTCTGGATGAACCGGTACACCCGGAGGCCCGCACCAAGACGCTGGTCGTGTTCGGAGACGGTCAGGTTGCTCGCGATCCGTGTGCGTCAGGCACGTGCGCCACTCTTGCTGTTGAAACGGCAAGAGGCAACCTGCAAGTGGGCGAAGAGTACGTATGCGAGGGTATCGTGGGATCCATATACCGCGCCAGCGTTCTAAGAACCTGTCGCGTTGGGTCGTCACAGGCCATTGTGCCGGAGATCCGAGGGAGGACGTTCATAACAGGAATGTCCCAATTCGTGCTCTGCAAGGACGATCCACTTCCGAGCGGATGGCTTCTTCGATAGCGGATGACCCCCGTTGAGCGCTCGGCAGAGCTCTCGGGACTGAGCGCATCAAGAGATGACATTGGAGACCTCGCGAGAAGCCACGCAGCGACAGGCCGCCAAATCCCTCGGCGGCCTGAATTCGGGTACGCCCGGACTCTTCTGCCTGACGTACCTGTAGATAACATCCCCAGGCGACAAGCATGGGGAGGCTCTGCAGTTGAAGAAGCTGATAAATGACCCAAGGAACGTAGTCAGGAAGATGTTCGAAGGTTTCGTGGCAATGCACAAGGGGCGGTTCCGGCTACTGGACGAAGTCAATGTTGTAGTAAAGAGCAAACTCGCTCCGGGGAAGGTTGGTCTGGTAATCGGGGGTGGCTCGGGGCACGAACCGATGTTCTTGGAGTTCATAGGTGAGGGGTTTGCCGATGCTGTATGCCAAGGCAACGTCTTTGCCGCACCGCCGCCAGATGTCATCTTGGCTGCCACCAAGGCTGCCGACAGAGGACATGGGGTTCTGTACGTCTACGGCAACTACGCCGGCGATAACCTCAATTTCGACATGGCCGCTGAGATGGCAGAGATGGACGGCATCAGGACGGCTACAGTTCGCGTCATGGATGATGTTGCTTCCGCCCCTCCTGAGAGAACCACCGATCGGCGCGGAATCGCCGGTGATTTCTACGTGATTAAGATTGCAGGCGCCGTCTGTGACGCCGGCCTGGACTTGGATGAAGTTAGGCGAGTCACTGTGAAAGCCGGCAACAACACTCGAACAATGGGTGTAGCTTTGTCTCCTGGAACGATTCCGGGAATCGCGAAGCCGGCGTTCGAATTGCCAGACGACGAAATCGAGATTGGGATGGGTCTGCATGGCGAGCCTGGCGTGAGACGCGGCCTGATGGAACCGGCTGATGCCATAGTCGACAACCTAATAGAACTGATTGCGGCTGATCTGCCCTTCAAGTCTGGTGACGAAGTCTGCGTATTGGTGAACGGGTTTGGTTCTACCACGCGGATGGAATTGCTCATCTGCATGCGCAGAGCCCTCGAACGTTTGAGCCAACTCGGTATCAACGTTTATGATGCCCAGGCAGGGGACTACGCGACATGCCAGGAGATGGCTGGGGTGTCGATTTCCCTGCTACGCCTGGATAGCGAACTCAAGGAGTACTATGGCCGCCCAGCGTGGTCGCCGACCTTCAGCGCGAGAAGGTAGTTCCAAGGAGACGCACAACCGCTCCATCGGCACCTTGGCTATCTCGGACACTGTGTACAGCCACGCTCCTACCGGAGGAATAACCACACCTATGATCAGCCCGAGTACCGCCAATACGCCGAGATGCACCAGATTGATGTCGAGGTCCTTTGCGATCTGAATCATGATGGGCGTCAGTATGAGCAGTCCTGAAGTGGCTGGCAGGAAACAACCCGTAAGTAGCATTATCGCGTCGAGCAGCAATATGATGGCAGCCTTGTTCCTTGTAATCGAGTACATGAACTGCACGAATATCTCCGGAAGTCCTTCTACAGTGATGACCCTCGCAGAGAGCTGGCCGGCTGCTAGTATAAGCATAACCACGCCTGTCGACACGAGCGTGTTCCGGACAATCCGAGGCACGTCAGAGAAGTGCGTCTCTCGATAGACTATCGCAAGTACAGTACGGTAAACCACCGCTAGTGCAGTCGCCTCCGTCTTTACTCCCTCATTTCCTGGTGCGGAACGCACAATACACTGATCAGAGCCGTCGCGAAGCCCAGCGCTGCATTCCCTGGAGCCTCATCCCTGCCTTGATCACGATGGCGAGCGCAGCGATAATCAGCACATCTTGATCGAGTCCTAGAGCCCTCTGAACGGAGACGGACATGCCCTCCACAGCGCTATCCAGGCCCCCTTGTCAAGCATAATACCGGTTTATCTCGGCAATGGATCTGGAGGAATCGTGTTCAGCCAGGAGTAGTAGCATAACCAACGGGCATATGAGGACAGAGGTGGTGAGCGTGTGCGGAGGAGAGCGTTAGCAGTCTGCATGATAGTGGGGTTCATGATCACCTGTTCGGTTGTCGCAGTTGCGGCGAAATCTAAGGTATACAGGAGCTCGAATAATCTGGATAGTGACTATGTACAGCTTACAATCACTGATAACGGGATGATCAGGGTTGAGGGTAGGACCGCAGTGGGCAAGGAACGCTTTGCGCTTGTGCTGGCAGGACCAGAGGCATTCGATATACTCTTCACCGGTGCAGTACGACGCGACGGATCATATGGTAGAGAGTACGATGCTTCGAGCATCCGAAGCGGGAAGTTCAATGAACTGCAGATTGCTTTCAGTCAAGGGACTGATATCTACTGGAGCTACTATGCACGTATCCGGCTGGACCATGAAGCTGGCGAGCTTTGGCTCGCCCCGTCGCCAGTTTATGAGCACAACCTTAAGATTTGTTCGTCATACTCGCCACCGGGTCCGTCAGAATACCTAGAAGTGAAGCTACTCGCCATTCACGATTGGGTCGCACAGAACATCTACTATAACTGGGATGGCTACCTGTCAGGAGAGTACGGAAGAACGGATGCATACGGAACCCTCAAGAATAAGACGTCAGTGTGCCACGGGTATGCCGTTCTCACAGAGACACTGCTAAGAAACGCCGGGATTCCTGCGAGAGTGGTGACGGGGCATGCCCTGGGCGCCAGTGCAGACGGCAAATATTGGGATGATGTGGACCATTCAAAGACGAATCACGCATGGAATGAGGCATTCGTAGACGGAAGATGGGTGATGATCGATGTCACATGGGATAGCGGAGACAAATACAAGAACGGCCAGTTCCATCAGGGTGAAATGGACTATTGCTACTTCGACCCCTCGCTTGAGGCTTTCTCGCATACTCACAAGATGATGCCATGATGGCGCGTAGCAGAGGTGGCTGCCATTCATTCTACTCGATTCTAATCGATTAGAATCACGATGCTTTACATCGCTGATTAGAAAGAGCATAATGTGGTTAGCATACACGTGAGGTGAGTCTGCTTGAAGAGCGAGGGCCCGACGATGGAACTCAAGCGGGAGTACACAGATGATCTCAAGAAGACCGTAATCGCTTTTGCTAACACCGAGGGCGGGGACATACTGATCGGCGTTGATGATGACGGTGCGGCGGTAGGCGTTGATGATGTTGACGGGACTGTGCTGAGAGTCACAAACGCAATCAGAGACTCAATCAGGCCCGATGTCACAATGTTCGTGCTTTGCGAAGCAACAGAGCTCGAAGGCAAAACGGTGGTTGCGGTCAAGGTCCAAAGGGGCGCCGCTCGGCCCTACTATCTTGCTGGAAAAGGTATCAGGCCCGAAGGGGTTTATGTGAGGCAGTCGACGGCTACCGTTCCGGCGACAGAGAGCGCGATTCTGAAGATGATTAGGGAGACGGGCGGCGACGATTACGAGACTACTCGTTCGCTCAAGCAGGAGCTGACCTTTGTTAGCGCGGAGAAGGCATTCAGGGAAGAGAACATCCGATTCGGCGAGGAGCAGAAGAGAACCCTCGGCATCGTCGGGGAGGACGGCGCCTTCTCAAACCTTGGCCTACTGCTCTCAGATCAATGCGTACATACCGTAAAGGCCGCCGTTTTTGAGGGCATCGGCAAAACAGTCTTCAGGGACAGAGCGGAGTCCTCGGGTTCGCTGCTTACGCAGGTGAACGATGCCTACGAGTACATCGGTAAGTATAACCGAACAAGAGCTGAGTTCTCGGGACTGAGGCGCATTGACATGCATGACTATCCACCGGATGCCTTACGCGAGGCACTGCTCAATGCCGTTGTTCACCGCGACTACTCATACAGCGCGAGCATCCTCATCAGCATCTTTGATGACCGCATCGAGTTTGTCTCGCTCGGTGGGCTTCCGAAGGGCATAGCGCACAACGATTTGATGTTGGGCGTTTCGGTCTTGCGCAACAGCCGACTTGCCAATGTGTTCTATCGCCTACATCTCATAGAGGCGTTCGGCACAGGAATTCCGAAGATAATGGAGTGCTATCATGGGCAGAAGGCACAGCCAGTTATCGAGATCTCAGACAATGCTTTCAAGATGACGCTGCCCAACACTAATCTCCGCAGGGAGGTTTCCGATGAGCCTAATGGCCTTTCGGATGCTGAGCGCAGAGTGATGGAGTATCTGGTCGGGCGCGACGCCGCTTCGAGACAAGAGATAGAAGCGGTTATCGGGCTTTCGCAGAGTACAACTATTCGTGTTCTCAACGCGCTTGTAGAGAGACAGCTGGTCTCCAAACGCGGCAGGGGCAAGAACACGGTATACGCTGCTGTACATATGTAAAGCCTGCCGAATCACCCGAGGATCATGACCAAGCCCTCCTCAACTGCGGCCGCGGCGGAAGCCAGGTGGTAGTGCGCACATTCCATAGCCTGTGCGCGTGGATGCTGCGCTGCGAGGCCAAGCAGATCGGCTTACATGCTGATTTCGTGATTGTCGATGACGATGACTCCATGGAGATCTTCAGGGCTTGCGCTAGTAAGCTGGGCATTGAAT
>Ga0255346_1002839_pt1 | contig 21286 bp, 19 predicted proteins | sample wastewater_treat_FD_194410 | JGI IMG/M metagenome (GOLD analysis project Ga0255346, IMG submission 194410) | Wastewater microbial communities from Lulu Island WWTP, Vancouver, Canada - plant22 | ecosystem: Engineered > WWTP > Wastewater > Unclassified | place: Canada: Vancouver, British Columbia... | reverse complement strand
TTTTTTTATTTATCTTTTTTGATAAACTGGAGGTGGTACTGCAAACAAGAAAATTTCATAATTATCGCGCCAATTTTGAATTTGACGCCAGACAGGATGCATGGCAAATATTTATAATGGAGAAAACTTGGAAAAAGATCTATGGTTGAGAAGGGGGAATTTTTGAACCGCATCCGCGGGTTGCTCAAGATTTACCCCAGAGGGCTCACAATCTCGGAAATTTCCCAGCGTCTGAAATGTAACCGGAATTCAGTAGCAAAATATCTTGAAAGTTTACAAATTTCAGGGATTGTAGAGATGCAGCAGATGGGAGCTGCAAAAGTGTTTTTTCTGTCACAACGGATTCCAATCTCCAGCCTCCTCGGTTTTACCAAGGAAGGAATCCTGGTAATTGCTGATGATGGCCGGATAATTCAGGTTAATGAACGTTTTTGCAGGATGTTTGACCAGGATGTCACATCGATTACCGGGATATCATACCTTATGCTCCCTGCAGAGATCTTGTCAGCCTTCCACTTTGATACTTACTTTAACTCGGATACAGAATTTGAGCATACGGCAGTTGTAACCTTTAACAAGTATGACTGGCGCAGGTTTTTTAAGGTTAAGTACATTAAGACAGTTTTTGATGACGGCCGGACAGGCCTTACTGTGATAGTCGAAGATGTCACTTTAGAGACCGAGATGGAGGAGCGGCTTAGAATTAGCGAAGCCAGGTACCGCGGTATTGTTGAAGATCAGACCGAACTCATATGCAGGTACGGCATGGATGGGACCTTGTCATTTGCGAATGGAGCTTTTTGCAGGCTTTTCCAGATGAACCTTGGTGAAACGCTCCACCATTCCCTGTTTGACTTCATAAAACCTGATGCGGCCAGTAAGATCATTGCCAGTATGCGTGCCTGTTCTCCCCTGTCCCCTGTTTTTGAGTCAGAGTTTGAGTTTAATCTTCCTTCAGGCCGGTCAAGGTGGTATCACTGGGTGTCAAGGATGCTGACCGATGAATGCGGAGAAATCCTGGAGTTTCAGGGAGTTGGCAGGGATATTACAGAGCGAAAAACCGCCGAACGGGAACTGTTAATAAAAAGTCATGCCATGGACTCTTCCATCGTTCCAATCGCACTTCTTTCGCTGGAAGGTTCGGTCTCTTATGTGAACAGGGCTTTTTTGGACCTCTGGGAATATCAGTCCCATGATGAGGTCCTCGGCCTGTCATTTGATCATTTAGTCAGTGGATTTGATACATCAATTGCAAAAGTCCTCTCAGACAGCCTGATGTCAGAGGATAAGGGAGGTTTTTCCTTTGAAGTAGAAGGGATTAAAAAGGATGGGACGCAGATAAACCTCTCTGTCACCATCTCCGGAGTATATGATCCTGACAATCATCCGGTCTGTTTTATCACATACCTGTATGATGTCACCCGCTGGGTTAAACTGGTCAGGGAACTTGAGATTAAGGATACTGCAATCGCCAACTCCTATGAAGGCATGGCGATCATTACGCCTGATGACGTGGTAATGTACGCTAATCCCTCGTACAAGCGGATATTTTCCCGTGTTCCGGAAGGAACCCTTATCGGCAGAACCATCGAGTGGAACCTGAGCTTTTACCCAAGGATAATCGGGACCATGCCTGATGTCAGGGCTGCACTGAATGAAAGGGGCAACTATACCCGGGTTTTTTCTGACTTTGATGAGAATGGTGCCCCTCTTGTCGTCCAGGTTCACCTTTCACGAGTATTTGATCGCTCCGGAATTCACCTTTGCACACTCATCTCTGCTCTTGACATCACCAGCCAGAGATCAATGGAAGAGTCACTTGCACTCATGATTAATCAGCTGGAAGGGACCGTTGACCAGATGGGTGATCCAACCTTTATCGTCTCCAGTGACCAGATGGTGGTAGCCTGGAATGATGCGATGGAGACCCTTACAGGACATAGCAAACGGGAGGCGATAGGAACTCGCAATTACCAGGATCTGCTGAATAAATCAGTCCCATCCCTCCCCATACTGGTTGACCTGTTTGATCTGACGCCAAAAGAACTGATCCAGGTCTTTCCAAAGGTATCAAAGGTTGGCAACAGTTTTTACACCGAGGCATTTATCCAGACCTTTCATGGCGGAGATAGAACATATGTCTGGGTAAAAGCTTCTCCAATATCAGATGCAGAAGGGAGAGTGATCGGGCATATTCAAACGATAAAGAACATGACAAACTGGAAACGTGCGGTTGAGTCAGTAGCTCCAAAGACTGTCACATAAATCTTCGCAAAATTTTAGTTTACAGCCCCAGTATCTGGAGAATACCAGGGAAAGATGAGATAGAAAAATCAGGAACTATACCTTCCGAATACTCAGGGGGCAGCCGGTTTCCATATTCTGCATGGATGGTGCACATTCCAGCCTCTTTTGCAGGCCGTATATCATTTACCAGGTTATCACCGACTGCACATATCTGGTGTGGCTGGATCTTTAAAAGAGATGCAGCATGCAGGAACATTGCAGGGTCTGGTTTTTTCATCCCTGCATTGTCAGGGGTTACAAGGCAGTCAAAGAAGTCATCTGCCTGGATGTGAATAAGTCTCTCGGTCGCATGCTTCTGACTGGCATTGGTTACGGCTCCTATCTTCAGGCCGGCCATGTGGATCTTTAACAAGGTTTCAGGCACTCCAGGATAGGCCTTGATGGCATTGATCTTTGCACTGGTATAGACCTTCACTGCATGCATGAAAGTATCAGGGTCTGTGATTCCATACTCTGATAAAAATGACTGAATGGCTTTTGGACTTTCTACACCATAAGGTGAGAACAGAAAAAACCTGACAAGCTCGTCTTCTGTTCCTACTCCTATCGCCTGGACTACTTCCCTGCATGCTTTCTCTTTTGCATAACCAAAATCATACAAGGTGTTATCAAGGTCCACCAGGATCCCAAGAAATCTGTTTCCATACCCATGACAAACGTCTGTGCCTGACATAATGCTGAACTTACCTGGATATCAGTCTTCATAGATGATAAGAGATCCCATGCACATTAGCAGGTCATTTAGTGATTCTCTTATGGAATTAAAGTACAATGATACTGTATGCCTTTGAGCGATCCTGTTCAGATAACAGACAAGGATCACCGTTTATTGTTCACCTCCCTTTATGCAGCGGTCTTTTCAACAATGCTTGGGATTGGCATAGTAATACCACTTCTTCCCAGGTTTGCAGAGACACTTGGAGCTTCAGGCTTTGGAATCGGGATGATATTCTCTTCATTTGCATTATCACGGGCCATCGCCATGCCATTTTTTGGAAGATTCTCTGATACCTGCGGAAGACGCCAGTTTATCATCACCGGATTGTTCCTCTATATGATCTTTTCCTTTCTTTATATTCCGGCCAGTTCGGTTCTTGAACTCTCAGCAATCAGGTTTTTTCAGGGAATTGCATCAGCCATGGTCTTTCCCATAGCAATGGCCTATATCGGCGATATTGCCCCGGCAGGAATGGAAGGCAGGTACCTTGGAACATTCACAAGCTCTCTCTACCTTGGCATGGGCCTTGGTCCCTTTCTTGGAGGAATAATGACAGATATTGCTAACATGGAGATGGCTTTTATATGCATGGCTGCACTGACCGGTGTGGCACTTCTTACAAGTTTTCTTTTTCTTCCCGACTACAGGGGAAGAAAAAGAGTTCAGACTCCACTTTATCATCTCCTGGTGCATCCAGGTCTTCGGATACCAATACTTTACCAGATGATGAATGCCTTCGCAAATGGGACCTTTATGGTTTTTCTACCGGTAATAGCGGCCCACATAGGTAATCTTTCGACAGGAGAGACCGGGCTTGTCATATCAATATCCATCCTCTCCACGGCTTTACTGCAAAAAGTGTGCGGAGGGTTTGCTGATCGCTATAATAAGTACCTGCTGATAGCTACAGGCTGCATTATGGTAGCCATCGCACTGGCACTTGTCCCTGGTTTTGAAGGACTATGGGCTTACATCCTGTTTGCTTTTATTATGGGAGCCGGTGGAGGCATATCGGTGCCTGCAATGTATGCCCTGGTAACGATCGCCGGCAGGGAAGTAGGGCAGGGCGGAGCAATGGGAACGATTAACATGGTAATGAGTACCGGAATGATAATCTCTCCAATTATTTGTGGTATGTTCATGGACCAGGCAGGAATAAGCTCGGTGTTTTTCCTCTCTGCTGCAATCGTTCTTGTAACAACCCCTGTTTTTTTATCAAAAGCATCCGTTTTTTCCAGACGAACCTGATGTGGCCTGGAGTGGGATTATGTTTTTCACATGGAGATACACATTATCATGTGATTCATCTATGATCCGAAAACAGTGGAAGGTTGTAATTTTTCTTCTGGCATTGATAGCATCGTGCGGGGTTTGCTGTGCTGCAAATGAGCCCACGACCATGAACATGGCCCCAAAGGTAAATCCTTCAGAGCCCTATGACGATGAGAAACTTTTAAACCTGGTAACTCCGGTGATAAATGGCTTTAGTCATACCACTCTTAACAGCTCTGAAAGAATTGATGCCCAGTCTGCGTATTATACTATAGTCTCAATGAAGGTCAGCCCTGAGTTTTACCCGTTTGCGATGAATATCTCAAGGCTGCTTTTTTACCTGGTATCCAGCAGTGAATCATATGAAGAACTGAGCAAGGAGAGCGGACTTGGAACGCATAACAAGGAGATGAGGGACTCTTTAAATGCCCAGGCGAAAACTGACAGGGATGCAGCAGAGAGAGCATGGCATGGCATCTCCATGTTGTACCCGAACAGCACCCTGTTTTAAATAACCAATACCTATTTTTTACAGTCAGGCATTATTCATGAGTATGAATGCAGCTGAAACAGATGAACTCACGGATAGCGCATATGCCATATTTGAGTTCTTTTTCAGAAGCCAGTTGCATAACCGGAAAAAATCTCTATCGCATATCGTGGAGAGCGGCGAAGATTTTAAAGAAGACTTTGACGAGATCTATGCCGAATTTTCCGGGTTATATCCTGAAATTGTTGATATACTCATCAGGCTTTTTCATTCTCCGGAAGAGATATACCAGATGATTCGTGAAGGGGAGGGTGTCATTCCAAGCAGGACTTTTCAGGCCAGGTGGATTGAGCAGGACTCGCCTTATATCAGTGGATCGGCTGCAAATATCGAAAGAGCAGGAAAATGGCTGGTGTTTCTCCCGCCTGAAGATGTGGATGAGATCTGGCGCAGGATACGTGACCTGACCTGGGAAGGAGAACTTGGTATCTCAGCAAAAGTGTCAACTGCAAAACCTGATCCTGATGCAAGAGATGAACGGAAAGTCATCTATGTCTATACCGCTGACTGGGAAGATGAACCCGACGTGATGCGTGTCAGGGAAGAACTTCGAAGAATTGGTATCAACGACAGGATTGGGTACAAACGCAATATCGAGACCTTCAAGGGCGAATATAGCGCAAGAGGGAAAAAAGTTACTTTTTATTCAGCCTGAATGATCAGGCTTTCCTGTCCTTGTTCTTTGGGCGCAGGTTTACGTACCCGCACTTTCTGCAGCTTGTCGATCTGACCGGGTTACGGGCATTACAGTGCATGCAAATTTTAACATTTAGAAGTCTTGCTTCTGCCTCAGGAAAACGTGCCATATGATATCTCCGTAAATATCTGTCTTATATAGAGGGTTGTATCCTCACATAAGGGTTATGCCCTGCTACTCCTCCCCGGCAAGCCATCCCCTAAGTGCATGCAGGCCGATAGCCCGATGAGAACACCGGTTCTTTTCTTCCATGTTCATCTCTGCCAGGGTTTTTCCACCAGTCTCAAATATTGGATCATACCCAAAGCCATTGCATCCTCGTGGAAGCACTATAGTGCCCTGGATTGACCCTGTAAATGATCTCTGGCAACTTTCATCATGGTATGCAATCCCGGTCTTAAACGAGGCAGAGCGGTCTGCATACCCTGCCATTAGAGCAAGAATTCCGTTATTGCCGAGGGTATTCTGGACATATGCAGAGCATGTGCCTGGAAATCCATTAAGTGCCCTGATAAAAAGCCCTGTATCATCTGCTATTACAGGACGGCGGAGCACAGAATATGCATATGCTGCTTTACCTGCAGCCACTTCAGTTACAGACTCATGCCTGAGCTCGGGGATCTCCAGTGGAATATGCTCAACCTCTGCAAGTCCGGCAAGAATACCCGCAGCTTCCCGTGCTTTGTGTTCATTGCTTGTAACAAATGTAATTCTCACAGGTATCTTCCCCTGAGTTCTATCTCATGTTCCCGGTCCAGTACCTCGTCTGCATCTGCAAAGTTTTCCTGGTATCCCTGGATGAAGGCTTTTTTAAGGAGATCATAATCCTTGGAAGTGCTTTTTAGAACCTGGAAGAGGACATGTATATCCACTCCCCTGTGCTCGGTCTCTGCCGATGTAGCTGCAAGACCAAAATCAATAAGCCAGAGTTTTCCATCCCTGACCAGGAAATTACAGGTGGTAAGGTCCCCATGCACAATATGTGCAGAATGAAGCCTTCCAACCATTCGGCCGGCCTCCACCAAGTGGTCTATGGACAGGTCATCCTTGAGCTTCAGACCTTCAATATGCTCAATTATGATGGTATCAGATGTTATCCCGCTGATTACAGGAGTTCTGACTCCGGCCCGGCGGGCCTCGGCGATCAGTCGCGCTTCTGCCCTGGTCCGTTCCGTGATCAGCTTTTTGTCAAGTTCTGGGTGACGGTACTGCTTGGCAACCCTTATCTTGGATGCAGATCCCCCGCCAAACCTGATGACCGCTTCAGCACCACGCGCACTATAAATTTCCGGATGCCGGGATGGTATGACAGGCTCTTCTCTCCACGTGACCTCAACCTGGTCAGCACGAAAAGAGGGATTTACTCCTGACTCCATGACCGGCAGGGTAGAGCCTGACTCAAGCATGATCTTTCCGGTATATGCTATCATGGCGCCATTATCGCCAAGGTACTGTGGAACCGGGACAGAGAATGATGCATCCCTGTCCTTGCACATGCATGACAACATCTCCTGAAGACGCCTGTTCATACCAACACCGCCGACCAGAATCAGTTCATCCTTACCGGTCTGAGACAGCGCGCGTTCTGTGACCTCGGTGCACATGGCAAAGGCGGTCTCCTGGAAACTATAGCATACATCCTCAAGCGGGGCTGGAGCATCTTTTGCAGCACTTACAAGGCCGGAGAATGCAAGATCCATGCCCTTTACGGTGTAAGGGAGGGGAATGTACTTTCCATCTTTTGCAATTCGTTCAACTTCAGGCCCTCCCGGATGTGGAAGACCCTTGCTTCTTGCAAACTTGTCGATGGCATTTCCAATCCCGATATCCAGGGTCTCGCCAAATATCCGGTACCTCCCCTGGAGATATCCGATCACCTGGGTGTTTGCCCCGCTCGCGTAAAGAACGACAGGGTCTTCAAATCCTGATGCAAAACGACCTATCTCAACATGGGCCACGCAATGGTTGACACCGATGAGGGGGACATCAAATGATAATGCAAGTGCCCTTGCAGCCGTCCCGACTATCCTGAGACATGGTCCAAGACCAGGGCCTTGTGAAAATGCGATCGCAACAGGGTCAGGATTTCCTTTCAGCACCTCTTCGATAACATCCGAGATTACCTGGGCATGATGCTGGGCCGCTTCACGCGGATGAATGCCACCCTGCACTGGCCTGTAAGGGTTTGAGACCAGTTTTACCAGGTCATCATCAAAAAGAGCAGCACTGAGGTTCCAGGCAGTTCCCTCGATCCCCAGTACCGGTCCTGTCTTCATCAGGGTTACTTCTTAAACTCAGTATATCCACACTTTCCACAGGATACACGGTCCTTGTGTTCACCCATGAAAACGCCAGGGCCACAGCGGGGACAGTACCTGCGCTGTGCAACTGCACTCTTTCCTTCAACTTTGAAATAGGCGGATCGTTTTACTGCGGCTTTTTCAGTCTTTTTACCTTTTGCTGCCATATTTCATCGTCTCCCTTAAGATGCCTCCGCAGCGTCACCAGACGGTGCATCCTGGGCATCTGCGCTTCCTTCTTCAGTCTCTTCCCCTTCGGTCATCCCACGTTTCTGAAGGTGTTCAGGCTCAATCTTCTTCAGGTATTCGGCAGAATCATACACCCGTGCATCGCCTGTAACTTCGGTCAGTCCAAACCGGCCTTTAAGCGAACCAATCACTAGCTGGTTCTTTGGCTTGTTAAGCATCGCTGCAAGTTTTTCATGAACCATCTTTCGTGACGGCGTTGCTCCGGTGAATGTGATGTTAAACCCGATCTCTTTCCGGTTTAACAGCACATTCTCTGTTTGTGAAGTAATCGTAATCTCCATAGAGATCCGTATTAGGTTACCTGTCAGAAGTTAAATACCTCGCGCGCAGTTGAGGTTCCAACCTTTTCAAAGCAAGTGAAAAGATCTTCAGCACGTTTTTTGGTTGCAGGGGTTATCGTAAGCATAACGACACCTTTTCCTGGCTGGCCATAAAGAATGACAGTTCCCAGTGGCGCGTGCATTGCAAGAGGGACTACGGCCAGGTCCTCCTCCCCTTCAACCTGTATGACAGTGCCAGGCTGAGTGGCAGCGGTCTGTGTTGCTTTTATCAGTTCTTCCGTAAGTCCGCCTGCTGGGTTTTTCACAAGCAACTGGCGGTACTCCGGAATAGTCACCCCCGGATATGGCTGGCGCATAGTATGCCCGTCAACTACGGCGACTTCTGGCGGTCTGCCAGCTTTAAGAAGATTTGCGGTGACGACATCACCAACACTAAAAACAGTCTTTCCAGGTATGAGCCTGAGAACTTCTTCAAAAGAGATAAAAAGGGTTCCGAAAGGTTCTTTAAACAAATGGCGATGCCAGGCAGGAAGAATACGCATCAGCGGACCTTAAGGGCATATCTTCCAGGGAGGGTGATGTTCATCCGTCTGGCAACTTCGCTATGTTCAGGATCGATTATTACCAGGTACCCGGCCCAGTCTGAGGTAAGGTTGGAAGTACCACAGATAGAGCAGGCTGCTCCTTCAACGACCCGGTGGCAGTCACGGCACACCATCTGCTGTTTCTTCTTTCCGCCTGCCATTGTATCAGACCGCAGCTTTTTCTTTCTGTTCGTTCTTCATATCCTCTTCAAGCCAGACCAGGTTGCCAAGGCCTGCCTGTCGCATGGTAAGACCGATCTTACTTTCACGTGGTTCGCGTTCATTAAGGCTCAGGGTAACAACCCGTGCACGGACGGTTGATCCAACACCAAGTTGTCGGCCTGAACCCTGGCAGATAAGCTGTGAGTTCTTCTCGTCATAACTGATATACTCGTCAGATATCTGGCTCACGTGAAGCATCGCATCAATCGGTCCGAGGCTGATGAATGCCCCAAAGCTGGTGGTCTCAACCACAATCCCTTCAACAACCTCCTGCAGTGAGAGACGGAGAGCCAGGCCTTCAAAATCAACATCATAATAGACTGCCCCGTCCCCGGGAACCATCTCCCCTTCTCCAATCCGGAGAACCTTTGTAACGGCGATGAAAATCCCGATCTCCTTGTCAATACTTCCTTCCAGCTGCTCCTGCAGCACATCCAGAATGACAGCAGTGAGGTCCTCCCCAAGCCGGTGAGGAGGAACACGTACCTTGTCAATCAGTTCCAACCGGTAATACATTCTCTTATCTCCGAATCAACTCTAATTTTTGTTTCCCTGCAAGACAGACAACCGGGAGACCAGCACTGAGAACCTGCCCGCGAAGTCTCCTGTCATTGGTTACCACACCACAATTCAAATCTTTCGCACTGAGCAGGATCTGATCATCCGGAGCACTGTCACCTGAGGACTTTATGATCTCACATCTTCTCGCAAATTGCAGGCCAAGGCGGGCTGATGCAGCATGATTTCCCCTTCCTTTTGCCAGCCCTTCAAGCTCTTTAATAACAATCTCTGGCACAACGATCCTGACAGAGCCAAGCATCCACTTCAGTTCATCAAGGAGGTCTATTTTAAATTGTGATGCCATGAGAAAGGCATTGGTATCAATGAGTATTGTCACTCGATCAGTGTCCCCATTCCGATCAGTCTCCATCTGCCACCAACCTGCCTGCTGATAGCGATGGGTGATCCGATACTTGCACAGACAGGCCTTTTAAGAACAACTTCTGCCGCATCTTTCCTTGTATTGCTTACAAGACCCACAGTAACAGCAGTTCCAACAGAAAGCATCAAAGGTTCGCGTTGCTTGAGCGGCTCGATCGAGACTTCGCTGTTAGACCCTACAACCCTCTCCATGAGCTTTACTGAAAACCACATCTTCTCCCAGACCGGTGGAAGACTTCCTGCATGCCCGAGGACCTGACCGGCTAACATGTCACTTTTCGTGATTGCCGGATCAAGTTTGGTTCCAATAGCGATCAGGCCTCCTGGAGTTGCAACATGAACCTTCTTATTTCCTTTGTGAATCTCCGTCACCTTGGTCACTATCGGTTCCCACTTTATTTTATTCTCCACCTGGGTCTGGATACCAGGCCTTATCTCTATCTCATCACCGTCTTCAATAAGGCCCCTGATAAGCGAACCACCAACGACTCCACCTTTCACATCTTTCCAGCTGCAGCCAGGACGGTTTACATCAAATGAGCGGGCAACGAGCATGACCGGGTCTGCCTCCGGCTGGCGGGAGGGCTCGGCAATAGTCTCATCAAGAGCCTGGATAAGCGCCCAGATATTGATATTTTTTTGTGCTGATACCGGGATGATAGGTGCATTTTCGGCAATGGTCCCTTTAACAAACGCTTTTATCTCCTCGTAATTTTTAATGGCGTCCTTGTGGGAGACCACGTCAATCTTATTCTGGACAATAACAATATTTTTAATTCCGACCAGGTCAAGGGCCATTAAATGTTCTTTTGTCTGTGGCTGCGGGCACCGGTCGGCCGCTGATATCACCAGCATTGCTCCATCCATCAGGGCAGAGCCGGAGAGCATTGTAGCCATCAGTGTCTCGTGCCCGGGTGCATCAACAAAAGAAACCGCACGAACAGGTTCTGTTTCACTGTTGCACCGTGTGCAGACGGGAGTTGTTGTCAGTCCTTCAGGTCCGCGGCATTTCTTGCACCGGTAAAAGACAGCATCTGCATACCCAAGCCTTATGGATATGCCTCGTTTCATCTCTTCACTATGCCTGTCAGTCCAGGCACCTGTGAGGGTATTTACCAGCGTGGTCTTACCATGATCGACATGACCGACCACACCAATATTTGTATTTGGAATCAGTTCTTCTGGCACCAGCTATTCAACCTCCTTACGTATTTCCATCGGATCATACTTATAGCCATAACCGGGGGGCAGGGTACAGGACCCTGCTACTCTGACATGTGATCCCTTGTGCGGTTGTTCAGTTACTCATCCTGCACCAGCACAGGCACCATCCAGGTTTGGTGGTTCTTCCGTGGCTTCCATCTCAATCTGGCGCCTTTCATGTTCCAGCTGTGCAAGCTGTTCATCCCTGTCCATTTCATGCCCTTTCTTCCTGGTTAACTCAGCCGGGATTAGCTGGTCAATCCGGTATAAAAGCCCGGTTGAGTCAATTTCAGCAAACCTTCTGCCGCCTTTGTCAACAAGCCTGGTGATGGTTCCCGATGTGCCGGTCCGTGGATATCTCACGGTATCTCCGGCATCCAGAATACTCTCCTGATTCATAACTCTCACCTATTTTTCTACTCCCGGATTAAATCCTCTCTCCTTTTGCAACCTGTTCTTCAGTGACCTGGTATTCAGCCCCGGTGTTTACATTACGGTATCTTCCCGGAATTGTGATGGCACCGGCTGCTGCCTCTGTCGGATATGGCACGGTAAATATGCCATCGACACTGTGCGTCCGGTATACAAATTCACGCCCGGTATTTGTTTTTACCTTGAGCTCCAGCATACCATCCCCGGCGATTTGCGCGCCTTTGACATGCTCAAAGATCTTGACATAACGGATATCGTCCATATCTGCAGGAGTGACCCTGGTACTGGACTCAAAAATGAGCCGGTAATGGCTTAATGACCTGACTGGTTCAACTGGATCTGTATATCCCATATTGACCATGATGACACCATATTGTGGATTTTCCTGAGGATTGAAAGAGTCAGCAACGGCTTTTGCGGCTGAGAAGTTTGTCTGTCCTCCGTCGACGACAACCGGAACATTAAGGCCTGATGCTGATGGTCTCATGTACTTAAGTAAAAATACGGTTCCTGGTGCTGTGTACGAACCATCAAAGTTATGGAGACGGGAGATCATCGTCTGGTAATATTCGTTGGTCAGAACTGGATATGGCATGCCTGATTTGGGGTCTTCTGGATTTGGAAATACGAATGTCTGCTGGTATGGGTATACGCCTACATCAGGGTTGTCCCATGTAGACATAGCCCAGAACTTACCGGTATCCATCTCATAATCGGTAATGACATACTTCGTATTCAGATTGGCCAGTATCTGGTCAGCCTCGCTCTCATCATGTGTCATGAAGAATCTGGCCGATCCATTCGGTCCGTTCACCCCGTACTGGAACGGGTTTGCGTTTGGCATACGTTTTCCAAGAAATGTGATCATATGCCCATAATCCCACCATGACATGACTCCGTAGGCACTGTCAGGATATGTGAAATTATTCTCATCATAAATTGCGTAATAGTCAATTCCAGGATCAGGCGTGTTCCCGTTCAGCCATTCTGTCGCCTCTCTCCAGTCAGGGTTAAGGTTGTATGCACCCATCATGAGGTTTCGACTCAGTGCCTGGTGCGAGAAGAGCAGAGCCAGGACAAGGATTATTGCTAAAAATGCATATGAGCCCGCCTTCACAGGCCCTGACAGGTGGCCTTTTTTGCTCTTGGAGACATCATGGGTCTTACCGGCCTTCTTCTTTCCTGCATGTTGTTCATCTCCTGTACCTCCTGATCCAGACCTGTACCTGGATGGAAGCTCTATGATACCAAGAGCAGAGCCCACGGCAATTCCGGCAAGGATAGCAACCGGGGCCGCCAGGTAATATTCGTACCTGATGTGCTGACAGGTGGCGTAAAAGATAACAACTGCCCAGATTAGGGTAAATACATGTGAAGGGCAGAGTTCTTTTCTGATCCGGTTTAATAGGACTGCTGCACCTGCACCAAACAGGATAAGACTGTACTGGAATGTTCTCCACGCATCATCAAAACTCCATGGTCTTGCTTCCTGGATGGTCTTCCAGTGAATATCATCAGAACCGAAGAAAGCATTGGCATTTGCCATCATGTATGCAAACAGGTCAGGAAAGACGAGTGCAAAGGCAATAATGCCAAGGATAGTCACCCCGACAATTGCGCCCACATAATACCAGAAAGGTTTTTCTTTGAGATGGTATGAAAATCCAAAAAGGAGAACATTTGCGAGGATCAGGAGTCCATAAGCGATCGGATGGCCGATGGTGTAATAATTGAGCCCTCCTTCCGAATGGATCCCTATAAAGAAAAATCCGATGATTGCAACGAAGAATGTCACCGAGTTAATGACCAGTGCAGATGCTCCCAGATGTCCGATGTACCTCTGGATGATAAACCAGACTGGTGTGAACATCCCGACGATCAGGGCAAATAGCAACATGGTCGGCATCAGGGCCAGCCCAAGGACATAAGTGATTCCACAAAGGACTCCAAGAAGGATGGGTACTTTCCATGTCTCCCTGTCTTTTAGATCTACCGGATTTTTCCTGCTGTATACCAGCGCAGAAAGATAGCACAGGCAGAAGAGAGTGCTGAAAAAGACTTCCCCTGCATGATGGTCAAGGTACCCGTAAAATGACCTGAAAAAGAACTGCCCTGGCACAATCGCGATAAAAAACGCAGCAACCAGACCTGATTTCCAGTCAGCAATCCTGCTTACCAGCAGATATATGATCGGAACCATGAGTGCTGCCATCGCACAGGGGATGAAGAGAGTGGCTGAAATGATTTCCGTCCTGGTGACGGCACCGGTTAACAGGCATAATGTGGCTCCAAGAAAAGGAAAGAGCGGTCCCCAGTGCATGGGCTGGCCGTACGGGAAGTAGGTCATCGGATCAAACCAGGCAATGTTCGGATAATTTGCGATAACCTGCTCAATCCTTCGGAGCTGATAAGTCGGATCATCCATGCCGACAAACATCAGCACGTCAGCGTTTCCCGAATAAGCAGGAAGAGTTCTGATTATAAACGAAAAAAAGGTAATAAGGAGAACAATTCCTCCTAATATGAGAGTAAATGGTTTAAGATATCTTGAATATTCCATCTCATCACGCTCTTTCAATCGTATGGATACTACATCGGTTTTCAGGGTTCATATAGAAATTCATCTGGTCCTGCACGATATCGCTTATATTGTGTCTGACTTCGTATCCCAGCCGCCTGATCTTTGAGATGTCGGCATATAAAATGGGGACATCTGATGGTCTGAACCTTTCCTCATCAAATTCAACTGGAATGGTCTTATCTGGCGTCCTTACAAGGATACCACCATCCTCTGGTCCAAAATCCAGAGATCCTTCAAGCATCATCCTGTCAACCCTGGATTTCTCAAAGCCTGAACCAAACATAATGCCGGTATCAGGCTCCAGGGGGTCTTTAAGACTTTTTCCTGTCCTGGTTGTGCAGATCTCCTCCACCGGCATACCACATGCCTCGATGCTGTGAAGTATATAACTGATAACCGAGGTGGTCCGGTTAGAGCCCTGGTTGTAGACATCTCCGGGTTTTCCTTTCATTGCAAGAAGCTCGTAACCTTGCACGATATCATCAATATGTGACCAGTCACGAAATGCATTCACATTTCCGATGGTAATCTTATCTGTCTCATTACACCTGAAATGACTGACCTGGCTTGTTATGACAGAAGTGACAAACTGGATGCCCCTGCCTGCCCCTTCATGATTAAATGCCCTTGATACGATGCCTTTCAGACCATAGGTGTAAAAGTAGTTCCGGAAGAGATAGTCGCCATAAACCTTCGAGACAGCATAAGGAGACATGGGTCTTAGCGGGTTATTTTCATGGATCGGAAGCTCTGGTATAGTATCTGGTTCAGGAAAGATTTCCCCGTATTTCTCTTTCAGCCTTGCATACTGCTGATCAGAACTGATAACAAGTCCGTACTCTTCGCTGGTTCCGGCAAAGACAAGCACTGGATCGGCCCCTTTAAGCCTGACGGCCTCAAGCAGGTTGTTTGTTCCAATGCCGTTTACCTGGGCGGTTTCAAGAGGATGGGAGAAAGATCTTGGGACAAATGACTGGGCTGCAAGATGGAAGATATAATCCGGTTCTGCAACATCTATAGCGTTCGCGATTCCGGTCAGGTCTTCAAGTCCTGCTTCAACATATGTAATCGCCCGTTCTATCTTCTTTTGTGACACATTCTTCGGTATGGTGCCATCTGATCTTCTCCGTACCATCCCGTACACCTTTGCTCCCTTGTCCAGAAGATCGCGGGCAAGGTACGAACCGGCAAATCCACTGACGCCGGTGATCAGGACATTTTTATCTTTCCAATTCATTCTGTCTTACTCCGTTACTTCCTGGATACATCCTGATGTATAATCGCGATAGCAGGTCTGCACATACTTTTCAAGTTGTTCCTTAAATATCTTGTAATCAAACAGTTCAGCCCTTTTTCGTGCCTCATGCCCGAACCTGGAAGGATCCTGGTCGACGTCTCTGATGGCACCGGCTATCTCCGCAGCTACTGGTGCAACCAGGATACCGGTATATCCATCTGCAACCGTCTCCTGGTATCCTCCCTCACACACGGCAACCACGGGTTTTTCACAGGCCATGGCCTCAAGCGGTGTAAGTCCGTAATCCTCATCAATGGCGGTCGTGAAAAATCCCCGGCACCTTCCATACAGGTCAAGAAGTTCCTCATCAGGTATCGGGCCAAGGAAGGTGACATTAGGGGGAGCCTCTTTTATAAGGTGCATGTACTCAGGGTATATCCTCCCGGCGATCATGAGTTTTTTATCAGGAAGAAGACGGAAGGTCTCGATCTGGAGATCGATCCGCTTCCATTTGTCAACCCTGCTAACCGATAACCAGAAGTCGCCATAGCCCAGGTTCTGGTACTTTTCCACGTGTACTGGGGGGTAGATGACCGTTGCAGGCTTTTGATAGGCCTTCCAGATCCTTGTCCTGACATTATGGGATATACCGGCAACTGACCTGACATGCTTTTTTACGTACCTTTGGTCCAGGTACCGGAAGATACCAAGTACGATTATGAATATCACCCGTTTCCCGACAGGCATGGATGCCAGGGTCGGATAATACATGTCGTAAAATGCCCGTCTTGGTGTCAGCATCAGGTAGGAGTGTAGAACTTTTCCTGATAAAAATCGCAGGGACATATCATCGGTAGCGATATAAAAGTCGTAATCAAGATTGAGCCTTTTAAATAATCTCATTCCTGCAATCTGGCGAAAAGGCTCATCCGGAAGTGCCTTCTTAAGCGGAAAGAACCGGACCTTTGCGGCATCAGGGTACATCGTGCATAAATCTTCACCAACTGACAGGCAGACTATGGTTGCATCCAGGGCAAGTGCCATGTCGATGAAAAACCGCTCTGCCCCACCTGGAATCTTAAAATCCATGCAGGATAGTATTGCAATTCTCATCTCTGCTCCTGAAGGGGGGTGAATACATCTCTCGTATACTTTTCTGCGATCCTGTCCCATCTCATTTCTTCGGGTGGTTCATACTTTTCCCTGCTCCTTTGAGTTATCATATCCTCCAGTGCCAGGACCAGCCCGTCATTATCGCCAGGTTCTGTAAACCTTGTTCCTTTGTAAGATCCAAGACTTTCAACAAGCCCTCCCACTTTTGTTGCCAGTATCGGAAGTCCATATGCTATGCCGATATGTGCCACTCCGCTCTGGGAGGCACGTGTATAGGGAAGGACAAGAAGGTCTGCGGCAGAGAAAAATACCGGGATGTCCTCGTCTGAAATGTACCGGTTATCAAGGACTATCCTGTCAGAGACTTGAGAATTTTTTATCAGGTCAACTGATTCCTGATCTTCCCATGCCTCTCCTGCAACGATGAGAACTGTATCCTCCAGGATAGAAGGGGAGATCTTTTCAAATGCCTTAACCAGTTGGGATACACCCTTGTAAGGCCTGAGCAGCCCGAAGAATAACAGGACATATTTTCCCTCTAATCCCAGTTTTAACTTGCATTGCTCTTTATCCATGACCGTGTACTGGTCATAGAGTCCGTGAGGGATCACTGTTATCAGGGATGATTCGATCCGGTAATGGGATGAGATAAGCTGGCGGTCATGTTCAGAGTGAACGACAAACCGGTATGCCCTCTTCCTGATGATTCTGCCCATCACCCGTGCATAAATTCGTAGAGGCAGTATGGCGTACTCCAGCGGGTCCACCACCTCGTGGAACTCAATGACAAGGTTTGTTCTCCTTCCGGAAAGGAGAAGAAGGGCAAGGAACATGTGAACGATGCTGGAAGTCCACCATTCAAAGATTACTATATCAGATCTCCTGATTTTACAGGCCCCTGATGCCCATGAAAACGGACTGTACCAGTCCAGCACTTCGGCTACACTGACTGCATCTGAAAATTTCACAGAACTTTCAGTCTTTCCGACTCGCTTCCATCCTGGAAAAAGTTGTTTGGGCAGCATATTGCGAAATAATACTGCATTAACAGTGCTTTTTTCGGCAAGAGCATTACAAAGCCGGATGGTGTAATAACTTATCCCGGATAAAAACCTGGCAGAAGGGCCTACCACCGATATTACGGGAGTCACATCTTTTTTCATTCTACGGTAACACTCTTTGCCAGGTTTCTTGGCATGTCAATCTCCCTGCCAAGCCGGTTTGCTGTATGGTATGCAAGGAGCTGCAGCAGCACAGTTGTTGTCAGAACCTGTGTCCAGGGATGACCTTTTGGAACAGGCACTATCACATCTGCAATCTCCCTGACATCTTCATCATCATCATTCCCAAGTGCGATGATTGGTGTGCCCCTTGCCTTCATCTCTTTCATGTTTCCAAGCATGACCTCATATGCAGGTCCAGGGATACAGATGGCGATCGCCGGTGTTTCAGGAGATAACAGGGCAAAAGGTCCGTGTTTGAGTTCGCCGGCTGCATATGCCTCGGCATGGATATAAGAGATCTCTTTCATCTTCAGAGCCCCTTCCATCATGACCGGGTAAAAGACTCCACGCCCCACGTAAAAGATATGTTCGGCCTTACTACAGATGTCAACCGCTTCGGTAAGATCGGTCAGGAGGACCTGCTCAATTGCATACCTGGCATGGTCAAGGACATCATGACATCTCCCCCCGGAGAGGATATTTACTACCTGCATTAAAACCCCCACCTGGGAGATGAATGATTTTGACGCTGCAACGCTTATCTCCGGGCCGGCATGCATCAGGATAGTATCATGTGCACTTCTGGTAATTGTGCTGTTGAGCACATTGGTTATCGCGACCGTCTTTACATTATTGCATATGCCTTTTCTTATTGCTGCAAGAGTATCTGCCGTCTCCCCGCTTTGTGATATGCCGATGATGACATCACTGAACGGGATACTGGCATACTTGTACTCTGATCCCATCTCCAGCCTGACAGGAATGCCACAGGCAGGTTCGATAAGGTACCTGAAGATCATCCCGGCATGGTAGGAGCTTCCACATGCAACAACAGTGATTGACGATGCATTAAGCAGGGAGGATGGTAATGTCTCTTCAGATACCGCATGGACCGCCTGGTGAATGGCATCCGGTTGCTCAAAGATCTCCTTGAGCATGAAATGGGCAAACCCTCCTTTCTGAATGGTATCTGGTGTCCAGCTGATCTCATGGATCTCGCGTTCTGCAGGCCGGTCACCAAAATAGACAGAATATGAATCTGGTCTAAGTTCTGCAGTATCTCCATCGTTAAGGTAAATGACCCTTGAGGTATATTCAAGAAGAGGCGTGATGTCAGATGCGGCAAAGATCTCCCCGTCGCCGATTCCAAGAACCAGCGGACTCTGGTTTCTTGCAGCAATAAGCCGGTTTTCACCGGCTGAAATTATTAACAGTGCATATGAACCTGACAGGAGAGGGAGGGTATTTCTGACGGCCTCAAGCAGGTCACCGGTATATGCCTCCTCGATCAGGTGTGCGATGACCTCTGTGTCGGTATCTGACCGGAATATATGCCCTCTCCCGATAAGATCCCGTTTCAGGGCAGAATAATTCTCAATTATCCCGTTATGGACCACCGCTATCTGATCAGTGCAATCCTGGTGTGGGTGGGCATTGATATCTGATGGTATTCCATGTGTTGCCCACCTTGTATGGCCTATTCCTATGGTTCCCTGAAGGATACCGGGAGAATCGGGGAGTTCAGACACCTTTCCTGCCTTTTTATGGATACATACCTCTGTTGAGAGGGTTGCAATTCCGTAGGAGTCATATCCACGGTATTCCAGCCTTCGAAGACCCTGAAGCAGGATTGGAGCTGCACTCCGGTAACCTGCATACCCGACAATGCCGCACACCCTACATCACCTTTGTCTTGTCAGGAATACACGTACAGGAGAACCTAAGATCAGATCTTCCACCAATGGTAACCTCGTTGCCTACTATGGTATTTTCAAACATTACAGATGGCTTGCAGAAGACACCATTCCCCATGATGACTCCGCATGCGGCATGTATGGCAGTATCTCCTGACGGAATAAAACCCCCGGAATACATGGCAGCAGAGTATTCTCCAAGCGTGCACCCTTCCCCTAAAACAGATCCTGATATGCTGCAATGGGATGCTATCACCACGTCATCCATGAGAATTGATCTCCGGATGAGAGAGAAAGGCTCTATTCTGACCCTTGATCCGATGCTGGTGCCGGGTTCTATGACAACATGAGGCCCGATTGTGCAGTCTTCCCCTATGATAACAGGGCCTGTGATCACGGTTCCAGGGCCTATCCTTGTCCCCTGGCCGACTGACACTTTACCCTGTATCACGGATGATGAACTGATCAGACCGGATTTTTCAGGAGTGATGAATGGAAGCAGACGGTCGTTCATTACAAGGAGATCCCACGGGTATATTGCGTCCTGCCAGGAATGTGCTTTTACCGCGGCAATCCTGGTCCCCTGCCTTATCTCCCAGTCAACCGCTTCGCTAAGGCCTGGCAGGACGATCCTCTTTAGCAGATCTGATCCAAGGTGATAGACGCCACATGAAACGGTCATCCTGCTTGCATGTGCCGGTTTTTCAGTAATACTGGTGATGAGATCCTCTTCAATGGTCACCACCCCGAAGTTTGACGGCTGCCGGTGCGTTGTATACAAAAGCGAGTTCTTAATTCTGCCGATATCCCTGACAGAGTCCGGATCAATATAGTTATCTCCGGGAAGGACCAGGACATCTCCTGCAATCCGGTCACGTGCACTTATGAGTGCGTGTGCAGTTCCAAGTTGTTCTGTCTGCCGGACAATCATTACAGGAAGGCTTAGTCTTGCAAGGTGACGCATCACCTGTTCCTTCCGATAACCGACAACGACTATGATATCCCGGATTCCGGCCTCCAGGAGTGAGAGGATGGTATGCTCTATGATAGGTTTATTTGCAACCGGAATTAATGCCTTTGGCCTGTTCTGAGTGAGAGGACGAAGCCTTATACCTTCTCCTGCGGCAAGGATGACAGCCTGAAGACTCATCGGCCGATCACCGTCTTATCTTCAAGTCTTCCTTCAACAAGAGTATGTGGCCCAATTCTGCAGTGATTTCCAATGACTGAACCGACATTGACTGAGCAGTTTATTCCAAAGAGGACATCATCGCCGATAACCGCCCCAAACTTTCGTCTCCTGGTGTCTGTGCCACCGATGATGATATTGCCCTTATCATGACGGAGGTTTGCAATCTTTGTCCCTGCTCCAAGGTTGCAGCCGCTCCCGATTATGCTGTCTCCGACATAGGAGAAATGTGGAACATTGGTACTGTCCATGATGATTGAATTTTTAATCTCCGAACTATGCCCGATATGGCAGTTGTTCCCGATGGCGGTTCCTGGACGGATATAGGCATGTGGACCGATTTTGCAGCCTGAACCTATGATACATGGCCCTTCCAGGTAAGAGCCTGACATTATCACCGTTTCAGGCCCTATCTGAACATCCCCCCTGATAAAGACACCTTCTTCAATGACTCCAAGGTGTTCAGGCGCAATCTCCTTCATCATCTCTTCA
>Ga0255346_1002833_pt1 | contig 21310 bp, 13 predicted proteins | sample wastewater_treat_FD_194410 | JGI IMG/M metagenome (GOLD analysis project Ga0255346, IMG submission 194410) | Wastewater microbial communities from Lulu Island WWTP, Vancouver, Canada - plant22 | ecosystem: Engineered > WWTP > Wastewater > Unclassified | place: Canada: Vancouver, British Columbia... | reverse complement strand
TTACCAAGATGGCTTCTATCGTGATTTGTCAGGGCTACTCGTATTGTTTGCCAGTCTTTTTCTGAATCGAAATCAAAAGGCTTTGTAACAAAGTTGTCTTGAACGTTACCAGTGAGCTTCCATGTGGGAATTTGTTTTTCATAGATTTCTGAACCTGCCCTTTCTAAGGATTCACCGAGCTGTAGATAGATATCAAAATCGTCATTAGTTCCATTTAGTTTTTTCAGCGCTATGGAAAAAAATGCAGCACCAGAGAGGAGGTCCTGTGTATCTAGTTCGAGTTCTACGACAGTCCATTTATCTGTATCAATATCTTTCCAAGAAAGGTCCCAAGCATAGCCGGTGATTTTTTCGTCAGTATTGATTTCTATATCTGCGGTATAAAATTTTACAGGTTTAAGTTCAGTGGCATCGCTTATTGAGCCATTTTCATCTTTTGTATTTAAATAAATGGTACTTGTGTGTTCAATTTTTCTTACAGCCTCTTTTGAAAGATAGTACGTTTTGCTCTCTTCGTTCATACCATCAAGTCGCAGTATCTGTGAAACATTGGGATTTGTCAGAGAAAAGGAAAGGCTCTCTTCTAGAGAAAATAAACCAAAGCTTGTTTCGTTTTTATAATCGAGACTTGCCCTGCTTTCAAAGTGAGCTGCTTGTATAGAATCAATCTCACTAAAGTTTTTTTTTGAATCTATGGGATAGTCGCCGCTAAAGATAAGGCTTGTTTGTAATTTTGCGAAGTCCCAGTTAAAGCCCACTGCAGTTTTTACAGCTGCGTTTTCAAAACCCTTTGTCTCTTCTTTCCAGCTTATTTCAACTTTATCGCTTTCTCTGATTTCTCGTTCCAGGAGAATCTTCCCATTGTTTTTGCTATAGCTAAAGTCCTTTGTTTCTATTCCATTGATAAAAACTTGGATTGTACCGAGTAGGGCTTGGGAGCCAATGAGATATTCTGAAGCCTTTGTGTTTTCATCTGAGCTTATAAGTTCTATGCTATAAAGGGATTCCGTTTTGCTTTCTTTTCCCTGGAGATAGAGGTTTGGATTTGTTTTGGCAAAAGGAAATTGAGCGCCTTCTTGATTTTGCACGATAACTTGCACAAAGCTTTTATTTTTTTCTGCTGTATCAAATTGAAAAAGAGAGTTCTCTGTCGATAGGATGGAGCGATAGAGAGAAGACGGCTCCTTAGTTTTTTGCGTATACACAAAGCTTTCTTCTGGGCTGGAAGTTATAAAGCTATAGTAGGAGGCATTTTCAAAGGGTGAGAAAAAAGAGGGATGTTGAACGAGCATGATGAGGTTTTCTAGATTTTCTCCTGTTTCTTTGTTTTCTAGCTTAACAAAAAAGTTTTTATCGTTCTCTTCTTTTCCTGCAAAGGCGTAATCGCCAAGCTCTACAAGATTTTCTCCTGTTATAATCGAGGTAAATTCGTTTTGTATTTTTTTTAAAAAGCTTGTAGTATCTTCAGTTGAACCATCATTATAGGAACCAAGTTCAGAAAAGATGTCGTCTTTTTCTGAGCTTCCTGCATTAAACTGAAAGAGAAGTATCCCCTCATATTTTTTTGTCAAATAGACGAGGGATTGGGCGGGGTATACGAGAAACTCATTTTCACTTAAGGGGCGAAATGCAGTTTTAGAAAAAGTTTCAGAAACATATTTTCCTTTTTCATCTTCGACATAGACAGCGAGGATTTTTTTTGTTAAGGCTTCAGAGGGGAGGGTGAAAAACTGTCCCCTAAGCCATTCTCTATCCTCTTTTAGATTGCCGTTTATATTTGCCTGTCCTATAAATTGTCTTGTATGACTTGTGCTCGATTCTAAGCGAACGAAGGCTTCACTTTGAAAATTGTCTTTTCCAAAAGCTGCGTAGATACCGGGTGTTTCATTCTCATCCTTTGAAAGCCCCATGCTTGAAAACAAATCGCTAAAATGAATCCCTCGATTTGCGAGACGAATATGTTTTATAAAACCCTCTCCATAGTAACCTGCCGCAATGCTGTTTTTTTCAAAGCCCTCTGCAAAGGCTGCTTCAAAATACCAGGAATTATTTAATAAAAACCAAACGGAGAGTTCTATCTCTTGAGAAAAAACAGGCATGTCAAGTTTGAGTGCTTGTTTGGTATTAAATGGTAAAAAAACATTTTGATTGAGTCCTATGTTCCAAAAACCATCTGCAAAAAATTCGATTTCAGCTGCATCGGAAGAATATGAATAAAGTGATTTAGCATCTTCACTTGGAAGTCCAATTAAAGGAATGAGATGTTCAGCTCGTATATAAAAAGGGAGGAGAGAAAATAAAAGAAAAAGACAAAAAAACTTTATCCATTTCATAAAAGTCTTGCCTTTTTTATAATAACCGATGGGTCTTTTTTCTGTAAGTCAACGATTGCCTTTTCAAGCTTTTTTTTCTTTTCATTTTCAAAGGCAAATAGTTCTTGTTGCGCTTCTTCTGCGCCTTCTTTTACATTTGCAAAGCCGAGACCTAAAAGGCGAAGATAGCGATCTTTTTCATACTTCTTATAAAATAATTTTTTTGCAATCTCAAATAGGGCATCTGAAGTTGCTATGATTCTTTCATGTGTTTCTTGAATAGAAACAGTTGTAAAGTCACTGTAACGAATTTTAAGCTGTACTGTCTTGCTCTGTAGGTTTGAATGCAGTAAACGAAAAAAAACATTTTGGCTTAAATCTAAAAGGATTTTTTCAATGGTGTTTTTATCTCGTATATCTATTTCAAAGGTTTGCTCTTCACTCAGAGATTTATGTGCGACTCGCTCGTCAAAACGCTCGGCTTCTATTCCTCGAACAACCTTCCATAAAAATTCGCCCTGACTTTTTCCAAACAAGGATTGCAATAATTGCATACTGGCACTATGCACTTGTACAGTTGTGAAAAAGCCTGCCTCCTGTAAACGTTGCAAGGATTTTTCTCCTATACCCCAGACTTTTTTTAAGGGCAGCTCCAGCATAAAGGCTTCTTCTTTCCCGTAGGCTATTTCGTATAAGCCATCGGGCTTTGACATTCCAGAAGCAATCTTTGCAAGATATTTTGTATGTGCTATCCCGATTGAAACAGATAAGCCTGTTTCCTCCAAAATAGTTTTTTTAATTTTTTCTGCAAGAGTAGCAGGCTTTCCAAATAATTTTTCACTACCGCTTATATCGAGAAAGGCCTCATCGATAGAAATCTGTTGTACGCTTGGTGTGAAGTTTTGAAAAAGACTCATCACTTCTTTTGACTTTTCTTGATATCGATGCATCCTTCCGCGCAGAAAAATAGCTTGGGGACAAAGTTGATAGGCTTTATAAATAGGCATAGCTGAATGAACTCCGTAGCGTCTTGCCTCATAAGAACAGGTAGAAACAACTCCACGTTTATCTGCGGGTAAACTTCCCACAATTACAGGCTTTCCGCGATACTCTGGAAAATCTAATTGTTCAACCGATGCATAAAAAGCATCGAGGTCAATATGTAAAAAGGTTTTTATATATTGATCCTTATTTGTTATCATCTATGCCTCGATAAAAAAAATAATTTTCAGTTTTTACAACTTCGTTTCCATCGAGAAGGTAAGCGGTGATGTAGAGCCTTTTATCGAGCGAGGCGTCTGAAGAAAAACGAAGCAAAAGGGGGTTTGGTGGATAATCATCTAAATGAAAAAGTGCCCATTCTTGTTCCGTTAAAATATCGTATGGATAATTTGCCTCATAAATAGGTAACAAGGAGGCAGAGTGAATTTTAATTTCATAACGTAAAACAGGGAGACTCGATTCTATTATACATTCAATATCTTCCGTGTCATAATTGATTGCATGAGTAGATACATGCTCGATAAAAGATTTATCCGTCGTAGAAATTTCTTTTGTCTTTTCAAGTTTTGTTTTCGGTATAGTATCAGTGTGAATTAAAATTTGGATAAAGAGAACAATGGAAAAAATAGCACCGAGGTTCATCAGTACGTCAATTAAAATTCGCTTGAAGGTAACACCCTTTTGCTTTCCAAAGTGCTTCATTCTAATAAGTATTTTTATCCATACTATTTGAAAGGGAATTAATAATAAAGCGAGCAAAACGTTTCCAATAAAGCTTGTTCGACTTGCTATACGAAATATATTATTTAGTATTGCGCCGTCGGTAAAAAGCAGATAGGGAAGAAAGGGTAGAACCATGAGTGCAATTGTTAAAAAAAGATTTTTTCTTTTTTTAAAAGAACTTGTAATGAGTATAATAAGAAACTCAAAACTAAAGGGTATAAAGAGTGAAATATCGATAAAGGTAAAAACAAAAATATTTATAAAGGCAATAAATGAGCCAAGGTATCCATAAATAAATGTTGAGAGAGGAAATTTAAATATAATTTGTGCAAAAGAAATAAAAAATAAAAAGAGCAAGCTAATAATGATTTTTATTAAGAAGGCGAATTGAGGAAGTGATTCAAAATGTGGAAATAATAAGCTCATAAAAGGTTGTGAGATATAAAAGAAAAAAGCATTGAGGAGGATTAAGAGTGGCAAAAGTGGCCAGGATTTTGAAAACTCTTCCTTATGTAAAAAACGATTTTTTCCGAGCAAAAAGGGAAAAAATACAATGATGAGCAGTGTTAAAAACGCAAGAATAATAATGAGTGCAACAAGATGTATTTCTGAGATTGAAAAAAAATGTTCAAAGATATAAAAAAAACTGTACTGACTACTTTCTTCTGCAAGACTATTTGGATTATAATTTTTTATATGTTCAGTTAAAAGAAAAACAGCTTCTGCGATACTGTTTTCGTTAGTGTTTAGTGCAAGTGCTGGAATTTCTTTGTTTTGTAGAAAAGCTAGAACAGGGTTTTCACTCGTAAAACCTAATCGAACAAGTGAAGAAAAACCACCTTCAATCGTGTAGGGAATTGTGTTTTTCTCGAGAGAATATATAAAGGAACGCACAAGAGGAAGAGGTGCGAGGTGGTTTTTTGTACCAATATCTATACTCAAGCCCTTTTTGAGTTTTTTTTCCTGAAAATCTATTAGAATAGTGTGAAGATTTTCGTATTCCACATTATTTTCTATATATGTTTGTATCCCCTGCAGAGAAGCTTCAAAAGAAGGATGCAGTTTTTCATCATTTGCGCTTAAAAGTATTTCAGTATAAAAAGGACCTTCATCAAGGGCATCAAAAAGAGGTCGCAATGCATCGTAATGTTGTAAGAGGTCTTTTTGAGAAAAAATAATGCAGATTTTATCCTTATTGTTTGCAAGAATATGCTCATTTTTACTTGAAATTATGATATTATAGGGAAAATCTAGGGACAGAGAACCTTTTAATAATTCTCTTTCTAGGCTATACTTATCTAGCTCTAGTTTTTTTTCAAGTTCCTTGGATATTGTATTTTGAGAAAAGAGCATGGGGAGAAAAAGGGATAAAATAAAACTAAACAAAAAGGCTTTTTTCATTGCTTTCAAATGATAAATTATGCTATATGAAAGGTCAAGTGTGCGTATATGTTAGAAATAAAACAAAATACTCTTTTACAAAAAAACAAAAACAGTGTATACTTAAGCAGTATGATTTTCTTCATTTGTGGAGGGAAAAGGTAGTATGTGTGCATTGAAAAAACCTCTTTTAGATCTTCCCGTAAAGGTGATTCTCACTGAAGAGGGCGCATCTCATTTTATAAGTAAAAAAAAGAAATTGTTGCGGTTTAGATTAGCGGATAATCTTGAAGAATATGGTATTAAGTTTAATTCCTTTGCACCGATTTCTTTGCAACAGATGATTTTAGTTGATTATATCTCAAAAATTGAAATTTCTATGCCGGAATTTGTTTCTTCGAGGCAAGAAATCATGGATTTGTCAAAGTTAGTTGTTTTTTCGGTTTTATACAAGCAGTTTGATAGACAAATTTTATCATCTATGTTGGAAACAGATTGTATACGCCGTCATAACCGGGCAAATCCTTCACAATTACTTGATGGTAAAACACAAATTTCTGATTCTATACTACGAAGTCGATTAAGTGGACAAGAAAAAACAATAGCGGCAGCCCAAAAAAAGATACTTGAACCCGTTTGTGCTACTGTTATGAACAATAAAGATTTGACAATCGAAGAAAAAAATATTCATATTTTGATGGCTGAAAAATTTTTAAATCTGCTTGGTTTATTTAACTGGTACATTATAGTAACTTTTTTCAAAAAAGAAGGATTTGATGAAATTTTAAGCAGTATTCGAAGCGTTTTAAATGAATATATGGAAAAAACAAAGATTGCAGAATACACTTCCCTCATGCTTATGGAGCTTGCTTTAAGTAGTGAAAATGCGAATATGAAAAAAGAAGCTAAAATAATGTATCGTGGTATGGACGATAATGAAATGCTTATCTATGACCCAGAGGTTCGTCAAAAAATTATAGCAGAGTTAACACGAAAACATGAGCTTGTTTTTATTTCTTGGAAATTGGGAGGAGGCTCGACATCTATCGGTAAACAGGGGCGACTACAAATAACCTTGTATAACAAAGATGACGAATTCCAAGAAGTAAAGGAAAATATAGAAACTAAAAAATCTGCCAATCTCGATAAAAAATCACTTATAGATTTTTATCGTGAACTTCCCGAAGGACAGGAAGGAACTGATTTGGGGCTGTATTATTTATCGTATTTAGATGAAGCGTGTAAAAAAGTAAATGTTAAGTTTGAATCATTAGTGAACCAATACTCTTCAAGCGACTTAACCGTTATCAATTTAATATTAAATTTTTAGTATGCAAAAAACAATACATAAAATACTATTTGGTTTTTTTCTCCCTCTCTGTTTTTTCTCTTGTGCAGATTCTCTTCCGAGTATCGCGGAAGTAAAGAAAACACTTGTCTGGGAATTTCACAGTCAAGACAGCTCTCCGACACAGCATTTAGTTTTGTTTTTAAACCTTGTCTCAGATGAGCGTCGAATGGATTATTTTGAGCTTATAGAAAAAGGTGGCGATTTGCGCTGGATTATTGAAAATCCAGAAGAGTATAAGCTAGCAAATAAAACCTTTCTGGGTTCTTCAAAAATTATGATGCCGGAAGGTCTTGTCTTTGAAAATGCAAACTACGAGCTTCGCTATTTTGATTTAGCAGATAGAATGGCGAGTGAAGATTTTTCCCTCTTGATACCAAGTTCTTTTAGAGACCTTTCTTTAGGTGACATAACACTCGAAGGTATAGAAGGGAAGGTATATGGGCAAGAGTTTTCTCGGCATGAAATTGTTTTGTACGATATCTTAAAAAATCCTCTCTATGTGGGTAAATTTACAGAAGACTTAGAGTCAAAAGAAGCTATACAAAAAAAATACCCGCAAACTTTTTCCTATCGAGATTTTTATAGGACGGGAGATTATAGCGCAGTTATTTTATGCCCTGAGATTTTTATAGATGATACACTGAGCCTTAATAAAAAGTACGAATAGGATTATATATGGATACACTGAGCCGAAAAATAAAAACCTTTGTTCTGCGTTCTGGTAGGATGACGGAAAGTCAAAGAGAAAACTATGAGCATCTTAAAGAAAAATGGGTGATCCCGTTTGAAAAAAAACTATTGGATTTTGATTCTTGTTTTTGCAAAAAGCAAGAGCTTGTGATTGAAATAGGTTTTGGTATGGCAAAGGCTACGAGCCTTATTGCCCAAGAAAATCCTTCTACAAATTATTTGGGGATTGAAGTACACAAGGCGGGTGTTGCAAAACTTTTAAGCGAGATTGAAATTCACAAGATGCAAAACGTACGTATTCTTGAGCATGATGCACTCGAGGTTTTGGAATATATGATTCCTGACAATTCTATTTCTGCTTTTCATGTTTTTTTTCCCGATCCCTGGCCTAAAAAAAAGCATCACAAAAGGCGATTTATGCTTCGACCAAATACAAGCCTTTTGGCAAAAAAATTAAAAAAAGATGCTTGTATTTATATGGCAACTGATTGGGAAGATTATGCCTATCATGCTTTAGATGAACTGAGCGAAACTGAAGGCTTGAAAAATAAATACGAGGACCTAAAAAACAGCTTGCTAGGTTTTGCTCCAAAACAAGACTGGCGTCCAGAAACAGGTTTTGAAAAAAAAGGAAAAAATGCAAGTAGGACTATTTTTGACTTAGTCTTTGTAAAGTCTTGAGGCGAAGATAATGAAAAAAGAGTATTCGGTAGAAGAATTGGTTTCTCTTATAGAAGGCTATCAAGCTTCATACTATGGAGGTGAGGCGGAGATTTCTGATGAGGCCTTTGATCAACTTTGGGATTTACTAAAAGAAAAGGATCCAGATAATCCACTTTTACAAAAAATAGGTAGCGATATTCTTCCCGCGGAAAAGACAAAAACAGGCGGCGTTTTTCAAAAAGCACGGCATCTCATTCCTATGGGGAGTCAAGAGAAGGCTGCAAATCCAGAAGAGTTTCGAGCCTGGGCAGATAAAATGTCTTTTAAAAACTTTCTCGTTGAGTACAAGCTAGACGGTGCAAGTTTAGAATTACAGTTTGAAAAAGGCCTGTTTACCCGCGCGGTAACTCGTGGTGATGGTGAAATAGGTGATGATATAACGAAGAATGTTTTGAAAATGCAGGGGCTTGTAAAATCATTAAAAGATGCTGCTGGAAATAGGCTTGATATAAGTGGCGGCGTTCGCGCTGAAGTTATTATGAAAAAGGAAATTCATAAAACACACTACCCTGATAAGGCAAATTGTCGGAACGCTGCAAATGGCTTGATGAAAAGAAAAGATGGTTCTGGAAGCGAGCACTTAAATATACTTTGTTACGACGCTTTTTTTTCAGGGCAAGAAGCGCTATATACAAATGAAAAAGAAAAGGTGCTTTGGATTGAAAAACAAGGTTTTGAAATTGTGCCTTTTAAGCTTTGTCAGGGTGCAAATGAAGTAATAGATTTTCGCGCACAGGTAATGGAAGAGAGAGAAGGCTTAGATTATGATATTGACGGGCTTGTTGTTAAGGGCTTGGAAATAGACCTTGCTGATGCAGAACGTCGACGACCAGAAAAACAAATTGCTTTTAAGTTTACCTTGGAAGAAGCTATAAGCATTGTAAAAAATATTGTTTGGAGTGAGTCTGGTGTAACCTATACCCCTATAGCGGAATTTGAACCTGTATTTTTGGCTGGTACGACGGTGCAAAGAGCAAGCCTTGTAAACCCAAACACTATTCGAAACCTCGGCATTAAAATCGGCAGCCATGTTGTAGTTACAAAACGCGGTGAAATAATTCCCAAAATCGAATATGTTTTAGAAGGATATAAGCACTCGTATGAAAAAAACGAGAATAGCTTGGGCTCTCTCTTTGATGAAGAAAATAATATTTTCCCTACAAAATGTAGCGCTTGTAATACAAAACTTTTTGATGAGGGTACAAGACTTTTTTGCCCAAATAAAGCTTGTCCGAAACGTATCCATCATAGACTTGAAAAATGGGTAGCAAGTCTGGATATTCGCGACCTTGGTATAGGGCTCATAGAAAAATTGTTTTTGTCAGGAAGGCTTAGCTCTATAAAAGATTTTTATAGTCTCACAGAAGATGATCTACGTCCCTTTTTTCTTAATGAAGAAAGTTTAGAAAAAGAAAAAGAATCCCTCGGCGCAAAGAAGGTTTACCAATCAATTCAAGACAGAAAAACACTTTCGCTTTCAACATTTATCGCAGGTTTTGACATAGAAGGTTTTGGCGAAACACAAATTGAAAATCTCATACAAGCAGGCTATAAAAAGCTCGAAGATTTTTTTTCAGCCTCAGTTGATGAGATAGCATCAGTTCATGGTTTTGGAGAAATTTCAGCACGCAATTTAGTTGAAGGTTTAGCTGAACATAAGGAAGAGATGTTGTTTCTTATATCAAATAAAATCCTTAGCTTAGATGAAGAAACTGAGGCAGCCTTAAGTGGAAAATCTTTTTGTTTTACTGGCGAGCTGTATACGATGAAGCGGAGCGAGGCCGAAGCTTTGGTTAAAAAAAATGGTGGTATGGTTAAAAGCTCTGTCGTAAAAGATCTTTCTTTTTTAGTCACAAACAATATTGAAAGCGGTTCGAGTAAAAATAAAAAAGCAGGTGAGCTTGGTATACCTATTATCGATGAAAAAGAATTCTTACGTTTGATTGCCCATGAATAGAGCTTTTTTTACACGCATCCTTTTTTATTTTTTTATACTCATCGTTTTTATTTTTTCCGTAAATACTATACATCTTCTTTTAATAATAAAAAATATTCAAAGGCTTCCTGAGCTACCGAAGCCATATGAAATGATGCGTTTTGTTATTAACTCATACGGAGATAGCTCCGTCAATGCACGTTTTTGGTTTTATGATCTACAAGGAAATGAGCTTGCCTCTCTTGAGCGTTCTTGGCCTGCAGATTATTTGAAAGTCCATTTTACGTATGCGCAGTATAATAAAAAAATGCTTGTCTATCCTACAACAATTCAAAACATACAAGTCAATAAAAAACGTCAAGCTCATGGAACAGATTTACGACCCTTTGTACAAATAAAGACCTATACAAGAGCTCCGAGAAGTACAGATGAAAATACATCCAGCGAAAAAGCTCTGAGGTCTTTGGAAGCATTTATACTAGATAAGAATATTTTTAAAAAATTTTTTTTCTCATTTCGTCCTTTTTTTCTAGAAGATCTTAGCCTTTCTTTAGAAAGAGCTGAACGTGGGCGTATTTATTCTCTGTACTTTGAAAATGGACGGGTCTATGCACAATAGCTTTATTTAAATAAATCAAATCGTTCTACAAAATAATCTGGATTTACCGCTTCAGCGAGAAGGCGCATTTCCCAATGCAAATGTGGGCCTGTTGCTAAGCCCGTTTTTCCAGAAAGCCCTATGAGATCACCTTTTTGCACAAAGTCGTCTTTTTTTACAAGCATTTTATCTAAGTGATAATACAGGCTATAAAGACCGGGGAAATGTTCAATGACTATCGTCCAACCAGTGGAGTTTCTCATTTCGCTCATTAAAACTTTTCCGCTTGCACAGGCAAATATTTCTGTTCCGATTGGAACTCCAAAATCTATTCCAAAATGCAAGTTGGTTTCTGATTTGCCATTGGAATAGGCGAAGGTTCTTCTGTCTCCAAAAAAACTTGTTCGTCGGGTAGAGTGAACTGGTTGCATAAATGCTTCGATTGTGTTTTTAGCTTCGAGATTTATTGTGTTGAGGACTGCATTTAAGTTGTCTATCTGTGCCATTCTTTGCGGCGAATCATCTGTTTTAATAGCGGTGTTTACAGGATCGAGCGGGATAGTCTCTTGGACAAAAGTTTTTTCTTTAAGGCTAAATGGGATAAGAAGCCTTTCGTTGAGTGCATTGCTTTGAAAATCTATTTGCATTGTGTAGCTTCCTGGACTTAGATAGGTTGAAAGTGGTAGACCGACAAAGAGTGTTTTTGTAGTTGGATTTATGTTTCCTTCTTCTAGATTGTACATCTTTGCGGAGCGAATTCTTTTTCCTGTTTTATTTTCTATTATTTCAACATGAGCGTTTATTTCATTTTTTATAAAAGGGCTTTCGACAAGGAGCTTTAGAAAAACGGGATCTCCCGGATATAGATTTTCGTCAAAAATACTTGTAATTATATTTGAGCCAAAGCGAAATGTTTTTGAATTGGAAAAAAAAGGGCTGCTTGTAAAAAGAGTAAGCATAAAAAAGAGAAAAAGTTTTTTTTGTATTGTCATTTTTGTAGATCCATGTTTAGAGTTTTTGTATATCGCTAACTATCATTTGTAAAGATTCCATACCGTTAAAGGTATTTCTGCTTATAGTATATGCTAGATTGATTTTATCGCCCGTGTCGAAGTCTCGTTTAAGTCGTTTTGATTCTCTCCAAAAAAGAGCAGGCCATTTTGTTTTATCAACAGCGAGAGTTAGTTTTAAGTGAAAGGGTTCAACCTTTCCAAGTATATCCGCATTGAGAATTTTTAATTTATCTGAGGCAAAAAGGAGGGGAGGGTTTTCTTCTCCATAGGGTTCAAATAAATCAATTGTTTTTAGAATTTCTTGTGTCAAATGTTTTTCCTGTAATTGCGCATCGATAGCAAGACTTTCTTCCACATCAGAAATTTCTAAGTTCCTTGAAATTGTCTTTAAGCGATTAAGTAGCTCAGGAAGTTTTTCTTTTTCCAAGCCAAAACCTGCGGCAAAGGCATGTCCTCCAAAATTTGTAAATAAATCGCTACATTGGTTTAGGATAGGCATAACTTCAAGGTTCTTGTTTGAACGGACTGAGCCTATTATGCTATCTTCAAGGCTTGTAAGTATAAAAGCAGGCCTGTTACTAAGTTGTGAAACTCGAGCGGCTATGATGCCGGTAACGCCACGATGAATACGCTCGTCATAGATAACAACAATGTTTTGGTGGTAGTCGTCAAGGCTTTTAAATATCGCATTTTCTGCATAGCCCCAAGCCTCATTTCCGAGCTCTTTTCTTTTATTGTTTATTTCTATAATTGATTCGCAGATTTCATTTCGTTTTTTTTGCTCTGTTTCTAGGAGCAGCTCAAGGGATATTTCTGGACTACCAAGCCTTCCTGTTGCGTTTAGGGCAGGCGTTATGGACCAGGCGATATCGGTGCTTGTTATTTTTTTTCCGAGAAGATTTTGCCGTGCCATAAGCTCTTGCAAACCTGGTCGTATTCTTCCTTCATTTATAGTTTTGAGGGCTTGTTTTACAAAGAGGCGGTTTTCATTTTTTAGCGGCATAATATCTGCAATCGTGGATATTGCAAGAAGTTGTAAATCGCTTTCATCCTTGTTGAGTCCTAAGTCATTATTATTTTTTGTTTTGGAGTCACCGAGTTTTTGCATAAAGGTGATAAAGATATTAAAAAAAACATCTATCTCGGTATTTTTTTCAGGATGATAGCGCGCAATTTTTGAAAACTGTTTAAGCCGTAAAAGACTTAAATCCTTTACCGAGGGTATGAGGCTTGCGATATCGTTTTGAATGTCGTAGAGATTAAATTCAATTCCTGCTCCAAAAGCATCTTTTAAAAGTTTTTTTTCTATTGCTTCATCCCATACAAAAATTTGTTGCCCTTGCAAGAATTCTGGAAGCCTTGTTTTTGATATGCTGATAAGCCCTGGAACAATGGTTTCACTCAAGCGCTCTTTTTCACACATATTTTGTATTTTAATACATTCTATTTGATAGGCATCTTTTAGAGGCCTTACGTGTAGCAAGCAAATCTCTTGTTTATAGGCATTGCTTTGGGCAAAACGCAAGGCAGTTGCAAGCTTATAGGCAACTGCACAGCCAGAAATATGTTCAAAAGGATAGCCCTCTCCTTCTAGTTTTGGATTGATAATAATACAATCTTCAGGCAATTTTTCAGGTGGATTGTGATGGTCAGTAATGATTACAGAAATGCCTTTTTCATGGGCGTATTGGATTTCATCGTAGTTTGATATACCACAGTCGACGGTGATTATAAGAGAGCCATATTTTTCAGCAAAATCATCGATTGCTTGAATGTTCAAGCCGTATGGCTCATCAGCTTTGGGCAATCTGTAGCTGACATCAATTCCGAGGTCCTTTAAGCATTCATAGAGCAAAACCGTACTTGTGATACCGTCCACATCTCTATCTCCAAAAATAAGAACTTTTTCACCTTCAGCTTTGGCATCCATAATGCGATCGACAGCATCTTCCATTTCATTAAATAAAAAGGGATTGTGTTGATAGCGTAAATCATCTTCTAAAAAATACAAGATGTCTTCGCCCTCTGTTATGCCCCTTCGTGCCAAAATCGTTGAAACAAGGGGACCACAAGAATAGCGCGTATCAAGGGCCTTAATAATTTCTTTTGAGATTGCTTCTTTTTTCCAAATTGCCATGAGATTCCTTAACTTAGTAATATACCTTTTAGTCTATCACGAATGGGAGTCAAAATCTAGCACTAAAAGATTTTCTATGCTATAGTTATTTTCATGAATGAAAAAATGCTGCATATAAATGATGTGTATAATGGTTTTACTGTTTTAGATATAAGTCCTATTCTTGACTATAAGTCTGAGGGTATTTGGCTTCGCCATAATGAAACGGGCTTAGAAATATTTCATATGTATAACGATGACAGTGAAAACTTGTTTTCTTTTGCCTTTAAAACGATTCCAAGTGATTCCACTGGTCTTGCCCATATTATGGAACATTCGGTACTCTGTGGCTCAAAAAACTACCCCTTAAAAGATCCCTTTATACGCATGGCAAATCAGTCGGTAAAAACCTTTTTAAACGCCATGACCTTTCCCGATAAGACAGTCTATCCCGCCAGTTCAACCGTCGAGGCAGATTATTTTAATCTCATGGCGGTGTATGCAGATGCGGTTTTTTTCCCATTATTGAAAAAAGAAATCTTTATGCAAGAAGCACATCGACTGGCTCTCGGTGAGGATGGGGCAGTTTCGATTCAGGGTGTTGTTTTTAATGAAATGATGGGAAACTATTCAAGTTTTGACAGCATGGTTCAGGAAAAAATCGTACAAACAATTTTGCCAGGTACAACCTATGCCTTTGATTCAGGAGGAGATCCAAGAGAGATTCCGCTTTTAAGCTACGAGCGATTTTTAGATTTTCACAAAACCTTTTATCAGCCTTCAAACTGCCGCCTTTTTTTATACGGCAATATACCCACAACAAAGCAAATAGACTTCTTAAATGAAAAAGTGCTTTCTCAGTTTAAAACAGCAACGAATCCCTTTAGCCAAATGTTTTTATCAAAGCAGGATAGCGATTTTTGCGCACAAACACAGGTGAGGGCATTCACAGCACCGCAAAACCATGTTTGTTATGGTCCGAGTGTAAAAGGTGCTGGTTCAGAAAATGGGGATAGTCTTTTACTCACCTGGCTTTTGGGCTTTACCAGTGATCCGCAGAGCTACATGGAATCCCTCTTTTTGGCAGAATTACTTCTTGGCCATGACGGCGCTCCCCTTGCGAAGGCCTTGATAGAATCAGGTTTAGGGGAAGATTTAGAGCCTGCAAGCGGCATAGAAACAGACCTACGCTATATCTTGTTTACTGCGGGTATGCGGGGTGTGAAAAAAAACAAGGAAGAAGAGATAGAAGCGCTCATCTTGGAGACAATAGAAAAACTTATTCGAGACGGTATCCCTCAAGATGAAATCGAGGCAGCGCTTATGTCCGTCGATTTTGCCGACAGAGAGATAAAGCGAGTAAACGGCCCTTTTTCCATAGTACTTATGAGACGTTGTTTGCGAGGCTGGCTCAACGAAAGTCATCCTGCAAAGACGCTACAAAATCGAAGTACCTTTGCTGCCATTAAAAAAAGAATTTATGAAGATGATAGCTATCTTGCAAAACTTTTAGAAAAATACTTTATAAAAAATCAGCATAGAGTTCGGCTTATAATGAAGAGTAGCCCTGACTTTGAAAAAGAAATACAAGAAAAAGTTGCCCTAGAGACAAAACGGCTGTTTGAAAACTATGTAGAGCTGTATGTAGAAAAAAAAGGAATTTCTAAAACCGAAACACAATCTGTAAAAGAAATTGATGAGAAAATACGTTCGATTATTCAAAAAGAAAATGAAGATCTCGCATCGTTTCAGGAAGCAGAAGAAGATGGTAGCTTGCTTTCTTTACTGCCCCACTTAAAACCAAAAGATTTAGACCCCAGTATCGATATAATCGAAACAAAGCGGAGAGAAATACAGAACATTCCGACATTTTTACATGAGCAAGAAGTAAATGGTATCTTATATTTTACCCTGGGTTTTCCTTGCGACCTTCTTGAGGCAAAAGACTATCTTCTACTTCCTTTTTTTTGCATGGCAGCAAGCAATTCAGGATTTGATTCCCTTGACTGGGCTGAGGCATCATCGAAACTTGCACAGGCGACGGGAGGCTTTTCTGCCTCGCCCCTCTCTTCTCCCATTGATGAGGAGCTAAAAATATCCTTGGGTATAGCCGGTGCGGACGGCAAAACAATCCTCTTTGATGAAGATGCAACAGAGCGCCTTTATAAGGCTGACCCTGCACTTGGACGCTCTTGGGTTTTTTTCAAAATGAAAACACTTGAAGAAAAATCCCTCAAAGCCTTAGAATTAGTTTTTAGCTGTATTAAAAACGTAGATTTTTCTGATAAAAAACGTATAGAAGATTTACTCATCGAGTATAAAAACGGTTTAGTTTCTTCGATTATTCCAGGTGGAACTGCCTATGCGGTTTCTCGTGCGAATTGCTTTTTTAGTCGTGAAACAGCTATCGATGAGATTTGGTCAGGCTTAACGCAAATTGCTTTTATAAAGGAGCTGAGTAAAAAAAGTATCGACGAGGTGATTCAATCTCTTTTGAATATAAAAAAACAGCTTTTAGAAAGTGGAGCTATTATCAATATAATTGCCGAAAAGCAATCTATGCCACGTTTGATTTCTGAAGTTGAAAAAGGAATGCAAGACTTTTTCCCAGAGGTTCAGGCACCGAAAAAACCACGTTTACAAAAAGATGAGGCCTTTTTTGATCTTATTCGCTTTCTTCCTGATACCGATGATAAAACAGAAGTGTTTATTTTACCGACACAGGTCGGTTTTGCAGCGAGCTGTTTTTCTATGCGCGGGGATGAAAAAGAGCAAGTTGCGATCTCTGTTTTAGCACATTATCTTACAAATACTGCTTTTTGGGCGCAAATACGCACCATGGGAGGCGCCTATGGGGCGCAAGCTTTTTACAATAGCTTAGAAGCGGTTTTTCTCTGTGCAAGCTTTCGAGATCCAAACCCTGAAAGGAGTTTACGCGTTTTTATTGATGAATGTAAAAAACTTTCATCGCTTTCCTTTGATGCAAATCTTATTGAAAAGCTTATAACTGGTTCGTATAGCAAAGAAATACAGCCTAAAACCCCTTCGATAAAGGGAAGTTTAGGTTTTATTCGTAGTTTATATGGAATAAATGATGAAAAACGTCAAAGAAGGATGCAGTATCTTTTAGAAATGGATGAAGAAACCTTGAAAAAAGTTTCCAAGGATATAGCTCATAGTCTTTTTGATATGTATTCCGCAGTAATCAATCAAAAAGCACTTTCAAAGACTGGAAAAAATATTTATTTTGACGTATAATACCATGGGCTGAGAATTCTAAAAATTCAGGTAGCTATCTACCATAATTATAATGAGGATAAAAAATGAATAAAAAACTAGAAGAATGTGTAAAGAAGTTACGAAATCTCGTTTCAGATGTACAAGGTGCACCATATCCTGGGAATGTAAACGAAGAACTATATTATATTTGGTATGAACATGCGCAAAAAAATGCTATGGAATGCTTTGAATTCTTAGATGAATACTTTCCAAGGGAAAAAGAGGAAATAAAAAAAGATTTATTAAAAGTGATGTAAAAACAAGATGATAGGAGCTATTTCTTGTTTTATTTCTTTTGTTCTCATCGTACAAGGGGTTTAATGATGCAAACTAGATGCGGTTTTATCCATAAACCTTTCGATTTAAAAAGTCTCGGGAAATCAAAGCAATTTGAAATACTGCGTTATTTTATTCCTGTAAAGCATAATAAAACAGGACAGTTAGATATTTTTTTCATAGAACTTTTTTCTATCAACCCTTCTTTGTATACTCGACAACTGCAATTTGCTTCAATATCAGAAACAAAAAATAAATCAGAAAAACCTTCTTTTATTTTAGTTAGGGCTGGACTCATTGCCCATGGTGAAAAATATAAACATATTTTTTTCACGAGTAAAGACATACGATATGATAAAAAAAATAAAAGGATACAAATTGGCTCTTGTTTTTTTGCTTCAGATGCTATCTCTGGTTCTATCGAGCAAGAATCGCAGAGCATTGAATGGAAGATAGCTTTTAGCTCAAAAGAATTTCTATCCTATTTTCTCTCTCATCGTTTTTATTTTTCAGAAAAAGATAGATTAAAAACAAGGCTCAATAACTCCTGCTTTTTTACCAATTTTTCTGGATCGCTTCGTTTTGGCTCAGATTATTTTGAAGTGCTTGAAAACAAACAGCTTTTATATTCTGATCATAGTTGGGGAAATTTTTTTGTTAAACCTGCTTTTTGGTTTTCGTCTCAAAGTTTTATCAGTTTAATTTCTGGCTCAAAAATACAAGACAGTCATTTTACTTGTGCAAGTTTTTATCAGCCAAAAAATAAAAAATATAAGACTTATTTTGTGCTAGATTGCAACAATCAAAGGTTTCGTTTTTTGCCTAAACAAATGCAAGTTAGTATTCATAAAAAAGAAGCATATACTCAATGGGTATTATCTGCAGAAAATAAAGCCTATTTAATGGACCTTGATATATATGCAAAGGCATCTGATATGGTAAAAATAGGCTATAGTTTTGAGAGCATTCAAAGATTAGATACGAATCATCTTTTTTCTCTTGGTGCAAAGGGCTACGGTGAACTGAGATTGTATAAAAAAAAGAAAAAAAATCTTGAGATAATTGAACATGTGCGCATTGAAAATTGTCTTTGTGAGCAAGCCTTAAATTTCCCCCCGAATATATAAAATGCTTGCATTTTGCCTTGGCTTTTTGTACATTTAAACTATGAATTATGATAGATTAACTATAAAAGCACAGGAAGCAATTCAAGTTGCATCGACTATAGCACAACAAGAGGACCACTCTGAAATAGGCAGTGAGCATCTTTTGTTTGCGCTTCTCGACCAAAAAGATGGTATTATTCCACCACTTGTTGAACGAGTGGGGGTACAGGTATCTACCTTACTGAATGATGTCGAAGAACTTCTCGATGTCTATCCTCGTGTAACAGGAAATGTACAAGTCGCTTTATCAAACGATGTTCAAAAAATCTTAGCAAAGGCTGAAAAAGAAACTGAAAACTTAAAAGATGACTATGTTTCAACTGAGCATATCTTTTTAGCTCTAGAATCCTCTCATTCAAAAGTAACACAAGTTTTACACCGTTATGGTATTACTCGTCATGCTATCTTACAAGCGCTTAGTTCTATACGTGGAAACCAGAGAATTACAAGTCAAGAGCCAGAAGCAACGATGCAATCTTTAGAAAAATACTGCAAGGACCTAACACAGCTTGCTCGTCAAGAAAAAATAGACCCTGTTATTGGGCGAGATGAAGAAATCCGTCGCGTTATGCAAGTTTTATCTCGAAGGACAAAAAACAACCCCGTTCTCATTGGAGAGCCTGGAGTTGGAAAAACCGCTATTGCTGAGGGCTTAGCGCGCCGCATGGTTTCCGGTGATGTCCCCGATAGCCTCAAAAACAAGCGCTTGCTTGCCCTCGACCTTGGAGCCCTTGTCGCAGGTGCTAAATTTCGCGGTGAATTTGAAGAGCGGCTCAAAGCGGTTATTAATGAGGTGCAAAAATCAGATGGGCAGATTATTTTATTTATAGATGAGCTGCACACACTCGTTGGTGCGGGGGCATCGGAAGGTTCCATGGACGCATCAAATCTTCTTAAGCCAGCTCTTGCGCGAGGTGAGCTTCGGGCAATCGGGGCAACAACTCTTGATGAGTATCGGAAATATATTGAAAAAGATGCTGCCCTTGAAAGGCGTTTTCAACAAGTCTATTGTGCCGAGCCAAGCGTAGAAGATACCATCGCCATACTTCGAGGCTTAAAAGAAAAATACGAAGTGCATCACGGGGTGCGTATAAAAGATGAAGCCTTGGTTGCAGCAAGTTTGCTTTCCAATCGCTATATTACCAATCGATTTTTGCCCGATAAGGCTATCGACTTAGTCGATGAGGCAGCGAGTAAGCTCAAGATGGAAATTGAAAGTCAGCCAACTGAACTAGACCAAGTTGAGCGACGCATCATGCAATTGACGATTGAAAAAGTATCTCTTGCAAAGGAAGAGGATGCCTCTTCTAAGGAGCGCCTCGCAAAGCTTGAAAAAGAACTTGCAGACATTTCTGAAAAACGAGATGCAATGAAAGCACAGTGGGAAAATGAAAAAAAACGCATCGATGAAAGACGACATGTAAAAGAAGAACTTGAGCAGCTGCGCAATGATGAAGTGCGTTTTACTCGTGAGGGCAATTTTAACAAGGCTGCAGAGATAAAATACGGTTTAATTCCCGCGCTTGAAAAAAAACTTGCCACAGAAAACACCGAAGACGAGGCTGCATCGAAGGATAAAAAAACAGAAAGTCTCTTACGAGAAGAGGTGAGCGAAGAAGATATTGCAAAGGTTGTTTCCATTTGGACGGGTATACCGGTAACTAAGATGATGGAAAGCGAAATGCAAAAACTTCTCGAGCTTGAGACTATTTTACACAAACGGGTTGTCGGGCAAGATGAGGCTGTTCGTGCGGTAAGCGATACCATACGTCGAAACAAAGCGGGACTTTCTGATGAAAATAAACCCTTGGGTAGTTTTTTATTTTTAGGCCCGACGGGAGTTGGGAAAACCGAGCTTGCAAAAACCTTAAGTGATTTTTTATTTAACGATGAAAAAGCGCTTACACGTATCGACATGTCTGAGTATATGGAAAAGTTTTCTGTAAGCCGATTGATAGGTGCACCTCCTGGCTATGTTGGCTATGATGAGGGTGGGCAGTTAACCGAAGCGGTTCGCCGTCGCCCCTATAGCGTAGTGCTCTTTGATGAAATTGAAAAAGCACATCCCGATGTATTCAATGTGCTCTTACAAGTTTTGGACGATGGGCGTTTAACAGATTCTCAAGGCCGCATTGTCGATTTTAAAAATACAATTATTATAATGACGAGCAATATTGGCAGTGATTTAATCTTGCAAGCACAAACAAATGAAGACTTACATAAAATAGCAAACCAAATTGATGCGGTCTTAAAAACAGCCTTTAGACCAGAGTTTCTAAACCGTATAGACGAAACAATCACCTTTAGCCGCCTTGATGAATCCGCAATTGCTTCGATTGTCCAGTTGCAACTTGACAGGCTGTCTGCAAGGCTCGAAGCAAAACGCATGAAAATTGCTTTTTCAAAAGAGGCCTTAGACTTTTTATCAAAGGTCGGCTATGACCCCTTATTTGGTGCGCGCCCGGTAAAGCGAGCAATTCAAAGCTATGTAGAAAATCCATTGTCAAAGGAATTATTGACTGGTCGTTTCAAAGAAGAAAGTCGTATCCAGGTAAACTACGATAAAGCAACGGATACCCTCACTTTTTCCTAAGCGATTTTCTTAAAAGATAAAAAAAAGGCTCGATGTCGAGCCTTTTTTATTTCTCAGTATCTGTTTTTTTTTAAGCTTATATAGAAAGTTTTATTTTTTTACCCAAGGAAGCGTAATGTTTTTGTCGAATTTCTTTTACCATTTCGTCTTTT
>Ga0255346_1002830_pt1 | contig 21317 bp, 15 predicted proteins | sample wastewater_treat_FD_194410 | JGI IMG/M metagenome (GOLD analysis project Ga0255346, IMG submission 194410) | Wastewater microbial communities from Lulu Island WWTP, Vancouver, Canada - plant22 | ecosystem: Engineered > WWTP > Wastewater > Unclassified | place: Canada: Vancouver, British Columbia... | reverse complement strand
GAAATCTCCATACTTGATCATTTTACAACCAAGTAACACTCAAGTAACAACTCCGTAACGAGACAACGGAAGTGTTACGGAAGTGTTACGGAGTCGTTACTTAATCGTCTATATAACAAGTAGTTATGCTAATAAAGCAAAAAGAACCGGAATTATTACCTATCTTTATAAATTTTAATGGGTTAAATACAAACGATGCAGCAGGTAAAGAAGGAGATAGAATATTTCATCATTAACAAAGGTATTGTTAATGATAAAAAATATATGTTAATGATATGGATTTAAATAGGTTATACTATTTATTTCCTTTTCCCTTTTCAACGGACAATAAGTCATAAGTAGTCAATATGTAATTCGGGAGTCATCACTACCTATATAGCTTTAAACCCAAATAATACGGCAGAAATAATTAATAAACATATTTAGTAATTAGGTTATGGATATTAAAGAATAAAACCAATTCCGTAAGAATGATAGGTATTAACGACGCAGCTGTCCCAAAACTAACTTTTAGTTTCGGGAAAGCCCCTTTTATAAAATCTCAACTTTCTCAACCCTCTCAACCCTCTCAACCTTCAAAACCTTCTCAACCTTTTTACTTCATTCTTCATTTCTTGAACACATATTTGCCCTTGATGTCCGTTTTCATCTGCATATTTTGCAGTTTGCTATCCTCATCAAAATTCGCCTGCAGATAAAGTCCTGTAGCGCTATTAATCATAAAATCTTTTTTTTCGGTTTCATCCTGCTGATAGAAATAGCTCACTTCCCCTTCGGCAACAAACCTGCGTAGTTGTTCATCCAGAAAATCCATAGTAACGATGTCTGCATCCACAGTATTTTTCTTCTCTTTAAAGCGTTCTTCGGCAAAATCAATATGGCAGGAATCAATTAATTCGGCTTTAACCAATTCCCTTTCTTTCATAAAGAGATGAAATTCGGTAGCTTTAGCATCGGCAAAATCAGAAATAAATTTTGGTTCACCGGTAAAAATTGCCTTTTCTTCTTCCAGGAAATAGATTAAAAAATCGCTGGTGGTATGGAATTCACCTCTCTCCACCTGAACATTAAAAGTAGCAATAAGTTTGCGTTCCGGTTCAAAATATTCCATTTTTTCAGCCGCTACAGCAAGTGTATCTTCTATTCCTGAAGTAATATAGGGTTCATCCAACAGCAATGCATATCCTTTTCCTCTATCCCATTGTGCATATCCACATTTCACCCGGGCATTTTCCTGATAATCAAAACCGTGCACTCTACTCCAGGTAGTAAGGATATCATTTTTTTTGTCGTAAGTGGCAAAATTACTTTTAATCCAACGGTAGATGCCTTCTTTAGTTCTTTCGGTAGCAGTTATTCTACCACCCAAATTCATCAAATCCGGAATACGATAATAAGCCAAAGTATCAGCTTCCAGTGTTAAACTATCATTTTTTACAATTACATTTCCCGAAAGTCGGGCAATTTTTTGTTTATCTAAAATCAGAGCATTCCGACAAAGAAATTCCACCTCTCCATAAAAGAAATGAACATTGCCGTTAAGTTCCAATGCCTGTTCATTTTCCATTTTAGTCATAAACAGTTTATCGGAATGAACCAGACGGAATTCCTCTTCCCCTTTTTTTTTGCCAAATAAAGGCAGTAAAAGAAGAAACAGCAGAAAGAAAACAAAACCCTTTTTCACCATTTAATTTCCTTTTCTTTCACAATGCCCTCAGCCGAAACTGCATCCATTTCTACATAACTTAACTGACTATTGGTTCGTAAATTTTGCCCTCGCATTACATCTCCTGCACGAGTAATCGTTACCATTAAAGGAGCAGTAATTTCATCTACAGACCTGTCCCAAACCATTTTTTGAGTAGCCACAGTTCCATTTGGAGAAGTAAGAATAGCATTTCCATTGGCAAAAATTAAATTTCTGGCATCATCAACAATAGTTGTATCTGCTTTAATCACAGAACTTATCTGGTTATTTTTGTCATAAGTAGTAAGGGTTACTTTATAAGCATACAGCAAACGCCTATCGTAAAATCTTTCTATTTTTTCCGCTTCCAGATAATATTCACTACGGTCATTATCCAGTTGTGTCAGTTTAACATTGTAACTGATTTCATCGGGTAAATCACGCGGCAAAACTCCCGTTGCCGATTGCAAGCTATCTTGTTGACAGGAAGTTAGCAAAATAAAAGCGCTAACCGATACTATCCAGATAAGCCAGAACCGTTTTTTCATAGATGCCTTTTCGCATAAGCACATAGTTTATCAGGTCTCTTGCAGCACCTTGTCCACCTCTATATTCTGAAACCCAATCAGCTATTTTGGCAACATCGGGTTGAGCATCAGCCGGAACTGCAGAAAAAGCTACTTTACGCATAACCGGAACATCATTCCAGTCGTCTCCCATATAAGCAACATTGGTATAAGATAATTTCAAGTCCTTTAGCAAGTTATCCAGGCATTTCAGCTTATTGGTTATATTTTGAAACAGATAAGGAATATTCAAATCGCGACAGCGTCTTTCCAATGCTTCAGAACTGCGTCCGCTGATAACACTGATCATAATATCCGTTTTTTGTAGCAGTTTGAAACCCAGACCGTCATGCCCGTGAAAATGTTTCAATTCCAGATTGGTTGAACCATAAATAAAACGACCGTCAGTAAGCACCCCGTCACAATCAAAGACCATTAGTTTGAGATCATTCCAGGGAACTACCCGTTTATTGGGTTTAACAAGTGTTGTTTTACTGTACATTTCTATTTTCCTTATAGTTATTTATAAAACTTGCAGACAGCTCTCCAAAAGGGATTCCATTTTTGCCAAAGGAAGCATACTGGCAGAATCACTTTTTGCCTGCTGCGGTTCAGGATGGGTTTCTATAAAAAGACCTTTTACCATTCCTGTAGCAATTGCTGCTTTAGCCATTGGTAAAGCAAATTCGGGATTGCCACCGGAATAATTTCCCACAGAAGGTCTTTGCAATGAATGAGTTACATCATAAACAACAGGATAGCCAAATTTGTGCATAATAGCAAAACTGCGAAAATCCACAACCAGATTATGATAGCCAAAAGTAGTTCCGCGTTCTGTTAGCAGAACTTGTTTATTGCCTGTGCTACTTGCTTTTTCGGCAGCTAATTTCATATCCTCGGGAGCCATAAACTGCCCTTTTTTTATGTTAATTATTCTACCCGTAACAGCAGCTGTCTTGATTAATTCTGTCTGCCTGGAAAGAAAAGCGGGAATTTGTAAAATGTCACAAACCTCTGCAGCAGAAGCAACTTCAACACATTCATGCACATCGGTAAGCACCGGAACCTCAAATTCTTGTTTTATTTTGCTCAATATTTTAAGCCCTTCTTCTCTTCCCGGACCGCTGAAGGAATTTACAGAACTGCGATTGGCTTTGCTGTAAGACGATTTAAACACAAAAGGAATACCTTTTCGGGTACAGAGTTCTTTCAAGGTCTCTACCACCGTGAACATTATGTTTTCTTCTTCAATCACACAGGGTCCTGCGATCAGGAAGAAATTTTGGCTGGAGGCAAGTTCTGTATAGAGTTTATTCATTAATTTCAGGACAGCAATGCTGTTTTCTCCTTTATCTGGAAATATGTTTAACTCTTTCCCAGGAAAAACCTTCTCTGCCGAAATGACCATAAGAGGCAGTAGGAAAGTATATGGGTTTACGAAGGTCTAAATAATCTATGATGCCTTCCACTGTCAAGTCAAAGTTTCTGGCAATAATTCTTTCTATTTCCGCATCGCTTTCTTTTCCACTGCCAAAAGTATCTACCATTAAAGAAACGGGTTTATGTTCACCAATCACAAAGCTGAATTGAATTAAACATTCACCGGCTAATCCACTGGCAACAATACTTTTGGCAATATGCCTTGCCATATAAGCTGCGCTCCGATCAACTTTAGAAGCATCTTTTCCGGAAAAAGCGCCTCCTCCATGTTGAGCCCAACCACCATAAGTATCCACAATAATTTTCCTTCCGGTTAAACCTGTATCAAAAGCAGGACCTCCATCCTTCCAGGGTCCTAAAGGATTGATTTTGATTTCACAATTCTTGGTGTCAAAATAACCCTTGCATTCATCTTCAATATCGGCTATAGAAGGAAGGATAACCAACTGCTTGATTTGTTCCTTCAGTTCCTCAAATTCGGTTTCATTCACAATATCGTGGTGAGTAGAAATAACCAGACATTTCAAATCCACTGCTTTACGCCCCAAATAACGCATAGAAACCTGACTTTTGGAATCGGGCAACAAGTGTTTTATAGTTCCGTTTTTTCTCGCCGAGGCAAGATTAAAAAGCAGTTTATGTGCCAGTTCAATAGGAACGGGCATCAGATTTTTAGTTTGAGAACAAGCATAACCAAACATCAAACCTTGATCTCCTGCTCCAGTATTTTCTTCTAAAGCTGCTTCCTGTTTATGTAAATAGTTATTTATCTCGCAGTTATAATCAAAACCCTTGTCCGGATGAATATAACCAATATCCTTAATTGTTTTACGCACAATTGTTTCTATATCTATAGTCGCCCGGGAAGAAACTTCCCCCGAAAGAACTATCCTGTTTTCCGTAGCTAATGTTTCACAAGCAACTTTGGAATGAGGATCAGCTTTTAAATAGGCATCCAAAATAGCATCCGATATCTGATCGCAGATTTTATCCGGATGACCTTCCGAAACGGATTCCGAAGTGAAAACATAGCCATTTCTGTCTGTGTTGTTAATTGCATGTAATGCTGCTGTCATCTATATCTCCTAATTCTTATTTCTTTCTTTCTTTGCTGCCCTTAAAAAAAGCCGGCTGCTAAAGCCGGCAAAAATTTTTATACCGCACTTTAGCACATTTTGACTGCGGAGCAAAGGGCAAATCACCGCTCTTCTAAAAATGGTACATCTTCGGGGATTCGAACCCCGGACCCACTGATTAAGAGTCAGTTGCTCTGCCAACTGAGCTAAAGATGCACTGTAAATTTGGGTCATATTTTTTCAGAGGGGCATAATGTCAAGCAAAAAGGGAAAGGGATTAGTTAGCGAGATGAAAATTTAGGGAAGGGATCAATTTAGGATAAACAGTAACTAAAGGAAGAATAAAGAATAAAAAATGAAGATAACGCGGTTGGAATTGGATATAAAGATAGGTGGTTATAATTTAATAAGATAAAAAAATGGTGAGAAGGTGAGAGGGAAATTTTGGGAAAAGGAAAATTAATTTGGCTCTGAGGACTAATAACACCGAGAACTAATGGAATGATAAAGTAAAAAATTATATAACTAAATTATCTATTATGGGTTAGTAAGTGAGCTTATGATTTAGGAAAACTAAACAACTATTATTTTGCTAATTTAATCAACTGTTTCATAAATGTTGATGTTAATTCAATCATACATTCTATTTCAATTTCAGGAACATTATCATCGTGTTTTACATAAGTATTCTGATAAAGTGCATAATAGTCAATTAGTTTAAGAAACATATTAACAAATTCTTTTGAGCCACCTATAGAATTTACAAGATTACCAATATTACTTTTCTGATTTTCAAATGATTTTTTATTATGAAATAAATCTTGAAGTAATAATTCAAGGGCTAATCTAAGGTCATCTAATATGTTTCTTCTTAGTTCTTTAATTTGATACTGATTCATAGCTTTACAATATAGATCATAAGATTTCGGATAATCTTGTAACCAATGTTTTACTTCGTTAATTGATTCTTCTGTAATAAATTCATTTTCTTTATCCAGAGAACCATATCTTCCTACAAGTTTATTTTCAAGATCAAGAACTTGTTTATTATTCCTAAATTCAGCTCTCTTACACATATCTTTAATCATTCTATATTGTATTTCAGGTTGTGCTTTAAATGCCATAAGATTATTATACAAAGCCTCCTTTTTGCTAATTTGATTCTTAAAGGGATAATTACCATAAGGTATATTAACATTATTGCGATAAGCAAAGGTATTACATAATTTAGCGATAACGGAACCTCTTAAACCCATCTTCGTTTCGCCTAATATATTTGCCGCTTCTCGGATAAAGCTTTCTAATATAATCTCTGACATTTTTTATCTTTCCTTTTATAAAATCATTATTTTATCCATTCCTATAGTCAATACAGGAAGCAGGATTATTTAAATTTTCATTATTCCCAAACTATATATTCTTTATTGATTACAGCGGATGTAGGTAACCTCAAAGGCGCGGCATTTACGGTAGTTTTGGTTTTTATTTTGGAAGGAGAAGGCATCTTTATGATCGAAGGGTTGAAAGATATCCAAGCCCCTTCCAAGTATAATTTTCCAGCCATTGTCGCTTAGGATATAGCGATCGTGAATGGAATCATCAAGCTCATAAGAAAAGTTAATGCCCACAGATCTACAAGAGTTTTGGATTTGCCGGAAATAGTCATCCTGATTGGAATCTTCATAATCGCTATGTTTTGTAATTAAATGAACATCCACTTCATCAGCATCTGATTTTATGGCAGAAATTACTTCCATAAATTCCATTAAATTGCGTGCTTGGTGAAAAGAGCTGATGAAGGGGTCTTTAATTTCTATTTTCTTTGAGTCCTGCAGGTATAATGCAAACAGTTTATAATAAGAAATACCGGTTTGATTTTCCCTTATAGCAATATTATTGGGTTTAGGTTCTATAGGTAAAGTTGATGGCTCAATTGCAAAAGTTTCGGTTTCGGTTATTTCCGTTTCCTTGATTTCGTTTGAACGAGGATAATAAAAAGAGGGATATTGTATTTCCTCTGCCGTTTTAACAAAGTGCATTCGGTTTTCTTTATCAGCATAAGCAAAGCGGACCGGCTCGTAGGTTTTATCTAATCTCATTAATTGATCTTTAATGCGTTTCCGGTTTTCCATAGAGTATTCCAGCAGTTCTTTTATTTCTTCTTCGGTAGCTATCTGATTGGGGAAGATGATTTTCATTAAACCGGAGAAGGTCTTTTGGATGCCATCACGATCACGGGTAGAAATATCGGAGACGAGTTCATAGTATTTCCGATAGAGTTGAGAAAAATCCTGATTTCTAAATGCTCTAAGAATTTCTGCCAGATAATCCACTACAAAACCATAACCCGCTGAAAACATTTCCCCTCTAATAATAGGAACTTCCCAGCCGGGAAGATAACAATGCAATCTATCCATAAAAGCTGAATCATAATATTGTTCAGGCAGTTCGGAAAAAAGATCGGAATATTTAAGCATATAAGCTACATTATGTCGTGTATTACCAACAAAAACCATAGATGCTTCAGCTCCCAAAGTTTCAATCCCTCGAGAAAATGTTTTATTTGCCATATAATTCTTCATAATATCTACAAGTGCCTTCTCGGCTTTTTTCTTTCTACCGGCAAATTCATCAAAAGCAACAACATCCCAAAATCCCACCAGTCCAATTCTGCCATTGATATTATTAACAAAAAGTTTCGGGACGCTAACTTCTCCACCGGAGATTAATATTCCATGGGGAGAAAATTCAGAATAAATATGCGATTTGCCTGTTCCCTTGGGTCCCAGTTCAATCAAATTATAGTTTCTTTCGCAGTAGGGAACTAAGCGAGTAATTTGAATCAGTTTTAGGCGTCGGCTCATAAATTCAGGATTGAAACCCATAGTTTGGATTAGGAGGTCAATCCATTCGTCGGTAGTAAAATAAGCTCTTTTTTCCAGAAAGGAATCCAGATCAAAACGGGAGAGTTGAATAGGTTTGATAGAATTCAATATCCAGGGACAGCTTTCTTTATCTTCCGTATATTGATATTCCAATTCAGCGATACACCAAACACCGCTAACCAGCAATTTGGGATTATTTTTAACAATATCGGAGCTGACCACAACTTTGGAAATTCCCATATTAGCAAAGGTAGCTTGATAGCAATCTTTTTTTTCATTGAGGATAACGGTTATTTTATCTATTACTTTATTAACTCTGGCTTCCCGAATATTGGATTTAGTAAGTTCGGCATCTCTTCTATGCACATAGTGTTTTTCCAGGATTTTTTTCACGGTATTAATACCTTCCAGGATTTCTGCCTCATCAGAAGTAGCACAATACTGTCCTAAAAGATATTCTAAAACATAAGTAGGCACAATAGCATTGCCTTTAACTGTCTTTACTAAATCTTTTCTCACCACCAGACCGGGAAAGTGTTCATTAATTTTAGTATCCAATTTATTCATTTTAGTTCTCCTCTATACTACAGCTCAAAATCCAAACTGAAAGACCTTTTCAGAGTATAGGTCTCGGTTAGATAGGTCTGATATTTATTGGTTCCGGGAATTGGTTTTTCCAGTCGCAATTCCACATTTTGGCTATTTACCTTATCTGCCTTGGCAGAAAGAACCAAAGCAACTTGGATTTCTCTATCTCTTGGATTTTCAGAGCTATTATCAAAGTTAACATATTTTTCTTCGGAAATCAATTCCCCTACAGAAGAATAAAGCCCTATCTTGAGTAAAATTGCTTTCTTTTTTTCGCTAATTGGTTCTCTTTGATACAAAGTAACCACCAATTGACCAGTAGTTATAATTTTACCGGCTTGTTTGAGGATATCCACTTCAACATCTTCATTATCACTTTCTCTTTTTTTATTCACTTTAATAATGGGAACTACAATTTCCTGCAAGGAAGCGCCTCCGTGCACATATTTGCTACCTGAACCCTGCATCGGAATTCTATAATTGGCTCTGGGAATTATTATTTCCAGTTCTGAATCCAATCCTAACTGGCGAGCAGAAAAATGAAGCATATTGGAAGTTGTGTGCAAATCCTCACCTAAAATAAAACGCCGGGTTTTATAAAGGATCTTTCCGCTTACTTCTGTTTCGCTTAAGAAATCACTATCGGAAAGCGCCTTATGTTGATATAAAAAGCCGTGATCGGTAGTAATGATAATGTTTGTAGCATTACCGGAGCTGAGTTTTTTAACTAACCGAACTATTTCCTCAATTGCTGTTTCGGCAGCAGAAAAAACCTGGGTTTCTGTTCGGGGATCATCACCCATAGCATCTATTTTATTATGATAGATATAAATTACATCATAATTACGGAATAATTTTTTGCTTTCTTCCGAGTTCATAGACATAACATTGGCGTCATTCATTACTAACGCTCTATTGTTGGTTTTTTCATTAAGTATTTTGGACCGGTTATTAAGGTTTTGGGTTTTGGTTCCATCTACCAAAACTGTTCCGGAATTATCTTCTGCAAAATGAATTTCAGCGTGAGGAAGAAGTGCCGACATTCCCAATTGGGTATAGCTGGGAAGTACACTTAAGGCAGAAAAAATTTCTGCTTGAAATTTATTTTCCCGCCTAATATACTTATTTAGTTCAGTTCCAATCTCATAGCGCAGAGCATCAGAAATGATTACAAAAATCTTTTTTCCGGTATCCAGATATGGTTTTATCTGTTTTTGCCAAAACTCATATTGGGAAGGAATCAAAGCTGAGCGATATTCTTTTAATTTACTTACTTGTTCGGAAAAAGCAACGGAAATCGGAAAGAGGTATTTGTTTAAATAATGATCTTCCACTTTGGTATACAATTCTTGCAGGAAATCTATTTGCTCTATCTTTTGATAAGAGAAAATAACCTTGCGGTAGTAAAAATCAAGCTTATAAAAATGCTCTTTATACTTTCTCAGACCTTCCTCAAAAGAATTAATTGCAGGGTTTAAGGTCTTAATTAAAGATAGCAGATAAGCCGAGTTTTCCAGAAAGGAATAGGCATTTTGGTAATTTTTAAGCCAACAGCTTTGTTTTCTCTTTTTCACAATTTTAATAACTTCATCCACTGTGAGGATTTCTTGCAATATTCCGGTCGTTAATTCACTTATTATTTTCTGTTCAATAACTTCAAAATAATCAATATCCAGAAAGTTTTTCCAATCATGTGAATACAAATCCCTTTCAATATTTAGCCAATTACTACATCTTTGTGCTAAGGTTAAATACAACTCCTGATGGCGATTACTTTCTTTATACTTTTTTAGCAGATAAACGGCTTCCATCTGTAGAGCAATTTTTTCTCCCAAAGCAAAATGATAGGCAGAATTAAAAATATCAATACATAAATCTTTAAGTGAGGGATTTAAGCTTTGGTAACCAAGTAATTTTTTCATCTGTTCCCAAAACCAGTTATCCAAAGAGGATTTAGTGATAAGGAGATATTTTTCTTTTTTCTCCAATGCTAGTTCATCCAGTAAACTCATTAAAACCTCATCCCAAAGATATTCAGAATTGCATATAACTGCCAGCATTTTCCATCTGATATTGGATAGGGTATCTCCAGCAGATAATATTCTTTTCAGGGCATCCTGCCGGCTTTTGGACTGGAAAAAATGGAAGTGGTTTGCTACAATTTCTTTTTGTTCAATGCCCAAACCCAATTCCTCCAGAATCATATATACAGGGTCTATAATCAATTCCGCATTGGCAAGCAGCTGATCTGCCAGCCAATTCTCTTCCAGTTTCGGCTTGGAATAAGGAAAATAGAGCAAAAATTTTGCCTTCGGTTCTTGCCTCAGAATCCGGTATTTAATTGTGAATTCGTTATTATCTACATAGACCAGGTTTATCTCTGGCAGAGTTAATGTTTCCAATTCAATCCAGGAATTTCCTCCTTCATCATAATAAAAAAGAATCCTGTGCTCTTCAAATTTCTTTGCTATTAACTGTTCCAGTTTGTTCATAGCTCTATTCCAATCATGGAATCGGCTTCAGTAAATTGCCAAATTTAAGATAATTGACCTTAATCCCATCATCAAGATCAAGTTCAATTCTTTGAGAAGCAAGCTGATAGAACTCATTATTGCTCCAATTTTCCAGCTCCATCAGCATTCCATTTCTTCTATTTATTTCTTTCTGGATAAACATTTTTTCTCTCAAAGAAAGATTGGGGTTCTCCGATTGTTTTTGTAATTCTTTTACCCTTGCCCGAAGTTTGAAAATGTATTCTTTCAAATAACCGTTTAAGATTAACGAAAGAGTATCCGGAGTGTAGCGATGAACATAGATTAACGCATTGAAACTGCCTTGGGGACTGCTGATTAACCAGTAAATAGGACGCTTCTTATAGCGCTTTGTATGTTCCACATAAAAATCCTTCAAAAAGTAGGTTCTGAGCGGTTTACCGAGAGCTTTTTCCATAAAATTATGATTTAAGGAAAACTGATCTTTCCCAAAACAGACCTTCAGAAAAACATTAAACCGATTGGCAAGATCATCACTAAACCAATCATCTTCCAAAATAGGAAGAATATTATCCTTATCCGGCATAAAAACTGGGGATGGTATCTGCTGTAAATAGTCCACAATTGTTTCGCCTTGATTCGCCAAAATTAAACCTGGCTTATCCAAAGCATATCTGCCAAACATACAACCCACCGCATAAGAAATAAAGTCCTTCATTGTATCCGCTAAAAGACGCTTCTCCAATTGTTCATTAATGGGAAACTTATAATTTCCTTTATCGTCAAACTTATAATTTCCATATCTTTCCCTTATGATTCCCTTATCGGATATGGGAATGATATGGGAATCTTTTGAGCTATATATGTTTGTTAACAAAGGTGCATCTATCCCATAACGATAATAAGGATTGCAAGTTAGCGTTATTTCTTTGAGGGGAACTTCCGGCGTCAATTCCTCCTGTAAATTGTATGCTTCAATAAAAATACGGTTATTTTCCTCTTCCATTGCCTTCATCTCTAAAGTCATCTCTATCCACTTCTCCCGTAATCTATTATAGGAATCCTGAAGAGTTAAGCCCTCCTGCCGGTAACTTAATAAAGGCAACTCAGTAAAATCCCAAGATGTCTCATAAGAATCCCAATCGGATTTACTTATAAATAAAAGTTTAGGAACCAAATTTAATAGTTCTACATTAGGTTCAATAAATGGAACTTTTGCTACATCCCCTGACTGAAAATTTAAAGTTGGATTTAAATCAGAATATAGCTTTTCAAACACAATTGAATTCATAAATAATAATAGGTTATCTAAAATAGAATCTTCCCCAAATATACAACATCCTCCATTGTCAAAAATATAACCATATCCAAATTTACGAATACTGAATTTTTTTGATGTTACAGTGGACCATGTTAATCCAGGTTTAAAAAAATATTGTTCATTTGCTATAACGGAATGTGGTATTTCCTTTATTTCTTTTCCATTATCAAACCAATTAACAAGAAACTCATTAAATCCATACCATTTCCTATATCCTCCACCTTTATTATAAGGTACCCATTTTAATCCTAATTGCTTAATCTCTATTGAAGATTTAAAATCAAAAGCGCATTTTTCTCTTGATACTTCTAGCCAAAATCTAATAAAACGATTATTATCAGTAGTTGTATTACCTTTTCTAGGTGCAGAAATTTTACCAATTTGTGTGCCTTTTATAAATGCTTGTCTTATATTATCATTTACCCAATAGGCAATAGGCGATCCTGGAATCTTATTAAATTCAGAACTGGATATTTTGTAAAAGTATCCACAATCCGGGTTTTTATTTGCCCTTATTGTATATTCGCACATTTCTTCTTCAGCACCTTTAAAATTCACTAATCTTATATAAGCACCCTTATAAGCGGAACAAAATGTATTAATAAAATTATAACTGCAAATTTGAACAGTAGCTCCTGAAAAACCTGTTAAAGGTAATTCAACCAGATTGGTAAGAGTTTTTTCTTTAATTATCCATTGTCTTAATTTTTCGTATGAAGAGAGATACATCCATACATTCGGGTTCATCATTCCTATATGTGCTTTGTTTATTCCCAAAATTGAGCATCGGTAAACAAACGCAGAAAAAAGGTCATATTTAAAATCCGGATAATTGTCTTTCAAGTAATTTGAGAGTAAATCATTCATTCCCTTATTTAAATAGGGAGGATTAGTAACAACTACCTGATATTTGGAGCTGAGGAAATCTGCCTGTTTTAAGATTTGGAGGACTTTTTTATGGATAAGTTCTAAAAACAAGTTATCGGTAAAGTTCTTTTTCTCCAGCTCAGTGGTAAGTTCTGCTATGTTTTGTTCATAAGGAATAATGAGCGAACCAAAGGTATCAGCAAATTCAAATTGATAGAGCATTCTTTCCATATTACAGGTAAAAAGGTCTCTCCCGCAATGCTCCATATAATTTTCTATTTCTTCCTGCTCTAATTTGATATTTTTTAGCAGGCAGATTTGGGGAGAAATATTTTGTTTGAACCAGGCGGGATTTTTTTCTCTGGCTTTCATAGTAAGGGCAAAAGCGGCTAAAGTTGCCGCTCTTTCGTCAATTTCAATGCCAAAGAGGTTTTTGGTGATAATGAGCGAAGGAATAGCATTGGGAGCATAACCCTCTTCGCTATAAATTTCATACAGCAGATCAAAAGCGTAAGTTAAAATATGTCCGCTTCCACAACAGGGGTCACAAAATTTAATTTCTTCCGGGTTGTGGATTTTTAAGAGACCTGTTTCATTTTCTGGATTATTGCTATCTTCAATATAAAATTCCATTTTGTCTTTGAGTTTAGAAGAGGTTTTACTATTCAGCCATAACCTCCCTAAGGAATTCTGCACCATATATTTAACGATCCAATGAGGAGTGAAAAGTTGAGTAACTGCAGGAATTTCGTTGGCTTGCACTTTTTTCCCGTTTTTCACTCCTGCTTGCACTGCATCCTTTTTTTCGGAAATGTAAAATTGATAGAGCCAGCCAATAACTTCCACTTCTTTACAATTGTCTGCATCCATTGCTTCTCTGGTAGCAAATAAAATGGAATTTCCGCTTAAAAGGTCATCGGGCAAAAGCAATTCTGTCCAATCATCCAAATATTCAAAAAGAAAAGGCATAATTTTGGCGTAATAATTACAAGCAGAGATAAGCAAAATTCGGTATGCCTCACTTTGGGGATCAGGATGGGTCTCTTTACCTGTAAGCAGATTTAACACTCTTTGTCTTTTGTTGTTATCACTAACTATTTGTTCATCTATATGGCCGGCTTTTGCCTCTTCCAAAATTTCCGGTTGCAATCTTCCCGGTAAAGGAGAAACAATTTTTACCCGATTATAATTATGCAAATCCATAAAGCGTAAGGCACAAAAACGATTGAACCAGGTGTAGGCAACTTTTTCTATTATATGTAGTAACAAAGCCGTATCTAACTTTTGGGTAAGTTTATCGGCTTTAACACCACAGGTTTCAGCAATCTCTTCTTCCAATTGCTTTACCTGTTTCGGAGTTATTCTGCGGGCATCACTATAAACAGCAAGAACTTGAATAAGTTTCTTTTCCACATTTTCCATCAGATAGCGACGGGCATTTTTGGCAAATTTTTCTAACCGAGCTGTTTCCACTTATTTATTCTCCGATATTCTGGTAACTTGGCAATTTTTTATAATTACATTCCATTTCTTTAGATTTAAAACAAGGCATATAGCTAAAGGGTCTTTAACCCATCTTTGGGATTTATTTTGTAAATAAAGTTCTTTTTTCAGCTGATCGGTAAGATTAACTAATAAAGCAATATCATCTAAGTTGATTAAACATATATAGGCAATTTTATCTTTATTCAACATATTTTCAGCCCAACGGAAAACAAAACTGCTCCAGTATTTTTTACATAAACTATCTATTAGTTTGCCATCTTTTAAGGTGTTATAGAATTCTTCCCTATTTTCTTTTGTTGCTTTGGGATTTGCCGGGTCTTTTATTTCCAGAAAACAAATGAGATCATTTATCTCTACAATGAAGTCCACTCTTGGCATATTGGCAAGATCGTGATAATTTGCCTTGGTTTTATCTTTTTCGTCAAATTTCAGTGGCTTACATTGAGCACTAAAATCAAACTCTAGGTCTCCTTCGGTAATCTTCATTTTTGTAAACTTCCTAACATTCTTTTGGCTTCTCCTTCAAAGATATCGTTGAAAGCATCCGCGATAGGATTTTTTTCCAAGGAGAGATAGTTATTGGCACTAATCAATTTAATCTCATCCTGTTCTTTATATAGGGAATGAAATAAAAGAATATCTCGCTCATTTTCCTTACAAAATAAGTCAATCCATTTTACCAGATTGTAATTGTGAGTAGCAATAATAATTTGTTGCCCTTCCCTTGCCAGAGCATAGAATATTTCTACCAGCACTTTAATCAGTTTTGGATTTAAATTGGCTTCGGGTTCATCCCAAAAAAGGACCGAGCCCTTAGTTAGAGTTCCATTTTGAATAAGAATCCAAAGCAAACCAAGTTTTCTCAATCCTTCTGCCAGCAAAGTAAATTCCAGATTGCCCTGTTTATTCTTTAGATAAAATTCTTCATTCTTAACGGTTATTTTCCCGGCTATGGCTTTCTCCAATATATTATTTATTTTTCTTCTACCTGCATCCGCAGGTCCCCTAAGAGGTGGTAAAAGAGCTTTAGTTATAATATCGGCATAGACCTCTTCAAAATGAATATTTCTGGTTTCATAGAGAGATTGAAAGCCAGGTGCATTAGCCAGCATTTCTTTAACCGGAATAAATACTGAGGAAATAGGGTTTTCCAGCCACTTTTTGGTATGCCCGGTAATTTTTGCTTTAAGGTAGGAATCTTCCCAACTATTAATGGCTAAACGCAGATGAATTTCTTCTTCCGGCAGTTTTCTAAAAATATCCACAGAACCTCTTTTTCTACCTACTTCTCTTTTCACCAGGCGATTAATATGTTCATTGGAAGGAAGAAAGACCTTGTTGATCTTTGCGGCAAAATTTTCTTTGGATTCACTTATTTCAGCAGCAGCATAAAGTGCTTTCAAAATGTGGGTCTTCCCTGTGCCATTAACACCGATTAAAACATTAATTCCTGGTGTAAATTCCATCTCCAAATGCTTAAAAGCGGTGAAATGGTCTAAAACTATTTTTGAGAACATCTCCTCTCCCTTATTTAATGACTATTTTATTACCTTTTAGGATTTCATTATGCAAAGCGTTTCTAAGTCGGGAAATAAATTCTTCCACTTCTTGGATATTATTTAAAACTTTGGGCTCAAGGGACTCAGTTATTATTTTTATCTCTATGTTTTTGATTTCAGATTCAGCTTGGATTTCAGTGGTAGCTTTTAATTCTTGGAGTAGCTTTATATATTCTTCTTCACAGCGGTGCAGGTTATCTTTTATTACTCCAATTATGCTTTGAGCTTGAATTTGGTTTAGAGCGTTATGAAAGAAGGTTTCAATTTTATTTTTTTTCTCTTCCGAACTTTTTTGATAAAGGGGGTTGTTTTTTAGTTCTGTATAATGCTTGGACATAGCATTAGAGGCATTTTCAATTTCCTTTTTAATTACCCTTGCCAGTTTATCGGAAAGAATTTCATAGTTAGTTTTCAGCTGTTGGAGGCGATTTCCCATATAAATTTCAGGGTCTTGAAAGCCGTTAATCAATTCGTTTACTTTTTCGGGTTCCAGATAACTGAAATTCGGTTCCTGCTTTTTAATAAACTTATCAATGGAATCGTAGATTTCCCTCTGGGGACTATGCATAAAATCCCAAATCGGAACAACTAATTCCTGCTTATCTTTAATTAGTTCCTCTTCATAGTTTAGTAATTCATTATAATACCAGTTATAGTTTTTGCCCAGAGCATTGTTCAGTTTTTCCCAATAGGGTTTTAGCTTTTGCGTAAAAGGATATTTATCACTTTGGTGGATAAATTTATCCAATTCTTGGATATATTCTGAGAGTTTGGCAGTAAATTCTTTTACTACACCTTTGGCATCTGTATCGTCAATTGGCTTATCAAAGAGGTTTTGATAAAGGTATTTTAATCTCCTGATTTTACCCGGTTCAATATCTTCCAGTTTTTGAATTATCAGCATTGAATGCTTTTGACTATTCTTCAATGCTTTTTCCAAGGCACTATTTTCTAAAGAAGCTCCATTTTCCAAAATTTCAATACGCGTTTTAATCCAGAGATTTACCAATTGATAAAGAATAGCATAAAAATCCCAACCGTAAGGTTTTTTATTGAAATGCTCCATAATATCCTTAACCGTGCATCTTTTCCCTGCTTGTTCCTGGAGAGCAAGATAAGAAAAGACCTCCTGTTCTGCTTCATTGAGAGAATTATCAAAGTCCATCACTTTTTGACTGTTTTCCAAAGCCAGACCGATGTCCTGTTCTGCATAACTAATACTATGTAACATTTTCAACTGGGGATATACTTTGTTAATCAAAAGCTGAAAGGCATTACTGATTTTAGCGTTAGCATCGTTTCCATTAGTGTCTTGTTCAGATGTAATCTTTTCTCCGCAAACATAAAATTTTGCCTTGCAGACCAAATCATTAAGGTATTGGGTTAATTTATTCCACCTTTCTTTATTATAATCCCTTTTATTTCTCAGTATAGTTAGGATAGATTCTCTTTGGTTGGTGTTGTGGTTCACATTATAACATTTATCTGTTTGCAAAGCAATTTTTAGCTCATTCCAAAAAAGCTTATCCTGAGGTAAAAGAATGGTTAATTCAGGCAAAGCAAGAGAATGAGACATAATTTGTCTGTCATCCTCAAAATCATATATTTCATTTAAAGGAGTGATTATTTTAATGGCAAGTTCCTGGTCTTTGGCAAATTGTTTGTTATCTATCCACCGGGTAAAGCTAAAATTTTGTTTATTTTCCATGTAGCGGATTTTAGGTGTTTTTACTATTTGGGCACTCTTAAAAAGTATTTCATCCAGTTTTTCCAACATTTCTGTATCATCAATGAGAGTATTCTTTATTTCCTGTTCCACATCTTTTTCTTCATTAGTAAGATATTCATATTCTTCTCCACTGCGTTGAATATAGAGCTGATTTTCCAGTTTGGTAAGCGCTTCTTTAACTTTAGCTCTATGCTCAATTAATTCTCTATCCAATTTATCTATCATTAGAATGCTTACATTATTAACCGTGGCTTTGAAATCCTTCACATATTTCAGCATAAAAAGAGCTTTCAAAATGCGAACGGCAAATTCATCCGGTAAGTTATTTTCGGCATTAATAATCCCTGCTTGGATCTGACTATTCACTATAGAACGAATTCCCTCAAACATCAAATCAAAAGTGGCAATAGTGCCGGTCTCTGCAGATAGTAAACTTTTAACTACCTGCTGAAAAACTTGTAACATAGAGCGTTCACCTACGGCACGATATTTACCGCTAAAAGCATTATTTTTGGAAAGCTCTTGCATCACTTTCTGAAAGAGAGAAAATTGATAGGGAAGAAAAGGATAGTTATAAATAAAATCATCGGCATCCTTAAATAAACGATAGGTCTGTGCTCCATCTACAAATTCAAACATTGTTCTAAATCTCTCTTTATAATTATAATAAAGCTCAGTTATGAAATCTATAGCGGATTCATTTTTAGCAAGCAGTCGTTTTTGTATTACTTCATCCACATTAGCACTGGTTAAATTAATCTGTGTTCTGAATCTACCTAAAATTTTGGAAAAGTCATTGGAGGTTTCTTTGAATTTATCTCCTACAATTATTTTTAAATCTTCCTGAGAAGTAACAATTAGCCAGGCACTTCCTTGGCAAATCGTGGTAAAATTTTCTGCTATGGTTTGCAAATTGAGCATTAATTTAGAATCGTTGGCAATAAATTGACCTGCTTCATCTACAAAGAAATTTAAACGGAAACCTTCTTCCTTACTGGAAATATATTCCTGAACCTGCTTAGCAAAATCTTCAATGGAGACCTTATAATCCTTTTTGTATTTATCAAGAATATCTGGTATTTCTTTTAAGTTTTTTCCTGCTACTTGAGCATAAGCCCCAGAAATATTTAGTGATTCTAAAACAGCTTGCTCTCTACCAACTTCCCAACTTATTCCGGAAAGGGATGCATATTTATCTTTAAATGCATTAAATATACCTCTTTTATCCAAATCCCTTTCAAATTGAGCTATATAACCCTGTTTTCCATAATAACCGCAATATTCATCAAAGACCTTTACAAAAACAGCTAATAGACGCTCTGAATTATCTCCGGAAATTACATCTGCCTTCTGGTCTATATTAAAAAGAATTGAATCACTGGAAATTTTGGCTGCTTTTTTCATATTGGCAATCAGAATTTCATCTTCTCCACATTTTTCTACGAAGTTATCAAGAATAGAAAAATCACCCTCTTTCCAATTTTCCAGTAACAGGGAAAGCATCTTTAACAGATGTGATTTGCCGGACCCGAAAAAACCGGAAATCCATACCCCTGGTGATAATTCTTCAGCCAGATAAGCATCAAAGAAATTGGAAAGCTTACTCTTTAATTCGCTGGTAATAACAAATTCCTCAACCTCGCGTTTAAGATTAGTGAGATCATCTACTTTGATAACCCCTTCTATTGTCCGCTCAACAGGTTTTTGAAAAATATCTTTAATTTGCATCCGTTGCCTCCCTCGCTTATAGCCAATCGTAAATATTAAATGCCCTATAATGTTTATTTTCCATTATCCCAAAAAGCCGTAATGTTGCACCATCTGCCTGTGCTGTATCATATTCACCCGGGAAAAAGAAAACAGAGGGTTTGGGATTTGGAATTCTTTCCATATTGCTTAAAATGCTATGTAAACGCAAATAAGGAAAGACCTCTCCTACACCTGTAACAAAGAGAATTTGATGTTTTACTGCAGACATACATTTTTCTAGATAAGGAATAAGATACTTTTCCGGGTCTAACACATTCTGCAACAGTTCCAGGATGTCTTTCTTGTTTTTTTGCGTTTCATTTTCTAAAATCCAAGGCAAGATACCCCTTTCCTTTAATATCTCTAAAGATGCTAAATAGAGATTTATTTCCAGAACGATAATTCCTCTTTGCTTTAATTGGGTAATCAGATTATTAATAACAGTATATATTTGAACTGTCTCCTTAGGTGAAAAAGGATAGATGTAAAAAGGAATTTCAATTCCTAACCCTTCCATATTGAGAAACTTACTGCTACTCAATAAATTCAGTAGGTTGGTAAAATGTTTTGCCGGTTTTAACTTCTCTCTGAGTTCCATAATTACTTTTTTAGCTTACACCGGGATAGATAACCAAACTCATCTCCGGATCACTATTTACAATATTTTTTACTTTCTCCGATACCAATAATGGATTAAGATTTCCATTTTTATCCAATAAACCTAAAGTGGAAAGCATTTGAAAAAGATTTTTAGCCAGACGGGCAATAGTAGATGGAGTTGCTTTTTCCAGTTCACTATGCGTTACAGCTAAATTATTGAAAAATATAAAGAAATCACTTTTTACAAGATGACGCTCGTTATTGGATAACTTAGGAGTTAACACCAAAATGCAGAAATCTTTGATTAATGCATACTTTTTACAAATTGCATACCAAATCATTTGCAATTGGTCATCTCTCTCACCTTGAGCAATTATCTCTAATGCTTCATCACTCAATAGTTTTAAACGGGTATAGGTCTCTGAATAAATTCTCTTTTGGGCATTGAGAGTTCTGATTTGCAATAAATTATCAGCTAAAACTTTTCTTTTCACTTCATTCCAGTCCCTGGTTTCCAGATACAATTTTGCCAGTAATACGGAATCACGATATAAAAAAGCGCCACCAGTAAATCCCAAGTTATATTTGACAGGGCTCATCTTAAATCTCTTTTCTCCATTTTAGCTTTTATTTTATTCACTGTTTCTACCTTCCCTATTAATTAGTTATTTTCCGTTCACAATGCCAATTAAGGATTAATAGATTATTTCTGTAAGGTATACTTTTTCTTCGCTCTCTATTGTTAATATAGAATAGGACATTGATTTTATTAACTAATATCTTTTCGTTACTCATTCTTTCAACTCCTCAAGAATTTATATTTACTCCCTTCTAAGACAATAAAAGCTACCCTTCTACTTTTTACCTAGTAAATAAATATTGAATTTTTGTCAATAAACAATTAGCTGTTTTATCTGCCGTGTATTTATCGTTGTCCAAACTAAATTTTTCCAAATAGTCCCAAAGTTAATTTCTAATAATGCAATTGAAATAAAATTGGAGGGCAAATTTCTCTTAGAAACAAATAACGAATTTATCTATTGCCTTTTTTATCCTCCGCCTTTGCCGGATAGGAATTGGTAATCCTATTGATTGCATAAGCAGTTACTGTAGCGGAAAAAGAGGCAATTTTAACCTTTTACAGGGTAACAACAAGAGAACATTTCCCTTTACTAAAAAACCGCTTTAGAAAAAATGACTATGGCATTACTTTTGAAAAAATAAGCAAAAAACAGGAAAGAAAAGAAATGGA
>Ga0255346_1002818_pt1 | contig 21369 bp, 24 predicted proteins | sample wastewater_treat_FD_194410 | JGI IMG/M metagenome (GOLD analysis project Ga0255346, IMG submission 194410) | Wastewater microbial communities from Lulu Island WWTP, Vancouver, Canada - plant22 | ecosystem: Engineered > WWTP > Wastewater > Unclassified | place: Canada: Vancouver, British Columbia... | reverse complement strand
CCACTTGCTACACCGCCCCTTTGTAACCAATAATTGACCTCTGGAAAAGACGCTGGGTTCATTATATCAACATCTAAAAGGATTTCATTATTATTCAAATAAGTGAAAGTCAAAATGTTAGTTTTGTCATTAATATAAGAACCTATCCCTCTTTTAATCGTGCCTGATGGATAAATAGGCTCAGAACTGCCCGAGTGGTAAACAATAGCCTGTGAGCCACTTACAGCATTAGTAATGTCAAATAAGATAGAGCTATTTGTAATCGGTGCAATACTTGTACCATACCATTTTGAGCTGTCAAATGTGAGTGTATTTGTTGCACCTCCGTCTGTGAATGCTGAACCGCCACCAATACCACCACTCTGAACTACTTTAGTTGTAGTTTCATAATGCTCGTATTTTTCCCCCTCTGCAACTCTTATAATGCCTGTACTTGGTAAATTAAGCCTATTAGTTGTATTTGAAGTATTAGCATCTAATTGTGAATAGCACATTACTATCTCTCTCACTTCTTGTCCTGTTGAAGTTGGCAAAACTACACAATTACCTCTATACATAGGCATATCGTTAGGGTCGCCATCAGGAGCTTGATATACAATTTGAAAGTAATTTAATTGTGCAACTGAAAGTACGCCAAAGTTCACTTCTTCATTCCAAACAATAGAATTGGGCAATTTTAAGCCTACGGCATCACTCAACAAAACAAGCAATTTACCAGCGTCCGTTGGTAAGAAATTCCGTGTCGATGTTATCATTTCGAAGCCATTAGGAAACAAAGAGGTGTCTATGTTTGGCATTACAACCTCCGACCAGCTTTGATTTTCCCTCGCATATTGTTTTCCGTCATTTGGAGCATCTTCCAACTTTATATCATTCAACTCATTAACAGCATCTTCAATAGTTTGCCAGTTACTATCTACTTCAGTTGTAGTTAGAGCACTCGTTTTGTCTTCTCTTTTATTTAATGATAATAAACCCATTTTATAATAATTTTTAAATTGAATAATTAATTTCCCAGTAACCACATTCTACATACTCCTGTGTACATTCTTGTGGAGGTTCTATAACATTTGTGCAGTTAGCTAATCCGAATGTTATACTCTGATATGATGTACCGTTTCGTTCAAATGAAACTATAGCATAGCCACAATCTGGAGCGGATGGCGCACCATTTCGATTGAGAATAGCATCAAGCACCGCTTCATCTGCTGGTGTTTCTGGCTTCAATATTAGTTGAGGCACTGGACTATTTAATTTTGTTTGAATTTTAACTTTCATCCTATGCTATCTATTTTAAGTTTTCTTCTGCCATTTATTTTAACTCCATCACAACCACAACCATCTATACATTCTTTCCATTTAGGGAATAACTCAATCTTTTCATTGAGATATATTTCACACTCTTTCCAATATATCATTGCATCTTGACGACTAGATGTTCGGATATCTTTTTTTTCTTTTTCTGATATTGGATCAGAATATTCGTTCTTCTTTTGAACAACACCAAAGCCAGTATCTGTTACACTTCCTTTGAAAACATATCTTGCATAAGCAAAATAAACTAGTACAGCCTTTATACCCTTGTACTCAATTTCATTTCCATCTTTATCTATATATGTTTCTCCATGTATTAATTTTTGATAATCTACTTCTTGAAAGTTTTTTAGAATATCAAAGAAAAAAGGACGACAAATAATTTCTTTTAAATCAAAGTCTTGCGCTTCTTGTATAAATGTTTCAATGCGTTCTACATCAACACCTTTTGATATTGTTTTGAAATCTGAAAAATCATTTTTATTAATTAACAGTACCGCCATTGTCTAATTGTTTTGGTTGTCCTAATAATTTTTTTGCATCTTCTTCATCATATCCGTATAAATCTTTTAATATCGAAAGTCCAGAATCGTAAGAAATTTTATTTTCAGAAATTGCGGATATTATTTTTAAAATATCATCTATTGATATTGATGCTTCTTGTTTTAAAAGCGTCAATTCTTTAATGCTCCAATCTCCAGTTGGGTTAATGTTTTCTTTGTAACTAGAAAATATTTCTTTCATTGCCATTTCCACACTCAACCTTTCTTCTTCTGTCATAGAGTTGTAAAACTTCTGTGCTGCAATAAAACTTTCTCCACTTGTGTTGCCTAATTTTCCTTGTTCATAATCAATTAAAACTACTGGAATATTTTTATAACATTTGCGAATATTATTAGCAGCTGTAGTTGTTGAAAACTCAAATATTTTATCATTATAATCAACTGCTAATTTATCTATTCTAAGATTTCCATCTTTGTTGTCTGATGTAAATTCATCTTCTAACATCATGATAGTTTCTGCATTTTCTGCACCTTGAAACTCTTTAATTTTTTCTTTAAATTTTTCCTCTTCTTTATCGTCCTTAAATGGCGAATGTCTAAGTATTGTACTTATAAAAAAACCTTTCTTGATGGTTCGATTTCTAAATACAGCAAAGTTATATTCACTTTCTGCATCTTCCATTGCGACATCAATTGGCGACAATGGATAAGTGGAGGAGCTATCTAAGGTCAAGTAATAAATTTGACCAAGATATTTATCAAAGCCTCCTGCTTTTTCGACCTGGTATTTTACAACTGCTGGATTAGAATTAAATACATCTAATGATTTGAATTTCGTTTTGTCAAACTTTTGAGAATAGCGTTTATCCCAGTTATTATAAACAACTATTTTACCGCTATAATTGTCGTTATCTTCCTCGCCAAAACGACAGTAACTGTAAGGTATAACAGCTACCGTTGATATTTTGAAATTTGCATTATAATTTACATGAATAAAACAAGCTGCATGATTCTTTATCTCATTTGCTATTGCTTGTAATAGTTTATTTGGTGTAAGCTTTCTATTTTTTGTGCGACCTATAGTGTAGTCTTCCATGTCAACTGTAAAACCTGCACCCATTATGAATTTACCATACATGGAAGCTGCCGATTTTGCAGTTACTGAGCTGTTGATTATGCGTTCTGTTCGTGTTGGGTATATATTATCTTCGCCATTTCGGATAATTCCGAGTGATTTATCGTACAGAGTTATATTTCTGTCCGCAATATCTGATACTATTACTCTTAATCCAGCCACGCACAGCTTTATTTTTTAGTTGATTTTTTAGTTGATGTCGTTGTGGTTGCTTCTGAATCATTCACAGCTACTTCTTCTGTTGTTTCTGTTGTTTCTGTTGTTTCTGTTGTTTCTGTTGTTTCTGTTGTTTCTGTTGTTTCTATTGTTTCATTGGTGGCTTCTTCTGCTTGTTTAGTATCAGTTGCCGTTTTAGCTAATTTATCATCGACAATCTTTTCTATTTGTGCCTTTTGTTGTGCATTTTTCTCAATTTCAGCTTTCTCTTTAGCTTCTTTTGCTTGTTTAGCTTCTTGTGCTTTCTTTTCTGCTAAAGAAGCAACAAAATCAGTCACTAATTTTTGCCAGTTTTTAGGAAAAGTTTCAAAACATTTAATTCTTTCTGGATTTATTGACAAAAATTCCAACGCTAGTTCATCAGTGAGATTAGCATTGGATAAATGTTGTTGCGAGCCAAAACTCATTTGACCAACAAAGCCATTTTTTAACTCAAAATTTCTTTCTATTTTGTTTTTTAAGGTTGACATACCATTATTTTTTAAATTGTTATACAATTGAGCTATATCTTCATTACAAGTAGTACAACCTACTTGTCCAAAAATATACATACCATATTGAAGCATTCTGCCTTTGAGTTGACGGTCATTTTTAATACCATCAACTCCAACAGATAATATTTGTTCTAATTCGGAAACAGTATATTTTAAGCCGCCCATGATTCAAACTCAGCTTTTGTAGTTGCATAATCTGTTTCTTTCCATGTGTACGGCACAAATGGCTCTTGCTCTTCGTTTGGCGTTTTTAAAGTAACAACATGAGAACCTAAGTCTGCATAGTACTTCATAGTTGAAGTGCCTCCCATTCCTAAGTCGTAACCTAACACCTCAAATGCTTGGTCTTTCACCGCACCTTTCCATTTGCGCTCAACTATTACAACGCATTTTGCTCCAGTAAAAAGAGAGTTAATAAACTTTTTAGCATTAGCATCATTTTTTGGCGACACAAACGCAAAGCTATGAATAGCACCATCTGGAGCATCTGCATTTGATTTTGTTTCATAGCCACCATCTTTGAATTTCTTGAATGCTTGAACTTTTATTTTCTGAGCACCTGCTTTTAAAGTTAAGTTGGTTATGATAGTTCCTGTTGCATCAAATGTTGTTGCTGATCTGTCTATATCATCAAATGGAATTATTAGTGCATTTTCTTCCAATCCAAGTATTGGAGGATTCTTACAATCTTTTGTAAAATCTCCAGTTAATCCTGCTATACATGTTTCAAATGGCATGAGTAAATTTTTTAGAGTGAATTAATATGCTACCGAAATCAAATCTTCTAGCAATACATTTGTATCTAAAGAGAAAGCTATGTCTACATAATTAGCTTTGTCTTTTTTCCAGTAGAAAGAATCTAAGTTTGATAATGAATTTTCATCTTCTGTGCCAATTGGCATATTAGATGTTGCGCTTAAAATTACACGATTAGGTAAATTTAATTTTGTGCCATTATTGAAAAACTTTTTGATTGAAGTATCCCAATAATTAATTACTTTAATTGGAATACCTCTATATTGTCTAACTGAAGACAATGCTTTTTCTGGTCCTTCACAACAAACGTCAAAGCCTTTACTTTCTCTAAAGTCTACCCAGTTATTGAACATACTGCGAGTCATAAAGAAAGCAACGCCTGGCATTTCTAATATCGCTGGATTTGACTTGTTGTATAAATCTCGCATTACTTTCCACGCACGCTGCTCATCTAATGTATTCTGCTCGTTGTATGTAGCTCCAGCATTTTCTGTTATTTCAACTCTTGTTATTTTTCCAGCCGCAACGCCTTGAAATATTTGTTTCCAAACACCATCAATACAGTTGAATTTACTCACATCTAATCCAGCAGTTAAATTGCCAGCAGTAATAGTTGTGTCACCCCATTGTGAATATCTAAGTACCATTTTCTTAAGAGCTTGTAATACTCTTTCTTCGATAAATGCTACTTCTTCACTACCTGTACCATCCCATGATTCTAAGTGATTTAATTTTTTCTTAAATACCTTAAAAAGTGGATTTGTCGTTTTCATGCAGTGTTTCAAACGAGTACCAATTGACTTAGGATGCCATTTTTTCTGAGAAAAAACAATAGAAGCTTCTTCTTCTGGAACATTGCAACCAAGTCCTTCGAGACATTGACCAAGTTCTTCTGATATTTCTCCAACTATTGGAATAAAAGTTTCTCTTTCTATTCCTGTTTGAATATCATGTAAATCTCTAATTTCTGGCAATTGTTCAAATTCTCGAATAATCATTTCGGAAGACGATCTTGCTTCTTCTGGATTAAGTGTAAGTTCTTCTAAGTCTAAAATTATTTCTGGCATAATATAAATTTTTAAATGTTTAATTATTTTTTGTTTGTTTCCATGCTTTTAAAGCCTGTTCTATTTGTTTTAGTTTTTGGTTTTTTGTTTTCAGCACCAGCACCTTGTTGTTCTGCTTCATCTGGTACATATCCACTTGATACTTGATCTGCTAACCACTCTACAGTTTTTTTAAGTTCTCCTATTTCTTTAGTATGTTTAGCTTCCAATGTTTTAAATTTTGCATCGTATGCTTTTTTCATCTCATTGATAGATTTTTGTTGTGCATCTGGTGTAGGATTGACTTTTGATTCTGCACCTTCTGTATCAACAGAATCACCCTTAGGCTTAATCTCTGAAATCACACCATCTTTTACAATAATCGTGCTTTCATCGCTCATGATATATTCGCCATCAGCAGCAGGTTGTCCATCAATAGTAACTGCATCACCAACAGCAGGTGTTTCATTATCTGTTTCTACTGTGATTTTTGCACCACTTGCATCTGTTAACTCGATGGATTTTTTTCCTTCACCGAATTTTGCTTTTATTTTATCTAAAAAATTCATACCTTTTTGTTTAATTATATTTAATAAATTTTCTTCATCGTTAATTGACTTGAACAAACCCATGTTTACTGCTGGAGTATCCACGAAGTCACAACCAATAATATCTTTTAAATCATAGCCAAGTATTGTGCCTTTTGTGCCATCTTCAGCTGTTGCTAAAAGTTCTTTGAAAGCAAATAAATAATGTATTGATAAACCAAAATCATCAGGATGATTCTTAGCCATTTCTACAATAAAATCAAAGTTGTTACCATTAGGAGAAATCTTAGCTACTGGAGATATGTGTACATCTGCAATAACAACACTCTTACCTTCCTTTTCGATTGTTCTATGATTTTTTATATTGCCTAAAAAATTCGGTAATTGGTCTTTACCATCCCAAGATGGATGTCCTAATCTGCACTTAACGCCATTTGATTTAGCGTTAGCCATTTCTACATAATTAGATAAAAAATCTTTATCAAAATAATCTCCTACTTTATCATAGCCCTCTTGTAGTATCTGTACATCTTGAATAATAGCACCTTGTTCGGTTACTACTACATCTTTTCTGCCTGTAAAAGAGGTTGTAATTGATTTTTTATTTTCTTGAACTTTAGGCATTAATATATTACTTACTACAATATTATTATGTAAATTTGTACAAGAGCAATTAGTATAAAATTGGATAAACTGAAATACATAATTCAAGGTTGGAAAAATTATGTTTTTGAGGATGAAGAAGTGGAGGTATTGGCAAAGAAAAAAGCATCAATTTGTTCAGCTTGTGAACATGCAGTTAGTAGTACTTGGGATGATATATTGCCAGATGCTACGCTTGTAGAGGTTCAAGGTATGGTGTGCAACTTATGTAGTTGTCCATTATCTACATTGCTTCGTTCATCAAAAGCTTGCAAGGATGGTAGATTTTAAATACTTTTATAATTAATATGGATTTTCTTAAACAAAAAAAAATTATAAAAATTAATGATTTACGCATTGGTAATATTGTTTTATATGGCAGTTTGTTTCAAAGTCATATTATTACTGGCATCAATCTTAATGAAAATTCAGTTAAAATATGTCCTAAAAATCACTTACATAATGACATATCTGATTCGTTGTTTAATACAAAAGAATTAATAGTGCCTATTAAAGTAATTACATCTGCATCTATAAATTTAAACAACCTAAATGATTATGGCTTTATTTGGGAAAAACAAGACCTTGTTTATTTTATAATAAATGGATATAAATTTTTTGTTTATTCTTATAAGACAAGCGAAGCATCCATATCTTATGAATCAGATAAATTTGCGGTTAAAACCACAGTCTATAGCTTACATGAATTGCAGAATATTTTCAAAACAGTAAGTGGTGTAGATTTTATAGACATTAATAAATTCTAAATATAAAAATATGAAAAAACTAATTTTAATTATGACTATTGCACTTATTATTAGTGCTTGTAAAAAAGAAGAAATAAATATTATTTCAAATTTAAACGGACACGAATACATCGTTAGAAATTCTAATGATAAATTTAAACCTGTTAATTGTGCATTACCTGGCCTTGATAGTATAACATGGATATTTAGAAACGATAGCATAATATTGCTACCTAATGGCTCATGTACTCCATCCTGGTTCTATGATGGAAGTACTAGTTATAAAATTTCTAAATACGGAAAAAGTTATATTAATATTTCTGGTGCTATAGAAAATACTTTAAATGTTGATGCAATAAGTTCTACTGATTTTAAATCTAATTTTAATAAAAGCGATGCAACCTTATACTATTTCTTTAGAACAAAATGATTAGACTTCACTCTCCATTGCATTGACTGCATCGTACAAGGTTTTTTTATTTTTAAGTCTAAAATCTTTCATGATTTTTCTAACTACAATTCCTTTCTTTTTCCGCTCCATATCTTCCTGTATATCCTTAGGAATGGCTACACGATATGTACGCCATATCTGATAATTACGAATTACAAGGTGCGACATCAAGCCACACTCGACAAGCTTATCGCCAAGCTCGTAATTAAATATCATATTTTCAACCAATTCCCCTACTATCATTTTATCATAAACTTGCACCATCAACTAATGAATTATACTTGCCAGTTTCAGAAATTACATCTGTTACCTTTGTTACTATTGTAGTATTATTAAATGCAGCACCTACAGCTTGCACAATTGTTGATGTTATATCCATTCCTTCCAATAAAGAACGTTGTAAATAACCACCATCATTTATACCACCAGCTATGCCACCATCTGCAAATCCTGGAACTCCTATTCTTTTAAAAGTATTTGCGCCACCAAGCATTGCCTGTTGACTTTCATTTAATACAACCTCTCCACTTCTTACTGTGGCAAGTATGTTGTCTCCATTATATTGTGTTGGTATATTTGAACGATTCGTTATTCTACTTCCAGATATGTAATAAGGAATAACTCCACCATCTGCAAACTTATCTTTAATAGCTACTATCTTAGCAACATTCGCAATACCTGTTGCAATTGTTCCTGCAATAGCTACTCCTTTTATAATTGAGTTAGCTGGTTCTGGCCCACTAGGTGGTGCTGCTAATATCTGAGATACCCCTAAGTATGTGTTGATTCCTGCTTGAGCAACAGCAGCTGCTTTTCCTGCTACTGTATTTTTCCCTAATAATTCAGCAATTGTGCCAAATGTATCAGATATTGATTTAAGTCTATCCTTTTTTTCTTGTTCATCTATCTTCTTTCTAAGTAGTGCATACTTAGTTTCTATTTTATTTTTATCTGCACCTGTCTTTTCAGCAGATGCTATTTCTTCATCATACTGTTGTTGTAGTTGAAGTTTTTGAATTTCATATTTATAAGTTCCATTTTCCTCCAATATTGCTATTTCATTAGCAAAATCAATTGCTTTAGCATCATTTAATTGTTGGGTATGTTCGGCTCGCAATCCAGCTTGTGTTTCTAAGAAACCTTTTTCTGCTTCTAACTGATAGGCTCTAAATTCATCTGCTGTAATTTGACCGCTTAAAAATTTTTGTCGCTCAATTTCTTCGGCAGCATCTTTTATAAATATTAGCCTGTCTATCTCTTGTTGAATTAGTTCTTCTGTTAATAGCTGTCCATCTTCTATTTTACTTTCGTGTGTTAGCCTTAACAGAGCTAGTTCTTCTTCAGCAGCCTTGATGCTTCTTTCAGCTAATTTTAAAAGCCTATCTTCTGATTGATCATAAAACTCATCTTGTAGCTTTGCTAATTCTGTTTGATATTTAGTTTCAGAAATTAAATCATACTCACGCTGTTTATCTAATATTGCAAGTCTTTTATTGTATGCATCTGCAATTTGGTTTTCTGACTTTATTTTTTTTCCTGCCAATGCTTCAGTTAATTCAAGCTCTTCTTGCATCGACTTAATCATTAGATCCTGTTGTTTCTTTTTTTCTTCTTCTTGTTTCTTTCTTTCTTGCTCTGCTTTCTCCGCATTTTTTTGTCTTTGTTCTTTAGATTTTTCTGCTTCTTGTTCGGCTTTCTCTATGATTTTATTTTGCGAACTAATTTGTTTTTCTGTAAACTTATTATGTTCGTTCAAAGTTCCGTAATAACCAATCATTGATTTTTGAAACGCACCAAACATATCATCAACATTGGTAGTTCTTTTTTCTGCTAATTCTTTAAATGCGTTAAAAAACTCTTCCTCATTTTTATGTCTTGTTCTTAACTCACTAAGTTCAGCCTTAGTGATTCCTGCTTTTATTCGTATTTGTTTTGTGATTATCAAAAGTTCGTCTTGTGCAATTTTCTTTCTTTGCTCAAAGTTTTCTTTTTCTAATTTTTCAGCCTCGGCAATAAGTCCTAGTCGTTCTTTTTCACTTCTTGTTCTGTCTTTTGACTGAATTATCAATGCATCTATTTGTCCTTGTATTTTGGCGTTCTGTATCTCTTGACCTTGCATTGCATCTTCTAAGTCTTGTTGTGCCTTTTTTAGTTCAACAGCTGCTTTAGCTGCTTCTTTCATTTTACCACCCAATCCATCAAACGCATCTCCTAAAGATTTTGCTCCAGTTACTAGTGATACAATGCTACCAACTACAACATCAATCACAGCTTTAACCGCTGCTAAACCTTGTTCAAATTTATCTACAATTGGAGTGATTTTGGTCAAAATGCTTATCAGTCCTGCAACAGCTAGTACCAATAAGCCAATTCCAGTTGCAGCTATTGCTCCTTTTAATGAGCCAAGCATTTTTATAAATTTTCCAGTGTTACCAGATACTGCATTAGTTGCACCGCTTAATTCATCAGATGCAGATGATGCAGATGTAAATTTTTCTTTAGCTGCCTGTAATCCATCTTTTAAATCAGTTAAAGTATTAATAATACTTGTAACTTTAGAACCAAACAACCCAGATGATGCAATGGCTTCTTTTATAGATTCTGTGTAATTACCTACATTTCTGCGAGTATCGCCTGTTGCCTTCTCTTCTGCTTTTAATTTATCTGTAAGCAATGATTTTGCTTCTGCCAAATCTTTTGCTTTTTCAGTATTCTCTCCATTTAATTTAGCTTCATTTGCCCAAAGAACAGATACTGCGGCTAACTGATTGCGAGCTTCTTTTATAGATAAATTATTAACATCATTAACTTCAGTATACTTTGCAAGTACATTAGATGCCTCACGATATGTAGTATTGGCATTCTTTAATTGCGCATTTAACCTTTCTATTTCTTCAGCATTTTTTACTGGTTCTTTTTGCAATTCTTTGAGCTCAGTTTTTAAATTATTCACTACTGTCTTTGCTTCGGTAGCACTTTTTACCAATTGATTAACATTGATATCTAATTCTAAGAGTTTTATTTTTTCTGCCATATTAGTTGATTTTAATGATTTCGCAGTCCGAAGGCTTGCCTGCAATAAAGTTGTTTATCTTATTCAAATAGAAGTATGATTGATACTGCTCTAAGTATATTATCTTAAACATATTTAGGAAATATATGTCCATTGAATTAAACATGATTGATACATTTTTTTTAACTGGCTTTTTTATTAAGTCAATAAGTTTTGAATAATATTTTTCCATCAGCACCTGCCAATGGAGTGGTGCAAACTTTACAAAAGGCACTAATTCGTCAGTGTCAATATATCTATATATGCTAGTATTGCCATCATATAATATAAGATCTAATCCTACTGTTCTGTTTAATAGAACTGTTTTTAATTCATTATTTTCTTTTATCTTATAATAATCTTCACTTTTTTCATATACATGAATAGATGCTATTTTGCCTGCTGCTTGTAAAGTTAGATAGTCGCCACACGCTTCAATGTTACTTCCAACAACTTCACTTTTATTGTTTAAATCATCAATATCTATTGGGAATGATGCATCTGCATAATTTTCTCCCAATAAATCTTTACCGTAATATTTGTAGGTAAAATTATTTATCTTACCATAGCTGCCAATTCTATAAGTTTCTGAAGATTCAGAATTATAATTATTAGACAAATCCGATATGCCTGCTTTTCCATTTAGCAAATCTTCAATAGTTATAAATTCATATTTACCATTACTATCTAATCTGTACAATAATCCGTACTGCTGCATGATTGCTGTTAAAAAGTCTTTTTGAAGTACCTTTGGTAGGTTATACTTAAAGTCAATAGTTTGTCGATAATGAGATGTAACCTCATTCTTTGCAGATACAGTAGCTGTATCATACCAACCAACAGTTGGATATGATACAGCTATTTCTTCTGGTATTATAATAAAATAAAATTCTACATAGTCGTTAATATTTAGCAACATAGTATGTGTTATAGTATGTGTAAAATTTTGAAAATATGAATCATAGAAATTAATATCAAAATCTTGTCTATATGCCCAGCTTCCATTTACTCTAATTTCCAATCTGATTTTGTGTATAAGGCTAAATCTGGTATTTAATTCAAAATTTAATGTAAATGAACCATATTTTTGTACGTAATACCTTTTGTTTAAATTATTAAAACCTAATAAGCTATCTGTATCTACTATATCAGGTTCAATCTTTTGTGTTATTTCATAATAATTTAAATCGTTTCTATTATAATTTATTGCAGGTGTAGTATATCTTGCTATGAAATCATCAGCAATTAATAATTCTGTGTTTGCTGCTGCCGGCACAAGCTCATTCTTAAATGTTTCATTTTCTTCAAAAAAATCTCCATAGTATTTCAGCCCAGCCTCTTTAAATATTCTTTCCCAAATTGTTTTTACAAAAACATGAGACACTTGATATCGAATATCTACACCCCTTCTTGCTTGCATAAATGTTCTAAGTGTGCCATCTAGTGTTTCTGCAATTGGATATATATACCCATCAGTGTTACTCCATGAGTTATAATATTCTGCTTTACTAAAACCATGAACTAAATCACTCCAATCTAAATCAGTTATATACTTATCCAATATTTTACTATGCAAGTCATAATTACCTGCATATATAATATATTCATAAATACTTTGATTTTTTGTTTCAACACACAATGCAGTCGCACCATTAGCTATTATAATACCATCGCTAATTATCTTAGCCTTACCATACTTATATGGGATTGATGAGTTATTGCCTGGCACATTTAGCATTTGTGCAATTAGTCTATTATTAGGTGTTGTTGGTGCCTGAAATCTGTTTGTAAAATCTGCATTCCTCTTTTGAATTTCTGCAATATCATTTATCTGCTTTGTCAATGCAACGACATCACTTGGTCGTAAATCCAACAACATATCATTTATCCATACTTCAATTTTCATTATAGTGTTTGATTTGTCTTTTTAGGAAGTAGTGCTTTAAACTTTATATTGTGTTTTTTCTTTTGAGAATTGTAAATATTATCACTGTATGGTTCTATACTTACTCTTAGCCAAGCTAGGCTAAAATCTTGTTGCCATGTTTCAGTATCATTAATATCTGTACCTTTTGGCAGCATATACATATACACACAAGGACTATCTAATATTTCTCTTACCACTTCCAAATCTTCTGCATCGATAGAATCAAATAATGTGATAGTACTATTAGATTCTTTGCCCAAATCTTGTGTTATACCATCACGCAAATTCAAGATTAAATCAGTATAATAACTTTCACTTTCAGAAGCAGCAAGATTAAATCTATTACTAGCTACTTCGCCTAAATCTTTTGTTTTAAAATTTTCAACTGTGTGCTTCCAGAACAACCAATAAGATATGCCACCTTTAGAGTTTAGCCATTTAAAATATAGACCACATTTATCTACAACTTCAAATGAAAAACTTAGCTCATTGAAATTAGGCGGGTTGGTTGTGCCAGTAGATGTTCCGCTAAATTTAGGGTGTAAATTAATACCATCAGATAATGTTATACCTCCAATGTAATGAGTATTTATCCCTCCATTGGATGGAAAATTATAATATATAGCTTCGTCAATCCAAGGTGTCTGATATAATATAATTAAAGACTTATCTATTTCTAAATGCTTAAAAACTCTCATTGGATATCCTTTGAATATCTTTACTTTTTGAATTGTAGATTTACTTCCAGATGGGTGTAACAATAGCTTGCCATGGTCTATCTGATAAGAATATTCTTTTAAGTTTGTTCCATTTGGGCGCAGAAGCTGTGATACACTATTGGCAAAAGAAAAAGGTATATCTTGGATGTTTGAATATGTTTGCACACCTGCATTGTCTGTAAGTTTAATAGTTATGGAAATTCTAAGGTCGATGTATAAATCTTTCATTGGAATTATTTCCGATGTTCTATAATTACCTGGACCATTATCTACAATAGGCTTATAAATGTGATTGCCATAAAAGGCACCAAGTAGTGTTTTTGCAACTTGTTTTAAATTAAAAACAAATACATGATTTGGGTTCGGTGCAAGTTCTGAAAATACCAATTCCTTATATGCCGTATCACCATACTTCGCATACTTTATTTTTACTTCTGAAGTAACTTTTGGAAAGTTGTCAATCCCTACAAGCCCTATACAATCATATATAATATTATTATCGTTGTGTGCTGTAAGTAATGTATTTTTATTAATATCTATAGCAGCATCATTCAATCTAAGAAAGGAAACATTATCTACTGCAATATCATCTGCTGAATTGGTTGTTGTAAATGTAAATTTATACCTAATCTGTGTAGCAGTGTTTAGTTTAAAATAAAATATCTGCTCCACTCCATTGTTATCTACCAATAAGTTAAATGTTCTGTCTAAAATAGTATCTCCATTTGCATTATTGTATATTTCAATTCTCATAGTCCATCTTGGACTTTCTATTGCATACTGCATTTTTAAAAAATGTGTGCCTGGTTGTAATATTGATAAGTTTGTGGCGCGCTCCATACTACACATACCACTATTATAATGGTTGTAATTAATTTGATTTGTAGTGGTGTTCCAAACCATATTAGTTAGTTGCCATAATGCAACAAATATTGGGTTAGAAAAATCATAAGATTCTCCTGCTATTGGACTACTTGTTGCTGATGCTCCATTTGGCGTATGTCTAATATTCATTATGCTGCTTTTAAAACGTTTATTATATCTGTTGTTATTGCATTTACTTCTATAAATTGAAGTTGCTGTAATAATTGGTCTATTCGTTCATCAGTAATCACATTACTAATTACACCACCCAAGTTGTGTACGTTCGGAACTTTAATTCCTTCACGATGTATTTTTCTTGCAATTAAAAACGCCAATGCTTTTTTACTGATATTGTTACGAGGTGTAATTTTCTTATCATCGATCCATTTTAATATGATTTCTGAAAGCTTGCCCTCTCCTTTACCTGGTCCTTTTTCTGTTTTTCTTCTGCCAGATTGCATAAATTGAGAGTGATATGCTCCGTACATTATTGCTTTGTTGCCTTGTGTAATGTATTCTAATTCTCTTTCATAGCTACCAGATGCACGAAGCCCTAACCGCTCATATTCTTTAATAAGGTCGGCTTTTAAATAAGACAGCCAAAGTTTATATACTGATTCTCTTGTGTACATTAAACAAAACTTTCTTTGATTTCAAACTCTACCAAATAACCATCTACATTAGTATCGAATACATTTATTATTTCCGTTAACTTCCAAGTTGTGACTGAGTAATCACCACATGAGCCAATGTGATTATCTACCAACTTATCTAATTTTTCTTTTAGTGGCTTGATATTATTCTCAAACTTTTCATCTTTATACTTTTGGTCTAAGTGCGATTTAACACAAAAGAAAAAAGAACCACTATATCTTGTATCTTCTACTACTCCAGTTTCTTCATTGCGATTGTCTATGATAGTTACTGGATCACATAAGAAGTATATGTTGTCTGGTAACTCGTTGTCTGCTGGTAAGTCATTAAGATTAAGATATGACCTTACACCATAATCAAAGTACCAACTATTAATCTCACACACCTCTTTAAAAAAATCAACTATATGCATTTTACTTGTTTTTATTTTTAATAATTTCTACATAATTGTCTTGTATTTCTGCTTTGTCTTTATCCATGCATAGCTTGGTAAACACCAGTTGCCATGACATACATTCAATTTCTCGCCACTTTAGTATATCGCCACCTGCAAGTGCATCTATTGTTGTGAGTACTCCATATTGATTAAGTATTTCTACACCAGCAATTATCAAATCTTCTTTTGGTTCTGAAGCTAAGCGTGTAGCTTCTAACTCGTTTATTCGTTCGATTCCGTCCAGTATGAAATTCAGACAAGGGAAATAGTCAAGAATTTTTATTCTTGCTTGTTTTTTGGAACTAACATTAAATACACCTTCAAACATTGCTGTAATACTTTGATATGTTTGTACTGCTGCAAGTTTTTTAATCTGCACAATATCTTTGAATGGCAGCATTAGTATAGAATCTATCTTAATATTATTGTATATATTCTTTGTATTAAGAAAACGCAGTAGTCGGTAATAACTAATTAGCTTATCGTTTGGCAATAAGAACATTTCTTGTAGTGTTATATTTTCAATTTCTTCAATCATTATATTACTCTCAATCCTCTTGGCTTTGGTTTAGCCGTTATATGCATCACTCCATATCTTATACTATCCATGGAGTGGTTGTTATCATCTACCGGCTCATCAATAAATTTCCCCAATTTTCTGTCATATACTCGCACATAGTTTTTGATTTCATTCTTTGTATTCACAGAGCGGACGGTGATATTAATGTTGTACTTTTTAACTGCTTCAATTCCACTAATCACACTACCCTTTGGCTTATCTACAGCTACAGCTTTATAACCTAATCTCTGCAATTCTTTAATAGATTCTGGACGAGCGTTATCGCAAACTAATATTATATTTTTATCTATATTAATTAGTTTGTCCATTTCGGCAACAGTCCTAAAGCTTTCGTAAAAGATTTCATCAACAAATAAATCATTATTATTTATTCGCAGGTGGTTTAATACCATTGGATCAGTATATCCAAAATCTAAAGCATAAATTTCTTTTTCAAATGCAGTTGGCATGTCTAACACTAGTTTGTAGTTTGGATATATTAGACCATCTAACTTACCAGTTTTCCCAAGTCCATAAATATTATACTTTCTTTCATCTGTTGTTTTCCAACCTTTAATATCTTCAAGTATTGAACTTGGTATAAATGGGTTGTGTTTAAAGTTAGAATAGAAAGTAATGCATCTTTCGTCTATTTTAATTTTTTCATGATACCAATATTCACTATCTGGATTCCAGTCAAGAAAAATTCTTTTCTTGGTTCTGCTGATTAATTGTTCAGCTACCGTATAAGGAATACCATTTGCTTCGTTTATAAATAGATAATCACGTTTACCATTTTTTGCATCTTGAAAATCTGAAAAGCTTGTAAATTCAATTATACTACCATTTGGTAGTGTGTAAATCCTGTCAGACTTATTGTAATTTTTAAACGAATTAATAAAACTTTTATGCATACTTGGTAATATCAGCGTTTGGAAATCACGCAATGACCCCTTTTTAAGGTTGGGGATATCTTGCCCAACAACTGTGATAACACATTTTTCACTAAGTGCAATATGACAAAGAACTTGTAAGATGCTTATCGTCTTGCTGGAACTGGTGCCGCCTTGATTACCAACGAATCGGTGATCGGCTTCTAAGTTCCAGTAAAAAACATCTGTATATTTATCAAACAACTCATCCACATCTTCAATCAGTTATATCTTTTTCCTCCGTCACTGGCTCGTACCTTGGTTTACCATTAACTATAATTGTAGCATTGGTTACCAACGGACTTCCATCTTTTCCTGTGTGTTCATTTTTCGTTGGTGCATAGCTTCCATCCATTTTATTTAACTCTGCAATGGCATTCTTTCTATCCATCCAATCAGGAACAACTTCAATAAATTCAATTGACTTATCTACAACCATTGGTTTTTTTAAAGGTATATTTCCAAGTGCTATATTTGATAAAATTTCCATTCTTTGAAGTTTATCAATAACACCCAATTTAATGGCTTCTTTTTCAATCTCTATGCTTATGTCGTCTTTTTCATTCTGTAGCTTATTTTGATACTCTATAAAGCTCTTATTGGCTATTTTCCATGCTCTATCAAAAGTCCTTTCGCTGACTTGCCATTTTTTGACAAATCTTGCCAAAACTTTTTTTCTTTCGACAATTCCATTTCTTAAGTTATCGGTAATGAATGATATATAGACTTCTTGTTTTGCCATTTTTTTTGCCATTACATAGGCATACCTACCAAAGGTAGCACTTACAGCTAATACCTGCAAATTCTTGAGTTCACACCCTATGAATGGTTAAATCTTTGTTTAGTTCTGTTTCTATTTTTTCATAGTTTTTTAAAAAATGTTCATCGAACGTGAGTAAATCTTCTGCCTTTCTAAATGCTTTTGAAATCGTAGATGTGTCTTTATTTAAAGATTCGGCTATGATTCCATTGCTTAAGTAAGGCATTGATTTTCTAATGAACAACAATGCGAAATAGTAAGCATCTATTGTTGGAGTGTCTAATTTCAAATCCAAATCTACTGCTAAATGTTCTACCGATTTTTGAATTTGAACAATTTTTTCTTTTACTTTTCCTTTGTCATATTTTCCATGATAAACAATCTGCAACTTAATGGGGCAGCCAAGTGCATTGCCTATTAATTGTTCTGTGCTTTCTATTAGTTTGTTTATTTGTATCATTCTATTCTATTTTATTCTATCTGTAAAATCTTTTGTTATTGTTAATTCTTCGCCAGTCATAGCGAAATATAGATTCTGCAATTCGTGGATATGTGGCAACCCTCTTTGTGAAGCATAGTCTTGCCCAATCGCCTAATATATCGCCTTCGTAAATTTCCTTTCCGTTCTTGTCTTTAAATCCTGTAAATAGTAATCGTTTTGCATCCAAGTAAAAAGATACACCTAGTGTGAAATGATTATTTGGTTCTCCATTTTCGTTAGCATAGCACCATTGCCAAAAATCTCTGTAAACCATTTCATAGGCTACTCTCTTTTTGCCTTTTATTACTTTAAATTTTAATTCACTCATTATTTGTATTTTTCTATTTTCTCAATCAAACTAAATCTATCCCACTTAAAGGTTCTATCTCTTATATAGATGCTAGCTTTCATGTCTAACTGTTTTAATCTTTCAGTTCCTATTTTCTTTTCTAAGTTTATTCTGTAATTGTTCAAATTGCCACTTAGAAAGTAGTTGCATCTAAGACATTGACCATGCACATTATCTTCATCAAATCTAAGTGCTGAATAATGACCGCCTGAATAAAAGTGTCCAGCCTGTAATGTTGTATATTGCCCACAACTTATGCATGGTTTATCTTTGTCTCTTTCTCTAATAAACTTGTGGAATACTTTTACAAGTTTGTCTTTTAATTGCTTCGTGTTTTTGTTATTCATTCTTTTGTTCATAATTTAGTTTAAAACTGTACATATTTTAGCGTTATGCCTTATTTTGCCAACGCTCCCAGACTTCGAGAATTTTGAGCAAACGAGCAATTTTCTTTTCATACTTTTTAGGGATTTTGTTTGGTCTAATGTTTTGACCATTACCCGATAATATTCGGCTTAGTTCGTGCCAGTTTATTAAGTCTTTCATTAGAAAATAGCTATTTCGTTATTAGTTGTGTAGCCATCAAAACCAAGAGCCTTCAATTCAGCTACTAACTCGTTTTGTCTTTCAAAATCAGATAATGGTTGAAACTCATTGCAAAAAAGATTTGAAATCAGTTCTTGTTCTCTATTTTTCAAATCATCTATGTGCTTTGCCCACATTTTACGTTCGCTTGCTTTTTTTGCGTTATTCATAAAACGTGTGTAATCTCTCATTTGGGCGCCTATTTCAGAAGCTATATAGTTGTTGTAAGTAGATAATGTTTTGAAATCATTTGCCATATTAAAAAGATTTACATTTTCAATTTCAACAACTTCCAAAGAGCATTCAGCAATAACTTCACCGTCTTCATTGTAAATGAATTTATAATTATTCGCATATTCCATATTGGAAGCGTAAAACTTTACGGCATTCGGATTTTTTTCTTTGCCACAGTTATTGTATTTTCTGTCGCTTCTATTTTCGCTGTTGTATCTAAATGCTTTCATAATTATCTCTTTTTGTATGGTACAAATATACAGTATTCTGTATTACAAAACAAATAAAATATCAATTATTTTCAAAAATCTGTTTAACTCATTGATTGCCAACGCAAAAAAAACAAGGCATAACATGCGTTTGGCTCAATGGCGGGTTATGTGGTTAATTCAACATTGCACCTCGCATCAGCTTTAGTGGTGGTTTGACAGTTTCTCGCTCCGAAGTCCGCCACTGCGCCAAGCGCAAACTCGTTAGCGGTCATTCCCGACCAGCCCGACACCCGTAATTGAACGGAATAAATTTTGTAATTCGTGAACATATCTTACTTCTCTAAATTTTGACAAACCACCAGCAGTAAATTCAAAAGCATATCCTTTTTGCCATTCACCCATAACTTTTGGATAAGTCAAAACAAAATCCGTGTTTCCAACATCAATTCCGATATATCCGTCTTTATATTCTTTATTAAATCCTAAATTCAATAACCACTTTTCAGTTAATTCTATTGGCTCATATCCACACTTAATAACACCATTATCATCCCACATATCAAATATTGAACGTCCATCAATTTGAACGACAATTCCCTTCCTTTTTAAATAATTGCCAACGGATAAGGAAGGAACCGCTAACAAAGTATTGCCAAAAGTGGGGCGGACGTTTTTCAATTTATCTTCTGTACTCATATTAAACATTTGTTTTCCAATTTAACTTTGGTGGTTTAATGCCCCACCTTCGGCAATACCCGAAAACGTTATAAGCAAGCGGGCGGACGTGCTTCGATTGAAGTTTCGTGAAGAAAAAAGTTTTAAAAATTTTCCCTCCCTCTTTGTCTGCTCCGCAGCCATTAGATTTTTGATAACCATTGTTCATATACTTGTTTTGCTATTTGTGCAGTCATTACAGGCGGAACTGACATACCTATTAAATACTTTGGATTATTTGTTACAAAATTATAATCCATTGCATAACTACCACCTAAAATAGCTTCGTTAAAATTAATCATTCTTTTTATTGTTGGATGCCAAGCTCCGTGATTTGGGTCTGCACAAATAGTATTTAATGGTTCTTTTGGGTCTGCCTTGTAATCTCCAAAAAAATGTCCTTTCGGATGCTTTGTTGAAAATGACTGCCCAAAATCTACCAAATCATAATACTTGCTTACTTCAGTATTGTCTTTTATAGTCAAATCTGTATTGTCTGCAATTTCCTCAAAAGGTATTTCGGTTTCTTTAAATTCCAGTTGCAATTTTGGCAATATTGTAAACATATCGGCATTGTACAAAAATGGTTCAGCTAAATCTTTACGCATTGCAATAAAAAAAACTCGTTCCCTGCGTTGTGGCACTCCCATTTTTGAAGCATCCAAAAGCCAATGTTGGCAGTAATAACCAGCCAAATCAAATTCCCTATAAATCTGCCTTACATATTGCTTTGCATTTCCTAAAAGTAATCCTTTTACATTTTCAGCTATTACAACTTTCGGTTGTAGCTTTTTAGCAAGGTCTATAAAATCAAAAAATAGATTATCCAGTATTTGTTCTGCCTGTCCTTCTCGAAATTTCTTTTCTTTGCCCCAGTCATTTTCTCTATTCCCTGCCATTGAAAAGCTACTGCAAGGCGGTGAACCATCCAAAATATCCAAATTGTATAATTCATCAGGCAAATCAGTTCTTAATTTAAAGGTCTGTATTGGCTCTAAATAAGCATATTTTGGGCTGTGGTTTGTTTTATATGCCTCAAT
>Ga0255346_1002810_pt1 | contig 21395 bp, 27 predicted proteins | sample wastewater_treat_FD_194410 | JGI IMG/M metagenome (GOLD analysis project Ga0255346, IMG submission 194410) | Wastewater microbial communities from Lulu Island WWTP, Vancouver, Canada - plant22 | ecosystem: Engineered > WWTP > Wastewater > Unclassified | place: Canada: Vancouver, British Columbia... | reverse complement strand
AAAGAAGATATTCAAACAGCGTTAAAAATCAACCCAGAAGATGCTGTGGCACTCGGTATTAAGGAAGAATTGGAAAAAAAGTATTGAAATAAGATTAGCAAGTAAAAAATGTGTCATATATATTGATTAATTTTAATAATTATTGCAATATTTCTCGAAAATCTCTTAATATAGCTTGCACAAGATATGAAGATTATGTTATAATGGTTGTACAATTGATGATAAATTATACAGCGAGTGTCATTCTGAAGGCGAAACCTGAAGAATTTCATGAGGGCTCGATACATAAGAGAACTTAATATAGAACTTGGAGATTAATAGTGGCAAGAAAAAATTTTGGTTTAAAAAATTTCTTTCTTTCTTTTGCATTAGTTGTTATAGCCATTTATGTATTTCAAAATATAAAATCTCCTGCAGACTTTATGATAGCAGAAAACGGAATATTAGAGGATGTTATTAAGGCTGAAGGAATTGTTGTTAAGGATGAAAAAGTGTACAGTGCAACCCTTGATGGCAACGTTTTGTATTATTATGAGGAAGGTACAAAAATAAAACAAGGACAGCTTATAGCAGACATAAATACAGATGCGGATTCCGTTGAAGTAAACAGACAAATTGCCGAAATACAAGCTGCCATAAATAAATTGGAAAACAGCAGTCAAGTTTTAACTAAAGAAAATTTCACTGCTTATCAAAACGAATTGCAAATCAGTATACTGAACAATGACCTTCAGAATATGTACGGTATAGTCGAACAAATGACCAATAATGATTTTTACGGCAGCAAATACGAAGATTTTTCAATCAGCCAGCTGATTGAAATGAAAAATAGCTTGGCAAACAGTATTTCTACTCATAAGGTTCCATATTATTCAGACAGGGCGGGAATAATATCATATAAAACCGATGGATTAGAAGGTATTTATAGATTTGAAAATGTTATGGACATGACCCCAAGCAGCACCCTAAGACGTGAGTATTCATTGAAGGATAAGAGAGAGTCTGTTCAAAAGGATGAAGCTTTCTATAAAATAATAAGGAATTTTGAATATTATATAATTGTAACTATAAATAATGAAAAAGCAAGACTGTTTGAAGAAAATAAATACATAAAGGTTAGAATACTTTCAGATGGTGAACAGCACATAGTCTGGGGTTATATAGAAAAAATAAATTACGGCAGCGAAGAATCGGTATTAATACTGTATTTTGATGACTATTTCTACAAGGTTTATGATAAGAGATACGTTAATATAGAGCTGATTACGGCAGCATATGAAGGGCTGAAAATAAAAAACGAATCACTGATAGAAGTTAACGGTATTAAAGGTGTGTATGTACAAGATGCCAGCAATATAATCAAATTTTTTCCCGTTCAAATATTAGGAAGCAATGAGGAATACTCGGTAGTATTTCCGGGTGACTATATAGGTATAAATGAAAGGAATATAATAACTATCGGAGAAAAAAGATATCCTACAATTAAGATTTTCGATAAAGTAATACTTGAACCTGATAAGGTGTATGAAGGTCAAATTGCAGATTAGGAGGCAAAGTTGAGCATCAGAGAAAATATTGACGATATTGTAAAGAGAATTGAAGATACCTGTAAAAAAGTCGGAAGAAACCCGAATGATATAACAGTGATAGCTGTATCAAAGACGGTAGAATCAGAAAGAGCAAGAGAAGCTTTTGAGGCAGGAATTAATAACCTTGGAGAAAACAGGGTTCAGGAACTGGTAAAAAAGTACGACGAGCTTAAAGATTTGGACATTAAATGGCACATGATAGGTCATTTGCAAAAGAATAAAGTAAAATACATAATAGATAAAACAGTACTTATTCATTCTGTTGAAAGTTTAAGTCTGGCGGAAGAAATAAATAAAAGAGCAGAAAAAAACAATTTAATTGCAAATGTACTTGTTGAACTTAATATTGGAGAAGAAGACAGTAAGTTTGGCATAAAAGAAGAAAGTGTTTATGATTTTATACTTAGTTTGGAGAAGTTTGAAAATTTAAGAGTAGTCGGATTGATGACGGTTGCCCCGTTTTGCGAAAACCCTGAGGATGTAAGATGGGTTTTCAAAAAAATGAAATATATATATGATAAAATTTCAACTATGAATTTGAGAAATACAAAAATGAAATATTTGTCCATGGGCATGACAAATGACTTTGAAATTGCTATCGAGGAGGGCTCTAACATTATTCGTATCGGAACAGCTATATTTGGAGCCAGAAAATATAAGGAGGAAGAGTAAATGAGTATGATGGAAAAAGTGAAAGACTTCATTGGCATCACAGACTTGGAAGAAGACTATGAGGAGGAGGATCTTGTTTCTGAAGGAACAGAAAGAAACAAAAATGAAAGAATGGGAACCAACACAAAAAGAAACAATGTGATTAAGGTTCACTCCAACACTGATATGAAAGTCTTTATTTGTGAGCCGGAAAAATATGAGGATTGCACAAAAGCTGTTGATGAAATTAAAAACAGAAAAGTTGTAGTTCTTAATATTGAAGGAATGGAACTTGAGGACCAAAAGCAAGTATTTGAATTTATCAAAGGTGCAATTTATGCATTGGAAGCAAGCATTCAAAAAGTATCAAACGGTATATTCGTACTAGCTCCGAACAATGTGCAAATTGACGGAAGATTAAGCGACAGATATGAAAGGAATTATTATTACGGTAAATAAGGAGCATTTATGTTTTATATTATACAGTTGGCTCTAGCATCACTATTAAGAATAATTTATTATTTAATACTGGTCAGAGTGATATTATCATTTTTCCCAACCCTACAAACTTCAAGAATATCCTACTTTATCTATCAAATGACCGAGCCTGTACTGGCTCCTTGCAGGGCAATTTTAGATAAACTGGGATTAGGCATGGGAATGTTTGATTTTTCTCCAATATTGGCTCTTCTATTATTAAACATATTACAAAGATTGATATACGCCATATAGATGGCTGCAATACTACCGGGAGAAAAATGAAAAGTTTAGAAAAATATTATGATTTTATCAGGGATGATGAAATCAAAAACACGGTAAAAAAGATACAAGATAAAGCATCGTATGTTAATAAAAACTATATTGCCGCAATAACCGAATTTATAAATCCATATGTTGTAAAAATCAGTATTCCGGTAATAAAAAGTTATGATATAAAATTTGAAATTTTCCCCTCATATGAAAATTGTGAGAGGAAAGTTTTCATTTTATACCCGCAATATTCTGAAATAGATGAAAATGAATTTATTTCGGGAATTCGTATTACTAATAAGTCTAAATTCAAAAAATTAAGCCATAAGGATTACTTAGGAGTATTGATGTCCTTAGGTATTGAAAGAAGTAAGCTCGGGGATATCTATGTCTGTGATGATTACGGGGATGTAGTGGTTCACTCGGATATTGCTGATTATATAATTTACAATTTGGATAAAATAGGTCATAATAAAATAGAAGCAGAAAAAATTAACTTAAGCCAAGTCAATTTTAAAGAACAGGAACATGAAATCTTGAATATTATTACCTCCTCCATGCGCATTGACAATATCGTAAAGCACCTTACAAAATTATCAAGGGAAAAGGCCTCTTTCATAATAAAATCGGGAGATGTTAAAATCAATCATATTCCTGAATACAAGGTAAGCACAGAATTGAAGGAGGAGGACATCTTGTCAATCAGAAGGGCAGGACGGTTTAAAATATATAAAATAATCGGTACAACAAAAAGCGGAAAGCTAAAAATTCAAATTAAGCATTATATTTAACGGGAGAAGTAATGAGTATTATAGCAGTATTTATAATTATATTTTCAGTTGTTTTTGACCAATTATCAAAGTATTGGGCAACAGAAGTTTTAAAAAACGGTGAATCAATAAAAATTATAGGAAATTTTTTGCGTTTCACTTATGCGGAAAACAGAGGTGCTGCATTCAGCATATTGCAGAATCAAAGGGTATTCTTTTTGATTATTACTATTATAATGCTTATTATATTAGGAATAGTTTATTTTACAAACAGAAACCTTTCAAAGTTGTCCAGATTATCCATGGCTATGATTGCAGGAGGAGCAATAGGCAATTTTATTGACAGATATCGCATGGGATATGTAATAGATTTTATTGATGTAAGATTTGGAACTTTTTATAATTTTCCGGTATTTAACATAGCTGACAGCTTTGTTGTATGCGGAACAATACTTATGGTAATTTTAATTCTATTTAACAAGTTTGAAACGAGTTGAGAAAATGAAAAAGTTAAATAATTTAAATAGTACAACGGAAAAAGATATAGAAAATTTAGACGATATTAAAGAAATAGATGATTTTGACAATTCCGATGATGATGATTTTGAAGACATGGAAATTTCAGACAGTGAAAAAGAAATTATCCTTGTTTCAGACGAAGAAAATAAAAGAATTGACGTGTTCATTTCTGAAAAATCAGGCGAATCGCGAAACTTTGTCCAAAAGCTTATCAGCGATGGAAATATAACCGTAAATGAAAGAGAAGTTAAAGCTAATTATAAAGTTAAAATAAACGATACTATAAAAATTATAATACCGCCTCCTGAAATTTTGGATGTGAAGGCAGAAAACATAGACTTGGATATTGTTTATGAAGATAACGATTTAGCGGTTATAAATAAACCTCAGGGAATGGTTGTTCATCCTGCCCCGGGGCATTATTCAGGCACTATGGTAAACGGACTTATGTATCATCTGAAAAATTTGTCAACCATTAACGGGGTTTTACGCCCCGGTATTGTTCACAGATTAGACAAAAATACTTCAGGTTTGATCTTGGTTGCTAAAAATGACAGATCACACAACTTTTTAGCCAAGTGTTTAAAGGAGCACACAATTAACAGGATTTATTATGCATTGGTTAAAGGAAATATCAAGAAAGATGAAGGAGAAATAAACGCACCCTTGGGGAGAAGCGAAAAAGACAGGAAAAAGTATACCGTAACAAATAAGAACAGCAAGGAAGCAATTACAAATTATTGGGTAGTGGAAAGGTTTGGTAAATATACTTTATTGAAACTGAAATTAAAAACCGGCAGGACTCATCAGATAAGGGTTCACATGAAGCATATAGGACATCCCGTCGTTGGTGATGATGTATATGGAAATGTAAATGAATTTGGTTTGGAAGGACAGCTCCTGCATTCGAAAATTTTGGGCTTTATTCATCCCACAACCGGCAAGTATATGGAATTTGAAAGTGAATTACCGGATTATTTTGTTAAAGTATTGAATAAAATAAAATCTTAAGGGCATTGCATGTCAGCCTGAGCGATAGCGAAAGATCTCATATTGGGAGGGAATTTATGAAAATAAAAGCATTAATAATGGATGAAAAAGCGATTGAAAGAGCAACATTCAGGATTGCACATGAAATTATCGAGAGAAATAAGGGAGTTGAAAATATAGTACTAATCGGAATAAAAACAAGAGGATGGCCCTTATCTATCAGATTGGCGAAAAAAATTGAAGAAATTGAAGGCTCCAAAGTGCCTGTTTTTCCTTTGGATATTACTTATTATAGAGATGATGTCGAAAAGGATGACAGGGCTCCCTTGTCAGTAAAAAGTTTTGACTTTGACATTAAGAATAAAACAGTGGTATTGGTTGACGACGTTTTATACACAGGCAGGACAGTAAGAGCCGCCCTTGATGCCATTGTGGACCAGGGAAGACCTAATAACGTGGAATTAGCAGTATTAATTGACAGAGGTCACAGGGAACTTCCAATTCGTGCAGACTTCATCGGTAAAAACGTACCTACTTCCAGGTCGGAAAGAATAAGCGTCCGGCTTGAAGAAACAGATAAAATTAACCAGGTGGTTATAACCGAATAAGCGGGACAGTGGGGACGTACCTTGCTGTCCCATACCTGTGACAGTCAAGATACGTCCCCACTGTCCCTTTTTATCCCTTCTATATTCGGCTTAACAAGCATTGAATAATTTGTGTCGTAAATTACAAAGCCGGGCTTTGCATTAGGTGGCTTTTTTATATTTGATTTTTTTGTGTAGTCGACTTCAACCGTGCTTGAATTTTTCCCCTTGCTGTAATATGCTGCAATTTTAGCTGCTTCAATGAATTCTTCATCCGTTAGTTCATCGCCTTTCGTTCTTATGATAACATGGGAGCCGGGCATATTTTTGGCATGGAACCAATAATCTTCATTTTTAGCTATTTTAAATGTTATCATATCATTTTGGGTATTGTTTTTTCCAACCAGTATTTCATGCCCGCCTGAAGAAATAAATGCAGTAATAGGCTTTGTCTTGTTTGATTTATCAGCCTTAGATTTTCTTTTCATAAAACCTTCGGAAATAAGCTCGCTGTATATGTCGTTTAAATCATCGATTGTTTCACATTCTTCAATAGAAAATAATATATTTTCCAGGTATTTTATTTCATTTAAAGTTATATCGATTAATTTTTCGAGTTCTTCTTCTGCTTTTTTCAGCTTATTATATCTTTTGAAAAATTTTTGACTGTTTTGTGGCAGATTAAATCTGGGGTCTAAGGGTATTGTAATTTCCTTTTGTTCAGGGTCGTAGTAATTTATAACCCTAAGCTTATGGTTTTCAGGTGTTTTGTGAAGATTTGCAAGAATAAGCTCTCCGTAAATTTTGTACTTATCTCTGTTTTCGGCATTAAGAAGTTCATTTCTTTGCTTTTCAACCTTTTTTCTGTTCCTGTCTATTTTTGTATTAATATTTTTAATAAGGCTTGCAACTCTTTGGTTGATTTTGTTTTTGTTGTCTAATTCATAATAATATTCATCAAGCAATTCACCGGGTGATAAGAAATTTTTCCTTTCATAATCTTTTAAATATTCAACCTCCAAACAATAAAAGCCATATTGGTTCATATTTTCATCATAAAAAATATTAAAAGAAAAATCATTTTGCTTTATTTTATTCATTATTTTACTAAACACATTCCATATTTCTTCTTTCTTTTCTTCGCTTAATTCGCCTAAATAAGTGCTTTCATTTAAATTGGTCAAATAACAAATTTCTCTTGAAATAAAAGGACTAAGACCTAAAAAGTTTTTATATAAAAAATTATAAATGTATATTCCGTTATTTGTAGACTCGATTTCCTTCATAAATAAATCTTTTGTAACAGTGAGCGGATTTAATTTATCCGAGCCAGGCGGAATAACATATTTCAGCCCCGGGTAGACTTGCCTTACAGAGCTTATATTTTCGGCAACTCTTTTAATGGCATCAATTATAGTCTTATCTTCGTTTATAAATATAATATTGCTGTGTTTTCCCATTATTTCGGTTATCAGCGATTTATTCACGGCAGTTCCGAATTCATCTTTGCACTCAAATGAAATTTCCACAATTCTGTCAAAATTAATTTGTTTTATATTTGTTATGTGAGCACTTGTTAAGTGTTTTCTTAACAGCATGCAAAACATGGGAGGCTCCGATGGATTTTGCCTTATTACATTTGTAAGATGAAGCCTGGGGCTGTTGCTTATTGCAGTAATTAACAGTTTATAGTTTTCTCCTTTGCTTCTTATGGATATTACTATTTCATTTTTATCCGGCTGATAAATTTTATCCACTCGTCCGCCAATTAACTTTTTATATAAATCATTTATTATACTGTTTAAAAAAATACCGTCTAATGACATATTTCCTCCTGCTTGTTACTCGTGATTAGAATATCTAAGTAAGTATCTTTCTTTAGTTAATAACCATATTGTATATTATAAACATTATAATGTCATGAATTTTTTAAAATATTTAATATAAGGCTGCCGGTTTTTTCTGAATTATTCTATCATAGCTCTTAGACTGCAATATTTTTGTTTACTAATAAGGTTTTAGTGTTATAATGGTGTAATAAGGTGTGGGACACACAGATAGGTATATGATAATACTCTAAATTGAGTAAGTAGGAAAATAATTAAAATAATTGGAGAATAAAATGGCAAATATATTTAGTATGACCGGTTACGGCAAAGGTGAACACAATGACGGTAAAAGAAGTATTACAGCTGAAATAAAAGCTATCAACAACAGGTATTGCGATATAAATATAAAAACCCCCAGACATTTGCGTATTTATGAGGATAATATAAGAAAAATCTTGAAAAACGGCATTCAAAGGGGTAGAATAGATGTATATATTAACATTGAATATATAAGTGAATCAGATACAGTAATTTTACCGAATTTGGCCCTGGCTAAACAGTATATGGATGCCATTGAAAAAATTAAATCAGAATTAGGAATTAACGGCAACCCATCTCTTGACACAATAATCAAATTTCAGGATGTTCTTATTGCAAAGGAAGATGATGCCGATGATGATGAACTCCGTATTTGTCTGGAAAATGCAATGAATGAGGCTGTAAAAAACCTGCTGACAATGAGAGTTAAAGAAGGTATACAGTTAAAGGATGACATTAGCCTAAGCCTGGTAAAAATACGTGAATTAATGGAAGTCATATCTGAAAACTCCCATACAATTGTGGAGGATTATAAAATTAAATTTGAAGACAGGATTAAAGAGCTGTTGGGAAATACTCACGAGCTTGATGAAAACAGGCTTTACAATGAAATTGTAATTTATGCCGATAAAAGCGATATTAATGAAGAAATTGTAAGATTTAACTCGCATATGGTGCAATTGTCCGATGCTTTGGACAGCGGAGGTGCAATAGGAAGGAAGCTTGATTTTATCTTACAAGAAGCTAACAGAGAAATTAATACCATAGGCTCTAAAGTCAGCAGCTTAGATATTATACAAGTTGTTATTGAAATAAAGAATCTTTTGGAAAAAATCAGAGAGCAAGTACAAAATATTGAATAGGAGTTAAATATGTCAAATACTATTAATATTGGTTTTGGTAATATTGCGCTGGCAAACAGAATTGTGGCAATTGTAAGTCCTGAATCGGCACCGATAAAACGCCTTATTCAGGAAACCCGTGAAAAAAATAAACTTATAGATGCAACTTACGGCAGAAAAACAAGAGCTGTAATTATTACTGATTGCGATTATATAATTCTATCGGCAATTCAACCGGATACAATGGCACTGAGATTTGAGAACCACAATATCAAGTAGAGGTGAGTTATGGATGAAGGATTATTAGTGGTAATATCAGGCCCTTCGGGAGCAGGCAAAGGCACAATTTGTGCTCAGCTTCTGTTGGAAATGAGTTACCTGAAAGTTTCCGTATCTGTTACGACCAGAAAGCCAAGGGCAGGCGAGGTAGACGGAATAAGCTATTATTTTATTGAAGAAGAAGAATTCATAAATAGAATAAATAATGACGAATTTCTTGAATACGCAAAAGTTTACGGCAATTATTACGGTACGCCCAAAGAAGAAGTGTTTAAGCAGCTTAAAGCCGGGAATGATATAATATTAGAAATAGATATTCAAGGAGCACTACAGGTTAAAAAGAATTATCCGATGGGAGTGTTCATATTTATCCTTCCCCCGTCACTGGAAGAATTAAAATCCAGAATTGAAGGAAGAGGTACTGATTCAAAAGAAGTGATTCTAAGAAGAATGGAGTCAGCTTATGAGGAATTAAACTATGCTTTCCAATATGATTATGTGGTGGTGAATGACCATGTGGATACTGCAACAGAAAAAATTAAACATATAATATTGGCAGAAAAAAACAGAGTAATAAGGAAAAAAGAAATAATCAGTAAAATCAGGGAGATAAAGAATGAAAAAAATATCAATAGATAAATTAAATGATATGGTTGACAGCCAGTATTCATTAGTGACAATAATATCAAAAAGGGCAAGACAGATAATTGACGGCTCGGAGCCTTTAATTAAAACAAAGACTAAAAAGCCCGTGTCAATCGCTATTGAGGAATTCTATGAAAGAAAATTTGAAGCCATATACAATTATGACAAGTACAAAAAATCATTGACGGCAAATAAGGAGACAGCTGTTGAAACAACAGATGAAAAAAAAGACATGGATGAAACAACGGCACAGGAATAGTCAGATAATCAGTCAAAGGACTGATTATTTAATTTTAGTTGAGCGGAGAAAATATGTATAATACTTTTGTACAAGTTATTTTAAATAATATTTCCAAAAGCACAGACAAAATTTACACATACGGAGTACCGGATGCATTGAAAAGCTTTGTTGATGAAGGAAAAAGGGTCAGAATTAATTTCGGCAGAGGGAAAAATATTATTGATGCATTAATAGTATCCGTTGATTTAACCTGTGATTATCCCATTGAAAAAATTAAGCCTATTTTAGATATAATAGATGAAAAACCTATTGTAACAAAAGAAATGATTAAAATCCTTTTTTGGATAAGGGAAAGGTATTTATGTAAGTATTCCGATGCCATGAGATTGATGATACCTTCCGAAACAAAAAGTATTTACGAAAAACATATCAGACTGAAAGAGGATAAGGAAATATCCCAATACAAGATTAACAAAACCGAAAACCAAATAAAAGTTATAGAATATCTTAAAAATCACAAATCCGCCAGCATAGCTCAATTAATGGACAGGCTTAATATTTCTAAGGCAGTGATAAATAACTTAATAAAAAGAGATATAATAGAAGAAAGTTTGGTTTTTGATTATTCAAACCAAAGAGAGTTTCAATCGGATGAGCCCTTATGCTTAAATGAAGAACAGAAGAATGCATGCGATACAATTCTTAACTCAGACAAAAAAGTATTTCTCTTGCACGGTGTAACAGGCAGCGGTAAGACAGAAGTCTATATGAGCATAATAGAAAAATATTTAAAAGAAGGCAGACAGTCAATAATGCTCGTTCCTGAAATTTCTCTTACGGCGCAGACAATTGAAAGATTTGAAAAAAGGTTTGGAAACAAAATTGCAGTATTTCATTCAAAATTAAGTAAAAAAGACAGGTATATACAATGGATGAGGGTTTACAAAAAAGAGGCAGATATAGTAATTGGAGCACGCTCTGCCTTATTTGCCCCCCTTAATAGATTAGGTGTCATAGTAATTGATGAAGAGCATGAGGACAGCTATATTTCAACAACATCTCCAAAGTATGACACCATGGAAGTTGCCGTAAAGATGGCGTATATGATGGACGGCAAGGTGATATTAGGCTCCGCGACACCATCTTTAAATACCTACTACATGGCAATGAAAGGCCAAATAGAATTAATTGAAATGAAAAACAGGGTTAAAGATGCCGAAATGCCTGAAATGAAAATTATAGACATGTCAGCTGAGCTTGACAAGGGCAACAATACCATAGTCAGTGAAGATTTATACGAAAGTATAAAAAATTCTCTAAAGCAAAATGAGCAGGTAATACTATTTTTAAACAAGAGAGGTTATTCCGGATTCGTATCCTGCAAAAAATGCGGTTATGTAGTGAGGTGTCAGAGGTGCGATGTTTCCATGACCTATCATGTTGTAGGAAATATAATGAAGTGTCACTACTGCGGAAGTGCAAAAAAAATGATTTACACCTGTCCAAAGTGTGGCAGCGAAAAAATTGAGCAGTTCAATGCAGGAACACAGCATGTTGAAAAACTGATAAATCAATTATTTCCATATGCATCCACAGAAAGAATGGACTTGGATTCAATGACTGACACAGAAAGCTATGAAAATATATATAATGATTTTAAGAATAAGAAAATTGATATATTAATAGGAACCCAGATGCTTGCGAAGGGGTTTGACTTCCCGAATGTAACTACGGTAGGAGTTCTTTCGGCAGACGCGATACTAAATTTACCATTTTATAATGCAAGCGAAAAAACATTTCAGCTTATAACACAGGTAAGCGGAAGAGCCGGCAGGGGAGACAAGAGAGGAAATGTGTACATTCAAACATACGAGCCTGAAAATTTCATAATAAATGCAGCAAAAAACAATGACTATGAGCTATTTTTGCATGAAGAATTAAAATTGCGAAAAGAATTTGCATTTCCGCCATTTATTAATATAATAAATATATGTTTGATATCAAAAATAGAGGAATTGGTTGTAAAAACAGCCAATGAAAAATACTTGGAAGTAAAAGAAACCGTTAAAGAAATGGTAAAGGAAAGAAGTCTATTGTTGTATAGACCGGTTCCTCACAATATATACAAAGTTAATGATGAGTACCGAATTAATTTATATATAAAGGTGTCAAACCATAGCTTGTCGGAACTCAAAAAAATACTAAGGACTGTATATATGGAGAAGGATATAGAAAATATAAAGGTAAGCATAAATATCAACACGGATACAATTTAGGAGGGTTCAAAAATGGCATTAAGAAATTTACGATATGAAGGCGATGAAATATTAAGAAAAAAAAGCAGGGAAGTTCCCCTTGTTGATGATAGAATAAGAATGCTAATGGAAGATATGGTCGAAACCATGTATAAATATGATGGTGTCGGACTTGCAGCTCCACAGGTAGGGATATTAAAACGTGTAATAGTAATTGATGTGGAAGACGGCAAGGTATATAAAATGGCTAATCCTAATATTATTAACGAATCAGGGGAGCAATCAGCTCAGGAAGGATGCTTAAGCGTCCCCGAGAAAAAGGGCATAGTTTCTAGACCCATGAAAGTGATTGTTGAGTATACAGATGAGAATAATGAAACAGTCAAACTGGAAGCGGAAGGTTTATTGGCAAGAGCAATATGCCATGAAATAGACCATTTAAACGGAGTATTGTTCATAGACAGAGTAACCGATGATGTAATTGAAGAATAGGTGATGTTATGAATGTAATATTTATGGGAACACCGGGTTTTGCAGTTCCAACCTTAGAAAAACTTCATGAAAGCAGACACAATCTTGTTTTGGTTGTAACTCAACCGGATAAACCGTCAGGCAGAGGAAAAAAATTAAAAAAATCAGAAGTGAAAGAAACGGCTGAAAAGTTAGGTCTTAAAATTTTTCAGCCTGATAAAATAAAAAAACAGGAAAATATTGATTTATTAAAATCATATAATCCTGATGTAATAGTTGTTGTTGCTTACGGACAAATACTAAACAAGGAAATTTTGACATTGCCGAAGTACGGCTGCATCAACGTCCATGCTTCACTGCTGCCGAAATTAAGAGGTGCGGCACCTTTAAACTGGGCTCTTATAAACGGAGAAACCAAAACAGGCATAACTACAATGCAAATGGATGTGGGATTAGATACTGGTGACATGCTTTTGAAATCAGAAGTTGAAATCGATGAAAATATTAATGTTGGTGAACTTCATGATATTTTAATGCATAAAGGGGCAGAACTCTTGATAGAAACACTGGATAAATTGGAGAAAAATGAATTAACACCGCAAAAGCAGGATGATTCTCTTTCAAGCTATGCTCCGATACTAAACAACGAAAACCGGAAAATAAATTGGAATTTACCTGCAAAGAGTATCCATAACTTAATAAGAGGATTATCTCCTTGGCCTGCAGCATATTTTACTCTGGATGAAAAAACCGTAAAAGTGTACAGCTCATCGTATATAAATAATGATTCAGATTATGAGCCCGGTTATGTAATAAAAGCAAATAATGAGGGAATCTTTGTTAAAGCCAAAGATGGTATCGTAATTCTTAAAGAAATTCAAATGCCCGGCAAAAAGAAAATGCCGGTTGAAGCATATTTAAGAGGAAATAAATTCCCCGAAAAAATCATCTTATGACAAGGGGACGGGGGTACTGTCATCAAATGACGAGGGGACAGGACAAGTCAATGTAGGGACGAGTTACTGATGCCCCAAAATAATATAATGAATTGGTGATATTATGAATATTAAAAAAACTATTTTATTGTTGAAAAAAGTACCGTTATGGGTTATTGTAGCAGCCGTGCTTATTTTAGCCGTCATAGCTATAGCTATTGGCACAAAATAAATGAAAGATAAGTAGAAAGTTTGACTGCTAAATTCTTTATTAATATAAAAAATACTAGTGAGGTAATTATGAAATTTACATTTAATCATTTTAATTTTAATGTCCTTGATTTAGAGAAAAGCATGAAGTTTTATGAAGAAGCATTAGGTTTAAAAGAGGTAAAAAGAAAAGAAGCAGAAGACGGCAGCTTCGTAATAGTATATTTAGGTGATGGAAAAACAAACTTTTCATTAGAGTTGACTTGGATGAAAGGAAGAACAGAGCCTTATGATTTAGGAGAACAGGAATTTCATCTTGCAATGGCTGCGGACAATTATGACGAAGCTTTCAAAAAACATGAACAAATGGGCTGTATTGAATACATAAACGAAAAAATGGGTATATACTTTATCGTAGACCCGGATGGGTATTGGGTAGAAGTGATAAGAGGATAATTTATCAAAAATTACCATGAAACAAAATTAAAAAAATAACGTCTAATTTATCAGAAGTAAAAATCCCATAGGCCGTGGTACTTCAAAATAAATTACAAGAGGTTATTTATGATTGAAAGAAAATTATTAAAAATATTATCATTAAGTTTAGTTTTATCATTATCATTAATTGGATTTGTTTTTGCAGAAACTAAAGAAAACTTGGATGAGCCGGTTTCTATACAAATAACTGCGGTTGATGAAGAAATGTATGAGGAACAAGCTGATATTGACAAATTATTATTTGAGCAAAACTATGCTAATGACTTAGAATTAAAGGGTATATATATTACTCATACAAGCACTGTTGATGATTATGTTGAAATTGGAATCACACCATATACACCGGAAAATGCCGATGCCGTTGTTAGACTGTTAGGAAAAGATAATGTTAAGGTAGTTGAAGGTGTATTAGCAGAAATACTTCAATACAGTACTGATAATCCCGAAACTATAGATCCGGCTGAATTAGCAGATGATTCGCAAATAGTCGATGTAACTGCTGATGCTGAGGATATAAGCCAGCCGGCAGATGAAGATGTAGTTGAGGATGCAGAAATAATAAGTGCTCCTGCTGAAAAGGAAGTTGAAAAGAATGGAATATCACCATTCAACATATTAGGGCTAAGTGCATTTGTAATAGGAATCGTCGTAGTGCTATTCAAGAAAAAAAGTGCATAAACTAAAGAAAGCTAAACAGACGACAGGTGAATAACCTGTCGTTTTTTCATAGCATATGTAAGTTTAAAAGCATGATAACCTGTATTGTATGGAACAATATTAGAGAAAAAGCGTCTTTTTAAATATATAGTTATGGTTGATTTTAATCACTGTGAGTTGTAAAATGAAAGCGTTAGTTATTCAGAATGAAGTATATGGAGGTTATTATGGCTGAGCCTGTAAAAGCTAATATCACTTTAGATTTGCTTGATAAAATTGATATTAGGGTAGGAATGATAATATCGGTAGAAGATGTTGCAAAATCAGATAAATTGGTAAAGTTAACAGTCGATTTCGGTGAATTCACACGAAACATATTGGTCGGGATGAAGAAGGAAAGAGATAATCCTAAGGAAATTGAAGGCAAACAGGCATTATTCGTGGTTAATTTGGCTCCAAAGAAAATGGCTGGTGAAATTTCTGAAGGAATGCTCTTTGATATTGGATATGCCGACGGTATAACTCCTGTTTTGGCGCAGCCGGAAAAACCGGTCCCTAACGGTTCGAGAGCCGGTTAATCTAATCCATTACCGGATTATTGTTGCTTAAGGAGGCAGAACATGAAAAAAACACATAATAATCTTATGAATGGAATTATTTATTTACCTGCCTTTCCAGTTGTTTTTGTAACAGTTGATAATAATATTATGGTAGCAGGTGCATTTCACTTTTATTCATTTGATCCACCATGTGTAATGGTAGGTATTAAACCAGAAAAATATACTCATAGTTTAATTATTGATAAAAAGGAATTTGCTATTAATATACCAAGAAGAGAACAACTTGATAAAATACATATATGCGGCTCAATTTCAGGAAGAGATGAGAATAAATTTTTGAAATCGGGGCTAACAAGTCGCAAAGGCAATAAGATTAACAGCTACATTATTGAAGAGTGTCCTGTTAATTTAGAATGTAAGGTTGTTCATAAGTTTGATTATCCCGGAAGCCATGATTGGTTTGTCGGTGAAATTGTTGAGGTTCATATTGATGAGCATTATACAAGAGATGATGCCTTAATGTTTTGGTTAGGACAATTCAGAACAGTAGGAAAAATAATTGAGGGAAGAGAAAATAGTGAAATATTTATTCACTGATGAATAGTGAAAAGACTTTCATTATTATATATATGGAGCAATGGGTATATTTTTTATATTAGACCCGGATGGATATTGGATTGAAGTTGTAAGAAGGAAAAATTAATTTCACAAAGAAAAGATCTATGTGAAGATTAAACTATACGGAGGGACAAAGCTTGGGAAACATCAAAAGAATACCTTTAACAGCAATGATAATCATGGCTGTTATGTCTTTTGCAAATTTATTAGGACTAAAAATTGCGGGGATATCAGTAATTATAGGAATAGTTTTTTTCTTTATCAATAATTTTTATGAAAACCAACCAATTACAGAAAGTGGACTGAATTTTAAGGCAATTGGAACTGATTTAAAAGATAGAAGGATTTGGTTGTGGATTTTATTGCCATTAATTATGGATGCGGTTAGTATCACAATTGCAAAAATCTTATTACCTGAATACATAGAGCATGTACTCTCAAGAACAGAGGTTTTTTTATCTTTTGATAAGGTTTTATTAATGCTATTTCAACTTGCTTTTCTTGCCTTAGGAGAAGAAATTGCATGGCGTGCCTTCTTTCAAAAGCAGTTGAACAAGACTTTTTCTATTATACAGGTACTACTAATTTCATCTCTATTATTTGCCATTGGACATTTTAATCAGGGAAATCCTGTCATTGTAATATATGATATTTTCTTTGTCTTTATAAACAGTATTTTATATGGAATTATATTTTACAAATCAAAGAATGCTTGGGTTAGTGCAATATCGCATTTTGCTGCAAATCTATTTAGTGTTATAGTATTAGTATTTATATAAGCCATACTCTTGATGGGCAGGAGTATTTCTTTAATTAAGGAGGTGACTTTAACTATGATAAATTTTAATAAACTACCCTTGATGATCGTCATTGCAGTGATGGCAGTCGTTATATTAAGTGCATGTGATGGGGTTAATAGTAATAGCAATGAGACGGATGATATTATCACTGACGAAAATACACCCACTACGGAAACAACTGCTGTTCCGTTCCCATGGGGCGGCAATATTGACGGGAAAGAAATGACACTTGACGATGTACACCAGCTTGCCGGAAAAGGCGATGATTTATTGTTTGAAGATTTATGGCAATATAAGGGAGGAAATACCAGTTCAAGTCATGAACGATACATTATGGTTTATAAAGTAGAAGGAGGATATCGTTTAGTTGTACATTCAGATTCAACCGGCAAGCCGGATATGGTAAACCTTGAAAGTATTTGGGAAAGTGGCGGTAGCGGTATTGATATACGATATAATGATGTGTATGAATTCCTGCGCGCCAATCCTTCACAAGATGGCATCACGGAGGAAGAAGCACAGGATATAGGGCAAACAAAGCTTACAATGGAGTTGGAACCAGTAAGCTGGTATATTCTTGGCGATTGGCCGGAAAGCACAGACGAGAATGCTGTTTTTGCAGAAGCATTGCTGGATTCAATTTATACAATAGATGAACCATGTTGGGTCTTTCGCGTGAAAGGTACAGCCGAGTGGGGAGGCAGTTATTATGCTGTGGGGAAAAAGAGCGGAACTATATTTATATGCAGCTTTGATGATAACAGTAAACCCATATGGAGTGTTGTGGATTCTGAATCAAATTCTTAAAAACAGTATTTATTTCTGTTGAATAATTGAATAATAAAAGATAGAAGGACAAAAAATATCATATTAATCTGTCTTCATATCTTAATGAAATACATCATGTTACAGTCAATGATGAAAGTGGACGGGAAGCTCGGCTTTGCGATTATGATTGGGTATTGGATATTCGTGAGCAATATAAGAAATATGATATTACATTTTGGTTTAAAGGCACAGGGTCACTTTTCAAACATGACGGAACAATCAAGAAAATAAATCCGTTTAAACAAGGAAGTCATGCAAAAAAATTTGATATAAACATTAAGAACTCTGGGGACCGAGCTTGAAATATAAATTTTGTGATTAATATAACTGCAAAATAATGCGAGGAAGACATATGGATAATTTAGAACGAATTGCTCAATTTGAGAAATTCAGCCCCATGTTGTATTTAGACTATAAATTAACGTCATGGGGACGAATGCTTTGTGACATAGGGAATAAAGAAAGCTATACATCTAATTATGCTGTAATTTACAGAAATGAAAATGTTGACAATATAATTAAAGAAGTAGAAGAATACTATAATTCAAGAAGCATAATTCCAAAAATATTTAATCGCTGCGGCTCGGTGGAACTGGATATATTAAGACCATTTTTCACAAAGCATGACTATGCAATAAGAGAATTTGACATGGATTTGATGATTTTAGATACACATAGTACCAGAAATAAAATTGCAGAAAAAGTTGAGGTAAAAATAATAAACCGTGCTCTTGAAGGTCAGGAATATAATTTAGCAATAGAACAAGATAATGGTGAAACATATGGTGTAAAGCTTTTAAACAAACAAATTGCTTCAGGAAACAATATGTTTTTTGCTTATAATGAATTAAAGAAGCCTGTAAGCATGGCATTAGCTGAAAAATATAATGATGTTGTCTACATAACAGATGTTTATACAACACCGTCACAGAGGTGCAATGGATATGGAACGGCTGTCGTATATGCTGTTTTATCACATTATCATAATTCATTGATTTACTTGCATACAGACAACCCGGATGCAGCAAGTATTTATAGAAGATTGGGATTTTCAGGCAAGAGACTAAAGTCATGGTGGGCTGTAAAAGGTTCATTGCCGGAGTGGTGTTTGGAATAATATCTACAGAAAGTAGATATGAGTTTGTAGGAGATTCAATGGAAAAACTTCAAGATGATTACAATTTAATAACAGGCGTCTATATAGGTGATGTATTGGATGTCCATTTGTAATGATTGAAAATTAAGGAAACTTGAAAATTAGGAGAAAAGTATGTTAGACAGTAAAGGTTTTGACTTATGGGCACATGGTTATGATAAGAGTGTAAACCTTAGTGAAGAAAACAATGAATATCCATTTGCCGGCTACAAAGATGTATTAAATTATATTTATAACCAAGTTAGGAAACATAATTATTCAAGCGTTTTGGATATCGGATTTGGAACCGGAATATTAACAACACAACTATATAATGAAGGTTATCATATTACAGGAATTGATTTTTCACGCACCATGATTGATATAGCTAAAAGCGAAATGCCGGAGGCCATATTAATAAATTGGGATTTTACGAGAGGGCTACCTGTAGAAATTAAAAACAATAAATACGATTATATAATAAGCACATATGCAATTCATCATTTACCGGATGAAGAAAAAATTAAATTTATTAAATCACTTTTAAAACTGTTAAATGTTAATGGTAAAATATTAATTGGTGATGTTTCTTTCATGACAAGGAAAGAATTAGAAGAATGTAAGGAAACGCATACAGAAATTTGGGATGATGAAGAATTTTATTTTGTTGCAAATGAAATGATGATGAGTCTAAATGAATTTTATTGTAATTATGAAAAGATATCGTATTGCTCAGGTATATTAATAGTTGCGGATTATCTGTTATAATTAGTAAGAGGAAAATTTGAATTATTAAGTTAAATACTTAAAAAAATTCTGTAGGAGAAATTGTATATGAAAATTTTAAAAAAGCCTAACAGGTTAAACCGTGGAGATAAAATAGCATTAGTAAGCTTGTCTTGGGGCGGTGCAGGTGATGAAAATTTATTGTGGCGGTATAAACAAGGAAAAGAGCGGCTTGAGCAAGTTTTCGGCTTGGAAGTTGTTGAAATGAAGCATACATTGGCGGGAACAGAATACATATACAATCATCCTGAGAAGCGAGCAGAAGATTTAATGAATGCGTTCCAGGATAATTCCATTAAGGGTATTATTGCATGTATCGGCGGAATTGATAGTATACGAATGCTTCCATTTATTGATTTTGATATAATCAGTAATAATCCAAAGATTTTTATGGGATATTCCGATACAACAACAACGCATCTTTTCTGTTACAAAGCGGGGATATCGAGTATTTATGGACCGACACTATTGGTTGATTTTGCAGAAAATGTTTCAATGAGTCCATATACAGTTGAACATATAGAAAAAACTTTGTTTAAATCAGAGGCAATAGGAGAAATTGAGCCTTCACCAAAGTGGACCAGTGAATATCTTCCCTGGGAGGGAAAAAACAAATTAATTCAAAGGAAATTTAAAGATAACAGCGGATATGAACTCTTGCAAGGGAAGGGAATTACAAAGGGGCGATTAATCGGAGGCTGTATTGAAGTATTCGATTCGCTTCGTGGTACTGAAGTCTTTCCAAAGTTAGAGGATTTTGATGATAGTATACTGTTTTTAGAGACCTCTGAAGAAAAACCGCCTGCGTGGATTATTGAATGCAGTTTAAGAATTTATGGAATAAATGGTATATTGGATAGAATAAAAGGAATGATATGGGGTAAACCGCAGGATGAAACATATTATGCGGAATACAAAGAAGCTATAAAAAAAGTTATGAAGGAATTCGGGAAAGAGGATTTACCTATTTTATATAATATGAACTTCGGTCATACCGAGCCTAAAATATGTCTGCCGTATGGAGCTATGGCGGAAATTAATTGTGATAAATCATCATTTTCCATTTTAGAATCAGCAGTGCTCTAAGGCAAAAAAAGAAAAAGAAGGATTTTATGGAGCAACCTATGGAGATAAAAGTAATAAAAATAAATAATGTAAGAATCGCTAAAATTAACAGTAATGAAATTTTAATAGAGGATGGCCAGTCAGCCTTGGATTTATTGGCAACAGTTTCATATGAAACGGATTGCGATCGTATAATAATCGATAAATCTGCAATAGCAGAAGATTTTTTTGACTTAAGCACCAAATTAGCCGGAGAAGTGTTGCAAAAATGTATTAACTTTCATTTTAAGGTCGCAATCATAGGTGACTTTTCCGTATATAAAAGCAATAGTTTAAAAGATTTTATATATGAGTGCAATAAGGGAAAAGATATATTCTTTTTGCCCGATGAAAATCAGGCTGTAGAAAAGTTAAGCATTGTACGAAGATAGAGTAGTACCTCGTCCCCTTAAGGCGTGTATTCTTGATATAATATAAAAGATGATTGAAAGAATAAATTGGCAAGATGACAGTACCCCCGTCCCCTTGTCATATGAAAAGAGGAATTATGAAAAGTTACAGAGCGCA
>Ga0255346_1002809_pt1 | contig 21401 bp, 15 predicted proteins | sample wastewater_treat_FD_194410 | JGI IMG/M metagenome (GOLD analysis project Ga0255346, IMG submission 194410) | Wastewater microbial communities from Lulu Island WWTP, Vancouver, Canada - plant22 | ecosystem: Engineered > WWTP > Wastewater > Unclassified | place: Canada: Vancouver, British Columbia... | reverse complement strand
GCGAAATCTCATTGGTGGAGACGCTGCGCTTTGGTCAACAAAAGAGGCTCGCTCTAGCAGGAAGATTCCTTGCCGGCCTCGGTTATGCCTATGGCAACTCCAATGTGCTTCCTTTCGAAAAATTCTTCTATGCGGGAGGCTCAAACAGTATGAGGGGATGGCAGTCCCGTTCTGTGGGCCCCGGATCTGCGCCTATGGACTCCACTTTTGCTATTGCCAATCAGACCGGCGATATGCGCCTGGAGGCTAACCTCGAATTTCGTTTTCCCCTCTTCTGGAAACTGCAGGGCGGACTTTTCATAGATGTAGGCAATGTCTGGAATCTTCAACGTGCATCGCTGGATGGAGTGACCAGGGATGAGCGCGGTATTTTTAAAACTGAAAATTTTGGTAAGAGCATAGCGGCTAACTGGGGAATTGGCCTACGTTTGGATTTCGATATGTTGCTGATACGTTTGGATGCCGGTATAAAGGCATACGATCCCGTCACGCAGCAATGGCATACTCCAAATATGTGGTTCCGGAAAAATGGCTATGCAATCCATTTCGGCATCGGATATCCTTTCTAAAGAGAATATAAATCAAAAAAGATAAAGAATAATCATGAAGTACTTAAAACCCTTCTTTCTTGCAGTAGCTGCTTTCGTTGCGGTTTCCTGCAATGTCGAAAGGGGAGAGGCAGACTATGATGTCGTTCCTCTTCCTCAATCTATAAACGAACTCGACGGTGAAGACTTTGTTCTTAACTCCAGGACAAAGATCGTTTATGATGCAAATGACCCTCAGATGGAGCGTAACGCTGCTTTTCTCTCCGAATATATAGGACAAATCACGGGCATAAATCTCAAATGTGTCGCCGCTGACGGCTCAAATTCAGCTAACAATATTGTTATATCAGTTGATACAGAGGTACTAATGTCGTCCAACGAGAGTTATACGATGCGAGTGGATCAAAACGGAATCTCCATCGTGGCTAAGGCTCCTGCAGGTGTTTTTTACGGTATCCAGACCCTTAGGAAGTCCCTTCCCATTGGCAAATTCGGTAGTGTGGAGTTCGAGCCTGTGGAAATAAACGACACTCCTCTATTCGGTTACAGGGGAATGCATCTGGATGTTTCACGCCACTTCTTCAATAAGGATTTTGTCAAGAGATATATCGATATAATAGCTCTTCATAACATCAATACATTCCACTGGCATCTGACCGATGACCAGGGCTGGCGTGTGGAGATTAAAAAATACCCCAAACTGACTGAGATCGGTTCTGTAAGAAGTCATACAGTAGTAGGAAAGGACTTTGAGTCAAGTGATGAGACTCCTCATGGAGGATTCTATACACAGGAGGATATAAAGGAAGTGGTGGCCTATGCTGCCGAGCGTTATATCACCATTATTCCAGAAATAGACCTTCCCGGTCATATGTTGGCAGCTCTGGCTGCATATCCGGAACTAGGCTGTACTGGCGAACAATACGAAGTGTGGCCCCGCTGGGGTATTACCGAGAAGGTGCTTTGCCCGGGTAAAGATCATACAGTGCAGTTTTTAAAGGATGTAATGGATGAGATTATGGAGCTTTTCCCTTCTGAGTATATCCATATAGGAGGTGATGAGTGCCCCAAGGATCACTGGAAAGTTTGTCCCGACTGTCAGGCACGTATCAAGGCGGAAAAACTCTTTGCAAAGGATGGCCATACGGCTGAACAGCGTCTTCAGAGCTGGCTTACATCGGAGATTGAAAAATATATCAATGACCACGGTCGCAGAATTATCGGATGGGATGAGATCCTCGAGGGCGGACTCGCTCCAAATGCTACAGTAATGTCCTGGAGAGGTATCACCGGTGGTGTGACTGCTGCAAATATGGGTCACGATGTGATTATGGTTCCCTATTCTCACTTCTATTTTGACTATTATCAGAGTGAAGATAGAGACAATGAGCCTTTGGCTATCGGAGGATTTATCCCTGTAGAGAAGGTTTATGAATTCAATCCTTTCCCCGAGGAGGTAGATCCTTCATTGCACGGTCATATACTGGGTGTTCAGGCCAATGTATGGTGTGAATATATCAAGACCACCGACCATGTAGAATATATGGCTCTGCCCCGTATGGCGGCCCTATGTGAGGTACAGTGGCGTCCCGCAGAGGTTCGTGATTATGAGGACTTCTTAGATCGTATGGAGCACCATCTGGCACTTTACGACCATCTGGGATACAATTACGCCAAGCACATTGTTCTTAGTCTGTAGTCGGGAGTTGGTAGTGTGTAGTTATGAAAAGAGTTTTATCATTTCTTACGGATCTTGTTCCGAATAACAATAAGCCCTGGTTTGATGCCAACAAGGGGCGTTATAAGGAAGCACAGGCGATTTTCAACGATTTTGCTGCGGAACTCATCGAGCGCGTAGGGCGTTTTGACCCCGAAGTCAGAGGCCTCACTCTTAAGGATTGTACTTACCGTTTCTACAGGGACTTAAGATTCAGTAAGGATAAAACTCCCTATAAAAAATATTTCGGCGTCTTCATAGCAAAAGGCGGCAAATGCAGCGGTCATTCCGGATACTATTTTCATATAGAACCTCCTCTAGCGGCTGCTCTTGGCGGACACCTGATGTGTTGTGGTGCCTATGCTCCCGAAACAAAAGTAATCAGAAGCATTAGGGAAGAATTTATGCTCAATGGGGAAGCGCTCCTCAAAGCTATGAATAAGGCTGAAGGATTTGAACTGGAATGGGACGGAGCCCTGAAGAAAATCCCCCGGGGTTTTCCGCAGGACTCCCCCTACGCCGAATATTTCCGCCTTAAAAAGGTCTTAATCACACGCAGATTTGATGACGTATTTCTTTTTGAAGACGATCTCGCAAAACGCGCTGCCGACCTATTTGCCACCTGCACCGAATTCAATACCATTCTCAACCGAGCCATAGACTACGCCTACGAAGAATATTAGGGTAGTTCTGAGTGTGTAGTGTGCAGTGTGTAGTGTGTAGTGCCCCGTGCCACTTACCCAACAACATTCACGAATACCACGTACCTCGTAACGCGTACCCTGCACCACTCACTAGTCCATCAGGAAAACAAAGGTCGTAATCGCAGCTATAGTCTCTTTGAATGTCTCCGGATTGATGTTTTCAAAGTTGTCCAGTGAGCCGTGGTGATATTTGAAATAGTCGGTCCTGTCTGCTATGAATGAGTAATAAGGCTTTAGGGGCCAGTTTCTCTCTCCTGTATTAAGTGTCAGTGTCAGACCGCGAGGCTCAAGGTAGGGGTTAAGAACCTCTTCCATTTGCTTGAAATAAAACTTGTCCTCCGTAATGTAGAATCCGGTAGGTTTACCTGCTCCGGCATCTATCTCAAGGTCAAAGAGAAAACCTTCGTGTTTTTCTTTGGAAAGACGTGCAAATTCTTTTAGGCCTGAGAGGTTCATTTCCTCATCCTGATAGAGTACTATACGGAGGGTGTTTCTCGGTTTCATACGGAGTTCTTTGTATGCACGAAGCACCTCAATGGCGGCAACACAACCTGCTGCATTATCATGAGCTCCCTGGCTATTGAACCAGCTGTCAACATGGGCAGAGAGAAGTATGATGTGGTCAGGATTTACTTTACCGGGGATTTCAGCTACAATATTGCGTCCGATTGCCGGTTCGGGTAGGTTGCGAGCTGTGGAGTTGATGGTAACAGTAAGTTTTTTGTCCTGTTTGAGTGTTTCTGAGAGTCTATCAGCTGCATTAGTGGAGATTGCTACTGCCGGAACAGAGACAATAGAGTCGCCATCGTGGCAGGCACCTGTGTGGGGAGTATCTCCGGGATGATTGCTTATTGAGCGGACCAGGACGGCTTTAGCACCTTTATCGGTAACAAGCGAGGCGCCTCTGGAGCGTTGCCACGCATGTTTACTGTAACTGTTACCGTCTTCCATCGCACCGTTGAAGAAGACTATCTTGTCCTTGCAGCGAAGAGTCTCCAATTCTTCACGACTCTTCACTTCCACCACTTGTGCGGTGATATCCTCGCCCGAGGTGCCGTTATTGAGTCCGAGGGCAATAGCAGGAAGCTCAACTGAAGTGCCGTCAGATAGATTCATAGTGACTTTCGTCACTCCTGGATCCCAGTTAGGCACCTCTACTTCCTGGTGCCAGATATGTTTAATACCAACTTCTTCTGCCAGAACATATGTGAAGTAATCGATTACTTCATCATTGTTTTCGCTACCGGACATTCTTGCAGGATAATCCTTGCAGACTCTTTCCAGAGTAGCGACGGCGGTTGTGTTTTCATTCTGAAAATAGTTGTAGATCTTGTCGATCTGTTGCTCAATAGTGACCTTTTTGCAGGAAACTGCACTAAGGACAACGAAAGTGAGCAGGATGATTCTCTGAATCTTTGAATGCATATTAGGTTCTATAATTAAAGTGATGAATAAGCAGGGGAGAAGGTGTCTCCATCGGAGATTCTGCCGGTGGTAATGCCCTTTTTGAGCCAACGCATACGTTGTGCGGAGGTGCCGTGGGTAAATGAGTCGGGAACGGAGTAGCCTCTGGCCCTTTTCTGGAGATAGTCGTCGCCAATCTTGGATGCAGCGTTGATGCCCTCTTCTATATCGCCATCTTCAAGTGATTGGAAACGGCGGTTTTCATGATGGGCCCAGATACCGGCGTAGAAATCGGCTTGTAGCTCGAGACGCACCATTATCTCGTTGGATTGCTTCTGACTGACATTTCTCATCTGCGAGTGTGCCTGTTGCAATGTGCCCAGCAGATATTGGACATGATGTCCCACCTCGTGTGCAATCACATATGCATAAGCAAAATCGCCGTCAGCGCCAAGTCGTTGTTTCATATTCATGAAGAATGAAAGATCGATATAGACAGACTGGTCAGCTGAGCAGTAAAAAGGACCACATTCGGCTGATGCGCCACCGCAACCTGAAGTCACCTGATCTGTATAGAGAACAAGTTTGGGAGGGGTATAGGTGCGACCGTTTTGCCTGAAAATTTCACTCCAAACATCCTCTGTAGAGGCCAGTATCTGTGCTGAAAATGTAGCTAGTGCCTCTTCTTCAGGTGAAGGAATATACTCAGTCTGCTGGGTGTTGGTCGTCATATTTGAGACTTGATCAACAACCTCAGCGGGATCACCTCCCATGAGCCAGGCAATAAGGCCTATAATGATGATACCTCCAAGGCCCAATCCGCCGGCTTTCATAGCGCGGCTGGAGCCGCGTCTGTCGTCAACATTGCTGCTGACCCTTCTTCCATCTAGTTTCATAAATATCTAAATTATATGATCGTACGGTTTATCTGACAAAGGTACGAATAAAACCGCTCAAATCGTTTTCATTGTTTATCAAAAAGCACACCAGAGCGATTCGACAACGGCAATGAAGAATAAAATAAAGAGTTAAAAATAGAGCGCTCCATCTTTCTATTGGGTACAATATTTTTATTAGCGTTGACTCAAGGGATTTTGTGCCATTTGAGGCTTGTTTGATTCCTCAGAGGATTCTAACATCTTGACATAATCCTCCAAAATTCTGTAAACTTCTTCGATATCGTCGGATAATGAAAGGCGTAGATTGGCGTAACTCTTGATCTCAAGGCAATCCTGAAGAAATTGGTAAACAGGAATCTTGTTTGTCCAGTAATCAGTGTCGAAAAATATCATCGGAGCCGACTCATCATCCATAAAATAGTGATTTTGGGCCGCATCCTGGAATATTTCCTGCATTGTACCGGCACTACCTGGTGTATAAATGATCCCACCGTGTGCAATGGTGATGATACCATCTTCACGTATACTGTTGGCAAAATATTTTGCAATGTGAGTAGAGAAGATGCAGGCGGGCTCGTGACCATAAAACCAGGTGGGTACTCCAAGACTCCTGAATTGTGTCTGTGGATACTTTTCAAGCACTTCAAATGCTGTCTTAAGCCAATTACGGTCCCTGTATGAAGGTGCTTTTACCACCATACTGATGGCATCCTCCACTTCCCAATTGCTTCTGCCGGCCATCCAGGCGCCAAGGTGGGCTGCCTCCATAGCGCCGGGTCCGCCACCTGTCACAATAAGACGCCCTTTTTCGGTAAGCAGCTTGCCCAAATAGACAACTCTTCTGTAAATGAGATCGGAGCGGAGAATTGCGTGTCCGCCCATTATTGCAACTACCATTTTAGGGTCGTATTGATCAATCAGATCGTACATTGCGTCTGTTATGGCATGGTCGTGGATCGAACGTGCGAGAGTTTCATAGATGTCACGTCCATATTTGCCTTTTGCTATGTAGCGCTGATAAGCGCGTTTATCATAACTCGTGGCAAGAGTATCATAATCCTCGATATCATACCCTTCGTAAAGTGAATAAGGATTGTAGAGTTCACTCGTATAGATCCTGTAAGGCACATTCATCTTGGGGAAGATAACGCAGGTCTGGTCAATATTATCTTTGACCTCCTTGGGAATCTCACATCCAAGGAACATGCAGTCGGAAAATTTAAAGTCCTTAATCTGTTTATAGATTTGAAAGAAGTCCAGGGTGTTGAAAACGCAATGAACGATAATGTCGTCTTTTTTAATCTTGAGCAGTCTTTCCAGATCTTCTATGTTGTCAATATCTTTTAGTGGATACTTTGTCATAATTATTTATATTGTTCTTACTTATATATTTTTTTTACTCATATTCCATACTAATAACTTCACCTCGCAACCTGTACCTCGCAACACTAATCTGCATGATAACCTGTGGGGAATCCTCCTGCAGCTGCCGGAAGCACTCCATGGGCTTCAATTTTTCCCCGAAACACTTTGTCGGCTGCCGAAAGATTGGCTTCTGATGAACTATAGCCCACCAGGATGCTTTCAAAGGCCTCTATATCAATTTTGTCAAGTGCGTAGGGATTGTCCATAATGGCCAGAACTACTTTTTGTTCGCGTGCCCACGCTGAAATAAAGTCGTAAATCTCCTGAGGCGGGATGGCCGCATAATTTTCCCTGTCATTTTTCGGAGCTCTCATTTCCGGAAGATAGAGTATAACAAATTCCAGACCTTCGGTCCGCTTGCGCGCATTTTCAAGGATCTCTCTTGTAATTCTCCTAGGTAAAATTATGGTATCAGCATCTCCATTGGCGGTGAGAGTTTCAAGGTTTTGGTCAGGGCCCCAGTCGGGACGTTTGACAAGAGTCATCGACTCCTCTGCCACTCTATTTATGATATTCAGTACTTCTTGAGTTTCTACCTGGGCAAAAGCATCATCCGGATCAATATAGGGAGTGCCGTCAAGGAGGCCTACTTGCTCTTTCATCTTTAGAATTTTGCGCAGACTTTCATCGAGACGCTCTTTTGAGATCTCTCCTTTGCGAACGGCTTTGCGGAAAGCAGCTATGGACTTGCGTTTATCTCCGGGAGGCATAAGGAGGATGTCTGATCCCGCTTTGAAAGACTCTATGGCTACCCTCTCTTTAGAGACATGTTCCATGACACCCTTCATACCAAGGGCATCTGTCACCACTATTCCCTCAAATCCAAGCTCTTCTTTGAGCAGTCCGGTAATGATGGGGTAAGAGATGGAACTGGGCACTCCGGCGGAGTCAAGCGAGGGGACGTTAAGGTGGCCAACCATTACCATGGCAACACCCTCTTTGATCACGTGTTTAAAGGGATAGAGCTCCAGAGAATCAAGACGCGTACGATCAAAGGCAAGCACGGGCAGAGATTTGTGTGAATCTATTTCGGTATCTCCGTGGCCTGGGAAATGCTTTGCTGAGGTGAGCGTACCGCCATCCTGCAACCCTTTTATTATAGCAGCTCCGTAGAGTGCCACCTTTTCACGGTCATCGCCGAATGAGCGCTGCCCGATAACGGGATTAAGGGGGTTGTTGTTGATATCAATAGTGGGAGCATAGTTGATGTGAATGCCCAGTCGCACAAACTGCTTTGCCATGGCGCTGCCCACCTGATATACTAGGTCGGGTGAGGAGAGGGCTCCCAATTGCATATTGCGGGGAAACTGGGTAAGGGTATCGAAGCGCATCGATGCTCCCCATTCTCCGTCTACGGAGATAAAGAGAGGGATTTTCGACATTTTCTGGAATCGGTTGGTGCGTTCAATATAGTTGTCGATATCCATCTCCATCAGTATCAGCCCGCCTATTTTGTCCCTTTTTATAAGTTTATCAAAATAGGGATCCTCCGGATCATATCTGTCACTGTATTCTATGATGAATAGTTGTCCCACCTTTTCCCTAAGGGACATTTTCTCTATAATCTTTTCCACCCTATCAGGATCAACTTTCTCAGGTTCCACCTTTTCCGGCCTTTTCCCTGAAAAGAATGCCACAAAAATGGCCAAAACCGCTACGATAAGTGTTATATTTCTTTTATTCATAACTACCCACTAAACACTACTAACTACATACTATACTACCCACTACATACTACAAACTACACACTGTAAACAAACTACCCACTACATACTACTCACTACAGACTATTCTAAGGTTTTGGAAACAGCAGGTGGATCCGTCGTTGGGCATCGTGATGACGATGCGAACCGCCTTTACCGGTGCCTCAAATCCGCTGATTTCTGCATAATATCTCTTGAATTCCGGCCCCTTTATAAAGGTTTCTCCATCGTAGGAATACTCCACATAGCCGTCACTTACACCATAAAAGGGAATATGGGCATATCCGGTAGGAACGCCGATCTTGCTACACTCTACCGGCTCGTCAAAAATATAGGTAAGAGTCTGCCCGGCCTCCAAACGCTTGTCACTTCGCGCTATATGACGGAAATTGTAACCTGTAATATTAGTGAGCGGATTGCTGGATTTCATCTTGATATCTGTCTCTACCCTTACTGACGGTTTAAGCCAATGATTAAGTACCACACCATCGGGAGCTACAGAGATACTCTGTAAATTGTCACCCCAGAAGGTCGCGAAACGGAAATTTTCAGGTGAGTCAGTGACGATGGTGCCGCTTACTGCTTTCGAAGTGCGTACAGGGTCGCTGCCATCGGTTGTATAACGTACAACTGCTGTGGGATAGGGAAGGAGTACATCTATCTCTTGGTCTTGATATTTCACAACAGGGGGCTCAACACGGAAAGCGATACCCATCTTGTCGAGACGGCGATAGTGACTGCTAACAAGTCGGCGGTGGAAATCCTCATAATCCCTCTTTTCTCTGCTGCTCCAGCCTACCTCAGCAAGCGCTGCAAGACGGGGAAATACCTGATACTCTGCAAATCGGGGAGGATACTGCATCAACTCGGTCCAGAGACCTCCCTGGGGACCTAGTACCAGCTTTTCCTGCTCCGGAGTGAGTTCGCCAAGACCGGCGGTAGGATCATAATTGTATACACGGTCGAGCGGGATGACAGCTGCCCAATTATGACCTCTCTCAGCCGGTGAATGTTGCATATCGAGGTAGCAATACTCGCTAAGCTGCATCACCGTAGGGTAACCCTTGCTGACGGATTCTTTTGCCTTCTTATATCCTCTCCAGGCCACCACCAACGCATCCGTGCCAACTCCGCCGGCATCCTGAATGTCATCAAATCCGGCAAGACGCTTGCCATGCTTGTTTATGATTTTTTCCATCCTGCGGACAAAATGGCCGAGAAGCTCGGAAACCTCTTCGTAGCCCTCTTTCTTCATAAGTGCACGGCAGTTGGGGCATTGCGCCCAATAGTCCCACACTACCTCATCTGCTGCGATGCTTATATAGGGACCGGGGAAGAGCGCTGCTATTTCCTTAAAGATATTATCGAGAATTTTGTAGTTGGATTCTTTGCTCACACACCATACATTGTCGAACTCTCCGCAGGCACTTGCTTTATCGGTCGTCGTGCCACAGGTTACACCATCCAGTACTGCGGTAGAGGAGAGTGCGTGCCCAGGCAGGTCGATTTCCGGTATGATGGTGATATTGCGCTGTGCTGCGTAGGCTACAATCTCTTTAATATCTTTTTGAGAATAATAACCACCATATCGCTCGTTGCCCGAGAGATAGGTAGGAGGGATAACCTCATTGCGCCCTCTCCAGGCACCCTTTTCAGTCAATTGTGGGTATTTTTTTATTTCAATTCTCCATCCGTTGTCATCCGTTATATGCCATTGGAAAACATTGAGCTTATGAATAGACATCCAATCAATGAACTGTTTGACATACTCTTTATCGAAGAATGTTCGGGAGACATCCAGCATAAAGCCTCTGTGGGGAAACCGCGGTGAGTCTTCTATAATGACTCTTTGAAGCGGATATTCGCGCAAACGGAGCTTTTCTCCGCTATACACCTCCTGGGGGAACATCTGAAGCAGAGTCTGGACTCCATAAAAAAGTCCGGCATTATCGGAAGATCTTATTGTCACACCTTTATTACATATAGTAAGTGAGTAGCTCTCTGGTTTATATCCTTCTGACTTGCGGAGCACTATTGCATTGTTCCTTGGAGGGGTTGAGGCCTTGACAACTGCAATGCCGTACTCAAATATAGGGCTGATGTGTTGCTGGAGATATGATGCACTAAAACTCCCTTCACTATCCGGAATAATGATAGTGTGTCTATCTACTGTAAAAAATCCATCCTGTTCTATTACATTTTGGGGAACGGGAACTATATCCGATACGCTCTGCGCATGGATCGAAACGGCAGAAGCTGTCAATAGTGCAGCGGCGATTAAAGGTTTGAAATAATTCATTATATAAAAATAGATTTCTTTGAAAAACAATATGGTAAAGTTGCGAAAATAGTCCTTTTTTCCGACAAATGTTACATCATATTAGTTTTTTTTCTATTTTCGCCCCCAATATTAACCAATGTTCTTTTTATGGACTCAAATGAAGAAAGTACTAATTTCCTTCGTGGCCTTGATGTTATGCTTCCAGGCCTTCTCTCAGGACTCTGAGTCGTCGGAAAATTATGCCGGACTGACTCTCATTCCGCGTCTTGATCTTACACCGTATTATAGCAAAACAGACGGTGCGTGGGGTTTCAGCCACGGCAATTCTTCAATCTACACACTTTTCGAGGGCTCCGCATCGGAGTATTTTAGCTGGACACTGGCCAATCACTGGATCAGTACTGGCCGCTTGGACGACGATGAGTTCGAGTATGGCTGGCCTTACACTTCCCTCGGCTATTCCAACACCACCAACTGGATAGATTTATGTTTTATAAATCTTAATTTCAATAATTGGACGGTTTCTCTGGGTAAAGATATGATCCTTACCGGAGGATTTGAGTATGATGACTGGGACTGGGATGTGCATCCCGAATTCGCAACTTCTCTTTGGAACGGGCTTCCTGTCTATCAGTGGGGAGGAAAGGTCACCTATACCACTCCCAACGAGGGTCACGAGTTTGCAATTCAGGCAACTACTTCACCTTTCGCAGAAAGATTTTTTTCAAAAAACCTTTTTACATCTTCCGCACAGTATAAAAAGTATGGAGAAGTATATGAGGTAATAGCGAGTGCTTCTGTGTTGGCTTACGAACCGGAAAGCAGGGCTGAAGGTAATATTTGGTATTATCCTCTATTTGTTCTCGGTCAGAGAGTCCATCTGGGTGACTGGACCTTGACTTTGGATATTTCCAACAACTTCGGATTTGATGACGTTTATGTCAGACTAAGGGAGGGTTTGGGTCTGAATGCAGCAGTTACCTGGGCTCCTTCAGACAAGTTAGAGCTTGGATGGAGGGGGTTGCATGCCAGGACATTCAATATGTACCCGGGGCAACTAATCCGATGGAATACCGGCCTTATATGTCATTATTATCCTCTTAAAGATAGTGATGCCCTCAGAATCCATGCATACGTCAATTATGATAATGATCGCGGAGATTCAAATTTAACATTCTCTCTAGGTATTAGATACAATTTCCTTATTAACCTTTGGTAATAGATGGCAGCTTCAGACAAGATCATCGAGATCCGTCATCTGAGCAAGACCTTAGGTAATAAGAAGGTGCTGGATGACATTACTATTGATATACGTAAAGGAGAATTTGTTACATTTCTCGGTCCTTCAGGTTGCGGCAAGACCACTACTTTGAGATTGATTGCCGGCTTTCTCGCCCCTGATGAGGGCGAAATACTATTCGAGGGCAAGGATATCTCCGGAGTTCCTCCTTATAAACGTCCCTTTAACACAGTATTCCAGCGTTACGCCTTGTTTCCGCATCTGGATGTATACGACAACATCGCATTCGGTCTCAAACTCCGGAAGGTTCCCCGCGAGGAGATAAACAAGAGGGTACGCAGGGTGCTCAAAATGGTGGGTATGACCGACTACGAAGAGAGGGATGTGGATTCTCTCTCAGGCGGACAGCAGCAGAGGGTGGCAATTGCGAGAGCGTTGATCAATCAACCAAAAGTGCTGCTTCTTGACGAGCCTCTGGCGGCACTCGACCTCAAGATGCGAAAGGATATGCAGATCGAATTAAAGGAGATGCACAAGAAACTCGGAATTACCTTTATTTACGTAACCCACGATCAGGAGGAGGCGCTTATCCTCTCCGATACCGTCGTGGTGATGAATGAGGGCAAAATCCAGCAGATAGGCACTCCCACGGATATCTACAATGAGCCACGTAATTGCTTCGTGGCAGACTTTATTGGCGAATCCAATATTCTCAACGGTAAGATGTTCGGAGACCGTAAGGTAGGCTTTATATACCATGATTTCGACTGTATAGATGAAGGTTTTGGAGAAAATGTCCCCGTAGATGTGGTAGTGCGTCCCGAAGATATTTACATAATGAAAAATACCGAGGGAGCACAGTTTACCGGTGTTGTTGAATCTTGCGTATTCCAGGGTGTTCACTATAAGATGTTTGTTCAGACTGACACCGGTTACGAATTGATGGTACAGGACTACAATGCATTTGAAGTGGGTTCGACTGTCGGTCTGGTCATCAGACCGGAGGATATCCAGGTTATGCACAAGGAGCGCTCATTGAATACCTTTGAAGGAGAAATGGTGGACGAAACCCATGTGCGCTTTCTTGATGGTGAGTTTGAATGTCCAAGACAGCCAGGAGTCGAAAAAGGTCAGAAGGTCAAAGTGGAGGTCGATTTCAACAAAGTAGAACTATTTGACCACCAGGAAGAGGGAGTACTCTCCGGTTTTGTCTATTTTATGATCTATAAAGGAAACCATTATCATATTACTGTGATGACCGATGAGGGCCACCACATCTGGGTCGACACCCATGATGTATGGGATAAAGGTGACCTGGTTGGTATTAATTTTCCTGCAAAACACATCAAGATAACCCCGTTGAAATGAACAAACGAAGCAGTTGGAGTCTGCCATATCTGATCTTTTTGGTCATTTTCGTGGTGCTTCCCCTGATTTTGATACTGGTATATGCTTTCCAGGATGCTCAGGGCCGCTTTTCGTTTGAAAACATCACGAGGTTTTTCTCGGACAAAGATGCCCTTAGCACCTTTGGGCTTTCGCTCGAAATAGCCATTTTAAATACCCTGATATGCCTGCTGCTGGGTTATCCCGCTGCCTGGATTCTTGCAAATAAGAAATACAACCGCAGTGCGGTAACTGTGGTGCTATTTATCCTTCCGATGTGGATAAATGCCCTTATGAGGACCCTGGCTACAGCAGAGCTCTTCAATGTACTGGGTATTACGCTGGGTAAGGGTACACTTCTATTCGGTATGGCTTACGACTATATTCCATTTATGATCTATCCGATCTACAATATTCTCAGTAGAATGGATCACTCCTATATTGAGGCGGCGGAGGATCTGGGAGCTACTCCCTGGAAGGTCTTCTGGAGGGTAACCGTACCGCTTTCAATCCCGGGAGTAATCAGCGGAGTGATGATGGTCTTCATGCCTACGGTATCCACCTTTGCCATATCCGAATTCCTGACCAACAACAAGATCAAGCTCTTCGGTACCATCATTCAGGAGAATATCAACTCCTCCATGTGGAATTACGGATCCGCCCTTGCTTTAATTATGCTCGTTATCATTGGTATCACCTCATTGTTTTCCAATGATAGCAAAAATGCCGAAGGAGGGCTCGTCTAGGTTATGAAGAAGTTTTTAGCAAAGGCATATATCTGGTTTCTGCTGATCATTCTCTATGCTCCCATCATTTTTATAATTATCTTCTCCTTTTCGGAGTCAAGGGTGTTGGGCAACTGGACCGGCTTTTCCACCAATCTATATACCAATCTATTCTCACCTCAGGCAGCCAGCGCCACATCACTGTTTAAAGCTATCTACAATACGTTGATTATTGCGCTGATATCGGCATTTGTATCGATGATACTCGGTGCTATTGCCGCCATAGGCATTTATAACCTGCGTAGCCGAAATAAAAGCGTAATGCTTTTCTTAAATAGCATTCCGATAATCAATCCTGACATAATCACAGGTGTATCACTCTTTTTGCTCTTTATCTTTCTGCATATTTCGCAGGGCTATACTACTGTAGTGCTGGCGCACATTACCTTCTGCACTCCTTATGTGGTACTGAGCGTGATGCCGCGACTGACCCAGATGAATCCCAACATCTATGAGGCTGCACTAGATCTGGGTGCAACTCCGATACAGGCGCTTCGCAAAGTGCTGATACCTTTGCTGCGCCCTGGAATGATCTCCGGATTCATACTGGCATTCACAATGTCACTTGACGACTTTGTTGTAACATTCTTTACCAGAGGCACAATCGGTCTGGAGACGCTCTCCACCTATATTTACGCCGATGCGCGTAAAGGCGGTCTGACTCCGGAACTACGTCCTCTGATGACTATTATATTCTTAACTATCTTAATCCTTCTGGTGATATTCAATATCAGGAAGGCAAAATCTGAAAAACAACTAACATAATGAAAAGACTTTTTACCCTTCTGGCAGCTTTGCTGCTTATTGTATCCTGCACAAGTGACAGGAGCAAGTATCTGAAAGTTTACAACTGGGGCGACTACATTGACGAGTCCCTAATCGGCGAGTTCGAGCAGTGGTATTACGAACAGACCGGTGAAGAGGTGAAAATCATCTACCAGACTTTTGATATTAATGAGACTATGCTCTCAAAGATCGAAAAAGGAGAGGAGGACTTCGACGTGGTATGTCCTTCGGACTATATCATCGAACGTATGCTCCGTGATGACATGCTCCTGCCTATCGACAGGGACTTTGGCGATACGCCCAACTATATCGATGATAACATTGCACCCTATATTCGCGAGTGTTTTGACAAGATTGACGGAAGCGGCAAAAATGCCAACGATTATTCTGTAGGCTATATGTGGGGAACTGCAGGTATTCTTTACAACAAAAAATATGTTGCAGAAGAAGATCTGGGCACCTGGGATATCATTAGAAATTCCAAATATGCCAACAAAATTTTCATAAAGGATGCCCCCAGGGATGTATACTGCTCGGTTTTGATTTATCTAAAACAGGACGACCTTAAAGAGGGCAAAATCACTCTTGAAGAGTTGATGTATGACTCTTCCGATGCTTCAATTGAAGCAGTGGAGAACTATATGAAAGACGTGAAGAATCTGGTTGCAGGGTGGGAGGCCGATTTCGGCAAGGATCAGATGACCCAGGAGCGCGGCTGGATCAATCTCACCTGGAGTGGGGATGCAGTATGGGCTATTGAAGAGGCAAAGGCTATGGGTGTTGAACTCGATTACTATGTTCCCTACGAGGGTAGCAGCGTATGGTTTGACGGCTGGGTAATCCCCAAATACGCAAAGAATGTCAAAGCAGCAAAATACTTCATAAACTTCCTCTGTATGCCGGAAAATGCCGTGAGGAATATGGATGTTATCGGATATGTTTCTGCAATCGGTAGTGATTCAGTCCTTGAGGCGATTGAGGATGAAGAATATGAGCCCCTTGATTTGAGATATTTCTTTGGCCCCGAAGCTGATTCGGTACGTGCCAATCCCGTGCTCTATCCCGATCAGAGTGTAATTGATCGCTGTGAAATGATGCATGACTGGGGTGATGAGACTCCCAAATTGATTTCAATGTGGAGCCGCGTCAAAGGCAATGAATCCAGCAACGTTGTTACGATAGTCATCATTTGTGCCTTCGCGGTCTTGCTTGTGATATTCGCTTTACGCAGGAGTATCTCTAAGTCACGACGTGGTAGTAGCAATAAAAAAGGTAAGAAACCTGTGAAGAAGTAAGAAAAACGGCCGAGAGGCCGTTTTTTAGTTCTGAGTTCTGAGTTCCGAGTATTGAGTGGCGGAAGTTACGGGTTGCGGTGTGATCAATCTTCATTTTTTCTCTTAACTTTGTGTCTAAACTTTTGAGTTAATTGACAGTTAGGAGTATTAAGTGTTGCGTGTTACGAGTTGTGGGTTGCGAGGAAGTTTTGAGTTCTGAGTATGTAGTATGTAGTGTGTAGTGTGTAGTGTGTAGTAAAGGCGGATTGAAGTCCCCACTAAAGAGAAAAGGCAACAGAGTTGGTTAAATAATTCGGAGCTAAGCGAGTACACACAAAAAAATAAAGCGACCGAAAGTCACTTTAAGTTTATAACAATTCAGCGAAGCTGAAGGCAGCGCTTCTGCGATGCATTGGTTCCCCAAGGGAACCATTAAAAGGAGGGGTAGATAGGAGCGAAGCAACCTCCCACAAAAAAATAAAGCAACCGAAGGTCACTTTAAGTAAGTTTTTTGTGGGAGCAATAGGATTCGAACCTATGACCCTCTGCTTGTAAGGCAGATGCTCTAAACCAGCTGAGCTATGCTCCCTTTTGTTTTGGGATTGCAAATATAGATACTTTTTTAAAACCACCAAAATATAATGAAGAAAATTGCTGTTTTTTTAATTATGAGTACGCTTCTTTTTGCCTGTAATAGCCCTAAGGCGAGTATTGAAGAGCTAAATCAGATAGTCTCGGAGTTTTATCAGGATGTTAAATCCGCTAAGATTCCGGTGTTCCAATATTGCATTTTTAAGAAGGATGTTTCGGTCGGGGGAGTAATTCTATCGGATAGTGTTTATAACTATACCCAGCTTGCCGATGAATCCAGCATCTTTCAAGCGGCATCTCTCAGCAAGCCGATATTTGCATATATTGTTATGAAAATGGTGGATAGAGGAGAGATAGACCTTGATACGCCGATTTGCCAATATACCGATATAGATCGGTTTGAGGATAAAGAGATGGCCGCTATTATTACTCCGAGGATGGTGCTAAAACACACCACGGGGCTTCCCAACTGGGCTGCCGGCCCCTCATCGGATGCATGGCCAACGAGTGTTATTCGCTTCAAATATCCTGCAGACTCCTGTTTCTCCTATTCGGGTGAGGGCTTTTCATATTTGCAGCGCGCTGTAGAGGCAATTCGCGGCGCATCGCTCGATGAGATTGCACGCGAAGAGGTGTTTATCCCAATGGAGATGAATTCCACTTCATATGGTTGGCTGCCGCAGTACGACAGCATTGCGCTTGACGGTTTTAACCGTGCTGCTGAAAATCGAGGACAAGGACGTCACCCTCGCGAGAACAGTGCCTATACTCTGCGCACAACGGCATCGGAGTACACTCGCTTTTTGATAGCTCTTATGGAGGGAGAAGGTCTCAGCTCTGATTCTCACGCTGAAATGTTAACTCCGCAGGTACACGCCATCCGCTATGCGGACAATCACCGCGATTGCGATTCCACCATCTGGTGGGCTCTTGGGCTGGGAGCGATCTATTCTGATATGGCTGCCGCCGAAAAAGGGGAGGCTCCGCGCTACTATTATCATTGGGGCGATAATGGCAACTTTAAGGCACTCTTTGTGTTACGTCCTGAAGATCGTCGCGGCATCGTCTATTTTACCAATAGTGCAAATGGTCACGACATTGTTACTTCAGTGATACAAGCCACCTTCGGCGAAATGCTGCCTCTCCAGGATTGGATTCAGAAATAACGAGGTTCAAGCTCTTTTGAGGTCCTTGATGCCATTGATATCCAATTTGAATCTCAATATTGGCTTCCTGGAAGAAAAATTGCGTTTAAAGCAATTTAAAATAATTAAAAGCATTTCTACATGGAAAAGAGACAACACTATTTGTTACTGCTAGTTCTTATAATTGTTTCTTCTTGTTGTGGCGATAATTCGGGAGACAATTTAAGCCCGAAAGATATTGTCCGGTTGATCCCATTTCCAAACAAAATTGAAGTTGGCCAGGATTCGCTTGATATTTCTTCAGGCTTCAAATTGAACTTTGCGGATGTTACTCCGGAAATAGAAAACAATTTGACAACATATTTGGAATCAACTGCTTTGAACATTTCCGATTCTGGAATTGAGGTGAAGTTTTCATTAAATAGTCCAAAGAACTCCAATAATTTACAAAACTCAAACAGCTTGAACTATTCTAACAATTCGAATAGTTCAGATAATCCAAATAAATCTAATAATTCCGATTTCCTGGACGAATCTTATACTTTGTCCGTCAACAAAAAGGGAATAGAAATGGGTGCAGCATCGGAAGCTGGGCTATTTTATGCCATTCAGACGCTTATCCAACTTACGGAGCAAAATCCGGAAAAACTACCCTTTATTGAGATAGAAGATAGTCCCCGTTTCGCTTATCGCGGAATGCATCTCGATGTTTCACGCCATTTTTTCTCGCTCGATTTTCTAAAAAAGCAAATCGATATGATGGCGCATTATAAGCTCAACTATTTTCACTGGCATCTTACAGACGGGCCGGGTTGGCGAATTGAAATCAAACAATATCCCGAACTGACCAACATCTCTGCCTGGCGAACACATTCGCTTTGGAAAGAGTGGTGGGCTTCCGGACGAAAATATACAAATGAGGTCGCTCCTAATGCTTATGGTGGCTATTATACGCAAGAAGAGGCGAGAGAGTTGGTGGAATATGCCGTAAAAAGACATATTACAATTATTCCTGAAATTGAGATGCCGGGGCATTCCGATGAGGTTTTGGCTGTTTATCCGCATCTTGCCTGTACCAGAAAGCCCTATACCAGCAGTGAGTTCTGCATAGGTAATGAAGAGACTTTTGTTTTCCTGGAAAATGTGTTGGATGAAATTATGGATATTTTTCCTTCGAAACAGATCCACATAGGTGGCGATGAAGCGAGTAAAGAGCATTGGAAAAAGTGCCCCAAATGTCAGGAGCGCATCAAAAATGAGAATTTAATAGATGAAGCCGAGCTTCAAAGTTATTTGATCCGGAGAATAGAAAAATATCTGAACTCGAAAGGCAGAGAACTGATCGGATGGGATGAAATCCTGGAAGGAGGATTAGAGATAAGCGCGATTGTAATGAATTGGCGCGATGAAAAGATTGGAATTGAGGCTGCACAAAGCGGACATAAGGTTATTATGACACCGGGAAAATATACTTATTTCAATAGCTATCAAAGTTCACCCGAAAAAGAGCCGGAAGCCATGGGTGGCTTCTTACCATTGGAGAATGTTTATGCTTTAAATCCTGTGCCAAACACACTTTCTGCAAATGATATAGAGAATATTTGGGGCGTTCAGGGATGTCTGTGGACGGAATATATCCCTACCGAAGAGCATGCCGAGTATATGCTCTATCCGCGTATGTTAGCTTTTGCTGAAGTGGCCTGGACAAATCCTGAAAACAAATTTTGGGAGTCATTTAAATATCGTGTAAATAAATCTATTCCGATATTACAACAGAAGGGTTATAATACCTTTACTTTGAGCAAAGAGCCTGCGATTTATATGGCAAATGACTCTCTCAATAAAGCAATTGCCATTTCTTTAAATTCCGAGATATGTCCGGTAGAAATACGTTACACAACGGATGGCTCAATGGTTACAAGTGAGTCACAACTATACGAGAGTCCGATTCTAATAAGAGATTCAGCAAATCTGAAAGCTCAGCTATTTAGAGATGGAACACCATTGGGCGATGTGGTTGAAAAGCGGATTGATTATCACATTGCTATCGGAAAAAGGATAGAATATCTGAATCCCTATAATAGATATTACCCGGCAAACGGGGATAATAGCTTGGTTGATGGATTGTATGGCGGTTTTTCGCATGGCGATGGCCATTGGCAAGGCTTTATAGGGGCTCCTTTTGATCTCATTATCGACTTAGGCGGAATAGATTCACTTCGTCATATCCGCATCAATTTCTTGCAGAATGCAAACGCTGAAATATGGCTTCCTAAAGAGATTACAATTGCACTCTCCAATGATAGGGACAGAGATTTCGAAACAGTTGCCACATTTAACAACAACATTGTAACCGATAAATCAGGTACATTCTTAAAATCCTTCGAATGGAACGGTTCCCAACAAGCCCGATTTATCCGCATAACCGCAACCATCAATCCCGCTGTAAGAGGTTGGGTGTTTACTGATGAAATAGTAGTGTGGTGAGGGGCTAGCTATTGCTGTTGGCCATTGACCATTGACCATTAGCCGTTAGCCCTTGGTATTATAATTACTCACAAATATTTTACGCCAGATGGCAGTATTTAATGAGTTACTGCGTATATATAGTATACTGAACTCTTGATATTTGAAAACACCAATACACTTTATAATGAAAAAGATTAAACTCATTTCTCTACTTCTCGTTTCAATTTTTGCAATTTCTTCATGTAATTTTAAAGTTATAGATTGGTATCCTATCGCTCTCCAGGTTTATGTGGAAAGCAGCGAGACAGGGGAGGATCTGCTAAACCCTGCATCGGATATGTTTCTGGGAAGAAAGGCCGAATTGGAATATGAGGGCGAGAGATATCCGTTGATTATAGAGGGGCTGGAGACCAAGGAATTTCATCCTGTGTTGGATGGCTTCATGCTAAAATGTCGAAATGGTAAGTACTATCTTTATTTCGGTGACCTGGACGGCGGAAAGGGTTACAATACCAAGTTTACAATCCACTGGAACAACAACATACCGGAAGATGTCATCCACTTTTGCAGACGTGTAAATTATTCTCTTGTCAAAGCTACCGATAAGTGGAAGCTCAATAGCAAGAAAACCGATTTCCCGATAGTCATTAAAAAATCCACCCAATTTAGTCTATATTAGCTAAATGAAAAGGATCGTAATTGTTTCGCTTCTACTTGCATCAATTTTGACGGTTTCATCGTGTGATCATATTGATCCGGATGATCCCGGGGACTTGGGTCGTGGCTGGCCCCCTATAGAAATGAGAGTTTATGTGGTGGATGAGTCAGGAAGAAGTTTACTCGATCCTAAGTCAGAATATTTTTTTGCTGAAGGGGCTATGCTTTATCATAGAGGTAGCGAATATCAGCTCTATATAGTACCACAAGTTGACATTAAGAGCTCTGTGTCAAGGTATATAGGCTTTTTATTAATGAATCAAGATGGTCAATATTTTCTCCATTTCGGCACCATAGATATACATGTAGTAAAGGATTATGAGACTG
>Ga0255346_1002803_pt1 | contig 21430 bp, 20 predicted proteins | sample wastewater_treat_FD_194410 | JGI IMG/M metagenome (GOLD analysis project Ga0255346, IMG submission 194410) | Wastewater microbial communities from Lulu Island WWTP, Vancouver, Canada - plant22 | ecosystem: Engineered > WWTP > Wastewater > Unclassified | place: Canada: Vancouver, British Columbia... | reverse complement strand
TATGGGGAGAGGAAATTTCTCTCCCCATGATTTTTTATCTGTTTGCCCCAAACAAATATTTGTTTGTGAGGTTATTAGATAAGTTATTATTTCATATTATATTTTTGTTATTATTGAAAATAATATAGTGTTTCTTTAAGGACGAATTTTATGGCCACAGATATCATTCTCGAAGCAAAGAACCTCACAAAAATATTTGGCGGACTTGTAGCTGTTGATGATGTAAGTATAGCAATCAAGAAAAATACAATGCATGCGATCATCGGCCCAAATGGCGCAGGAAAGACGACCTTATTCAATTTATTAAGTGGGGCCATGCCTCCTACAAAAGGGGAGGTTTTCTACAAGGGCGAGAATATCACTTCTTTGCCGCCGTATAAAAGAGCTCACTTGGGAATAGGTCGATCGTATCAAATAACGAATATTTTTCCAAACTTAACTGTTTTGGAAAATATTCGCTTAGCCACTCAGGCAAAGGGGAGGGATAATTTCAAACTCTTTCGAAAGGCAGATGATTTTCAAGAATATATTGATCAAGCATTGGAAGTGATTGAAATAGTCGATTTGTCTGGCAAAGCTGGATTCCTTGCTCGCGATCTCCCTCATGGTGAAAAACGCAAGCTTGAGTTAGGGATCATGCTTGCTTGTGAACCTGAATTATTACTTTTTGATGAACCCACAGCAGGGATGTCATCCGATCAAGTGCCAGAATTAATTGGTATTATCAATAAAATTGTGCATCAACGAGACCGAACTGCTATTTTGGTTGAACACCGCATGGATGTTGTCATGTCAATTTCCGATATCATCACAGTCATGAACCAGGGTCGCATCTTAGCCGAGGGATCACCTAGCGAGATTGCAAGAAATCAACAAGTTCAAACCGCCTATCTGGGCGATTTATATGGGGAGTTGGCATGAACGAACAAAAATTGAACGAAGATATCCTCATCGTTGACAATATTAATACCTATATTGGACAATTCCATATTTTGGAGGGAGTTTCATTAAGGGTACCAAAAGGATCGATAACGGTTCTGTTGGGGCGAAATGGTGCTGGAAAAACAACAACGCTTAAATCGATTTTGGGCCTTACGCCTCCTCAAGAGGGAAAAGTAATTTTCGAGGGAATGGAAATTCAGGGAAAGAGAGCATACAATGTTGCAAACCTGGGAATTGGATATGTCCCTGAACACCGAGCAATTTTTCGAGCACTTTCGGTGATGGAAAATTTGAAACTTGCAGAACGGAAAAAAGGTGATTTTGACCGCAGCGCAGACTTCATATTTGAACTTTTTCCAGATTTGAAACGCCTTTACAAATTACCTGGAAACCATCTTTCAGGTGGACAGCAACAAATGTTGGCAGTTGCTCGGGCCTTAGTTCCTAAGAATAAATTGTTATTGATCGATGAACCCAGTGAAGGGTTGGCCCCGATTCTCATTCAACAAATGATGGAAGCCATCCGTGTGTTGAGTGAAACAACAACTATTTTAATGGTTGAACAAAATTTCATCATGGCAAGTCAACTTGCCCATAAATTTACAATTATTGATGATGGTAAGAGTGTCGAAGAAGGATTGATGGCTGACTTGGTCAATGACACCGAAATGATACATCAGTATTTGGGCGCCAGCATAAAAACTCAAAAAGAATTGGAGATGGAACATGGAACGCAAGAATAAACGATTAATTATCATCTCTAGTACCGTTGTAATAATCGCTGCCCTAATCGTAGGTCTTTATTTGTACGCTGGCAAAGAGCCATTCATCCGCACAACCCTGTCTGGGCTTACTTTGGGATCTTTATTCTTCATGGTCGCCGCTGGACTATCTTTGATTTTTGGGTTAATGGATGTGCTCAATTTTGCTCATGGTGCCATGTTTATGTTGGGAGCCTATATGGGCTGGCAGCTGTATACGAATCCAACGTTTATTTTCGGTATGCTGCCCGCAATAGTTGCCTTTACTTGTGGGGTAATGACGACTCCATTAATGAAACCTTTTCTAATCCGCTGGGAAATTTCAGAAAAATGGCAAAAAAACCTCCCAAAGATTGCCTACGTGCTGGCAATTGTAGTTCTTGTTGTAGCATTTCTCAACTTTGATATTATGGAACTGGCTAAAACAGCGATGGTTGCTATGACAACCACAACTGTAGGCAATCCTTTAGCAGAAATATCGCCGCAGGAATCACTTTCACAATTTTGGTATAGACCGGTTTTGCTGATAATTTCTGGCTTGCTAATTGCTTTTGCGTCATCAAAACCGGGTGTTAAGACAGAATTTGCTCCAAAGGAAGGTTTACTCAAAAAGGCAATCGTTCCTTTTGTTTTATTTATTCTGACAATAGTCGCAACTCTGGTTCGAGAATCAGCACCAATTGCCATCCTCTTGATGAATGGAAATTTACGATTCTTAATTGCTATTTTTGTCGCAGTGGCTTTTGGGTTTATGTTTGGCGCATTGATTGAAATCACACTGATACGGCCGCTCTATATACGCCCTTTCTTCATTGTTTTAATGACACTGGGTTTAAGCTTTGTCATTCGTGAATTAGTTCAATTATTATGGGACCCCTTAGCATACCAGATGGTGAGACCACCATTATTCGCCCAATCTGGAAAGGCTGCAAATTTAATAGAGTGGCTTAAAAATGGTCATGCAACCATTAATATTTCTGGGGTCACTTTTCCTACATATCGTCTTTTTGTGATCTTTTTAGGATTCCTAATGTTTGCAATTGTAACAATTATCATGACAAAATCACGATTAGGAATGATAATTCGAGCCGGGGTTCAAGATCCGCAAATGGTTGAAGCACTGGGAATAAATGTAAAACGAGTTTTCACATTTGTCTTTGCTTTCGGTGTTGGTTTAGCAGCGTTAGGTGGAATTGGCGCTGGACCTTTTTTACCTATTCAACCTTTAATGGGCGATCAATTCCAAATGTTAGGCTTTATAACGGTCGTTATTGGTGGAATGGGTAGTTATGTGGGTGCCTTTATTGGCGCCTTGATCCTTGGAATGGGGCGTGCATTTGGTGATTACTTCGCGTTGAAGCTGTCTTTGTCACCAACAATCGCTGAAGCATCAACGGTAATAATTATGATTATTGTTTTGCTGATAAAACCGCAAGGCCTTTTTGGCAAAAAGGAGTGATTTGCGTTATGGGAAATAATCCAAATAATTTTAAGAGAAATCAGGTACTGACGAAGATCAAAGGGGAGGGGTTTTTATTAGGTCTGCTAATTGTTTTTATTTTGTTTCCTTTTGTGATGAGTCTTATCACCGGTAAAGGAGTAAATGAAGGCGTTACAAAATTTTGGCAGGGGCAATTGATCATCTTTTTTATAATGGCTGTTTTTGGTATGAGTTACGATCTATTGATGGGTTATGGTGGGATCCTTTCATTTGGACATGCAGCCAGTTTTGGTGGTGGGGCATATGCCTTTGCACTATTGATGAAACACGTTGTTCCACCAATTGTTGCGAATTACAAAATCACAATAGGCAGCGTAAATATCACGGATGCGCTTGTTCTTTTGGTTGTTTTTCTTGTTGTTCTTATTGTTTCTGTAGCAATTGGTCTGCTGTTTGCAGCTACCTCAATTCGACTAAAAGGTGCTTATTTTGCAATGCTCACTTTAGCTTTAGGTTCTGCTATGCATATGTTGGTAAAAGCCACGGATTTCCACAAATGGACAGGCGCAGATGAAGGATTGCACGGTGTTCCATTACCGATATGGATGAACCCGACCCAAAACAGAATTACCGTCTACTTTATTTCACTTGCATTTCTACTAATTTGTTATTTGTTAATGAAACGAATGGTTAATTCGCCAACTGGAAGAGTTATCATTGCTAATCGTGAAAATGAAGATCGAATGCGGATGATTGGCTATAATCCAGTGACTTACCGAACGATTGCATTTGTTTCATCTTCAATTTTTGCAGGCTTTGCAGGTGCACTTTATTCAATATGGAACACCAGTGCAACTCCAACCATGATCTCAGCCGTAATGACCGTTAATGCATTGATTATTACGATTTTAGGTGGCATGGGAACCCTGGTTGGCGCTATCTTGGGTGCTGCGATCATGCAAGTTATCAGCCAATTCTTTTATACCTGGTTTGGCGCTCGGTGGCCCTTGGTGTTTGGAGTTTTGTTTATATTAATTGTGATGTTCCTTCCTTATGGGATTATTGGAACTTGGCGCGTGAAAAGAAATGATTTCCAACAATTTTTAAAAAAGATATTTAATCCCATAACCAGTGAGCGAATGACTAAGCACGGAAAAGAAATATAAATTGCTTAAAAAGTGGTTTGAAGCGAAGAAGATTGAATAACAGAAAAAGTGTGAGTAAAACAAACTCACACTTTTTATTTATCGCAATGTATAATTTACTGTCATGCAGATTTCGCGTAGTATTTGTTAAAAGTTCTAGTATGGTATCCAATAATAGGGCGGCCCACGGTATTTTTAAAAATTGTTGATTATCAAAATTTGTTTGCTTCTTGTTGGATTATTTGCATTAGGATTATGGATTTTTCCAATAGGAAGTTTGATTAATTAGTAGCTCTCTAATAAAGAATGTGTTTTCAAAATTTCTGTTATTTCAAACAGTTCCCACATGGGGACACCAATTATTTCTGCGACAGACAACAAATCGTTCGACCCATCACAATAAGCAAGAACATTCATCATGTTCTGAACTATTTGTTTGCTGTTTTTAGTGCTCAATGTAGGGTATAAGCCTCGTTTCCCTAATTGTGGTTCGCATAGTGTTGTCGTTTTGAGTGTTTCGTTCTTTTCAAGACATGTGAGACAATATTTTAGAACTTCATAGCCGCCATACAAGCCTGCTGGTGTAATCAAATCTAAATTATCCAAAGAAGTATGGTATTCAGGATAAGATCCATATTTTGTTCGCATAATTGTTGCGACAGGTAAATCCACACCCGGACTGCAATATTGTCGTTCATCACTGGCTCGGTCCAAATATGAGTAAGCAACATAATCAGGTTGCAAATGGCTTAATACATGCCTAGCTACTTTATCTGCCAATGTATTTCCGTAGCGGGAGGCGAGGTAAGAGTATGCACGCTCATCTCCAATACAAGTTATATTAAACCCAGCAATCACTTTATCTTTCATATTCGAAAGATTCCGACTTAAATAAACAATAGACCCAATAGTTTCCGGGATGAAAATGATCCGGTAACTTTTATTACGGTTCTTTTGTCCTAAGAGCCACTTTGCAAGGTATGTGGTTACTGCTGGCCCAGATAATTCATTGTTGGCCATTGAAGGGTGGCAAATATATGTTGAAAGAAAAATCTCTTCAGATGATTTCCCTGGAATAATCAATTCACCATAAGTCAGGCTTCCTTCTTTCAGTGTGCTATCTATATAAACTTGATATTCACCAGGTTGCAACGTTTTTCTTTGATTGTGAGTCAGACAAAATCCCCAATGTTCCTGGTAATAAGATGTAATGTAGGGGATTGCATCTGGTTGATCTGGAAGTGAATAAAGATGATTTTGCAAATCATCAAGGTTAAGAAAACAGTTTACTGGGGTTGAATAGCCTACTATATGCAGGTTATTATCTGAAAAATCAAGGACTTTATTTCCATCTGGCCCAATGATGTAAGCTGCGTTAATGTTCCATTCCTTTGGAACCGTCCAATCAAATGCCTTAGTACCAGTTTCAACCTCATTAATTGTCATTGTCGGCAAGTGCTTTTTAATAATGGACAAAGTTTCACGAACACCTTCACCAGTAATGCTTCGACAGATTGGAAACAATTCCACGCACAAATCATAGATTTCTTGCCCGATATTCATAAAATCCTCAAAACAATTTCACGACAGTGAGCTTATTTTTCTCTAAAACTATAAAAAATATTATAGTTTGCTGTAACATTAGCATCTTCGGTCAATGTAAATCCGACTTTTTGCAACATTTTAATGGATGCTTGATTATTTTTTAATACATAACCTGAAACCCCGGTGAGGTTATTTCGAGATAATTGTTCAAGTGAATATGTTTGTAAAATGGTACCGAGCCCCTTATGGCTCTCAATTGGTGTCACCCCAATAAAAGCGTTATGAATGATGCCATTTTTTATTTCAAAATCTCGGAAATAAAAAATATTAAATCCGACCATTTTGTTTTCTTTATTTATCAAGATACTACAAACCTTTTTACCACATAATTTGTAGTAAGTTTTTCGCCAAAAACTTAGTTCTCGTCCTTCTCGAACTAATTTGTGCAAGGTGTCCAATTCATTTAAACGGCTTTTGGGTAACCCAGTCAAACGATAGTTCGAAAAACTTAATTCACGCATAGATAATAAATTTCTTGAAGCATATAAATTTCTAATTAAAAAACATAAACCCTGAAATTCATAAAATATTTTATTAATAAACGATTTTTCCATAAAGTACTATCCGGGATATTTAATTTCAAAATATAAAACTGGTTTTGCACCATAACTGTGTTTGTCATCGCCTCGATTGGGGCTGTTAGCCCCATTGAAATCAAAAGTTGACATTCCTTTTGACTTGGCAGAAAGAATCGCTTCTTTAATCATCAAAGCAGACAGGCCAGTACCACGCCATTGGTTATCAACGAGATTAAGAACCATGTTGGCTTCGTGATTTCCATACAATAACAAACAAGCCGCAATTGTTCTTTGGCTTACAGGGTCCTGATATGCAACAACTTCACCATAACCATGGTTGACAAGTTTTACAAGAGAAGGGATTTGGTTTAAATTAGCTTTTTTAATCTCCTCCGTCTGATCATCCACGACCTCTAAATATAAATTAGTCAGATCATCTGCTGTCCAATGAAATGATCTTTGTGGGGGTGTTGTTTCCTTTTCAATTGATCTGAGTTCACGTCTCCTTAACTGACGAAAGTCTGCCAGGATTTGCTCCTCACTTTTTTCTTGTAAACCTTCAATACATGCAGTAAAACGCGGTCTAATTTGGAACCTTGGTTTACTTTTTTGATGATAATTCCACCAATCAAAAACGCGAACATCATGTAAACCTTTTGGCAAAGATGCAACGATGGATCCATAATTTTCAATTAATTTTTCAATAAATCCATTGTATACTTCTGTGGTTCGTGCTAAACTCCTGTGCCCAGGCAGTGGGTAAACCTCATTTGACCATAGTGGTCCCACGTAATATGTTAAATCTGGCAAATCAACATCACTGCCATTTGGCTTGCAAACAGGCCAAATCGCTTGTGTTTGTTTTCCTTTTTTTGCAGCCCACCAATCAACGACCTGTGATAAAACCCCAAGGATTTTTGGGTGATTAAAGACTGACCCATGAGAAGAATTAGCCCAATGCGTCAACGCTTCATTTTCGTTTATTAGAGATATTTCTATGGCCATTCTAAAATCCGATAAACAACACTTCAGTTACTAGGATGCATTTCTTTATTTTATACCATAGATAGGTAATAATTTGTTCAAGAAGATGACCACTGGGAGCGGTTAGTATTGTCACATTAAGTTCGCTAATTCTTTTCCATTTGGGTATTAAATAAATTAAATAGAGATAGGCAAAGCACTTTATAGTTCATATTTTTATACAATTATAGTTTATGAGAATAGCAGTTTACAAAAGTTATAATTATTTTTGAGGTTTAATTGGCTTTTATCTGATTGCGCAGTTTCTCAAACCTTTTGACCATTACTGTATTACATTATTTAAATCTGCTGATAAATTAAGGCAATATTTGACGCATGAAATAAAAATTATCTAGCACTGCAAGGAAACTAAATGTAATAACGCCTTCCAATTAACATTCATAGTTTATTTTTTTTATTGTTCTTCAAAGTTTATGGCCTATTAAATTGATAACCTACTTCAATCGCTAGAGTTCAGCACTTTACAACACCGATTTACAGTAAAAACTTAATCATATACAATATGAAAAATTCTGAAATTATCCATCCATACTATTTTTCTAATATTATAATATATTATAATAATATTTTATATTATAATGAATTCTATTTTAATTCTATATTTCGATTTAAATTTCATAAAGGGACCGCAAGACTGTTATGTATTTCCTCTCGACTGATTAAGATAATAAGGGTATTATGACGGGGTAAAATTGTTACATGGAATTGTATTTCTAAAGGTTGGTAATCAAGTTAGTTGAACCTCCTTTCATTAAATTGTAAAAAATATTTTTTAGTAATGGTAAATATGTCTTCAGATAATCTAACTTTAGTCGTAATGATCAAAGAAAAGGTCATCTTCCAGAGTAATGGAAAATGGCTGTATCCTTTATTCGACCTGGAAGATTATTTAAAAAACCAGTCATTGGATTTAAAGAATGCTACGCTATTTGACAAAATCGTTGGAAAAGCTGCTGCACTACTTATGACCCGTATGGGGGCTGGGAAAATCCACGCAAGTGTAATGAGCAAATTAGCAATGGATGTGTTTGAGCAATTTAACACCCCCTACTCTTACAATCAGGCAGTAAAACGCATCCAATGCCAGACGGAAACGATCCTTTCAACCATTACAGACCCTGATGAGGCATATCACATACTATGCAAGCGCGCTGGAAGATGTTAATTAAGCCCCACCCTCTTACAGCCCAAATAAAATCATTTATATATTATACTATACGAATTAGCAGATATTATATTATTATTTAATTATTTCTATTTTAAAATATTAGACAATTTTCTTAAAATCACTTTTCTTTCTCTGTTTATTGCAAAGATTTACCTGTGACTCCGATAATTCAAATTGAAAATCTCCATTATCGACCTCCCTCAACATCTGTCAATGAGCCAGAAATTCTTTGCGGTATTGATCTGAATGTTGAATCTGGAACATTTGTGGCAATTGTCGGAGAGAATGGCTCGGGAAAAACAACCTTATTAAAACATCTCAATGGATTACTAACCCCTTCAGAAGGTTCTATCGTTATAGACGGGCTTGATACTCGCCGAAATGAACACCGTGTAAGGCTTCAATCACGCGTTGGAATGGTATTTCAAAATCCCGCAGAGCAAATTGTCGCTTCAACCGTTGCCGAAGATGTTGCCTTTGGTTTGGAAAACTTGAATCTACCGAGCAACGAGATACAAAATCGTGTAACCGAGCAACTTACAGCAGCGGGGATTCTTTCCGAGGCTAACCGACCACCCCACTTACTGTCTGGAGGTCAAATCCAAAGGGCCGCCCTAGCGGGTGTGTTAGCTCGGGATCCACGCATAATTTTGCTTGATGAACCAACGTCAATGCTTGATTCAAACGCAAGGTCTTCCTTCCTTCAACATCTTTACCAATTGAAGCAAGACGGTAAAACAATCATTTACATCACTCATCATATGGAAGAAACACTTGCTGCAGATTTGGTTGTGATAATGAAATCTGGCCAGGTTGTAATTTCTGGATCACCACAAAAAGTGTTTAACGAAAAAATTAATCTATACGAATACGGGTTAGAAAAACCCGAACTGATTTATCTGGCTGAAGGATTTCGATCTTTTGGTTGGCAAATCCCCGATCTTGTGTTGGGGCCAGGAACATTGTCTGAAGCAATCCCAGTTTACGCAAAACATCATCTTGTTTCAACACGATATACTCACAAAAACAAATTAGAGAACGCTCAAACAATTATCGATGTGAAAGAACTTCAATTTACCTACCTTCCTGATTCAGCCTTCGCTAAAAAAGCACTTAAAAATGTGGATCTTGTTGTGACTACTGGAAGTATCCACGGGATTGCCGGGAGCAATGGGTCAGGAAAATCCACTCTGCTACAGCACATAAATGGAATATTCCGACCAGAATCGGGATCTGCTCGCGTTGGTCGATTTTCACTTGAAGATAGTCAAACACGCCTGCGAGATATTATCCAATTCGTTGGTTTGGTTTTTCAAAATCCGGAAGATCAATTTTTTGAAGTTTTTGTTGGCGATGAAATTGCGTATGGACCAAAGCAATTTCTAATGGATGACGTTCGAGACCGTGTCCGTGAATCCATGCATTTGGTTGGTTTAGATTTTAAATTATTTAAAGACAGGCGAATCGAAACATTAAGTGGTGGAGAAAAACGAAAAGTTGCTTTGGCTTCAACATTAGTTCTCAACCAGAATATCTTATTATTTGATGAGCCAACTGCAGGGATGGATCCAAAAGCGCGTAATGAGATTCTCAATTTATTTAAAACATTACAAAATGAGGGGAAAACGATTGTTTTTGCCAGTCACAAACTCGAAGAAATGGCGAATATTGCAACCCATTTATCCTTAATGCATGCTGGCATGGTAACAAAAACAGGACAGTTTAATCATGTTGTCACAGATATAAACGCTATTAAAAATTCTCTCCTAAAGCCACCATTAGCGGTGAGCCTTGCCCTGGCTTTAATTGAAAAAGGTTGGCCAATCGATATAAATAATAGTTATACAGCATCACGTTTGTTGTCTTCAATCAAGGATTGTCTCAATGCGTAACCGCTTTGAATTTATGACGAATGTGGCCATCAGTCAATATATACCGCGTGATTCCTTTATCCATCACCGCGATCCAAGAGCTCGCGTGATTTTATACTTTTTATTATTCATCGGTGTGGTTTTTACTCCAAATTTTTTCGGAATCGGCACAGGTTTATTAATTGCAAGTTTATTTTATTTTCTCGCTAAAGTACCTTTGAAACCTGCTTGGTTAAGTTTTAGACGAACAGCACCCTTTTTGTTGGCTTTAGCATTATTGCAGATTGCTCTTGGGAAAAAAGTTGATTCAGATGTTATATTTACCACTCTTTTTGGAATTATTATTACGAAACGGGCAATAATCAGTGCGGGAATGTTGTTAGGGAGATTTTTCTTGCTCATAATTTTGTTAAACGGATTTGCTATGACGATTTCAACTTCACAAATCAGCGCCGCTCTTTTTTATTTACTCAAACCGCTTGAAGTAATCCGTTTTCCTGTTAATGATTTAACAATGGTCGTACAAATTGCCATGCGTTTTCTTCCAATGCTTGCTCAATCCGCTGAAAAAATTGTAAAAGCGCAGGCTTCTCGTGGCGGAGATTGGGACCAAAGTGGATTTAATCCTGTCCGCCAGGCTAAACGTGTTCTGCCACTGATTGTGCCTTTAATTGTAAACAGTCTTAAACAGGCTGAAACGATGGCGATTGCGATGGAATCTCGTGGATTCAACGCAGCTGAAAAAAGAAGCAGTTTTTATGAACTTGTTTTCACCTGGATGGATGGGCTGTGTGTTTTAGTAGCAATAAGCCTGTGTACGTTCTTGATATTATTTGTTTAGAATTTAGAAGGGGTTTTCTTCCCTTTTGGTTCCAACTGTTGCCAAATACTGATTACACTAACTACCAAAACGGCAGCGGCTGCAGCTTCTGGAAGACCATTGCCTAAAATAAGAGGTGGTATCGCGACCCAAATGCTGGGGTCTAAAAGGGCAATCATGCCTAAAACAAGAATTGTGTTTGTCAGACTGCCACCAATTCCAGCAGCAATTAATGCGGGTATTTTCCATTTTTTCAGGGCATTGTATATGATCCAAGAGATAGGACCTATAAATAGACGGGGAAACACAGAAATTAATGGGTTTGTAAACAGGACGTCGGTTGGTCCCGTTGGAGCCACAGCTGCTTGTATCAAACTAAATATGCCAAAAATCAATCCAATTACAAAACCTACAAACGGACCTTCGAGCACCCCGCCTATGATGACGGGAACATGCATGATTGTAAGAGACGCACCGGTAATCCAGGGAATAAATCCTAAACGGGTAACACCAAGAAAGATTGAAATGGCACTTAACACTCCCGTAATTACGATTTTGCGTGTTCTTTCTCGATTCATACCTTCCTCTATCCTATTTAAAACTCATGGAGTTTGAATTATACTAGGTGCCAAACCAAATAAAAACCAGTGATTTTAGCAATTGTAGATTTTCGTTGATAATATTTATGAAATTTTTGTGGTAGAATAGACACCCATAAATTAAAAAAGAGCAAAATTCTTTGCAGGAGGTAATTGATGAAAATTGCATTTATCACCGATGACGGTGAAACAATCAGCCAACATTTTGGGAGAGCACCTTATTATTTAGTGGTTGATGTGGTGGATGGTGTTGTCACAAACCGTGAATTACGCGATAAGATGGGCCATCATCAATTCTCGGGAGAAGAGCACCATCCGAACAAGACTGGGCAAGGCAGTGGAATGGATGCGGCATCTCATGAAAAGCATAATCGTATGGCAGGAGCAATCCGAGATTGTGAAGTTCTGATTTGTGGGGGTATGGGAATGGGAGCTTACCAAAGTATGCAAGTATTTGGCATAACTCCAATTGTCACCCAAATTCGTTCAATTGATGCAGCGCTTCAGGCTTTTCTTTCAGGTGAATTAGAAGATGAAACGGGACTCTTGCACTAGTTTTAATGAGAGACTATTAAGCCTGTGGATAACCAGTTCACAGGCTTTTTTTATATTTAAATAAAATCCAATGCAAGAATAATATTTTATGAAGTACCCGTTCAAAAATGGTAAAATTAGGATTAGCAAAATAATTTATGGCCAAGTACATTTCGTGAGCTCTATGAAATCAACTGAAATAATTCCCATTGACGATAATCAAGAAAACCAAATCATTGCAACACGGGTTGAACGAATTCCGAGTAAAAACCCCGTTGTTTCTTATTTAGCAAGCCTGGGTAGTCAAAATAGTCGTCGTGTTCAAAAGACGGCTCTTGATCAAATTGCATCTGCATTGTCAAACAACCACATTAAAGACAGCCTTACTTTTCCATGGGAACAACTTGATTATGGTGCAATGACAGCCGTAAAAGCCTGGTTAAATACACAATATGCACCTGCAACAGTCAATCGGTACTTGTGTGCGGTGCGTAGAGTGTTAAAAGAAGCCTGGCGGCATGAATTAATCAGCGCAGAGGCTTATCAGCGGGCAACAGACGTACGCTCTATTTCTGCACAGCGACTGCCAACTGGCAGAGAATTAGATGATGGTGAAATTAAAAACCTGCTTCGAGCTTGTTTGGATGACAAAGAGAACCCCACTTTAGGGCTACGAGATGCAGCCATTATCAGTGTTATGTATTCTTCAGGGTTGCGAAGGGCTGAAGTGGTTGCCCTTGATTTTAAAGATCTCGATAGCGAAAAACGCCAATTGCGGGTAATAGGCAAGCGCAATAAAGAACGGTTCGCTTTTCTAGCCAGTGGCGCAATTCGGGCTTTGGAGAAATGGATTGAAATTAGAGGATCAGAACCAGGGCCGTTATTCTATGCAGTCAATAAATCTGGGAAAATCATCCGTACCCGAAATGAGCGGATTACAGCAAAAGATAGGCAACGTGGAATGGTCCCTAATCAAATTGTTGCGCGATTGAGCGATCAAACAATTTACAATTTGATTGTTAAACGGGCTTTACAGGCTGGGCTCGTGAATAAAACCACCCCACATGATATGCGCCGCACTTTTGTAAGCGATCTTTTGGATGTTGGCGTGGATCTTTCAACAGTATCTAAAATGGCTGGACATGAAAACCCGAGCACTACGATGCGCTATGATAGGCGTTCAGCCAGGGTGATGCAGGAAGCAGTGGAAAATCTTGATGTGCCTTATCCCGAAGATTTTTGAGATTGGTTTTTCTTATTTTAATTTTTAAATTCTCATTAAAAATCAAAATACAATGATTTCCTCTGGCCTCTTTGTCAAAGTCTTACTTTTTTGAAATGAACGAAACTCCTCCTAAATCCTGAAAGGCTTCGGATTATTTATTTGGTTGATATCAATCCTTATGAAAATTATTGCAACCTTTTTGTCTAACAATGAACAACTTTTATTTGGCGAAGCAGAAAAACTGTTCATTAATATAGAGGTATACTAAAGCCATTAAATTACCATCCAAATAGAAGGTGTTTAGAAAGGATTTGGTGAAACGTGTCAGACACAGAAAAAATAACAATCAATATTGGTAGTGTAGATTTAGGAAGGGTTGATCTACTGGTTCAGGAGGGTTTCTATTCCAGCCGAGCAGACTTTGTTCGAACAGCAGTTCGCAACCAACTCGAACGGCAAAAGACAGCTGTTGATTCGATCAGTTCGAGGAAATCCATGTTTATTGGCACCTTGACTTATTCCAGGAAAGATCTGGAGGAAAAACGCGACGAGAATGAGATGATCAATGTCAAAGTGATCGGAATGTTAATTCTCAATGAAGATGTAACTCCCCAACTGGCATTAGATACAATCCAGTCGATAACGGTGCGCGGTGTATTTAAAGCACCTGAAAATGTGAAAGACGCTCTCAAAGAGAGGCTGCATTAAAAATTTTTCTCACCGAGTCTGGCACCACAATTAAGGAATTCGATAATTGTCTATTGACATAAAAATATTGGAAGACATAAGATGAAAAATATGACACTTTCGCTTCCTACGGAAAAACTGGAAGACGCGGGAAATATTCAGAATTTTATCCGTTGTCAATAAAAGCACCTTTTCGGATGTTCTTTCTAAATTATCCCCAATAAATTCCAGTCAACTGAGAAGAAAGCTCCCACAGTTCACGCGCCAGGTTTTCTTTCCTGGCAGCACGGCTGGGGCTTTGAGGTAGGCAATCTCTGTAATAATTGCCGTTTGATAAACTGCTTTTTTTTGGATCACTTAGTAAAAGCAAGGTCTTAACAGGAATACTGGTATCTGTACCGCTTTTGCGGTGAAAGCGCCATACCAAATCCGATATTCCCGGATCACTTTTTGAACCTATGCCTGTATTGACCAAGCCAGGGTCAACTGCAAAAGCCTCAATATTCTGATAACGACGGTTTAGTTCAGAAGTGAAGAGTATATTACACAATTTTGATCGTTTATAAGCCAGTAATCCAATATATGGCCAGGGATTGCTGATTCTTTTTAGATTGATCGGCACAGTCCGGTGGGCATATGATGACATCGTGATAACTCGTCCTTGTGAGGATTTTGCAAGCCAGGGTAAGAGCTGATATGTTAAAACAAAAGATGCCAGGTGGTTTACAGCAAAAGTCATTTCAATATTTTTGTCATTTGATCGCTTGTGCTCAAGGTATAGCCCGGCATTATTAATTAGAATATCTAAATGATTAATACCCCAATTTGCCAGCTGCTTTTGAGCATTTTCACCCAAATTAATGACTTGATGTTGGTATCCCAAATCCGCCTTTAAAAATTCAATTTTTGCATCAGCTTTTATATGTAATATGGAGTCTTTTGCCTCTTGTATCCGTTTCTCCGATCGACCAGCTCCAATAACATAAGCCCCTTCTTGTGCAAACTTTACTGCTGTAGCCAGGCCGATTCCTGAAGTCGCCCCCGTGACCAACACCGTTTTTCCCGATAAATTAAAATCTTCTTCCATCATAATCCTCATTGTGCAGAGCAACCATTAACAAACATTGAAGAATTATAACCCGTTTATCATAAGTTCCGGATTTGAAAAGATTTCTGTTTTAAAATACGCGACAAACCACTGCTATAATAAGTAAGATGCGATAAAAAATTGTTTTAGTTTCAAAAATAAAAAGGACGGATATGATCCCTAAAACTTTTCATTACGATCGCTTGGTAAAAAGTGAAGACCTGAACCATCACAACACTTTGTTTGCTGGTCGCTGCGCAGAGTGGTTTGTAGAAGCCGGATTTATTGCAGTGGCAAGTTTTCTACCTGCTAGTCACATTGTATGCTTGAAAATTCATGGTTTGGAATTTACAAAACCATTAAAATCCGGTGACATCGCTTGTTTCCAAAGCAAAATTGTTTTTGCGGGTAGAACATCGCTGATTGTCTATGTTAACCTATCTGATAGCAACGAGAACTCCCCCATTTTAGAAGGATTTATCACCTTTGTCTATATAGATGATGATGGCCGAGCCAAACCTCACGGCTTGAAATTGGAGCTGTTAGATCCGGAGGATATTGTTCTAAATCAACGGGCCGCAGCGTTACGTTGAATCACCCTGGGCAAATTATTTGTCCTCGCGCATGTATGGAATACTCAATGCTGCCGGAGCGCCGAGCCGCTTGCTGAGAGTTTCCCACCAGGTCATAATGATCAATACCAGGATAGTTGCCAAATAAGGAAACATGTTTAAAAAAGACGAAGGGATGGTTGCTCCAACTGCTTGAAGTCGGAATTGGATGGCATTAATCCCTCCAAACAATATTGCCCCTAACACCGCCCTAGCAGGATTCCACATCGCAAAAATCACCAGAGCGATTACAATCCAACCCCTGCCTCCTGTTATGTTATCGGTCCAACCTGGTGTGTAAGATAATGTAAGGTGCGCACCTCCTAACCCAATAAGAATTCCACCAATAATTGTATAAAGGTAACGGGTTTTTACTACATTAATACCCATCGCTTCAGCTGTAATTGGGCTTTCTCCAACCGCCCGTAAATTTAATCCATTTCTGGTTTTGTAAAGGTAATACCATGCTATGGGAATCAATAAGTACGTTGAATAAGTGATAAGATCCTGACTAAACAAAGCACCAAGAACAGGAATTTTATTTAATCCGATAATTGCCTGGATGGTTAATCTCGGACCTGAAATTCCAGCTAAATTAAAGTTATTCTCTGCTGGTCCTAAGCGCTGGCCCAGGAACGAGGCTAAACCTGTTCCGAACAGAGTGATGCTCAATCCGCTTACGACTTGATTTGCCCGCATTGTCACACTCAGAAATGCATGTAAGGCGCCTAAAACTCCACCAACAAGCATGGCAACTAAAAACCCAAGCCACACATTGCCTGAATAGTAAGCGACAGCAAAGGCTGATACTGCGCTTAAAAACATCGTCCCTTCAACGCCAAGGTTCAGAATTCCAGAATTTTCGGTATAAATTTCACCGATAGTGGCATAAACCAACGAGGTGCCTGCTCTGAGTGTAATTGCTAAGATAGTTGTAATTAATTGAATCATCTCCCTCATGCCTCCGATTCAATTTTGCCAGCCACAATTTTTTCTGGCCGTATGATTTTTAATCGATATTCTGTGAACAAAGAACCTGCCAACATAGGAAAAAGAATTAATCCTTGTAAAACCAATCCAACCGCTGCAGGCAAACCCATCATCAATTGCACCTGGTCGCCGCCTACCAGAAGAGCCCCCATCAAAATTGCAACAAAAATCACCGCTATTGGATTTAGCTGGGCCAGCCAGGCGACAATAATTGCTGTATAACCATGTCCTACTGCCAGTCCAGCTTGTAATCGTCTTGAAATGCCGGCAACTTCACTTGCCCCGCCCAAACCACTGATAGCACCAGACAATAAAAGCGCCAATACAATATTTTTTGAAATCTTGATGCCTAAATATTTTGCAGCGACTTTATTCTCTCCAATAACCTTTAACTCAAAACCCCAGCGAGTTCGATTAAATATAAACCAGAGAATAATCGCAACGATTATCGCAAATATAATTCCAAAATGCACCCTTCCAAAAATTCTTGGAAGCCACGCTTCTTCAGAGAACCTGGCTGTTCCAGGAAAGCCAAACCCCTGCTGGTCTCGCCATGGACCATAATAAAGATAAGAGGCGAAAAGAACGGCGACATAGTTAAGCATCAAAGATGTGAGTGTTTCGTTTACACCCAAATAGGCATTTAAAGCTGCTGGAATACTTGCCCAAAGGGCACCAGCAACCATACCGCCAATGATAACTGCAGGTAAAACCAGCCATGAAGATATAAAATCATTGAAAAACAATGCGATGCCTGCACCCGCAATGCCACCAAATACAAACTGACCTTCAGCACCAATATTCCAAAAACGCATCCTGAAAGCAGTAGCAACACCAAGTCCTGTTAGCATCAGAGGTGTGGCTTTTACAAGTGTTTCTGAAAAAACATGCATTGACCCAAAGGTCCCTTTAACCATAGCAGCATAGGTTTTTATTGGGCTTACACCGGTGATAAGCAATAAAATTGCCCCTAAAATTAATGCGACAATAAAGGAGACAATCGGAACGATATAGAAGGCTTTTTGAGAGGTTGCTTTTCTTTTTTCAAGAATTAATCGCATAATCCATTACTCCATTGTCGCATCGGACATAGTCTGAACATCTCTCTCCAACTCATCAATTGAAACTCCTGCCGTCATCAAGCCAAGCATCTCGGTATCAGCGTCTTCAGAATTTACAATTCCCATGATTCTTCCCTCAAACAAAACAGCAATTCTATCGGCAATAGAGGTTAATTCGTCCAAATCTTCGGAGATCAATAATACACCAACCCCCTGATTCCGTTGATCAAGAAGTAAGTTACGCACTGATTCTGTAGCCCCAACATCCAACCCTCGTGATGGATACATGGCAACAAGGAGCCCGTTACACGCATCAATTTCCCGAGCCAGAATTGTCTTTTGAATATTTCCTCCGGAAAGGAATTTGACACTGGTTTTTAATGTTGGCGTGGTGATTTTAAATAAGTTGACCAATCGGTTTGCAAAGTCAACAATATTTTTTGGTTTTATAACACCTTTTGAAGTAATTGGCTCGTCACGGTAACTTTTCATAATCAAGTTATCAGAAATAGCCATGTTTCCAGCAATTCCCATACCGATCCGATCTGCGGGAATAAAACTAATTCCTGCTTTTATCATGCCCAGAGGATCTTTTCCAGTTACATCCTCTCCAGAGAAAGTTATAACCCCACTCGTAGGTTTCCTTAAGCCTGTAATTACTTCGGCAAGTTGATCTTGCCCATTGCCGGCAACACCAGCAATACCAAGGATCTCTCCACAATGAATCGTCAATGAAAGTTCTTCTAATGCTGACAATCCTTTATCATCTTTAGCTGAAATTTTTTCTAATTTAAGGATGGCATCACCAGGCTGCTGCTCCTCTTTTTCCAACCGGAATAAAACAGGACGTCCAACCATAAGACGAGCTAACTCTTGAGGTGAGGTTTCGGTTGTCTTTAATGTTGCTTTCAATTTGCCTTTTTGTAATACCATAACGCGTTCAGAAAAAATCATTACCTCTTCCATTTTATGCGTTATAAAAATGGCAGATTTTCCTTCAGCAGTCATAATTTTTAAAACATCATGCAATTCCTGGGACTCTTGAGGAGTGAGAACAGCTGTTGGCTCATCCAAAATCAGGATCTCGGCGCCACGATAAATTAGCTTTAATATCTCAACTCGTTGTTGTTCCCCGACACTCAACTGCCAAATATAGGCGTTTGGATCAACTTTTAACCGGTATTGTTCTGATAACTCACTAATTCGAACCGAAATTTCTTTCATATCTGGAACAAAAGGCAAGCTTGACATCCCAAGAATAATGTTTTCAGCGACAGTCATCCTTGGTACAAGCATGAAGTTTTGATGAACCATACCGATCCCAAGTTCAGCGGCATCCCGTGGAAAATTAATTTGTACAGGTTCTCCGCGCAGAAGTATTTCCCCTTCATCTTGCCTATAGAGACCGCAGAGAATATTCATCAAAGTGCTTTTTCCAGCGCCATTCTCTCCTAATAGCGCCAGTATTTCTCCGTTATAGAGCGTTAAATTGATATTTTCATTGGCCACAACACCAGGAAAATGCTTGGTGATGTTCCGCATTTCGAGGATGATTTTTGATGATAAAGAATTCATAAATAATATTCTTTCTCAAATGAGTAAATATAAAAATAGGGGTAAAGCCTGTGCTTTACCCCTTTTAATATAGTTAAATTAATTTATTTCGCCAATTACACCTTCAACGAACCAATCGAGATTAAGCATCTCTTCATCGGTCAAACAGGTTCCTTCTGGTACCTTCAGTTGACCTGCCTGGTTATTGATGGGTCCACAGAAAACATCCTCACCCAAACTTAACAGTTTTTCAGCAGCCTCTACCATTTGGATGACTTCACTGGGAACAAGAGGGCTGAAATCCGCTAAACCGACAATACCATCAGCTACAGAGCCCCAATATTGAGCTGATTTCCAGGTTCCATTCATGGCTTTTGTTATCTGATCAATATAGTAACCGTCAAAATGCCAAATAGCGCTGGTTAGAACCGAATCGCCCACAAATTTACGGGCATCTGAATGGTATCCAATGCTATATGCACCAGCCTCAGCGGCTGCTTTTTGTGGCTCGGTTGTATCCTGGTGTTGGGCGATAATGTCAGCACCCTGATCAAGCAATGCAACTGCAGCTTCACGCTCAACGACCGGGTCAAACCAGGTGTTTGTCCATACCACGGATACCGTAGCCTCTGGGTTAACGGAGCGAACGCCTAAAGTAAAGGCATCGATGCCACGGATTACCTCTGGGATTGGGTAAGCGGCTACATAACCAATTTTGTTGGTTTTTGTCATCGCACCAGCTACGATCCCGGATAGATAGCGGGGCTGATAGATACGGCCAAAATAGGTACCCATATTGTCGCGGGTTAAATAGCCTGAACAATGTTCAAATATGATTTCCGGATAATCTTCAGCGACTTCATACATTGGGTCCATGAACCCGAAAGAAGTTGCAAAAATCATATCGTAACCTTTTTCTGCAAAATCACGTAAAACACGTTCTGTATCAGCACCTTCTTCAACATTTTCGGCATAGGTTGTTTTTATGGCATCTCCAAGTTTTGCCTCTGCAGCCAGTCGACCTTGATCATGTTCATACGACCACCCCAGGTCTACCGGCGCACCAACATAAATGAAGCCAACTTTGAATGGTTCCGACGTTTCTTGTTTTGGTTTACTTCCACAACCAACAAGAACAAGCGCAACAATAAGCAAAAACGAACTGATTAACCAAATCTTTCTTTTCATTTTATTCTCCTTCTTAAATCCAAATTATCAACATCCGTCTAAGAACTAAGGAACAATATATTCTTCATCCACCTCCTTAACCCTAATGTTTTTTGATAAGTATTTACAATTTTACCAAAATATTTCATTATATAGCTTTGTTCTTTAAATTTTTGAATCTTTATAAATTTTTTCTTTCGCAGAAATAATAATCGATTGATAATTATTTTATGGAACAGTTTCTAATAAGATCAAACAGGAGAGTTCAGCGAATGCATCAAATCTAAATCCTTAATTGGCAATTTTATCACAAAAATTGCGCAAATCATTGCGAATTTATAGTTCCTGAAATCAAGAACTTTAATTGCCATTATTGTGTTCTATTGTTATTCTATTATTTTGATAAGGGTGACAAAAGACTAATATGTAATTACTGAAGCCTCGATTGAAATATTAATCATCCTAAAAAACCAGCCTTGATAATTACTATAAGAAGCACAAAGCTGTAGTACATTTTTAAAGATTAATTTATGATTATTCGATTTTCTGTTTATTTTTAGTAATGCTTTGAAAAAACACAACCAATAATAAAACACAAAG
>Ga0255346_1002800_pt1 | contig 21441 bp, 21 predicted proteins | sample wastewater_treat_FD_194410 | JGI IMG/M metagenome (GOLD analysis project Ga0255346, IMG submission 194410) | Wastewater microbial communities from Lulu Island WWTP, Vancouver, Canada - plant22 | ecosystem: Engineered > WWTP > Wastewater > Unclassified | place: Canada: Vancouver, British Columbia... | reverse complement strand
CTAGTAGTTGGTGGATCTAAGATGCTTACTATCATTGAGGTCAGAGAAAAAGAGATCAAGAGCCCTGATGGACCGGGTAGGGTCTAGGCCCGAAGAGAACTACTTGCAGGGAATTGAACCTCGGGCCAAATCGGCTATAACAGCGTAAATTTATAAAGTTTGTGGTGCTTGATAGGTAAACGTGTCAGAGAGGCACATCTCCGAGAACATGCTCTTTGACCGGGGGAGACCAGAGCTCAAAAATGCACGAAATTCGTATTCGTATATCTGGTCAAATCAAGACCAAGATGATTCTTTTCTATTCATTTATATACATCTTTTATTATCTCTTCTCTTCTCAAAAGTAATCAATATCAATCAATCTGAGGAAATCACCTCAGATTCTACACCTTTTCTGTTAGTTATCTAGCCGATACTGATAATAGTATTATACGAAATTCGTCTATCTCGGAAGCATGACCAAAGTTCGCTTTCGCTTATCTCCTGGAGTCTTGACGATAGCATATTTCCCAGATGGCAGAAGGGATTTAATGGCAATCCCAAGCAGATCATTATCTATTCCCAAATGACCCTTCAGAGTCTCAAAAGTGGCTTTATGGTCGGGCCTGGATGCCAGGTACTTCTCGATCTTCTCAGCTCTAGATAGCTCAGTCTTGCCGGGCTCCTTCCCCTTCTCCTTCAGCTCGTGGATGAGCCTGAGCTGGATGAGCTGGTTCTCAGAGAGAGTATCCCGGTCTTTCTCCAGGGAGGCTACGGACTCGCGTAGATTGGTTATCTCTCCATGTTGGCTGGCCAGGGTGTCCTCAAGGCTCTCGATGCGATCCTGCAATGGCTGGATGGCCTCTTGGATCGCCTGGACTAGCTGTCCATAGGTCAGGGTGATGAGCTGTTCTGAAGGCGATACAAAATCGGCTTTAGGCGAAGGCCCAAAGGTATTTATGCTGGCATTGGCTACGTTGTTCATAAGGTTGCGCTCCTGTGGTTGGAGTTTTCTCCTGTCAGGTGTTGCGAGCACCTGGCCGGAAACCAGTTTTTTTATTACTATTATTTGGCTAAGATTTCGTTTATTGATGATAAAGATTGCTAAGTGTTATATGCATCAGAGCCTATCACAATCCGGCATTGCACTTCACCAAAAGCGCAATGCTCAGGTGAGGGACGGGGATAACTTCCCTGTCTTCTCATCATACGCTTGTTTTAATTTGCGCACTGCATCACCAAGGGTTGCGCCTCTCATGCCTGCTTTCTTCATCTCATCTCTAATATCTTTTAAGATTTTTAGCGATTCATCATCAAGATAGGTCTGAGCCATAGCTTATAGTGAGCAAGTATCCTTTATATATCTTACTATGATAAGTCTTATATACGAATATGATAGTTATATGAGTGGTGAAGTGCAATGTCTGGAAAACTCATATACGAAAACACAACCCCTAAAACGCAAAGTGTAGACGCTGTGAAAGCACTTTTATCATTCAAGAAAGTCGCGAGCAATCCGTTGCCCCAAGAGGTCAGCCTGGACGGCGGTCGCTTGGTGCTGGTTCTGAGCAACAAGAAGGATGCGTTCTACGCTGTGACCTCGCGGGCGTGCTCTTGCCCCGCCGCGACCTACAACCCTGGGAAGCCATGCAAGCACTCCAGGAAGTACTTCCCTCAGCCTAAGAAGAGCAGGGAAGAGCTGGAGGCTGAAGGAGAAGCGATCCTTGAGGCCCACCACAACACCGCAAAGAGGCTTGCCAGACCACCAGAAGAAAGCAGCATTCGCGATAGCCTGCCAGGATGGCCCGGCGGCTACAATGGCCCGGTGGCATGAGCGGCTCGATGGGTCTTGAGCTCCTTTGCTTCTGGAACCCTATCTTCATACCTTTTTGGTCTACTGGAGTTATCTGGGCAGAACCACTACGTAAAGTATTTATACTGAAACATCGTATTTATTGTCGATGAAGCTACTAAATTTAGGTAATGGTTTACCTAAAGAAATACGCCTCGAAGAGATAACGAAAGATGTGAAGAGGGGACTGTCTTCTTACTATCTCCAGGGCAGCGACGTCGAAGTCTCGATGATCAATATCAAAGATATAGCCAACGGCAGAATCGTCAGCGAGACCGTGGATCGCGTCTCTGTGCGAAAGACGCCCCTTCTGGAACGAGCTCGGATCGAGCCGGGTGACGTCGTGATGGCAATCAGAGGCTTCAATTTTAAAGCTGCAGTTGCAGACGATTCTGTAGAGGACTTCGTTATCAGCGCCAATCTCCTAGCGTTGACCCTGTCCGATAAGATTCTTCCTGAGCTGATCTCGGCTTATTTCAATAGTCCTGTTGGGCGAAATGTGCTTCAGTCAATAGCTAGAGGTGCTACCATCAGAGGGCTTAACTCAAGAGACATCCTCGATATTCTCATCCCTCTGCCATCGCTCTTCGAGCAGGAGATACTGAGCCATTATCTTACCCTGGCTCGGGAATATGTTGACATTCTCCAAAAGGAGCTGGAACTGAGACAGAGGCTCACCGATGCGGTGGTTCTTAAAATTATGAAAGGTGAATTACATGGAAAAATGGACTAAGGAAGCCCTGAATAATAAGATTTGGCAGGCCGCAGACATCCTCCGCGGCTCTATAGACTCAGCAGATTATAAGAATTACATCCTGGGCCTGATGTTCCTGAAGAGGCTCTCGGATGTGTTCGAGGAAGAGGCCCGGAAGATCGAGCAGGAGACTGGGGACAAGGAGCTGGCCTGGAACGATCCTGATGAGCATCAGTTCTTCGTTCCAGAGCGCGCCCGCTGGGAGAGCATCAGGAAGGTCACATCTCAGATAGGTGACAACCTGAACAAGGCTTGTAGTGCTTTAGAGGACCAAAATCCCATGATGGAAGGGGTTCTGAACTCCATAGACTTCAATTCTGACCGGCTGGGCGATGTCAAACAGCGAGACGGAACTCTCCTTCAGCTGGTGCAGCATTTCTCGGCCATTCCCCTGAAGAACAGCGATCTTGAAAACCCAGACGTCCTGGGAGATGTCTACGAGTTCCTGATCGAGAGGTTCGCAGACGATGCTGGCAAGAAGGGCGGCGAGTTCTATACTCCCCGAATGGTGGTGAAGCTGCTGGTGGCCATCCTCGACCCCCAGGAGGGCATGAGGGTGAGCGACCCCACTGTTGGATCCGGGGGCATGCTCATCGAGTCCGGGACGCATGTAAAGAAAAACGGCGGAAACCCCAAGAACCTCTCTCTGTTCGGCCAGGAGAAGAACATCGGCACCTGGGGCATCTGCAAGATGAATATGCTGCTACATGGCCTGCCCGATGCCGACATCCGCAAGGGCGATGTGATCCGGGAGCCCAAGCTTCTGATTGACGGGCAGCTGATGCTATTCGATCGGGTTATAGCCAATCCGCCTTTCTCTCTGGATAAATGGGGCTACGAGGTGGCCGAGAGCGATGGCTACGGCCGGTTTCATTATGGTGTGCCTCCCAAGACCAAAGGCGATTTTGCTTTTGTGGAGCACATGATAGCCACTCTCAACCAGGAGGGGAAGATGGGGGTTGTGGTGCCCCATGGCGTGCTCTTTCGGGGCGGTGCGGAGGGCAGGATCAGGGAGAACATCTGCAAGGAGGATATCGTCGAGGCGGTGATCGGCTTGCCTGCTCAGCTTTTCTATGGCACTGGGATACCAGCGGCCATACTGATAATCAACAAGAACAAGCTTAGGGAGAGAAAAGGCTCGATACTGTTCATAGACGGATCGCAGGATTATCTGGAGGGCAAGAAGCAGAACAAGCTCCGGCCGGAGGATATCGAGAAGATCGCGGGGGCCTACAATGGCTATCAGGATATGCCCAAGTACTGCCGGGTGGTGCCGTTCACTGAGATAGAGGAGAATGATTACAATCTGAACATCTCCCGCTACGTGGATACTGCTCCGGAAGAGGAGCAGATCGATGTGGCCGAGGCGCTCAGGGAGCTTAAGGCTCTGGAAGCCAGGCGCAAGGAGATTGAGGTGCAGATGGATGGGTACCTGATGGAGCTGGGATACGATGCTTAAAATCGATACGTGCAGCGATCAAGCTATTGAAACTCAGTCATCACGCAATGATGTGCTGATTGGCTCTAATTCAGGTGGATGGAGTTTAGTTCATTTTGGAGATGCAGTAGATTTTCATAAAGGCTTGACTTACAAAAGTGAAGATTATTGTGAAAAAGGCAAAGGGATAATATTTTTTAATTTGAGATGTGTTGGCAAGAATGGTGGATTTAATAGTGATGGAGTAAAATATTACAATGGATTAACCCAAAATAACGACTTCATTGTTCCTGGTGATATTGTCATTGCAAACACAGATTTGACTCGTGATGGTGATATAATCGGATGCCCAGTAGAAATTCCAGAATATTACAAAGATGAGGCAGTTTGTATCTCGATGGATTTAACGAAAATTGTCCCAAATAAAAAGCTCGACAAGAAGTTTTGTTATTATTTCCTTCAATTACCTTATTGCAGAAAATTTATGAGAAGCCATTCGAGCGGTTCGACAGTGTTGCACTTAAATTTAAATTCTGTAAAAAAATTATTATTACCTCTCCCACCTCTTTACGAGCAGCGCAAGATCGCCGCCATCCTCTCCTCCGTGGATGCGGCCATCGAGCAGACCGATGCCATCATCGCCCAGACGGAGCGGATGAAGAAGGGGCTGATGCAGGAGCTATTGACGAAGGGCATAAAGCACACCGTATTTAAAAAAACTTCTATCGGGAGAATTCCTGAAAAATGGGATGTTATTTATCTCGGCAACAATAATTATTTCGATTTAGTGGCCGGAGGGACGCCATCTACAAAAAATAAAAGGTATTGGGAAAATGGTGATATTCTTTGGCTGCTCTCTGGTGAGATACATAAAAAGAGGATTTATGATACACAAAAGAAGATATCAAAATTAGGGTACGAAAATTCAAATGCTACATTACTTCCAAAGCAATCTGTGCTCATTGCACTCGCAGGTCAAGGAAAAACAAGAGGTACTACAGCGATAACAGAAATTGAATTAACTACTAACCAATCTGTTGCAGCTATTATATCAAATTTTAACTATTTAAACTCATATTATGTTTATTATGTACTCGACTCCATGTACGAAGAATTAAGATCAAAATCATCCGGCTCTGGCAGGGCGGGATTAAGCCTTACTATTCTTCGAGAAATAGGTCTACCTCTCCCTTCGCTGTCTGAACAAAATCAAATTGCATCAACACTTTTGTCGGTGGACGACAAATTAATCATCGAAAAAAACAGGCGAATTCAGCTAGGGAGGCTCAAAAAAAGTCTCATGCAGGACCTCCTCACCGGTCGGGTCAGGGTAAAGGTGGACGACCATGTCTGACGCCAAAGAGCTCCTGGAGGTCGAAGATCCAGCAGTGGAGGTCCTCACCCAGCAGTTGGGCTGGAATGAGATCGACACCAAAAAGGCCGAGGAGATGCGAGAATCCCTCAAACACGTGATCCTCTCAGAGCCTCTTCTAGATGCCATCCACCACCTCAACCCCTGGATCAGCGAGGATAATGCCCAGCGAGTCGTCCGGGCCATTGCCAGCGTCCAGGCTACCTCTGTGATCGAGGCCAACGAGAAGCTACACGGCATGCTGGAGCGAGGCACCACCGTCCTGCAGGACCTAGGCGACGGCCTGGGAAAGAAGAGCCAGGACGTGCTGCTCATAGACTGCCAGCACCCCGAGAATAACCAGTTCAACGTCGTCCGTCAGTTCAGAGTCCTCAATTACAAAGAAAATATTCCCGATCTGGTCCTGTTCATCAACGGCCTGCCAGTGGTGGTGATAGAGTGCAAGAGCCCTACCCTGAGAACCCCCCTGGAAGAGGGCTTAACCCAGGTCTTTCGCTACCAGGAAATGGGCAACGAATACCACAACCTTGGATGCCCCCAGCTCTTCCATACCTTGCAGGTCATCGCCGTAACCCACCGGGACAAAGCCAAGTACGCCACCAACTTCACGCCGGCTCGTCACTGGTCAGAATGGAAGGATCCCTATCCCAAAACCCTCGACCAGATCAGAGACGAGATCGGACATGCCCCTACATCCCAGGACATCTTCCTTTTCGGAGTCTGCTCCAAAGAGAACCTGCTCGACCTCATCCAGAACTTCGTGGTCTTCGAGCGAGAGCAGAACAGGGTGATCAAGAAGATCGCCAAGTATCAGCAGTTCCGGGCGGTCACAAAGACCGTGGAGCGTGTCACCAGGAAAGATCGTCAGGGTGGCGTGATCTGGCACTGGCAGGGAAGCGGCAAGAGCCTGACTATGCTCTGGACAGCGGTGAAGCTTCGAAGGCTCAGGGAGCTGGCCAATCCCACTATGGTCATAGTCACCGATCGCACCGACCTGGACCACCAGATCCATGGAACATTCGAAAGATGCGGCTTTCCCAATCCAACCGAGGCCAAGTCATCCAAGCACTTGCAGGAGCTGCTCGGCAATCCTGTGGGCCAGACGGTCATGACCACTATCCAGAAGTTTCAGGATGCGGCCGCAGTTTATCCCATCCTGAGCCACAACGCCAATATCTTCGTCCTGGCCGACGAGGCCCACAGAAGCCAATACAAATCCCTGGCCGCAAACATGAGGCGAGCTCTGCCCAATGCCTGCTTCCTGGGGTTCACCGGGACTCCGCTCTTCAAGAAAGACCGAGACACCCGGCAGACGTTCGGTGGCTACATCGACCGCTATGACCACAACCAGTCTGTGGCCGATGGTGTCACGGTGGAGATACTATACGAGGCACGTATGCCTGATCTCAGCGTATTCGGGCATACTTTAGAGGAGCTTTTCAATCGCATATTTGCCAATTGCACCCCCGAGGAGCGACGAGAAATAAAGAAGAGGTACGTCACTCGGGCCGCATTGGCCATGGCCAGACCCAGGCTGAGGGCAATATCCTTGGACATCATAAAACATTATGAGGAACACATTCTGCCAAACAAATTCAAGGCCCAGATAGTGGCCGTGAACCGCAGAGCGGCCATTCGCTACCACGAGATCTTAAATGAGCTGCATGGCCCCTCTCATGAGGTCCTGATCTCAGCCATCCATAACGACAATGCATACTTCCAGCCCTATCAGCGCTCCAAATCCGAGGAACAGGAGATCATCAGGAAGTTCAAGGAAGAGGATGACCCCAAGATTCTGATCGTCTGCGATAAGCTCATCACCGGTTTTGATGCCCCCATTGAGCAGGTGATGTACCTGGACAGCCCTCTGAGGGAGCATGCTCTCCTCCAGGCCATGGGCCGAGTCAACCGCAGAGAGATGAACAAGAACTACGGTCTGGTGGTCGATTACTGGGGCCTGGCCGGCGAGCTGCAGAAAGCACTCAAGATGTACAGCGAAAAGGATGTTATGGGCATGGTGCACACCGATTATAGAAAGGAGTACCTGCCCCGACTGCAGGCGGCTCATAGCGCAGCCATGAACTTCTTCCGGGAGGTGCCGCGTCAGGCCAATGAGCTCGCCTACAAAGATGCTTGCGTGCAGTACCTGGAGCCTGAGGATAGGAGAGTAGTCTTCGACCAGAGGTTCAAGACATTTTCTGATTACATGGACATGCTCCTGCCCGATCCCAAAGCCCTGGAATACCGGCCGGATCTATTGCTTCTGGCTGATATAAGAAACAGGGCCATGAGACGCTACAGAGACGAGCAGCTCTTCCTGCATGGCTGCAGCGAGAAGGTGCAAAAGCTCATTGACGAGCACATAAAGGTCGAGGGCATAGAGCAGCTCGTCGAGCCTACGTCCATATTCTCATCCAAGTTCGACGAAGAGGTGGCCAAGCTCACCTCGCCCGAGGCCAAGGCCAGCGAGATGGAGCATGCCATAAAGCACGTCCTCACTGTCAAGATGGACGAGAACCCAGTCTTCTACGAGTCTCTGATGGAACGCCTGAAACGGATCATCGAGGACTACAAACAGAAATGCATCACCGAGGCGGAGAGGCTGAAACTTCTTCAGGCAGTGCTGGATGACGTCAGGTCGCCAGAGAGGTTTGCCCTGCAACAGGGCGTCGAACTCGATGTCTTCCCCTTCTATCAGCTTGTTCAAACTAAGATCAGCGACGAAAAAGGTCTCTCTTCGCTGGCCCAGGATATCTATTCCGCCCTGAAGAAGCATGCTGTGGTGGATTGGCAGCAGAAAGAGGACGCCAAGAGGGAGATGAGAAGAGACATCAAACGCCTCCTGAGGTCCGAACTCTCCGGCAACGACCTCCAGGATCTCACCACCCAGCTGGTGGACCTCGCCGCCCGGAGGTTTCCTGGGTGACAGCCACTGCCAGCATCGAGTTTGGCACCAGCCGGATAGACTATGAAGTCAAGTACAGCTCCCGGCGCAAGAACCTGTCCATAGCTGTCCACCCCAACAAAAAGGTCGAGGTTCTGGCCCCTCCTGGTCTGAGCCAGGAGGAGATTCAGGGGGCTCTAAGGAGGAAGGCGGGCTGGGTCAAGGAGAGGTTGGACTGGTTTGAGCAGATGAGCCAGCTAGCTGTCGATCGAGAGTATGTTAGCGGCGAAACCTTTCTTTATCTGGGCCGGCAGTATCGGCTGAAGATAGTTTACGGCACCAAGAGGTCTCCCGTCAAGCTACGAGGGAAGTTCTTCGAGGTCACTCTTCCCCGGTCCATGCCGGAGCAGGACAGGCAGGAGGCTGTGCGAAGGGCCATGTGGAGGTGGTACCGCGCTCATGCCCAGGAGAAGATCAGGGAGATCGTCGAGCACTACTCCGCAAGGCTAGGGATTGAGCCACCTGAGTTCAGGATTAAGTACCAGGCCAAACGCTGGGGCAGCTGCTCACAGGGCAGCGTGCTGAACATCAATCTGCGCATAATCATGGCTCCGCTGAGTCAGATCGAGTATGTGGTGGCGCATGAGCTGTGCCACTTAAAGTACAAGGATCATTCTGCAGCTTTCTGGGATCTATTACGTCTGGTCATGCCTAACTACGAAGTTCGCAAAGAAAATCTAAGACGCAGTGGATGGCAATATTTGTTATAACCTTTTTATTGTTTAATTGATTACTAAAATAAAGATCAATTAAGTAAGTCTCTACTTAGAATTAAGTTTATATAGATGGTGAACTATATCTGTTTTTTAGGTTAGGAGGTATACGAGGACGAGAAAATGATGTAGAAGGGCCGTGGTGTTAAATGGATCAGGGAGCTCGAACCTCCCTGCCCAGACTGATCACCATTCTCTTCAGAGGGGTTTCTACAACCTGAAAATCAACCCCAGTGTATAACTTCTGAGCCTATGAGGTGATTAGATACGCGCAGATAACTCATCAGCTAAAAGTGTTTCGGAGAACGAAGAAAAGATCGCACCCATAATTCCTGTGCTTCTCAGGTACTCTGAGGCCAAGAGATGGGGAGATGCCAGACAAGAATGGCGGTTGAACCATATCTGGTATGCTGATATTGAAGACGCCAGGACATGTGAATGCGGTCACTATCCCATTTGCGAGATTTGTGTTGTCGAGAATGAAGTCAATGGCACGGTTTTAGAGATCGGAAACTGCTGTGTCAATCAGATCTCACCAGAATTCGATACCCTGAAACGGATATTTCCGGCATTAAAAGAAGGGCGCATCAATCCGTCCATCATTGACTATGCCTTTAAGCAGGGGATCATCAACGATTGGGAGAAGAACTTTTTACAAGACGTATGGAGAAAGCAGGCTTTTACATTCAAACAAGCTGCTAAATTCAGGCAAATAAGGCATAGAATATATGAAAATATCCGCATTTCCCCGAAACAACGCCAGGCCATCTACAAAAAGTGGGGCATAGTCAAAGATCCCGCGATAGAGGCCAACAAAGGGGCGACGGCATGATGAAGGATATCAATCCCGAGTTGGTAGCTGCCGCCTCCGAGGTCCTGAAGAGCGGGAGCTGCAAGGTCTTCAAGTCTACTCGGGCCGGGTTCACCACCTCGGTCGTTCTGGCGGCAATGGAGGCGAAAAAGCCAATATTGGTCTTGAGCCCCACCAGCAAGATCCTCTCCGAAACCGTGATGAAGGCAAGCAAGGGACGAGCTATCATCGTCCCAGCTAACTCTTTCTGTCCTATTTTGCAGGAGGAGGTGCGGCAGGATCGCTTCCTGGCCAAGATACCTTTGCCCCTGCCGGACTGCCAGGAATGCCCTTCAATGGGTAAATGCCCTGTCACGGAGATCTTGGAGGCCGATAAGCCTCCTGTGATATCGCTGACCTACGCCAAAATGAATGCCTTGATGCTCGCTAAATCGGAGATTGCCAGGCAGATAAAGCACAAGCTGGCCGAGGTTGATGTGGTGTTGCTGGACGAGGCTCACCAGATAGCTCTGCCCTCGGCCGCAAGAGTGCAGGCGTTTTACTGTGTTGCCATCCCTGAAGGATATCCCATCCTCACAGAGATCTGCCAAATCTGGATAGATTTCTGCACCGATAATCTGGATCTGCTAATTGCCCTGAAGGCCGATGGTGACGCAGGGTACGTGGGAAAACACCTCTCCAAGCTCGTCCCTATCATGGATCCATTAGGGTTCAAGAAGCTGTCTGCGGCCTGGAATGAGCTGTTTTCCCTGGCACAAAGCAGAGCGGAATTGGGCTTAAGAGACGATGAGATACTGGCCATTAGAGATATCGTGAGCATCCTTGGCGGATATTGGGCCTCTATCTCTTATGTCCGCGAGAATGAGGGTACAGAGGGAAGGACATACATCTCAGGCAACATTGGGGCTTATCATCGCTGCCTGGGGGACTTCCTTAAGATGTATGTTCCCTATGCAGACCATATCTATAGCTCGGCTACTCTTATTGAGCCCACTTCGGAGTTCTTCGAAGACCTCTCGGGAAAGCTCGTGAAGGACGTGGTGTTCCCGGATCTGAGGAACACCAATGCCAAGATGAGCATCTACCCAGACACTTGGAGGTTGAGTTCTCGCAACTTCGCCCGAAGCCTGGACCGAATCGTGACCAGAATCGTGGAGATCTGCAAGACCGAGGAATCCGTCTACATCCTGGCACCGAACTTGCGCAAGGCGAGGGTGGTAGAGCAGAAGCTGGAAGAGGTTCTGGGCACGGTCGCTCCAAAGGTCGACTTTTACCGCAGCGATATGACAATGGGCGTGGCTCGGGGGGATAGAATCTGCATTGCCATCGGCCTGGCCGAGATCCCCAGCAACGCCTGCGATCATCTGGCCTGGGGAAAAGATCCGGAAGCCAGGTGGTTGCATTCTCAGTCTCTCCGAGCCCAGAGCGTCCAGGCAGCCAGCTGGCAGGCATGGAGCCGGGTCAAAGATCCGAATGGCGAGGTGGAAAGCCAGGTCTACTGCATAGGCATAAGAGCGGAACAGGTTGCTGCCGTAGTCACCTGGGGAAGCAATCGGGAGCTTGAGCTACAGGAGATTCGGGAGATCAGGCTGCCAGATGAATCCACGGCAAGAGTGCCCAGGTTCAAGGTGCAGGTCGATTGCCTGATCGAGCCTCCCAGGATCTTTGCTGAAGAGAGGACGGCAGATCATAGAGACCGGCATTCAGTGGGCGAGTACATTGCAGGGTTCGAAAGTGGTGAGGACGTTATCGCCTTAAAGAGAAGCAGGTCCGAGATTGAGAACATCCTGGACAGTGCTACAGTTTGTCATACTGGGGGAGTAAGTGCCCAAAATGCCTATAATGATAGTAATAGGCAAAAAGGGCAGTTTCTCCCCAGTTATGTCAAACTGTGTCATAGTAACCTGGACCAATCAGCTCTGTTCCTTGGCGTTTACTTTGTCAACCGCTCGGACTGCTATGCTAGGCAGTATTGGGACAGGCGGCATGGAAAGTGGGGTTATCATAAAGTTGTCGAATCGCTTGACGACGTAACTCTGGATGCCATCAAGCGGCATATTCGGGCCCAGATCTTGCCGCAGGGATATCGGTTCTGCATGGCCGTCTACCAGATCAGCAGAGATGATACCGTCTCATGGATCTGCTATGATCTCGATAATCATGACAACAGCAATCCAAATGTTCGAGAGGACGTCAAGCGGCTTCTTGCTGTTCTGGATGGCTATTCGATTCCCTATCTGCTGGAGGCCTCTGGCTCCGAGGACTCCTATCACGTTTGGGTGTTCCTGGTTCCCACAAGGACCTATAACGCCTTCAAGTTCAGCCGACAGATAGCATCCGAAGCGGGCATCAAATGTGAGATCTGGCCGAAGCAGCAGAGCATCAACTCAGACAAAGCAGAGTTTGGCAATCCAGTCAAGCTGCCGCTGTGCATACACAATAAAACTGGCAGCCTATCAAGCTTCCTGGATCCGCAAACTTTTGAACCCATCGAGTACGTGCCTCTCCCTGGTCTGGTGCGCTTATTTGAAGTTCCTGAGCAACAGAGAAAGCCAGTCCAAAAGCAGGTTCATGCACTTATCCCGGACGGGAGATCTTCGCCAAGACGCTATAGGTTCCATCCTTGCCTGCAGCATCTGATTGACGACCGTGTCCAGCTTCGTGGTGGCGCCGGGCATGTGGCTAGGACGGCTATAGCCATTGAAGCCTATAATTCCGGCCTGTCGAAAGAGGCCGCAATCGGCCTGTTCAAGCATCAGAACGACTTCAATTTGGATTATACTACATACCAGATAGAATCAATCTACAGCAAAGCCCTCAAGCCATTCAAGTGCTCAACTCTTCAGGATAAATGCGGTGATCTGGTCAGATGCCATTGCGCAGCATGTCCGCGTGGTAGGTATATAGGCAATAAGAGCAAGGCAAACGTCTGACCTTGTGGACAATTGTCTTATCTATTTACGAAATTTCTCTTTTTGTACAAAGATTTATATATGTTTAGTGCCTTATTAGGATAATAACAGGTGATAGTTTGCACAAAACGAACTTGGTATATAAAAGAAGGCTGGCCGAAGACGGACGAGGCCATTACAGGTTATCGATTCCAGCTGTGCTTGCCGAGTTCTTGGGTCTTGGCGGGGGTGGCGACTTGGCTATTGTATTAGATACCGAAAACGACGGGCTGCTCATTCGGCCTTGGTCCGAAGTCAAGGAAATCGAGGAATAAATATGGAGAAGGCGACAAAACCTGACAAAATCCGACAGCTATCTCAGGAGCAGATGAATGCCATCGAGCACCTGTTGCAGGGCAAGAGTGATAGAGCCGTATCTGAGGCGGTGGGCGTGGCCCGGCAGACCGTCTGGGAGTGGCGGAATAACGATGTTCTTTTCATCGCCGAGCTGAACCGTCAGAGGTCAGAGATGTGGCAGGAAGCACATCAGAGACTGAAGTCCCTGGCCAATCGTGCTTTAGATGTGGTGGAGCTGCAGCTTGATAGCGGCGATCCCAAGGCCTCCCTGGCTGCAGCCAAATACATCCTGCAAGGCACCAGGCTCCTGGGAGATTCCGAGCTGCCTAAGAGCGGCCCAACGACTCCTGAGGCCATAATCATGGAGAGACTGAGGAGTGAAGCTAGATTTGAGTTGATGGAAGAGGATAAGAAAAAACCGAGGTCTTTATGGCCGGAGTTCGATCCTCTCCGAGAATTCAATGAAATCGACTTCATGCAAAGGGTAGAGGATCTGGCCAGAAGCAGGCTGGAAAAAGCGATGGCAGAAGCAGGGTTATCATAGCTGGAGGGGGCTCTCAATGAGTAAACGAGGCCCTAAGCCAGATCTTCCTAGGGTAAAGGAGCCACCCCCTCTTCCTTCTCTGGATGAATTGATAGCAGAAAGCAGAGCATTGGGCTGGGATGATCTGGCCGATTCTATGGAGAAACTACGACATTTAGAGACTCCAGAAGGCCAGAAAGCCCTAGAACGTAGGGAAAAGAGGCTCTCTAGGTTATGATTAAGTTTTCCTCCAAGGATATTATGGCTTTGGAGAAATGGGCCAACGGATTGAGTAAATTAGGCTATTTAGACCCATTATTAGTCAGATCGGCTCAAGATACAGTTAGGAGCCTTAAAGAAGACTTGAATGGTGATTCAATGAGTAAAGACGTAGATGAGTTAAACAAAATGGCAGATAAGCTTTGGAATAGATCTCCAGCTCCTGGGCTAACCCCAGAGCAGCTTAATGCAATCGACTTGTTAATTTTAGGTAAAACCGATAGAGAGGTATCGGAAATAGTCGGTGTCAGGCGTGAAACGATCACAAAATGGCACAAAAACCCGTTTTTTATCGCAGAATTAAACGTCAAACGAGAGGATTTATGGACAGATTCAAAGCTCAGGCTCAAGGCCTTGGCCCATGAAGCAGTGAACACTCTCACCAATGGCCTCCATAGCTCCGATGAGAAGATAGCGATAACGGCAGCGGTTCATATCTTAAAGGTCACAGGCCTTTATGATGGTGAATGGAAGGGCACTCTCGAATTGCCAAAGACTCCAGAAGAAGCGGTTTGGGCTCGGATGGTAAAGGAGAAAACCAAGCTTTACAGAGGAGTAAGGCCAGATTCATTTACGGATTGGTCTACAAAGCAATGGACAGAACAAGTAGGCAAGGACCTGACCATTAAATGGATAGACGGTGAATATGAGCAGGCTGTAAACGAGCAGAAGAAAGAGCTAAGAGAGTATAAGAAGAAGGAAAAAGCCCAGGAGGAGCAAATCCATCTCCCTCAGATAGAGCCTGTCTCTTTGACTATTGAGGATGTAGAGGAAGATCTTCCTCAGGGCCAGAGTGATGGGCCAGAGCCGATTAAGGCTTAGGGGGCCTACCCCACCCTGTTAGGGCCTATAACAACATGAAGAGAGCAAGCTCTGTCCCTGGTAGTGACCCAAAGCCTTTTCCTGTGAGCGATGGTTAAGGCATCCTGAGGGAGAGATATTTGGCGGCACCCAAAGAGATAGTGGAGTTGGTGGATAGATTTGAAAATAACTTGGCATCCTACAAATCCGGACATTACAACGAGACCCAGGTTAGAAGAGAATTCGTTGATCCTTTCTTCAAGGCCCTGGGATGGGATGTAGACAACGAGCAAGGCTTTGCTGAAGCCTACAAGGACGTTATCCATGAGGACGCTGTCAAGGTAGGAACCACCACCAAAGCCCCAGATTACTCTTTTCGTATTGGCGGCCAGCGTAAGTTCTTCTTGGAGACCAAGAAGCCTTCAGTAGACATCAAGGATGATATCCATCCTGCCTTCCAACTCCGCCGCTATGCTTGGACAATGAAGTTGCCATTATCGGTTCTCACCGACTTTGAGGAGTTCGCAGTCTATGATTGCAATGTAAAACCGGATAAGACGGATAAAGCCTCCAACGCCAGGATTTTTTACCTGAATTACAAGGATTACCTGACTCGTTGGGATGAGATCGCCGGTATATTCTCCAAGAATGCTGTTCTGAAGGGGTCCTTCGACAAGTACGCAGCAGATAAGAAGAGCAAAAGAGGCACGTCTGCAGTAGATGTTGTCTTCCTGGAGGAGATTGCAGGCTGGAGAGAGATCCTTGCCCGAAACATCGCCCTGCGAAACCCTGATCTCAGCACTAAAGATCTCAATTATGCAGTTCAAGCAATAGTCAATCGCATTGTTTTCCTGCGAATATGTGAAGATAGAGGCATAGAGCGATACATGCGTCTGCAAGACCTACTCAATGGTGAGCGGGTCTATCCCCGGCTTTGTGAGCTTTTCCGCCGGGCAGATGAGCGCTACAACTCAGGCATATTCCACTTTGAAAAGGAGCCAGGCAGGGAGAGCCCGGATACTCTAACTTTGAGCTTAAACATCGATGATAAGCCCTTAAAGGAGATCTTCAAGCGGCTTTACTATCCAGATAGTCCTTATGAGTTCTCAGTGCTTCCTGCTGAGATCCTGGGCCAGGTCTACGAACAGTTTTTGGGCAAGGTGATACGGCTCACCGAAGGCCACCGCGCCATAATAGAGGACAAGCCCGAAGTAAAGAAGGCAGGCGGGGTCAAATACACGCCGGTCTACATTGTGGAAAACATTGTAGGAAAAACGCTAGGCAAAATTCTGAAAGGCAAGACTCCGCTTGAAGTGGTGCTAATCACCGTTTTAGATCCTGCCTGTGGCTCAGGGTCCTTCCTCATTGTGGCCTACCAGTACCTTCTGGATTGGCATAGAGACTGGTATGTCCAAAATCTTGTGCCGTTGCTACAGAGTGGCCTAAAACCTTCTTCTCCAGAGATAAGGCGGCTGCTCCCTGGTGTTGAGACGGGCAAGAAGGGCCGGACGAAAGAGCCCGAGCTGCCTGTCTACCAGGGCCGGGGCGGTGAATGGAAGCTGACCACAGCAGAGCGCAAGAGGATACTGCTAAACAATATCTACGGCGTTGATATTGACCGTCAAGCTGTAGAGGTTACAAAGCTCTCCCTTTTGCTGAAGGTGCTGGAAGGAGAGAATGAAGAGACAATCTCCAAGCAGCTCAAGCTCTTCCAGGAGAGGGCATTACCCGATTTGAGCAATAACATCAAGTGCGGAAATTCATTGATCGGCTGGGACATCCTGGAGGACAATCCGAATCTGGGGCAGGAGGAGATCGAGAGGATCAATCCGTTTGACTGGGAGAGGGAATTCTCGGAGGTCTTCTCCAGAGGCGGCTTTGATGTGGTGATAGGCAATCCGCCATATGTCAGAGTAAATCGATTATCTGCTGAAAAATTTTATTATAAAAATACTTTTAAATCTGCATCTGGAAGTTATGACATCTATGTGGTATTTATGGAAAAAGCATTAGATTTAATCAGATCCGGTGGTGAAGTCGGACTGATAACACCAAATAAGTATTTTGTATCTGATTATGGATCTAATATCCGCAATTTAATTCTAAATCATGCAGATTTGCATGAAATTGCTGATATGGGTAAGTGCAAAAGCGTATTTCAAGGAGCACTTATCTCTACGGCAATTTCATTTTTCAAAAAGTCAGAGCACACAGATAGAATAGCATTGAAGATCCTCTCGGATGAAAATGTTAGGTGCATTTCAGAAATAGAAGCTATAACAATACCTCGGAAGGAAATCATAACAAAAGACGGCTGCATAAGGGTATATCAAGATTCCATGTCACAGAAAATTGTAGAAAAAATGACCAATGGAAGCGAACCACTTGGTGATACAAATGTAGCCTATGTTAGAACTGGAATTATGGGCTTTGACTATTGGTCTCTTGATCGCTTTATAGATGATTCAAATACTGGACGACTAATTGCCACAAACAGTTATATAGATAGATACCAACTCCTATGGGGTAAAAAAGTAAAAATATATAAACGCGATCTTTTTAAACCCAGATTGAGTCCCAGTTGCAATGTGTTGAATGAAAATACTCTTTCCCTCTTTGCATCAAAAAAGATTTTAGTCAGAGGTATAGCTCGTAGGCTTACAGCCACCCTTGACGAAGAGGGAATAGGGATGCTTGTGGCAGTGCATAGCGTACAATGCAAGAAATATGAAAATAAATTTCTTTTAGGACTCCTCAACTCAAATCTATTCAATTGGTTGCATAGAACGCTGTTCTATTCAGCTAGAATACCTGAAGGTTCTTTGAGATATCCAATATCATTTTTATACAATTTGCCTATATGGAAGTTAGATTTAACCATCGAGGAAGATCGAAGACGTTATCATAGCATTATTGATTTGGTCAATTCAATGCTCTCCCTCCATAAGCAGCTCCAGGAGGCCTGCACGCCCCATGACGAGATCGCCCTCCAGCGGCAGATCGATGCCACCGACCGGCAGATAGATGCGCTGGTCTACGAGCTTTACGGGCTGACTGAAGAGGAGATCAGGATTGTGGAAGGCGAGTGCGTATAACCTGCAAGCTATCATCTCTCTTTTTCGGCTTTTTTCTTACGCATACGGAAAGCAAAAGCTCTTTGGAGGTACTTTCTACCTCGATAATCACAGGTGTACGCTCTGGGAAATGGCCTCATCGTAATCGGTAGCAGTGGCCGGGATGGATCGATATGGGTAGGTCGATCAAGTCAGCTTGTGTATTATTCCATAGTGTATGGAATGAGCACTTTGCCAGAAGAGGATTTAGGCCGATTTGAGCAGGGCCTGAAAGATGCAAGCATGGAGTGTGTATAACCTGTTATGAACAGTTGCATTTAGCTATTCTATATTAATTGCATAATTCTATTAATGGAATTCAACCCGAATGAAGCGGCCAATTCGATAGGTTCAAATATGAAACCATGAGGATCTAACATGAGGTGTTTTTGCGATGGTATGCTCAGACGTATACGACGGTGTGTTTGTGCCGATGAAATCTCCCGGCGCGCCCTTGATGCCCGTCGAAGAGAAGTTAAGTGCACTATCACCTAGCGAACGCAAGCACTTCCTTGAAAGCGTTGCATACCACAAAGACATGCTGGTAGAACTCGCTAAGATGTGATTATTCCAGCTTCACGACCATTCTTTTTACCCATTTTGCTATTGTGTCTATTTCTTCCCCTTCCGGGCATCTATATTCAGCAATCTTTACCATCACACGCAAGATCTCAGGCTTACTTGCGTCAAAGCGATAGCCGTGTTCTCTTAAGATGGTTTCAGCCAAAACAAATGCAGTCCTTTTCTGACCATCCCAAAAGGGATGACGTTCTGCCAAAAAAAGAGCCTGAGCTGCTTTCCTGAATAAATCCGACTCATAATTGATGGCTTCGACTACAAAGGATAATGTTCCAAGATCACGGATGCCTGGCTCACCGCCCATCTCTTCTATGAGGAAATCATGGATTTGGATAACCTTCTTTTCGGTGAGCCTTTCCATCGCCAATGCGATTTCACCCAAGGTTTATGAATTATTTGAATGACTGCCTATTCCCGCAGTAGCTTCTGTATATCCTCATGCATAACGGCCAGCTTCTTGGTGAGAGGGTGCTGCGGCCCGTACTCCTGCTCGGCCAAGCCCTTTATCCGCCAGGTCTCGAAGAGGAGCTTGCCGATCTCTTTTGTTATGTACTTGCGGTTTTGCTCAGTCATGAGTCCACCATCCTGAAATCATCTCCATATCCAAAGGGGTTTCGTGCGATGGTGAGCCACCGCCCACAAGCCAAAAGGCTGAAAGTAGATTTATGATTTATGAAATTCAGCAGTAGAAAAATGTAAGTAGTATTTCAGCTTCTGAATTATGAATTATGAAAGTCATAGGAGTGGCTATCCAGAAAGGGGGTGTGGGAAAGACCACGACCGCAATAAACCTGGCCGCTGCCCTGGCGAGAAAGGGAAAACATGTACTTCTGGTAGATGCAGACCCTCAAGCTCATGTAACCATTAGCCTCGGTCTTGATGAATGGAGCCAGCCTTCGACCCTTTATGATGTCATGGTCCGAGAAAAGGCACTGAGCGAAGTCGTCAAAAACACAGATACCACCGGCCTAGACGTTGTAGCCAGCACATATGACCTGGCCGGCGCAGAAATGGAGCTTTCGACCCAACCAGGCCGAGAGTACATATTGAGAAATGAGATTAATAAGCTGAAAGGCTATGATTTCGTTGTTCTTGATGGCCCCCCGAGCCTGGGAGTGCTCACGGCCAATGTGATACTCGCCAGCACCGTGCTTCTGATCCCGCTACAGGTAGAATGGCTTGCTATGACAGGCTACGCACACCTCATCAAAACATTGAGTCTTATAGGTAGCCATCTGAAACACGAGCCAGAACAGCACATACTTTTGACCATGTATGATGGAAGGACAAAGACTAGCCAGGAAGTTGCAGACCAAATTAGGGACTACTTCAAAGAAAAGGTACTCAATACGGTTATTCCCCGAAATATCGATCTATCCAGAGCACCTAGCCACGGGATGACCATTTTTCAATATGCTCCAGACTCCACCGGAGCCATAGCTTACTCTCAACTTGCGGAGGAGATCTTAAATGACGAAACTGGGTAAGGGCGCAGCAGCGATATTTTCACAGGCTGAAAGTCAGACTCTGAAAGAAGATAAATCAATGGCTGAAATTCAGCCTTCAGAAGTAGAAACTCATAAGATGAAAGATGAGATAGATGCAGAGGCCCTTAAACAGGCCATTGAAGAAGGAAAGAAGTACCCGAAGGTGACTGTCTATTCCCCTATAATCGCTGCCGTTATGAGGTATAGAGAGATCACAACACCTCGATTTAAGCTGAGCCCAGAAGTCGAGATGCGCCTTGAAAAGGCTCTGAAAAAAGAAGACCCCAAACTATGGGCAGCAGTTGAGGAAAATATTCGTTGGAATAAACGGAAGAAATGAGAAAGCATGACAGAAGAAGAGAAGCCAACCACTACCAAGCAAACCGGCCCGCAATTCATCCCTAAGCTCAAGGGCAAGAAGGTTGTTATCCGGCTGGTATCTGGCGGCCAGCCCGTTACCGGCATTCTGGAAGGCTACAACCCATATGAGATCCTCATCAAGACGGCCAAAGGGCAAGTACTGGTATTCAAGCATGCAATAGCCACAATCGAGCCCGTGGATGTACCTAAGCAAGACTTCATGCAGAGAGAATGAACATCTCCCCACAATCTCCACATGATCGTATTCTATGGATACTCACCAACAGCGGCGGGAAGATGAAGCGAAGTGACTTGAGGCGGCGCGTGAACATGAGGCTTGCAGAGCTGGAGCCTGTCCTTGAGGAGCTGGCAAAGGAAGGCCATATAAGGATCTCAGGTGATATGGTGAGCTTGAATCCCGCTCACCCTTCCAGGCAGAACTCTTGAGGCCATATAGCCCATATCCTCAGCTTTGAAGTGGCACCGGATCATCTTTTGAGGAAATACTTATCATCCAAAAGATTCACATAGAATTACAAGAGGGATAAACTTTGAAAAAATGCCTATTAATGTCTTTAGTAATTCTAATGCTATGTGGCACTTATGTGGCACAAGGACAGAGCATTGATATGTGCACAGGCGACGAAATTTCTAAGAAGAAAATCGGCTATTCGGAACCAGCACCAGGAAAGATCTATCTTTTGATCCCAGTTACTGTAGAAAATCAAGGCTATGAGGAGTTTCCGCTATCACCTTATCAGTTCAAGTTGACGGTTGATAAGGTCAAGTATGATTCAGCAGCTCTATCCTATACCATGTCTCAAGCCGGTCTAGTTCCGCTAGAGAGTGTCGAATTACAGGATGGAGGGAAAATCTCTGGATACATCTCTTTCGAAGTTCCAGCATCAACGACTGATTATGAATTGAGTTATGACACATGGGCATGGGAGGATTACGACGTAAAGCTTAGAAAATGTTAGCCATGCCTTGATAGGAGCCCCGGTGCTGGGAGAGAAGGCGCGCAGCTCAAAGATAGATCAAATCTCTTTTTTATCCTATATCCAGAACTCTTGAGGCCATAGGCCATCGTCAGAGCCCATAGAGCCCATATCATCAGCTTCGAAGTGGCACCGGATCATCTCATCTACCTCTGATAACCTGATCCTGAAGACCTCTGCCAGGATCTCT
>Ga0255346_1002779_pt1 | contig 21579 bp, 10 predicted proteins | sample wastewater_treat_FD_194410 | JGI IMG/M metagenome (GOLD analysis project Ga0255346, IMG submission 194410) | Wastewater microbial communities from Lulu Island WWTP, Vancouver, Canada - plant22 | ecosystem: Engineered > WWTP > Wastewater > Unclassified | place: Canada: Vancouver, British Columbia... | reverse complement strand
ATATTTTTTCCACAGCCAATATTTCGTCTATCCTTGCTCTTTTCCACCGTCCACTGACCGAGTTTTGTTTGATATCGAGCATTTTCCCAATTTCATTCTGTTTCAGATCGGGATATTTCAACACCATCTCCATCAATTCGGCAGAAGCGATGGTCCAATTATCCATAAAAATAGATATTAATCTTAAGTAAAGATTCATTTCATCATCGAAATCTCTCCAAGGACTTTTTATAAGTAAATTAACTTTTTCTCTTTCAAGTTCTTCAAATTTCTCTCCCGCATTTATAAATGCTTCCCCGTTACTTTCAGAAATACGCTTTCCGGAATAATTTTTTTCGCCAAGACCAATTGCCATTCTCACATCGATATCGCTTGCTTTTTTATTTTTATTTTTAGGCATTGTCTTTTTTATCAAAGCTTTAATGGACAAAGTTTTGAGCAAAGCGTCGGCAGGTTGGTCTACTTCGAGTTGAAAAGAATCTCCCCAAACCAACTCCCATTGCACGGGCGTTTCACCCCACTTATCGAATAATTCTTTCAGTGGCAATAGCCAAACTTCAGGATTATCCATTTTCCGGGACGAAACAATATCTCCTTTTATAATTGCTATCATGGTTCAAATATCGTAATAATAAACGATAAATCAAAATATCGTCGAAATAAACGATAATCAAAAATATCGTCGAAATAAACGATATTTCTCGAAAGAATAATTTAGCTCAGTCCTTCCACCTGACCATTCACCAAATCAATGCGTTTCGCCTGTGGATCGGCCGGCAAACCAGGCATGCGAACCATTTCGCCCGCAATGGCAACAATAAATTCCGCTCCTTGATTAATAACCAGATCGTTGATTTTGAATGAAAATCCTTTGGCTACGCCATAAGCCGTTGGATCGGCCGAGAACGAATATTGTGTTTTGGCAATGCACACCGGCAGTTTTTCGAGTGCCGTTCCTTCAATTTGATTGAGCATTTTTTGTGCTTTTTCGCCAAAGGATACTTCATGTGCGCCATAAATTCCCATTGCTACTTTTTCGAGTTTCTGATCTATGGGATCATCATCCTCATAGGTAAACAGCAAACGACCGGAAGGAGAGTTTTCTACTGCATCTACCACAACATTGGCCAGCTCTTCAGCTCCGGCACCACCTTTTTCGAATGCTTCGCATAAAGCAAAACGAACACCTTTTTTTTCACAAAAATCCCGCACCTCAGCGATTTCTTCTGCCGAATCGTGATGAAACTTGTTGAATGCTACAATTGTCGTTTGTCCGAATGCGGCCAGATTGATCAAATGGCGTTGCAAATTGTCGAGCCCTTTTTTCAGTCCATCCATATCGGGATTTTTAATCAGTTTTTCGGGAGTACCGCCATGCATTTTCAATCCCTGTGCAGTAACTACGATTACCGTTGCCTTGGGCTGCAAACCGCTTTTTCTACACTTTATGTTGAAAAACTTTTCGGCCCCCAAGTCAGCACCGAAACCGGCTTCGGTCACTACATAATCACCATACGACATCGCCATTTTTGTAGCCAGTAGCGAATTGCAACCGTGCGCAATATTGGCAAACGGTCCGCCATGCACAAATGCGGCCGTATTTTCGGTCGTTTGCACTAAATTGGGGTTGAGTGCATCTTTCATCAGTACGGTGATGGCGCCTGCGACCCCCAGATCCTTTACAGTAAATGGTTCTCCGCTTCGTTTGTAGCCCAAAAGAATGTTTTCGATACGACGCCGTAGATCTTTTTCATTTTCAGCCAGACACAAAATAGCCATCAGCTCCGAAGCAGCCGTTATGTCAAACCCACTTTCCTGAGGAACGCCATTGCCTTGCCCCAGACCGGTAACAATATAGCGCAAACTTCTATCATTCACATCCAACACTCGTTTCCATAGCACCTGTTTCAGTTCGTCCTGCGTTCCTTGAACACGATAAATGTAGTTATCCAACAAAGCGGAAATGGTATTGTGAGCGGTAGTAATGGCATGAAAATCACCGGTAAAGTGAAGGTTGATATTTTCCATCGGGAGAACTTGAGAATAACCTCCGCCGGCTGCTCCGCCTTTCAGGCCAAATACGGGACCTAACGAAGGTTCGCGAAGAGCCACGATAGCCTTTTTACCAATGCGATTCAATCCAAGTGTCAATCCGATAGAGATGGTAGTTTTTCCAACCCCGGTTTTGGTAGGAGTAATAGCTGTTACCAATATCAAATTGCTTTTCGCAATACGGTCTTCATTTATCTGATCGTATGGCACCTTTGCCATATGCCTTCCATAACTGATAACCTCGTCGCGTGGAATGCCGATCTCTTCGGCAACATCTTTAATTCGTTTCAACGGTGTTTCACGCGCTATTTCAATATCCGATTTCATAATAAAATCCGTTTCCGGAGATTGGTCAAACTCTTTCGTTTGCTCGTTCATGTGAATAATGTTTAATGTTTTGTATGATGTTTGATTTTTTCTTCTTTCTCTACCAGTTTATCTTCCAACATAATAAGTTGATCGCGCAGTTGTGCAGCTTCCAGGAATTCGAGTTTTTTGGCGGCAGCCAGCATTGCTTTGCGTGTTTTTTCGATTTGCTTTTTCAAATCTTCCTCCGAAGCATAGTTCGGTTGTTCCGGTTCGGCAACAAGCGAATAATAATCGGGCTCAACATAGGCATTCGGTTCCACTGTAAGTGCTTTTTGTCCTAAAGCCGACGATTTGGATTTGATGATGGGTTGCGGCGTAATACCATGTTCCTCGTTATATTTCATCTGCTTTTCGCGTCGGCGATTGGTTTCGTCGATGGTAAGCTGCATGCTTTCGGTTATTTTGTCGGCATAAAAAATCACCTTGCCGTTCACGTTTCTTGCAGCACGGCCTGCCGTTTGCGTCAGCGAACGATTGGAACGCAAAAAGCCTTCCTTGTCGGCATCGAGTATGGCAACAAGCGAAACTTCGGGAAAATCGAGCCCTTCGCGCAACAGATTCACCCCGATAAGCACGTCGAAAAGTCCATTCCGAAGATCGTCCATAATCTTCACGCGCTCCAGTGTCTCCACATCCGAATGAATGTATCGGCAGCGAACGTTGAAACTCGTCAGGTAATCCGTCAGCTCTTCGGCCATACGTTTGGTGAGCGTCGTCACGAGCACACGTTCGTCTCGTTCCACCCGCTGCTGTATCTCTTCCATCAAATCGTCGATTTGATTCAGACTGGGACGCACTTCGATAGGCGGATCAAGCAAACCCGTAGGACGAATCAGCTGATCGACCACCACTCCTTCCGACTTTTCCAACTCATAGTCGGCGGGCGTTGCACTTACGAAGATAATCTGTGGCACAATAGCCTCAAATTCTTCGAATCGCAGCGGACGATTGTCGATGGCTGCCGGCAGCCTGAAACCATATTCCACCAAATTAATTTTTCGCGAATGATCGCCGCCATACATGGCACGAATTTGTGGAATAGTAACGTGACTTTCATCGATGACCGTCAGAAAATCTTTCGGGAAAAAGTCCAACAGGCAGAAAGGTCGCGTTCCCGGCGGCCGTCCGTCGAAGTAGCGCGAATAGTTTTCGATGCCCGAACAATAGCCGATTTCCTTAATCATTTCCACATCGTAGGTAACCCTGTCATACAGTCGTTTGGCTTCGAGTGGCTTACCAATGGATTGAAAAAACTCAACCTGCTTGCCCAAATCGATCATAATTTCGTCCACCGCCCGAAAGATGCGTTCCTTCGTAGTTACAAACAGATTTGCCGGAAAAATGCGATATGCATCCAATTGTTCGAGGGTAACGCCGGTCAACGGATCTACCAATTCAATGCTTTCTATTTCGTCTCCCCAAAAGATGACACGGATAATCTGATCGTCATAAGCCAAAAATACGTCCACCGTATCCCCTTTCACCCGAAAGTTGCCCCGATTGTATTCGGCCGTTTCGTTGCGCGAATACAGACTTTCGACGAGCTGCCGCAAAAACACGTCGCGCACCAGATTTTGACCCACTTTGAGGTCGATGGTTACCTTATTGAAATCTTCGGGATTGCCAATACCATAAAGGCACGAAACCGACGAAACCACGATGACGTCGGTTCTTCCGGAAAGCAATGCCGACGTGGCCGAAAGGCGCAGTTTCTCGATTTCGGCGTTGATGGACAAATCTTTTTCGATATACGTGTCGGTGGAAGGGATATAGGCTTCGGGTTGATAATAATCGTAGTACGAAACATAATATTCCACCGCATTGTGCGGAAAAAAGCTCTTGAACTCGCTGTAGAGCTGGGCTGCAAGCGTTTTGTTGTGACTGATGACCAGCGTCGGCTTGTTGATTTGCGCAATGACGTTGGCTATCGTAAAAGTTTTGCCCGAACCCGTAACACCCAACAGCGTTTGGTACGGAACTTTATTCCGCAAGCCTTCTACCAGCGCTTTTATGGCCTCCGGCTGATCGCCGGTTGGTTTGTATTCTGATGTTAACTCAAATTTCATTCTTCACCTTTAGCAAAAAATTGCAACCTCAAAATTTAGGGTGCGTCGATATAAGGTTTTGTTTCGAAAATTCCGATAATACGAAACATTTCATCCAATTCGGCATGAATGATGTAACCATATTGGGTTACCGAATTGCCTTTGTTGTCGATATATGTTTTAGTCAGCGGAATATTGGTTTTATAATGCCCGTTGAATGTTTTTTGGTACTGCAAAGCCGCAATGTCGGGAACAAACTTGATAGTAGGTTTTGAAGTTTTTGACCCTGCCACAACCAGCTCTCCCATCAACTTTTCGCGCGAAATTGTTCCTGAATCGAAAAAGCGGAAGATTCTGGGCGCAAGCGTTTCTTTCATTTTGTTGTAATCGACATTCGAAAGTGCCACAAAAAAGGCATCCAACGTCATCCGAATCGAATTGTATTCGGCAGAATCTACCGGATAAGACTGAAAAAGCATTTCATAGCGTTTATGGGCATCGTTGTAAAAAATACCCGGCAATTCGCCACTGTCCGACGAAACCATGTAATCGTAATAAGACTGCACGGTGTTGGCATTGAGTGTGGACCGCCATCTCAACGAGTCAAGTCGATTGAGTACCAATGATTTGTATGGGCTTTTTGGAAACGACTTTAAAAATGCGTGAAATTCCGCCTCGTTGTCTGACTTTCTTAAGTTATCCCATGCCTTCGCTTCTTTCTCCTTCAACTGCTGCATTTTCGACAAAGCTTCGGCAAAATGTTTCCCTTTCGGAAACTGATTCATATACGACACATAAGCGCTCACTGTATTTTGTCGTTGCGCGTTTTCCCATTCCGAACGATCAAGATTCAGACCTTTAACGTAATATGTATATATCGCAAAAGAGCCTCCTGACAATAGAATAAAAGAGATAATCCACACAAATATGGGTCCCATTCTTCGAGAAGATTTTTTCCCTTCAACAATATCATTGTTAGTTTTTGGGGAAAGAGTCTCTAATGTTGGCATCTTACGACTCGTCTCGCAATATACCGTCTCAACATCTTCGGCAATCATCGACGAACGATCAATTCCATACTCGGAATTATCCGGCCGAAACAAATCTATTTCGAAGTCACGTTGAATTTTCTTCGAACAATCGGGACAAAATAATTCATCTTCGGATTTTGATTTTTGACAAATCGGACAAAACTGCGACATAACCGAAAAACAATGCGTTGTTTTTTCATCACAAAGATAAACAATGTTAGCGTATTAGCGGACAAATTTGAATGGTTTTTACACAGTGGAACAAAAAAATAATGCAATCACATCACCAAAAACAAATTACAATCGATTTATATTACTCACATACTTATCACTTCGGCCCTACTTTCAAATCGATGGAAAGCAAATTTTCCCTATCTGAAAAAACTGACAAAAAGCATCACGTTTAAAATCGTCACGATCGATCCGAGCAAATAAAGAACAATTTTCGATAAAGTAGAATTTTTGTACTTTCCCATCACCTTTTCGGATGAAGTGAGCCTCACCTGCGTGAAAATCGTAAACGGCAGTTGGACACTCAACAGCATTTGCGAAACAATAAGTCCCTGAAAAGGATCAGAGATAAAGAAAATGACACACACAGCGAGCACCAAAGAAATAAGAACCCCTAATCGCGAGTGGTTGTCTTTCATATCGTAAGGTTCCTTATACATTCCTGCAAAAATGCTTGCACCCGCCATCCCCGACGTGAGTGTAGAAGAAATTCCCGAAAACAGCAAAGCCACTGCAAAAACTACCGAAGCATTTTTTCCTACCAACGGTGTCAGTAAATGATTGGCCTGCTGCAATTCGGTAACCGGAGTTTTGGTTTCGAAAAAAGTAGCCGCCGCCAACAAAATCATGGCACTGTTGATTGCCCAACCAATGAGCATGGAAAACAGTGTGTCAAAAAATTCGTATTTCAGCTGTTTATTGATTATTTTTTCATCTTTCAAGTTCCACTGGCGGCTTTGGATGATTTCGGAATGCAGAAAAAGGTTATGTGGCATCACAACCGCACCCAACACACTCATGACGATCAACATCGAATTTTCAGGGAAACTTGGTGTCACCCAACCCACAAGAGCCGAATTCCAATTGATATCGACTAACGACAATTCATACAAAAACGACAATCCAATGATCGAAACAAAACCAATAATCCATTTTTCGATTACGCGATATGAGTTCGTAAAAAGCATGATGAGCACAAATATCGTCACCAGAACAGCTCCTGCTCGAATGGGGACATCGAAAAGCATGTTCAAGGCAATGCTTCCGCCCAAAATTTCGGCCAACGAAGTAGATACCGATGCCAACATAGCCGAACCCAGTACAAACTTGGAGTAAACCGGTTTCAGATGAATAGCAGCAGCCTCCGACAAACACAAACCTGTGGCAATACCCAAATGCGCCACATTATGCTGCAGCAAAATAAGCATGATTGTGGACAGCGTTACCATCCACAAAAGCGAATATCCAAAATTGGAACCGGCGGCCAAATTGGAAGCCCAGTTGCCCGGATCGATGAATCCAACGGTTACCAACAAACCCGGACCGATAAATTTGAAAATATCCGATGCTCCGAATACCGGGCGATAGGATTTATTGTCGATATGTCTGAATGCCTTAAACAAAACTTGAATGTCTTTAAATTTACGGATTACAAAAATATTAAATTCTTCTTTAAACAACGATAACCAATAGCTTGTTTAAAAGAGCCATTCGGAAAAGCAAAAATATCTACAAATAATTTTATTTTGCATGGTCAATTATTGGCATTCTCAGGCAATGTTTTTTTCTTTTTCTCAACGAAACTCGTAACTTTGTTCAATGAATCACACAAAAAACAATTATGCATTCCTATTTTCAAAAGCGAATTTTGTCCTTCAAATATGCGTTTCGGGGAATAAAAGCGCTCGTACATGAAACACCTAACTCTCGAATTCATACAATACTCGCCGTTATGGCGATCACGTTGGGATTCGTATTTCGTATTTCGACGACAGAATGGATATCGATTTGCATCGTCATCGGACTGGTTTTCGCTATGGAAGCGATAAATACAGCCATCGAAACACTCGCCGACTATGCTTGTAACAAACAAATCGACAGTCGCATAGCAAAAGCGAAAGACTTGGCCGCCGCCGGCGTTTTGATGGCCGCCATAGCAGCACTTGTCGTCGGCATCATTGTTTTCCTGCCAAAATTTTTTCAGTGAAAAAATTTCATTACAAAAAACTCAACAATCATGTTCGACGCATCACCCTATCTCACCGAAATAGAAGAAATATCGAATTCCGATCTCACCGCCGGTGAAAAAATCATTCAACTCAACCGCCTGCTCGACCGATTGTCCAAATCGATTGTTAGAGACGAAACGCTGCAATTTGCAAACCAGTTTTCGCGATTAGTATTCATTGCCCAGAAATACAATCTCTCCAAGCAACACGAATGGCAATTACAGCACTTCCGGGTGAAAGCACGGGAGATACGTCGCAACAAAGGCAAAAAAACACCTGCGGCAGAATATCGACGCATGGAACGTGCTATCCTCGATCTTTGTCATATTGTGGGAGGACAACCTGTTACACAAACTGAACCGATACGGGAAGAAATAGCCAAAACACCCGCAGCAGAAACAATGAGGGTGCAGATAACCTCTATTGATCGCGAAAAAAAGAACTGCATTGCATCAGCGAACATGCCCCGATAGAACTGACCATAAAATATGGCATCAATGCCGAACAAAATACCTACCAAGCTTCCATCGACCGGTTTTGGGTAGGAGCTCAGCTCAATTTGATAGATTGCACAACGGACAACGAGGGTTGCCTCATACCCCGACATTTTGTGCTCGAACCCGATTATCTGATTGATGCTTCGGCTCTGGCCGAATGCTTCCAGGATTACTGCAAATCGCCACTTCACTATTTTCGCAACAAATTCGAAGAAAAAGAAAACCGCTCCTATCTGCTTTTGGGAAATCTTGCCAACTTTTTTCTCGATAAGCTGGTATTTGCAGAGCATCCCGAAGAAGTGAGCTTCATGGATGTTTTTCTGCAATCGTTCAAGCAGTCGCCATTCGAATATGCCAGCTGCAACGACATCCGTTCCGACGAAGATTTTCGAGACTTTATGGCTACAGCCCGGCAACAGTTCGAAAACATCCGGCGCGTTGTCACGAAAGACTTTCCGTCACGAAAAATCGATCGGAAACGTTGTATTCTCGAACCTTCATTCTTCAGCGAAAAATTTGGATTTCAGGGACGATTAGATATGCTGCAGGCCGACGCCAAACAACAAAAATTCAACATTGTAGAATTGAAATCGGGAAGGCTTCCTTTTCCACCATCCGAAAAAGGGAAAATCGCACTAAATCACGAAACACAAACGGCCATCTATCGAATGATGATCGAAAGTGTTTTTGGTGCAGATTCGCGTGCGATTGATGCAGCCATTCTGTATTCTGCAGGCAATATTCCGGGCGAAAATTTACGTTTCGCAGCCGTATATCGGCAATTGGAAAAGGAAATCGTAAACATGCGCAATCTCATCGTGGCCGATGAATATCAACTGACTTACGGTGACAACCGCTCCGTGGAAAATAAATTCGAAGAACTGTTTCAATCTGTTGAAGGAGTCGGCAGGCTTCCCTCTTTTTACCTCAATAAAATAGAGGCCCTATCGTCGGTGCTTCAACAAGCTACCGACGTCGAGCGCAGCTATTTCTATCGTTTTGTTCGTTTTATTGCCCGCGAAATGTACCTGCAAAAAATCGGCGACACCGAATACGAATCGCCTACAGGCGTGGCCGCACTCTGGAACAGCGATTTTGCCGAACGTGCCGAATCGCTTGACGTACTCTACGATTTGACCATCGACGAAAAAACGATGAACGAAAACGACATGAGTATTCGTTTTTGTAGAAACCATCCCGAAAACGATATCGTCAATTTTCGCGAAGGCGACATCTGCATTGTTTATCCCCGCAACAGCGAGTCGGACAACGTGCTCAACCAACAGATTCTGAAGGGGACTATCGAACATATCACCCCTGACGAAGTACGCATCAGATTTCGTTACAAACAGCACAATCCGGCTTACTTCGACGAAAACCGCTACTGGGCAGTGGAACACGATACACTCGACAACTCGTACAACGGAATGTACCGAAATCTGTTTTCGTTTCTTTCGGCTTCACACCGAAAACGCGATTTGCTGCTCGGCTTGCAGGAACCACGCACAAGACAAATCGAACAAACAGAGGAAAAACCATATCCCGAAAACATTATTTCGAAAGCGCTGGCTGCCGAAGATTATTTTCTGATTGTTGGGCCTCCCGGCACCGGAAAGACTTCGATTTTCGCCCGAAGACTGATCGAAGAATATTACGCACAGCCGGATACGAATATGTTGGTTTTGGCCTATACCAATCGTGCGGTCGATGAACTGTGCGAAGCAATCAATGCCGCTTTTGACAGGAAGTCGCCCGACAATGCGCCTTTCATTCGCATCGGATCGGAGTTGTCGTGTGCCGAACCCTATCGCCACAGACTATTGCAGCGAATATCGGAGAAAGCTCTTAATCGCGAACAATTGTGGAACGAAATTGAACAAACACGCATTTTTGTTGCCACCATTGCCTCTCTCAATGGCAGAATGGAGCTCTTTTCGCTTAAGAATTTTCAGATAGCGATTGTGGATGAGGCTTCACAAATTCTCGAACCACAACTCGTCGGCATTTTGCCTAAGGTGAACAAATTCATTCTGATTGGCGACCACAACCAACTATCCACCATCGTCCTTCAAAAACCGATAGTTTCGGCCATTCACGAGCCGGAACTCAACCGCATCGGATTTGTCGATTGTCGCGATTCCCTTTTCGAGAGGTTATTCCGCGTGTGCAATTCCAACGGCCGGGAAGATGCCTGCGTACAACTCACCCAGCAAGGGCGTATGCACAACGATATCGCCAATTTCCCGTCCACCTTTTACTATTCTCAAAACCTGCGCCCGGCCAGTGAATGGCAACAAGAAACATGGAGATTGGATTGTGCAGACTACGGCAATCTGTTTGACAGATGTGTGGCATCGCAGCGTGTGGCAGTGTTTTCCACCGAAAAATTATTTCGATTCACACCTTCCGACAAAATCAACGAAACCGAAGCCGACATTGTCGTAAGGCTGGTACAATCCATTAACAGAATATACGAAGCCAACGGGAAACCCTTTTCGAGTGAAATGCTCGGAATCATTGCACCTTACCGCAACCAAATCGCACTCATCAAGCATAAACTGGCTTCGGCCGGTATAAGCGATTACGAAAAAATAATGGTGGATACCGTAGAACGGTTTCAGGGAAGTCAGCGCGAAGTGATTTTACTGTCGTTTTGCGTCAACCGGCCTTATCAACTCGACTTGATGTGCAACCTGAATCACGAGGGCAAGGTCGATCGCAAACTCAACGTGGCTATCACACGGGCACGGCAGCAATTCTTTATGACCGGCAATGCACGTTTGCTTCGCCTGCATCCGGTGTATGCCACCCTACTCGACTATTATGATTCCCAAACGTTTGTTTTGAACGAAATCTCTTAATTTTTCGTTTCGGAACTATTGCGGAATCGCAATTTATTTTATACTTTTGCACTCACAAATTGTCCTGTGGTGTAATGGTAGCACAACAGATTCTGGTCCTGTTTGTCTTGGTTCGAATCCGAGCAGGACAACAATTTGCACAAATAACTGTCTATTATTCAGGCAGTTATTTTTTTGTAAAAACTACTTTAGCTCACCCGCAAACATATGTGTTTAAGCATTATATTGCGTTAACGTAACTTGGATGCAAAACAAAAAGCAGTCCGGAAACTGCGGTTGTTTCAAGCATAAGTTCGGAAACTTGAACTACAAAATAAAAGGAGTGAAAAAGTTAGAAACGAAGAAATGGGAATTTTAAATTACATGGGGGTTGGAAAATTACGCTATTTTGGACCTTAAGTTCATTCGAACCATGTACGGAGCAGATACGGAGCAGATACGGAGCAGATACGACGGAAGTGTCATTCGAAGAATGGATGATTTTCAGAAGAAATGAAGAAGTGAGAAGTAAGAAATGGGAATTATCCGTCCCATCTGCGTTTTTTTAATCTGCGAATATCTGCGTGAGATGAATTTTTTTCTTTCTCGCAGATCAACGCTGATTCTTTTCTCGCTGATTTACGCAGATTTTATTCGGAATCATCTGTATGAATATTACGCTGCGCTGCAGCTTCGGATTGTGTTATTACATTTTTTCTGCTCCAAATATTATCGCTGCTACGCAGCTCAATCCGTCAATTGCCTTTTAAAATATTCTCCCATTGAATTTTATCGGCATATCGATTTCAGGTGCGTAGCACCGTTATATTTGTTGAAAGTCAGAAAATGGAATTATCCGTTCCATCTGCGTTTTTTCAATCTGCGAATATCTGCGTGAGATGAATTTTTTTCTTTCTCGCAGATCAACGCTGATTCTTTTCTCACTGATTTACGCAGATTTTATTCAGAATCATCTGCATGAATATTACGCTGCGCTGCAGAAAGTGAGAAATGAGGAAATATCATAACCCCTATACTGCTCGAAATTCATCCGTAAATCATCAAATCAGTAAATCGATAAATCATCGACTAATTCCAATCTCCAACCCCCATCCTCCATCCATGTTTACATCCTTTCACATTCGCAATTGTGATGTTTTGTTAATAAAATCAGGCAAATTCCTTTCATAAGCTTTCAGTATGACATTAATAGATGTATATCAGCAGATTATTTGTATGTTTCTGAAGTAAAAATTCATCGATTCGGCAACAAAATTGCCCCGTCAGAAATGTAGAAAACGCGTTTGACTCGGACGGACCTGTTTTCTACTTTGTAGAAACCACGTTCGACTTAAAGAATGTTATATCTACTTTGTAGATTTCGCAAATGTGAATGAAAACGTCCAATCTCGTTAACATTCTATAGGGATTCGGCGCCAAATTGTCCAATCTTGAAGTGCAGAAAGTACAATTCTGTCCGACGATCATACTTTCTACAAAGTAGACGGAGCAATTTTGTCCACCGATTGCCCCGTCTACATTCCTGAAAGGTACATTTTCGGGCAAAATTGCCTTTTCTGTTAACATTCTATAGACATTTTTTGGCTAAAACATGTAATCTGCAACGTAGAAACCATGACTTTTTGTGACGAACATGCTTTCTTCACTCCAAGATGACAGGTCACGACAAGACAATCGTGTCATTTCAGAGTGAAAACGGGGGGTCATTCTTCGCCGAACGTGTCATCTTTGGGTGAAGATGATGGAATTTGAGTAACAGGAGTGTTAAATCAGCCTCATTATTTAACGATTTTCTACGGATTTGCATCATCACGAAGTGTAGAAACCACCATTTTTTCGGCCGATGTAGTTTTCTGCAAGTATGGACGACAGGTTTTTCTCCGACGATTGTGTAATTCTTGTGTGCTGCATACCTCCACAACCCTCGAATTGATTCGTGGGTTAATGATGAATGATAACAAAAACCCAACACGTTTCGACGTTTTAGAATAACTTGCATGCACTATTTACTTATTCGTCCCCATCGACTAATCAATGAATCATTAAATCGATAAATCACTCATATGGTATTATCAATATCATGAATTGTTTTTTCTGCTTTGTTTACCTATGATGGAATTTAGATATCCGGTCAAACAAACAATGATTTTATCTTTTGGCGGCATTAAGTTTCTTGAGTATTTTTGCAAAAAGTTGTTTACAGTAATGACATCGGGAAAAACAAAAAGATTGATTCTCCTGTTTTTTATATTTTTATCCTGTGAAAGACCGGATAACCAAACAGTCTGCGATCATTTGCAAAAATGGGACACACAATTGACCATAAACCCGGAAAGAATTCGGGACAGCTTGAAAATGATCGATCGGGAAGTTTTATCGGGTGCCGATCGTGCCTATTTCGATTTAATGAAGGTGATTGTGGACGACAAGTCGTTTGTCGCGTTCACGTCCGACTCGCTCATAACTTCAGTCGAGGACTACTATCGACGTCATGAGCCCAACAGTTACAATCATATCCGATCGCTGATTTATCAAGGCATTGTCCGATACAGGATGGGAGTTAAGGATTCCACGGTGATGCTTCCCTTTCAAGAAGCGAAAAAGATTTACTCGCATCGGGGAGAAGAAGATCCAATACTCGGATATTTCATTCATTACTATCTTGGAGAGGTATTAATAGACAACCAACAAAGCCCGATGGCAAAAAAGTATTTGAACAAAGCGCTTTCTTTTGCAAAATTGTCCGGGAACAAAAATTACGAATATGATGCCTATGTCGAATTATATTGGTGTGAAATGATTCAGGATCACTATTCGGAGGCAAAGTCCTATCTGGACACGTTGCAAACTTTTACAAACCTTTCGTCCGATGACCGCTATACTTTGTATAATGCACAAAGCATTTATTACGATACGCAGCAAGACTATCAAAAAGCACTCGATTTCAAGAAAAAACAAAAAGACCTCATCCCGTATTTGAATCACGAAAAAGAATTTTTCAGATTATATTACTCGATTTCGGAAAGATATAGTGACATCAACCGGCCCGATAGCGCTTTTTATTATGCAAAACTGGCTATTGATAACATACAGGATACCTCCAATATTTTCAATTATCTGCTCTATGAAAATATTGCAGATGCTGCCGAAAAACTTCATGATTACAAAACGGCCAATGACTATCGGAAAACCGGTATGGGCCTGCTCGAAAAAAACATTGAACGTAAAACCGAAATGCAGGTAGTAGCGTTAGAAAAAAAATACTCTCTGGCCGAGGCGGAAAATAAGGCTTTGAAGATGAAGGAGCACAATCGTTACCTAATATCTGCGCTGGTGATTCTGAGCCTTTTTATCGTCCTGCTTTATTTTTACATTTCCAAACAAAAATCTCTCGGAAAATTAAAGCAAAAACAACTTGAAGCGGAAATGCAACAGACGATGCTGCAACACCAAATTGCAGAGACTAAAGCTTTGTATGCTGTGAAGCAAAGCCAGTCGCAACAACAGATGTTGCTTATTTATTCGACATTCGTCAAACATTTTGCCGATCAGGTGCACAAAACGACTTCGTTGGCCATCAACATAAGAGGCAAGAATCCGCAAATAGCCGACAAACTCGACCTGCAATTAACCGAAAACCGGAAAAATATCAATCTCCTAACCACACATTTGTTTTCGCCGGAAAAGTTAGCCGAATTACTGAAGTTGAATACGATTCCAACTTTCCTCAACCATCACGAATGCTTGATCCTCTTTATGATGGCGGAAAAAATGGGAAATGCACAGATCGCAGCTTTACTAAACACCACAAATGACAGTTTTAAAGCAAGAAAAAGTCAATTGAAAAAGAAAATATCTTTGAAAGCACAAGATTCTTCGGATTTAAACACTTTGCTTAATCTTTTTAACGGCTAAACGGTGGAATGAAAAGGTTAAAATTCATATTGGCAATATATTAAAAATGAATGTATTGAATATGGTTTGGAGGTAAAACTCAGTCGCGAAACTTGTATAAAAACAAAACTTTGGTTTATTTTGTTCCAAAATTAATATCAATTTACTAAAATATATTTCATCGATAATCCGGATATAAGGACAGGATTCTCAATATTTTTCATATTATGCTTGATATTTCTTCTCCTATTTTCATTTACAGATAATTTAAATCATATAAATCAAAATTGGAAGATGGGGGATATTTCGGAAACTTTGATTGGTGATAGATTAATTATTATCGGGTGGGACAAACCGGATTATATAAAAAATAATTTAATATTTTTCCGCGATGAAAAGGATTATTTTAATTTCATTTATGTTAATCAGCGTATATGCACTAAAAGCGCAGTGGCTTTCTTATGCTTACGATGCAGCGGGAAACCGCGTCAGTCGCACCATTGTGTTGGATACCCGAAGTACCTCTGTATTGGTGAATGAGAGCGACACTGTCTTCTTTGAAGAGATACTGGCTGAGAAACAGATTAAGATCTATCCCAACCCGGTAGAATCGGTCCTTACCATCCTTATCTCGGATTATACCCCTTCAATGGAGGGCGAGTTCTCCCTGCTTAATATGGGTGGTATGATGCTGAACAGACGCCGTATAACGGCCGAAACAACCTATGTGGAGATGAGTCGGTATCCCAAAGGGATCTATGTGCTCTATATTCAACTCAGTGGGCAGCTCACAAGCTGGAAGGTGATTAAAAAATAATTTATTGATTTGACGATTTAGCAATTCACTAACAATCAATTATTTCAAAGACATGCGTACGAAAACATTTTACGCTTTGAATTTATTGCTTTTGCAAACCTTCCTGAATCTCACCGTGCTGCACGCACAAACAGGAAATACCATGTCCAACTCGATTGTCGTGGGAACATTCAGCGCTGGCTTCCAATACTCCAACTCGCAGAATACAAGCAATTTTACCAATAACTTTACCGGACGTCCTTCAAACGATGTATTTTATAAGTTTACATTGAATAAAAAAATGGAGGTTACGTTAAAACACTGCGGATCGACCCTTTCCGATACATATATTCAGCTGTTGGATGTTTCCGGGAACGTTATGGCGTACAATGACGATTATTCGGGCGAGGGAAAATGTTCCAGCACGTTGCATTCGTATTTGAAAAGAGAACTCGATGCCGGCACGTATTATGTTGTTTCGGAAGGATATAACGCCAACGGAATTATTCTAACCAGTATTTCAGGCAGTGTGATCAATCTGAAGGGTGACAGTTTTAATGATCCGATTATTGCCGGTACATTCAGTGATGATTTTCAATATTCCGATACACAGAATACCGTGAACTATACCAACCAGCATACGGTACGCACACCGAATGATATTTTTTACCGGTTCACGCTCAATAAAAAAACACTCGTCACCATGACGCACTGCGGTTCTGCCATTGATACCTATATGTTTTTACTGGATGCCTCAGGCAATACACTCGCCAGCAACGACGATTATTCGGGTGACGGAAAATGTTCGTCATCCCTCCATTCTTTTATACAGCGTACGCTGGATGCCGGCATATACTATGTCGTATCGGAGGGGTATAGCAGTTCGGGTCTTATTACCACCAATATCACCGGCTATACATCCGGAGAGTTTGATTATCCGGATATTCCTAACTCTTATAATCCTGATCCCGAAACGGTAGGTGGATTAGCGGGCTCATTCAATGTCTCGTCTGCAGGAGGAGCCTCCTATTCTCTACCTATAGAGGTTCCAAAGGGAGTAGGTGGCATGCAACCTTCACTGGGAATTGTCTATAACAGCCAGTCGGGAAATGGAGTTGCCGGTTGGGGCTGTAATCTCTCCGGTTTATCAGCTATCACGCGAGCGCCGAAAGATATTTACCGCGATGGTACAGCCAAAGGGCTTACTTATCTTGGTAACGATGCATATTACCTCGATGGACAAAGGTTGATCCTCTCTTCCGGTACAGAGGGCCAGGAAGGAGCTGTGTATTATCCGGAGTCCGACCCGTTTACCAAAGTAACCGTTCACGGGACATACAATGCCTCTACAGCGAATACGTGGTTTGAGGTGGAGGCATCCAACGGTATGAAATACTATTACGGTAACACCGAATCCGGTCGTTTGAGGTATACGTCCGGCAGTTCGCCGAGGATCCATGCATGGTACCTTGATTATGTGGAAGACCCGTTGGGGAATTACATGTCCTATTCCTATTATACTTGGAGTTATTTCATGTATCCCAATACGATCACGTACGGGAACAATAAAAACGAATCGACAGGATTAACCAATACGGTTACATTTAGTTACGAATACCGTAACGATGGCGCTCCTTTTGTGATAGAAGGAGTAAAAGGGCAGATGATTTACCGCCTAAAGACGGTTACAAGTAAAACGGGGAGTAATGTTTACCGCAATTACGAAATGCAATATGACCAAACAAGTGACGGCACGGAAACCAAATTTTCCCGTCTGGTCACCGTAACCGTAAAAAATGCAGCGGGTGAAACATTAAAACCATTTACACTGAACTGGTCGTTCCTACCATCTTTCTCCCAATACGTCCAAAATTCCACCGTGAATGCTGCGTCAACGTATCCTTCAATGCCTTTTGAAGAGCAGGAGTTTACTTCCGGAGACTTTAACGGTGACGGGCTGACGGATATTATGGGCATAGCTCCGGTAGAAATCCCTACAGGCCCTAATTCATGGACATACGATACATATGCGTATGTATATTACGCTTCACTCGATGCTTCCGGAAATACACAGTTTATCTCTGGGAAGAATTACTCGCTCGGGGCGAGTTTTGATTTGGGAGATTGGAAGGAGCAAAGGCAGGGTTCTTCGGTTATCGATTTCGATGGCGACGGTATCAATGAATTTATTGTGCCGCATGCAAGCATTAACAGTCAGTGGAAACAAATCGGTTTTTATGTTTATAGTAATACGATGAGTGGCGTTTTCGGTTACAACTTGAAATCCAGCAGCGAAATGGCGCTGTATGCCACCGGTGATTTTAATAAGGATGGCAAAGGGGATATCATTTATATGGAAAAGGGACATAGCAATAATAAGTATCCGGGTGAAGTTGTGGGCCTGAATTCGGGAACAACATTGTACCGTGCCGCTTTTAATCTTACCCTGCCTTCCAAACCGGAAAAGATGTTTGTTTCAGACTATAACGGTGACGGATTGGAAGACATGATAGTGTTTTACGATACCGGATATACCATTTTCTGGAATCAGGGCTACGGTATAAGCACCTCCACGTTTACCGATAGCAAGAAGACTACAGGCACTAATATAGGCTATGCATGGATGATCCGTCCCGGTGATTTCAATGGTGACGGGTTAACGGATTTTATCATGAATTATACCAATGATAACCAATGGTATTTTGCCATCAACAATGGCAACGGCACATTCTCCAAGATGCAAGCCTGTACGCTTGCAATTTATGACCAGGAAACAGATGAGAAGAAGGATGATAACAAATTTGAAGTGTTGGTCGATGATTTTGACGGAGACGGCAAATCGGATGCGATCATTACCAAAGCCATGTATAAGAAGGAATATTACACAGTTCTGGGCATTGTTTTAAACTCCTGGTATGCATTCAATAAAACGTACACCTACTGGATGCGTTCGACCGGCACTACGCTTGTCCAGGTTGCTTCGGCAACCTCCAACAGGAGCGAAGACGCCCTGGCCTATCGTTATGTGATGGGTGACTTCAATGGTGATGGCCAGATGGAGCTTATGAACTACGGATATAACTGTTACAGTAGTTCGAATGCCGACATTTCTCCCGTATGGAGGCTGTACAGGAACTCCTCATACAATGCGAATAGGGGAAAAGTAAGCTCTGTTACGGATAGTTATGGGAGTACAACTACTATTACGTATGCTTCACTGGTCAATGGTGGTATTTATACAAAAGGAACCGGGAGCGTGTATCCGGTGGCGGATTATACGGTGCCGATCCATGCAGTGAAAACGGTTTCCATGAACAACGGCGCCGCCGGCAGTATGACGACCAATTATGAGTACAGCGGCCTGAAAGCCCATTTGCAGGGAAAAGGCATGTTAGGGATGACTTCGCAAAAAGTGACCAATACAACACTGGGAGTTGTAAATGAATCGGGCGTAAAGACATGGAATACGGTATTCCATATCCCTTCAGCGACCTATACCAAAACCACCGTGGACGGTAAAACGGCCGAAACCAACGCAATCTTGACCATTGTGGACAAAGGTTCCAAAAAATACTTTGCCTATCCTTCTTCCCAGACTGATAAGGATCTGGACGGAAATACCGTAACCACGACCTATAAGTTTAATACTGCATACGGGTACCAGGAAGAAGAAAAGGCCGATTTTGGCGGTAACATGTATAAGACCGTACAATACGGCAATTATATTTTAGCCGGCAAAAGTTACAAGCCGCAAATGATAACAAGTATTCAAAAACATGCGGACGACGGCTCCACCTTTACGCAGAAGACTGCCATAACATATAATACCTCCAAAGGTTACCCGGTACAGGTCATCAAAAATCAAGGCTCTGTCCTCGCTTTGACGACCAATTTCACGTATGATGCATACGGAAATGTGTTGACGTCTGTGGAAAGCGGTCCGGGCATAACGCCCGTTACGAGTATCCATACTTACGACCAGACCAAACGGTTCGTTGCAGGTATTTCCACCTCCCCGGCTTCATCGGCCGCGTCGTTCACTTACGACACGTGGGGCAATGTGCTGACCGAAAAAGACGAAACGCAGGCAGGCAATATCCTGACCACTACCCATACGTACAATAACTGGGGCGCCCGTACTTCCACCGTTTTTCCCGACGGCAGGAAAACAACCGTCAAAAAAGGGTGGAACAACAGTCCCTCCAAGCGCTACTTTATCCTGACAGAGGGAACAGGACAACCCTGGGTAAAAACCTGGTATGACAATAAAGGGCGAGAGGTACAGGTTGAGTCGATCGGCGAAAAGAGCATGGATATCCGTCAAAATACTACCTATGACAACAAGGGGCAGGTTACCCAAACACAGGTCCAGGCCGGAAGCCTCACGACCACGGAAAGTTACGCCTACGATGCCCGTGGAAGGGTCACCACGTCGAATAACAGCGCCGGGCAGAGCGTTTCCTATACCTATAACAACCGGCAGGTTACCACAACTACCAACGGACGGTCTTATACGAAAACCTTCGACGCGTGGGGAGGAGTGAAGTCTGTCACCGATCCCGTATCAGGAATAACATATACCTATAAATCGTCCGGGAAACCGCAGAGTATCACGGCCGGAGGGGCTACGTTCTCCATGACGTACGATGATATAGGGAACCAGGTCGGATTGACCGACCCCAACGCCGGTACGCTCACTTACTTTTACGATGCCGCCGGACGGCTCACGAAACAGGTGGACGCCAAAGGTAAAATCACCACAAACCGTTATGATGCCTTAGGACGCCTTGTTTCCACCGTAACCGACGGTATAACCACTACCTATAACTACGGTACTTCCGGTTATGAACTGCAACGGTTGATAAAAGTGGAGACCGGCAACAATTATACGGCATATACCTATGACCGGTATGGACGCACCCTCACTGAAAAACGGCAGGTAGAAGGCAGTGGACTGCTTGAATTTACGTACGGTTACAATGCTAAAGGAGAACTAAGCGGTATCACGTATCCGGGCAGCCTGCAGGTTACCCGGCAATACGACGCCTACGGGAACCTGAACAAAGTATTGGCCGGCGGGCAGGCAATCTGGGAACTGACCAGAGCTACCGGAACGGAATATACCACCCTGCGGGGCGGAACGCTCACCTCCACCGAAACGCGTAACACTCAAGGACTGCTCACCAACCTGAAAACGGTAAAGGGTTCAACAATCCTGCACAATATGGATTTTGCATTCAACGGCGCCACCGGCAATCTTACCTCGCGCACCGGCATGACCGCCCAGACAGAATCCTTCGAATATGACAATGCGGACAGACTCACCGCTGTCAAACACGGCAGTGCCACGGCAATGAGTATGGGGTATAAGCCCAACGGCAATATCGATATCAAGACAGGGCTGGGACAATACGGCTACGGAAGCCGTCCCCATGCCGTTGCTTCGGTGGAGAATACCGGCGGCCTGATACCCTCCGGCAACCAGCAGATCGGCTATACGGCTTTTAACAAGGCAGTCCATATCGGGGAAAAAGTCGGAGCGGACAGCCTCGAACTCTCCTTCACTTACGGCCCCGACCGGCAACGGTGGAAAACTATATTGAAAAAGAATGGGAATATAACCAAAACAACTATCTTTGCAGGTGATTACGAAACAATTACCGAAGGCGGACAAACCCGGCAATTGTATTATATCGGCGCTGCCGACGGGTTGGCAGCTGTGTATGTAAAGCAATCCGGGCAGGCGGATAAGATCTATTACCCGCATACCGACCACCTGGGAAGTATTGTCAAA
>Ga0255346_1002778_pt1 | contig 21593 bp, 34 predicted proteins | sample wastewater_treat_FD_194410 | JGI IMG/M metagenome (GOLD analysis project Ga0255346, IMG submission 194410) | Wastewater microbial communities from Lulu Island WWTP, Vancouver, Canada - plant22 | ecosystem: Engineered > WWTP > Wastewater > Unclassified | place: Canada: Vancouver, British Columbia... | reverse complement strand
TGATGCAACTGGAAATGGGAGTTTATCTAATCCTTATGCTCTTGTTTCTTATGCTTGTACTCAGGCATCTGCAGGAGATACTGTATTTGTTTTGGCAGGGACAATAAATCAGGGAACAACACAGATCGTTAAGCCAGTCGGAGTGAGCATCTACGGCACGGGTCCTGCTTCGCATATTGTCTCATCATATACTAACGGATCTGCTCTTCAGGCAGCAATACAATGTGTATCTACAGCAGGTACCTCTGTTGATGATAATAGTTCAATAAGCTACATAAAGCTGACTGGCTCTTCTTTGACAGGAACAAGGGGAATACATATTGGTTATAGAAATAATATCCAGATACATCATGTAACGATAGAGGATTTTCTATACACAGGAATATTTGTCTATAGTTCAATCACGTCATACCCTACGCTTTTCCTTACCGGCATAAAAATACAAAATTCCACTATACGGAATTGCGCACAATATGATGGCACAAGTTATGGGGGTCTAATAATACTCTATGGCACAGATGGATGTGATGTCAGCGATTGTGTTCTCGATGCCAGAGGTAGGGATGCGGGTCTAAACGCCCACGGCCTCACCTCCTGCGGGAGCGACAGAGGGTATGATCTACGCTGACACAGATCATCACCTGTACTATTACAATGGGACTTCATGGATTTCAATGACTGACTGATATGAGAAAGATACTTATAATAATACTGCTTGCCTGTAGCCTTGTTGCCGAGGCTGATAAGTGGTACATAGCCACAGCAGCCAACGGTGGTTCTGATACAGACGGTGACGGATCGGCTGCACATCCATGGCTGACGCTAAAACACGCCTGCGACACGGTAACGGGGGCTAGCTTCGTTGGGGATACTATTGTCGTGGGTGTGGGCACATTTACAGAACCGGCACAGATAACTCTTGGCGTGGGTGTTTCAATCTACGGAGCCGGGGCAACAAGCATCATCAGCAGCACATTTGTAGGAGGACTTACCGAGGGGACGATACAGCTATCATCTTCAACTGAAGGCACAGCGGGAAATCAGTCAATCAGTTATATTAAGATGGAAGGCAATGTCACGGGTCTTGTGGGTATAGTTGTTTACCGCCGGAGCAATGTCAAGATACATCATGTGACAATTCAGAACTTCGTACAGGAGGGGATTAAGTTTCATGGAGGAAGTGGTTATAGTGATGAACCTACTACTTATGCAACAAGCAACGAAGTGTATAACTGTAACTTTTATACTACCGATGACGGTCATGGAGCAATACACCTCAATGGTCAGGATGGAATAAAGATTTATGATAACACCTTCACCTCAGTACAGAGAGAGTTGGGGCATGATCTTGGTCATATTGATATAGTGGAAGGATTTGTTAAAAACATCGAGATATACAACAACACCTTCACCTTGCCTGAACTCCTTTATGATACTGACGGCACATCGCTGCTTAATAACTTTCATATTGAGATATGGGATGGCATGGGCGGTAACAAGATATATGACAACACATTTATCGGTGGTCATTTTGGAATAGATGTGGCTGGTCACTTTAACGTGAAGGGAGCATCCGCATTCTCATGGGATATTTATGATAATGTATTTCAATGGGCGGCAAACAGGAACTATCTGAGTGTCGGTGATTTTGGGTCAATAAGCATAGAGGGAGCAACTGCATATTTATATATCCATAACAACCACTTTAAAAATGTCCCTGTAGCCATAAATTCATCAATAATACAGACTGATTTAATCCAAGAGTACATATACGTTTACTATAACATATTTGATAACATTGGCTTTGCTTCAAGTGGTTATCAGTATATGATGAGGATAAATCAAGGTCATGCCACCGCAGTAACAAGATACGTTTACATATATAATAATGTAATGTACGGCACTACATACCAGAGAGCAGGGGTGGTGATGGAGAGTACGGGTGCAATGTCTTATGTGGAGATACGCAATAACATAATATTAAATACAACAGGGAACGGAGGAACTACTTACGGTGCTATCACTTATTGGGATGATGCGGGAACGATAGACCATATCGCGATAACAAATAACAACCTGTATAATAACGTGGACACGGTATATTATCGTAATAGCAAGAGCGTAACCAACGAGACTTATTTGGGTAACATAACTACCGACCCGCTCTTTATATCTACCTCAGACTTTCACCTTCAGTCAACCTCTCCCTGCCGAGATGCGGGAATAGATGTGTCTGCAATCACCGGCGGACTTGACTTCCACGGAGCATCCTTATACGGGGCAGCCTATGACATAGGAGCCTTTGAATACGGGGCAATAGGAGGAGAAAGGTTCGGCAAAAACCGGCAGGGCGTGATGCTGAAAAGCAGAGATGGGAGAATGATGATATACAACTAAAAAAAAAGAAAGGAGAGCAAATACTCTCCTTCTCTTTTCAATACTTAACTAACTAATCACTTACCTTCTCAGATTTAATCATGTTACCACCTGCGAGTTCGGTATAATGAATACATTCAAATGCAGTGCCGGTATGCCAGTCAACAACTTTTGGAAGACTCCACTCTTCTGCTTCATTAGGAAGAAATGGATTTACCTCTTTCCCAATATATAAGTCTTCTGCTATCTCAGGAGGTATTCCTTTATCATCAAAGGCCACTACGAAGTATCTCCTTATATCTTTCATGTGACCATCCTTGCCGTCCTTCATTTTGAACGGAAGGATTATGCCACTTTCGGTTATCGTTTCATCTGCCGGGACAGATGTAACAAATATTCTTCCGTTATAAGGCCTGATATAACATTTTGGTATATCAATCTTACGTTTGCTGACTATATCTTCATACTTCGGTTGTTCTTTTTTGATAAGTTCAACATCAGACATGTTTGCATCAGCTTTCTTCATTTCAGTTTTGCCATTGCCTGCAATTGGAAAAACCATTCCTCGCTTTGGAACGGGCTGATCTTCGATAGCTTCAGATAATCTTGCTAACCTCTCTTTTTTTTCTTTTTCTTTATTCATCTTTTCAATCATATTTGGTGCTTAACATCCTTTCAAATTTAAAGCATTCGTCCCAGTATTTATCTTTATTGATTGGTAAATGTATTATCATTTCTTTATCAATATATTCACATAATCTGTCTGCTTCCTGTGGATAGTGTGATCTTACTATTCCTTTTGCTTTTTCTTTATCGAAGCAGGCATCAAGACCGAGGGTTGGGAAAAGATTATTTCCGGACATTATTGGAAGGCAATCACGAGCTATGCTGAAATGACGGCATCCGAGGAATCCGGCATTCTCTTTATATAGTTCTGCTGCCGGATGAGCAGCCTTAAAATATACATTTCCTTTCTTTTTATCTATCAGGTCAGCATACTTATGAGCTTCAGCTCCCCAGAGAAGGTATATTATCCTTCCTTTTTCATTTAATGCCTCTATTGCCGCTTTTACGACGATTTCCCAGCCTTTGTCCTTATGGCTACCTGGTTTGCCGCTCTCGACCGTAAGTGCCGTGTTAAGCAGCAGAATGCCCCCTCTTGCCCATTTTTCAAGATTAGGTGTTGGAAAGAACTCCTCTAAAGTGACATTGTGATAATATTGAATATTAAGATCACGGTATATCTCTTTAAAAATTATCCGAAGAGACTTTGGTATCTCCGGGCCTCTTGATGAAAAGGCAAGGCCATCAGCAGAGCCATTATGATATGGGTCTTGTCCAAGAATGACAAGCCTTGTCTCATCAAATGGACAAAGATTAAATGCTCTCCATACATCTCTTCCGGCAGGATAGATAGTCTTTGTAGCCCGTTCCTGTTTAAGGAAAGCTTTAATATCTTGCATTGTTTGAGATTGCAGCACAGGAGCAAGTATTGTATTCCAGTTATTCGTCATATATCCTCCTTACGGTTATCCTGTCAAGATCATTAAGATTTGATGTCGCAAAAATAACCTTTGCTACCTCTAATGCTTCTTTGTAATTATAGAAATGTCTTTGTTCTTCTTTTAAGACATCATTCTTTTTTGTCCAGTATATGAATCTGTATTTTCTCATTTCTTATTAAGTATTTTTGGATTGATAAAAAACTTATTATCCTTATAATGGCTTGCTGGTTTTGGATAAATACCATATTCAATATTAAGATGAGGAATGAGTTCTTCAATGTAGCTTGCCATATCAGCCTTTTTATAGGCGCTGAAGTCTTCTGTAACGGTTACAAGCCTTACAGTACCATCAGGCATTTGTACGCCCTTTTGCTGGCTTCTAAGCTCTGAAAACAGGTGATTGTGTATTTCCTTATCAGTCCATCCTGCGAAGACATTTGAGGCCATGCACTCCTGACGAATTATTCCACCGAAGTAATATCCCCATTGGTTGGTTGATATTTCTTCTTCTAATTCTTCAATGATAGCATAGCCTCTCTTGCCTTCAAGGATTTTACGCTTATATTCCAGCATTTCTTTGTCATCCCATATAAACTTCCCGTTTATTACTGAGAATCTATGCTGAAATTTAAGACCTTTTCTCACCATTCATCTCCTTCTGCAACTGGCGGGGCAGGCTGCGGCGGCTTTGCCTCTGTAGCAGCTTGTGGTGCCTGTTGCGTGGCCTGCCCTGTTATTAATGGATTATATTGCGCATCCTGTACGCTGCTGTCACGATAGAACCTGGCAGCATACTTCTTGAACTCTTCAGAAGTCTTTACTTTGTCTTGTAGCCACTTCGGCATCTTCTCAAAATGCGCCTGATCAAACTGAGCCTCACCTTTCTCCATTGGTTCCCAGTCAAACACATAAGATTCGTTTATCTGATCCGGACATACCATACTTTTAGGAAGCTGCATGATAGCATTGAATACAAGTGAAGTATTTTCATTTGTAGCTTCTGTTATCTGCTGTCCGATGTATTTCTTCTTTGTTCTGTGAATGAACTGCAGCAGGCATTTCCTTCCAATAAATATTGACGGATCAAATCCGGCTTTCTCCTGTTGAGTGAATGGTCTTCCTCTCCATTGTGAGACAAGCTTTGAGAGATTACTGTTGTCGTTTGTGCTGAGCGTAAGCTCTATTCCTACTACGAATGGCTGCGGCCCTTTGTCTTCATCAAATACAGCAAGAAGCTCAGGCATCTCCCATGTGATATGAACTTTGTCGGCTGATCCTTTCTGTACTCCGTTGATGATTGTTGGTACTGTTCCAATGTGAACTACCGAATAACATCTTGCGACTGTTGTCTGTGGTTGTGGCAGTTGCACTACTGCGAATGATCCACGATCTGTTGCCTTCATTTGTTTTTTTTGTTTTAGTTAGACAATAAAATATGTTTATGTAAAAAATAACTTTTCGTCTATGTGTGCCTTCAACATATCTGTTCTGACTTTTTTCATTCTATTTGTGTTTCCCCACATTGCAATGTTTGGTGAATAGTCTTTATTGATAGCACAGACATAGCTTGTATTGTCATCATTATGACTATGAAATACTTTTAGTTTTCCGGTATCAGAAATACGTACTGTATCTCCGCATTCGAATATCCCTGCTTTTAAGTCTTCAATCTTTTTTCTGTCTTGTTCTCTTACTATTCTTCGGTATTCTATAAGTTCAGTTTCGCGAATTATTGAGCAATAGTCTCTGAAGCTCCATGGTTTAAGTCCGTTTTTTTGAAGTTCTATATTTTTTAGTTCCCATAGACGAAGTTCATTTCTGCATCGAATTATTCTTACATGATGATTATACTGTTGCATTTTTTCCATACGGTTTTGGTAAATCTTTCTTGAAACGATGCCTTTCCTTCTTTTTTTGTTTGAACGACTTTTACATGTATATCCTTTCTTTCGTTTCTTTTTTACATGTACGAATGTGCCAAATCCATCTATGAATACCTTTCCTTTCGATCTGACATATCCCCATATGCCAGTTGCGGAGAAGAAGGTTGCCAAAATGGTGAGGATTAATTCTTCTGACAAGTCTTTCTTCTCCTTGCTGGCTTCTTGTACCATAAGCCTTATTACTTCTGGTATTGATTTCGGCCCGCTATAATCTCTATTACGCTTTACTGCGGTATGAATCATCAATATAGAACTTAACGCCAGGAATGGTTACTTTGTTATCCTTCAGGTCAGAACGAATCTGATCGTTGTTCTTGCGCATATAATCCCTCAACTTATCTTCATTTATTGTAAAGAACTCCCTTGGCACGACTGCTTCATCAATGACTACAAATTTAAGAACTTCTGCAACACCTTTGCGTGCCTGCTGATAACTTTTCTCAAATCCTCTCACTTCAGACTTTATCTCGCGATCAATCTTCTTTTCAATGGATTCAATTATCTCTGCGGACTTGACATTAGCCTCAATCTTTGCCTCGTTGATCTTTGCCATTGCATCTTCACGCAATAGCTTGCTATCGCCATTGAGATTATGCAGATTTATTTTATGTTTAGCAATACGATCTTTTATTCGGTTTATCATCTCTTCTGCCTGAGCAGAATAATGAATAAATATTTCCGGCTTTGGCACGCTTGTTACAACAACATTCATAAGCTCATCACATTCGTCTTCTTTGAGGCATCCTATTGATGAAAATTGTTTGCCGGATTTGTTGATCCATATTCCTCCGTACAGCCTTGCATTAAGCTGTTCATTGATCCTTGCAATCTTATCTTTCTCTTCATTCTTCTCTTCTTCAAGCTTTGCAATACGCTGCATCTCTTTTTCTTCCTGAGCTCTTATCATTGCAGCCTGAACAACCTTATATCTTGCAATATCATCATTGTACCTCTTCTTTGCTTTTTCAAGAGGAGCAGTCATTGTTTTTGCATAGGCATCAATTTCTTTACATGTATTGAAATACGGTGCTTTTAAAACCTGTCTTACTTTTTCAACATTCTTGAGTACCTCATGTATCTCAGAGGACTTGTTTTCAGCAGCCACAAGTTCATCATCTGTCTCAATCTTTAATGCAAGAGACAGCTTGTCATACTCTTTGATCTTATCCTGAACATCAGGAAATCTTGATCTTAACTCATCTACTTTCATGAGAGAGTCACTTGTCGGAACAAACAGTTCTTCTTTTACTTCTTTTGCTTTCATAGTAACTTTTTCAATAACAAAATTATAATTATAATATAATTCTTTAAGAAATTTCTGAACGTCATCAGCCTTCTGTCTCATAAGTTCTATATCTCCCTTTTCATCATTGCATAATACTATTGATCTCATTTTTTCATTATAAGTAATATCATGCTTTTCAAGAATTTTTAAGATATAGCGGAGCCGTGCATTTTTGCTACGTTTTATCTTTTCTATTGGATACAGGATATTGTTTTTTCTTGTAATATCCCTTTCCAGTGTGGGTTCTCGGGTTTTGAAATAACTTCTCGAGTTCTTCATCTGTAACGTTCCTTCTATGTAGTTGAGTCTTTCCTTTCTTTGGATGTTCAAGTGATACTGTTATTGTCATGGTAGTATAGTATATGTCCATCCTTATTGGCTTAAAATCGACCATTTTTGCATAGCTTACAAGCCGAGACTCAATGTTGACATTTATGTTTCTCCATCCATACATATTTGCCATAACATTGAGTTCGGCTATCCGCATCATAGCATATTGATCGCTAAAATCTTTCAGTTTCATTATCAAAATCCTTCAAACATTGCCTGGTTTGCTTCATGATAGGTTTTAAATGGAAAATAATCTCTTACAGACAGGTCATCTGCTCTTTGTCCATAGAATCGTCTGTTTGCAATATCAAAAGAGAATGTCGGTGGATCAACCGGACTTGTAAGTTCTCCGGCTGCTTTGAAATCTTTATTCTTTTGTACATGAAACTCTGTAACCATGTTTTTCCAGTCATCAGAATGTCTTCTGTGTATGCAGAATATTGAATAAGCTTTTATCCACCATACTTTCCCTCCGGTAAGACTAAACACGGTTGGTGCTTTATCTACTGCAACAGGGGTTTTTGGATGATGAGAGATGACATTAATAATGTCATTGTGAGTTGTGAATCTTACTTCTTTTGACAATTCATGTTCGAGGTACTTATCCTCATTATCCTGTGAACGGTAATTATGAATAAGGCTTGACCACGGATCGGTATAGAATCCCACTATTCCATGCTGACGAATAAGAGTTTTCTTGACTTCTCTTAGGTCTTCAGGAGTATAACCCTCATCATCATTAAGAAAGAATAGATATTTATTCATAAAATTATTCACAATGTCATTATATTCTATCTTTGATAATCTTCTCTGGCTTGTCTTGTCAAGTGATTTGCCGGTAAATATCTCTGCAAATGTTGCAATGATATTTTCTATCGGATAATTTTCCGGAGAATATATTCCCCATTTCCATTTGTATAATACTATTGATGCAGCAATGAGATTATACATAAATGAGGATTTTCCGGAGTTTGGATATCCAGACTGAACATATAGCCATCCTTTCATCCAATTAAAGTATGGATCAAGTGCCGGGAAACCGGTTGGTATTCCTTTTAGTCCTCCATGATCATAATACTTCTCAACAATATCCCAGTAATCACTCGATACAGATATACCATCAATAGGAAATGGCAATGATGCGTCTATTGTTGCAGCAAGTGCATCCGGCCCTTTCTCTACAAGAAGTTCATTCGGATCATTTATTGGTTTGCCTTCCGAATTATTGTAATCAGAGAATTTTATATATCTGCACCTCTCTTTGCCAAGCCTTCTTGCAAGCTCTTCCCTAAGCTTTATTCCTGGTGGATCATCGTCCGTGGCAAGATAAAATATCTCTATGTCTTTCAGCTCATCAATTACTGAATCAAGATATTCAAGATTAGCATCTGACATCACTGTCATAATACCGGTATTTTCATATTGTTCTTTCTCTCTCGGCGTTATTGTCGCGCCATTCGGAACAGAACCAATACCATATTCGTCAGCAAGACCAGCCTCAATATAACTTAGAACATCAATTTCTCCTTCAGTTATTATTCCTTTCTTTTTTCCTTTAAAACTATCAATATTGTAAATTGTCTTAGATGCATCAACAATCATCTTGAAGTTCTTGTACTGATCACGATATTTTATATTTATCAGTACATTGTCTTTAAAATACTTGAAGTTGATACATTTTCTTTGAATCCATTGATCCTTCAGATGTTCTTGTTCTGGAGGCACGCGCATCTGTTTCATTCCTTCAATAGACATTGATATATTCATTGCCCTTAAAGTTGGAACAGATATACCTCTTTTATTCCAGAACCATGATATTAATCCATTGGAGAGAGGTTGGAGATGAAGATCGCTGATTATAGGTTTGAATTTAGCATTCTTCATATAATCATCATCAATGACATATCCTCCCTCTCCACAATGATTGCATCTCCATGGACGTGGCTGCTTACGCATGTTTATTGCAAGCTTGCGTTCGTTCTGATGAGCCGGTTTTCTTTCCGGTGAACAGATTGGACAGATAATATAAAGCTCACCATTGTCAGCCGTTCGTGCATCTGCAGGAATAATAATGTCAATAACACCCTTTGATGTGATGATCTTATTTATCATATTCCTTCTGTCTTTCTGTTGCTGTTATCTGCTGAGCATTTACTGCTTGAGCCTTTGGTTTATCAAACTTGCTTTTTATCTGTTCGGACATGGCTTTCCAGTCAGTCATGAAATATTCATTCTTTGGATTGAGCCAACGTTCTGCTGCCATTATAGCACGATCAAAGCCTCTCTTCTTTTCCCATGAGAGATATTCGAGATAGTTGTCACGAGCCTCTATGATCACCTCTTTCGGATGAACCTTTCTTAGTTCATTATAAAACTTAAAAGACGCTTTCTTTGAGCTTGTAAGCCATACGACTTTCCCATTTTTACGCCAGAATTCTTGATCAAACTCTTTTTCAACATCAGGAAAACCAGATTCCCATTTTGACGTAAATAGTGGCATAGGATCACTTGTTATTGCAATGAATCCCTTTCTTTCAAGTGATCTTGCAACAATTTTTTGTTCCTCAAGAGTAAATCCGGTTTTTCTGTAAACATGGTTTACTTCTGGCGGAGTGCCATTTTTCTTACATTGGAATAAGTAATTCATGAGTACATATTCACTGCAATTCATGCCAAGATTTACTCTTACTGCGTGATTGATTGTAGTAAGACCATTGATCTCAAGTCTTCCTACCTTCTGTTCTGTTATCTTTTCACTCATAACTTTGAAGTTTTAATGAAGGAATTAACTTTTCTGCTCTGGTTTATGCCATTCAATAAGATCAACGTAAATAATGTTTTTACGCCATATCTCGCGTTTTTCTTTCACGTCCCAGTTAATGATCCAGTTAAGATTATAAGTACCGTGATACTCAGAAAATGGCAGAAATTCCGTCCCTTCTATCGGTTCTGACATATACATCTGGTTATTCACTATTGAGGTGAAGCTTTTTATCTTATCACCATCAAAAATATGTTGCTCCCAGTTTTTGATAAGAGTCTTTTTATCTTCAGCATTCTGAAGCATCTCATCAGCTTTCTTTTTATTGATCTTCTCTTCTTCTTTTTCAGCCAGGACTCTTTTAGAGTCCTTGACTGATTTTGTTACATTACTGCTCATTATTTATGCTATTAAGGATTTTTTGTTTTTGTTTTTCATCTATGGCAAATTTATTACGCATATCATATGCATACTTCACTCTTTGATATTGACCAAGAGTACATCCGTTACTCACATCGTATCTTCTCTCGGCAAGCCAGCGTACCTGCCATTCTTTTGCCGGTTGGTTGCTTATCAGTTCAGATGCCATGGCTTTAGTGTATTCAATATCCTCCTGATATACACCCATTTCTTTTATCCATTTAATCTGTTTTTCAGTGGCAGGTTCAAGCATCTTCTCAGAGTTCCATACTTTAAATTCAGGAAGTTTAAGAAGATCAATCTTTCTGTCAGCACCTATCTGTATCTTGATCTTACGAGCACGTTCTTCTCTGATAGCAATAAGTTTCTCCTTATATTCTTTTGGAAGGAACATGCGATCTTCTATATCCTTGTCTTTCTCCAGTTCATAAGCATTAATTAGACTATGCTTTCCTGTATTATCAACAAAGTCAAGAACGATACATATATCAGAACCGAACTTAGCCTTATACTCTTCTGATTTAAGACGTGTTCCACGACCTATTGCCTGAATATAGAGCCTTTCCGATTGTGTAGGCCTGCACATTAAAATACATCCTATATCATGATAGTCAAATCCTTCTGAAAGTATTTCACAATTAGTCAGAACATCTATCTCACCATTTTTGAATGAATTTATAAGTTCCTTTCTGTTAGGACATCTCTCTGTATCACTTACTATTGCTTCTGCTGTTATACCATGTTCACGAAGAATATCCCTTAGATTGTAAGAATGCTTTATATCAACGCAATATGCTATTGCCTGACGTCCCTTTGCATACTGAATATATTTTGTTGCTATCATAGCATTTCTGCTACGACTGTCAACTCTTTCACTTAATTGTCCCTGATTGAAGTCTCCAGCAATACGTTTTATATCAGATATGCTTGTACCGGTCTTTATCTGGTAAGCTTCTATATGCGATAACCATCCGTCTTTTATACCATCTTCGATTTTATATTGAAACACTATCTCCTGAGCAATATTTGTCATGCTCAATCCGTCAAGACGTTTTGGTGTTGCTGTCCATGCTGTTCTCAGTTTAGGACGAAAATGACGTATTGTTTTAAGAAATGTCGGAGATAAATAATTATGTGCTTCATCTATTACAATGTAATTGAATAGATACGGATCAATCCTGTCAAGTCTATTACGAAGTGTCTGTACTGATGCAACAACAATCTTTTTATCTATTTCAAATACCGGCCCTTTGATTATTCCAACCTGCATTGGCCAGAACTTACTTGCCTCTTCATAGGCTTGACTAATAAGCTCTTCTCTATGAACAATGAATAATGAGCGTTTGAAATGACGCATCAATTCAATAGATTGAAGACGTTTTCCGAGCCCTGTGGCTTCAACTATTAGTTGCTCTTTTATTCCATTGTCATATCTTTCTTTTATTGCTTTTTTGCATTCGACCTGGTAAGGTCTCAATTGAATATCTGTCATACTTGAATCGTTTATCTTTTTCTGTATATACTGTATTGAAAATTTCCTGTCTTTTATCGAGTTCAACTTCATTTAAGATCATTGATCTTAATATTTTAAGCTTCAGCTTCAATGGTATTTGTGATCCATTTGGTTGATTTTTCTTATATTTTCTTGATGCATATTTTATCCACGCATCAATTCGTGTGCTTGATTCAGTCCATAAATTAACGAATGTCTCATAATTTGTCTCAAGACCATTTTTTACCATTCTTACTGAATGCATTACTGTTGCATGATCTCTTCCACCATGCATCTCTCCAATAGTCTGAAAAGAATGCATTGTATATTTCTTTGACAATGCCATTGATATCTGTCGTGGCATTACTATTGATTGCTTTCTGGCATTTGCCGATCCTGACGGCATCAGTATATCGCTTACAGATGTATTTGAAACATCAGATACGATTTGCTGAATAATTGGTATTGGAACTGATTGTTTCATAATAATTAATTTAAGAAAGAAATAACTGATTGTCATAATTTGTTTTCTTCTATGAACTCATCAATTAATCTGTATTTGAATTTAAGCTTCTTATCTATTGCTTTTATATCAGTAAGTGTTGCTCTTACTGGCATGAATGTTTTGAGGAACAGAGCTCCGGCAGGACGTGGTTTTTCTTTGTTTGTAGGCATTGTAATGATTTTCTGGACATAGATACCATATTTCTGCCAAACCCACTTCTGATCAGTTGAAAACCGCCTGTACGCGTCATTCTGATTATATGTTCCCTTGACATCTATTACTGAAAAAAACGATCCCCGCTTTTCACTCCAGTTTGCAATAAACGGGTAGTCTTTCGGGGATCGTTGCTGAGCATGGAAGTCAGAGAAAAGTATGTTTCTTAATTTGCTACTCCAGTATATGATCCAGTCTGCCTGGTATTCATGTCCGCCAAATAAGAAAGCCTCTTCATTTACGATCTTTGTTTTAAGCTTTCTTTGAAATGGCAATGAGACACGATCAGAGAGAACAAACGATTTTGGATGATATTTATTGTGTTCTATCAGCCCTCTCTGATCAAGTTCATCAAGCCATAAGCTGAAATACCACTCTTCCTTAGAGTCATACGGTTCGGTCATCTTTTAATCCCTTAAGTGGACTTCAAAGATACAAAGTGCAGCAGATAAAAACAAGGTTTTTTAAGGAATTATTTCAAAAACATATTCTATCATTGAATGAGTGATTATAAGGTAATAGGTTCCTTCATGATATACTTTCTTTGTCTGCGCATTCCATGGATTATAGAAGTCAAGAGCAAGATCATCATATATCTTAGGATAAAACTTTTTGATCAGTTTTTTGATCCTTGCATATGAAAATCTCACTCCTTTCTTCTCTGCAATCTTTGCCACCTCAGGATAGATACATGTACCAATAAACTCTATGTTACGTACATCTTCATTTAATATTTTTGTTGACCTTTTCATGATGGTTGTAATATTCCGTCTGTGACATGAGAGTTTATTCTCGTAAACTCAAATTCAGACCTTATTGCCTTGTAAAAATAAGTTCCTGGAGATTTTGTCTCTTTGAGGTTGTTGAAAACATTCTCCGGAACATCATAGTATTCATAAACCTGTCCGTTATGAAATTCCATGTAAAGAGATTCGTCATCCTTATCATATCCGACTGATGCTATCATATCTGATATGACTTTGTGCATTTTGATCTTTTTCATTTTGCTTACCTATTATTTATTCGTTCTTCTCTTTCGGCATCGCCACGACGTTCCATCTCGTCTGCATAGTCATTTTCTTCATCCTCTGCAGTTCGTGAAACGTATCCGATGTCAAAACACATCTGGCATCCTTTGCCATTACATGCATGACATTTCTTTACTCCATAGTCAGGCTTCCCATCACCCTGATGAGAAACCTGACTCAACAATTGCGTGTAAATTCTACCCATCTTTCCCATTTTGATTATTAAAGAAAGAAATAAATTTTAGGTATGTATTTCCCAACGCGGTGATAGATCATTGCTTAAAGACACGGAAAATGTTGGTGCTGATCCGTTTCCTCCATTATCATGACGGCCATGATAAATGATGCCACCATTACCAATAAAAGCGTTGTCTCTTATCCTTGCGAAATAGAATGATCGTGGAGCAAAGTCAATTGTTATTGTTGTTTCGCTTCCAAGATTCTCATCAATTTTACTTAGCCTGTCAAGGCATTGTTGAAGTGTCGGATTGTTTTCATCCTTTGCTTTTTCGAGTTCTTTTTGCAAAACTCCGTTGGTCATGTCTTTCATTTTTTTTCTGTTTAATTATTTTGTAAAGTAAAGCACAATCTTTCTGGACAATTGTTTTATTCATCAGCCATTCAACATCAGGAGTACGGTCAACAATTATACTCAATGGTCTTTTGGATTCACTCTTGCGAAAGTATATTATTTTTGCTTTCATGTATCCGGCTGGTACAATACGAAAATTTTCGCATAATAGTTTCCATGGCTTAATCTTCATCTTCACCATAACTATCCTCCTTAGTATCCGGAAAATCTCTGTCTTCTTCCTCTTTCTTTTTTGGTGGATTAACTCCCTGTCTTTGCGTGAGCGCAAATGATCTCCTGATATTTTCCTTGTAATTCTGTATTGCAACATCTGATGGAATGTTTACATCAACAAGAATTACTGTTTTCTGATCAACTCTTACCCACTTTTTAAGCTTAGAGAGCTCTTCTTTTTTTCTTTTGTTCATACCGGTATAAGTGTTGTTTTAAGTGTTTCAAGATTGACATATATTCCTCTGCTATATATAACAAAGTTATGTAAAAGATTCCACAACAGATCAGCAGCGTACGTTGCCATGATCTTGTTTATAAACAGGTCTTGTCTGAATAACGACTCTGCAAGGCTGCATGATGGCTCATCCGGATCATCTTTGACATCTCTATATTCGTCAAAGAAATGTTTAAGCTTTGATACTCCATTTGATTTTGCTGGTTGCTTTGCATTAACAATAGTTCCGAGTATAATCTGTCCATGCCTCGCTGAATTACCAATATCAAGCCAATAAACAAGCCTTCTGTATGCAATATTATTTTTTGCATTATTATCTATAATTCTTCTGAGATGATGGAATATTTCTGCTCTTGATTGAACTGAATCAACACAGCTAATAGTGAAGTTTGCAGATAAATCATATAATGGATAATCCACTCCGAACCTGAATGGCACTGCAGACCATTGCGTTCCGAAATATCTGTTACATCTTGAGGTAAGTACTTCAGCTTTGTTTCTTCCTATATCAGAACGTGAGAATGCCTGGCGACCAACATTATGATCTTCCACTATATCATCATCAAACGTTCTTACGAACAATGGCTGATGACCAAGTCTTACCAACGCCGATGATAAGATCGCAAGATTTGTAAGCATATGCGATCCATTACCACCGGCACCAATAAGATTGACAGTAATATGATGGTTTGATTCAGCAATAATAGAATCAAGATAATGTTTTCTCATAGCAGATCAGAAAGTTTAAGGTTAGTTTTTATTAATTGACCTATAGGAAACTTTTTACCAGAATTGATAAGCTTTTTATAAAGCTCGATAATATCTGTTCTTGTTGTTGCCTCTCCTCCGGCATGAGAAAATTCAGAGTTCCACAGCTTATCTTCCCAGTATTTTATCTCATCATCAATAGTCTTAATATTTGATGTATCAGTTTTTACTGATCCCCAGCAAAGAGTATTATTAGAATAATAGTTAAGAAGCGGAGCATTGTAGAGAATAGTGTTTAATTTCGGTCTTCTGCTATCTTTTAATGCAAAGATTCTAAGTGAACTTATTGATACATCAAACAGCATTGCAGGCATAGGCATCAAACCGTTACGCATTTTAAGCTTATCATTAAGTATTATATTGACCTGTGATGCTTTTCTCCACCATATTATTTTCCTGCGATACTTCTCTGGTTGAAACATCAATACATTTTCCGGTATAAGTTTAGAAGAGAAATAACTTTCTTGCTGATCGGATGCAGTAAGACTCATAATTTTTGACATTGCATCTCTTGTTATCGGTCTTGCTGCTCCAATAATCATCTTACCATTTCTGTCATAACCTACATTTGCTATTTCAACATAAGTGTTTTGCCCTCTGTATACTGTTATGATTTCAGATAGTCTTGATGTTAATTTTTCTTTAGACATAGTTCTTTTGGTTTATTGTAAATATAATCATATAGCATGGCAAATGCAGACCTTCCTGAAAGGATTGATTTTGCAAGAAGTGCCGGTATATCTTTGAATGCTTCCTTGTGTACATTTATTGCATTATCAAACTCTTCTTTTGTGCCGCATGTCTGAACAGTACTTGGATATATCTCACCAAAGTTTCCGGCAGATTCTCCGAGAAAAGAACAGACATTTTCATTATACTCATCACAATAGAACCAGACTATACGAAATACATGATACATCTCTACTGGAAAGCCATCATTATATATGTCATCAATATCAATATTATACTCTCTGGCAAATGCATCCCTTGCAATATTGCATATTTCATGCATGCTCCAGTCAAACTTATCGAGTTTAACTGTATTTCTCTCCCATCTTTTTATTTCCCGAAGAACATCACTCGGAAGATTTGATTTTTCAAGAAGGTCTTTCATCACATGTTTATCATAACATCTTGTTCTAAGTGTTTTTACATATTCATTTGCATGTCTTTTATAAAGTATTACTTCCTTCTTTCCTTCATCAGAGAGATTATTGTAGCTTTCAAGCATTATGTCTATCTCCCAGTCCATTTCGTATATACTGTTTATTATATCAACATCATGCCTTCCATAAATAGATAATATATTGCATAGATATTCATGCAATGGTTTATTAATTCTTTTTATCATTGGAAGAATAGATATTGGTATAGCATATAGCATATTTCCGGCATAATCATCAAATATTCTGACAGATAATTTGTAATTTCCGTCTGAACCAAGAATTACATGAAATCTTCTGTCTTTGTATTTTGATTCTATCGTATCAAGTGTTCCGAGAAATACATCAAAAAGCTGTTTATCCGAATAACTGCTAAAATCTGTATTTTCGAGCATCATGAATTCATCATGAAATATCGGAATAATATCTTTCATGATTTTAATACAGTTATTTCTTCCATTATATACATCATGAGCATCAGTGGAAAAATATAAATCCACATCAGATATTGTTTTATAGTTCATGGTAAGAATGGTATTAGTTCTTCCGGAGCAGAAGTTGTTTCTTCATCATGCATTTTCTCTACTCTTAGATAATCATCTCTTATGATAGCCGCCAAATCTACCATATATTGAAAAGAAACAGGCTGGGTCTCATCATACTCCAGCCTGTTTACTGCTTCAATGAAATTCATTATCCCTTTGTTCCTGCTGTACCGCTAAACTCGTACACAACTCTGTCTATGCCTATCTTTGGCGCAGATATAGTGGCATTAATAAGATGCGGATAATGCGGTACGTATGAATCAAGAACCTGCTGGGGAGTCCATGCAACATTCGGGTCAGAGAGTGTCATTCCTGTTTTCTTATCAATAAACTCTCTTCTCAACGGTTTTGTACTCATATTACCACTCATCTTCTGCTTCATTTATTGGTTGTGAATTACTTGCTGCAATATTGCCTATGTTATCAGTAATAACTGTAGGTTGTGGTTGCGCCGGTTTTGGAATTGTCATTGCAATTGGTTTTGCAGTATGCCCGACAGGTTTAGCTTCTTCCTGTTTTTCTGGTTTTATATCATCAAAGACTTCCTCGGCCTTGCTTTCTTTTGTATCAGAGAATGGGAGGTCGTCATCGCCGGAAGGTTCTTCGGCAGGAACTTCTTCTTTTACCTCTTTCTTTACCTCTTCTTTCTTCGATCTTGTCTTACGTGTTGTCTTTACACCTTTTGGCTTCTCCTCTGCCTCAAGTGTTGATTGCTCAACATCATTGAGATTTGATTGCAGGCCATTAAGAACATCAACGCTTTTTGCAAGTGAATTAATGAATCCGGCATCAAGCTGTTCAGCAGTGCCGGTTATACATAACGGAACAAAACCTTTCAGTGGTTCATCTTTGTCTTTTGGCTTAGGAAGAGAGATCACTGTCAATCTCTCTCCCGATGCCGTTATGGATATGGTAATATTCATATCACCAATTATCCCTTTAATCTCTTCGAAAAATCCCATGTTTATTATTATTCAACGATTATTGCTTCCGGAACGTTCATCTCGAATCTGTCAATCAGATATTCTGACCAAAGATTACTATTATTTGCGATTTCTCCAATATCAACGATACCGGGTTTCATAATTGATGTTCCCCAACTATAAACATCCCATACGTTTGCAAGACGATCTTCTGTCCTGCGTGACTGTATCATCTCGCGGGTAAAATTACTCAGCTCATGAGTATCAAACGGTGTCAGTCCTCCCTTGAAGTATGCCTGTTTGATTGCACGGATATACAGGTCTCCGATTATTTCTTCGACAACAGGAATATCTTTCGGAAGTTCATATGACTTCATCTGATCCATGATCTCATTCTGAACATTCCATATCTGCTGAAGACCTTTTACCCACTGGCGAAGTTTATGCATCATCAGTTCCCATGGCAAACCATCGTTCTTTCCATTATCATATGTATATGTTCTCAGAACTGTTCCTCCAAGAACATTGAAGTTCACGCATTCATGAACATGTTGTCCAAACGCAACAGAAAGACCTTCTTTGTTAAGGGTAAGCCCTATTGCAAAGTTTCTGAGCTCACTTCCAGTTCCTGTCATAAGACCAGGTATCTGAATAACATTTATGATCTTATCATGTCTCCAACGGTCAACCGGTGCGATTTTTGCATCAAACCCATCAGCTTTCTCAGCATCGGTAAGATATGCTTTAGAACTATTATACTGAACATGAAATTCACCTTCAGTATAATTTACGTTTTCTTCGCGGAGCATACCAGTAATTACTGAATACATTGTCCAGAACTGTGTCGGAATATTTCTTATTCCCACGAGCCCGGAGTCACGTCTTATACTGCTGCTAAGTGCCGCAAGTGATATTGGCTGCACCTTGTTTTCTTTTAAGAACTCATAAATCTCTGGTGCCTTTGCTTTTTCTGGCATCATCGCCATTGCTTTTACTTCTGTCATTGCTATTTACTTTTTTGGTCAATTATTGATTTAAGAAGTTTTCCTTTCTCGTTTATAGCTTTTATATTGTTATCAGTATCACGATACCTGAATGAGTTTGGGTTTTTCGCTCTATGCTCTTCAGCCAATACATTTTTATAAAACTGAACATCAGATTTGAAATATAATCTGAGTTTCATGCAGTCTTCCAGTGATTCGGCACTCATCACTTTTATAAAGCTTTCTGGTTTTGCTTTAAGCAGAGATGCTCCGAATTCCCTCTCTATTCTTCTAAATACTTGTTCATTTGGATCCATTGCATATTATTATTAAGATTTAATAAGAAAATAAATTCTTTGTTCAAAGCAAAAATGAGGGGGCCAGTACCTTGTGCCGCCCCCTCACCGGTTCTGACCAACGCCATAAACCTGCTACCTTGACATACAGCATCAAATATATAAAATATTTATCATAACATTGAAGGCATAATTATGCCATACGATTCAGAATACTCAATTTCTTCTGCTGGCATAGTAACAAGACATCCCTCTATTGATGATCTGAAGTTATATATAAAATATGATCCTAATCCACCATCAGGGCTCATTGCTCTGTGGAGATTATTGAGCAGTTTTGAGCCAAACTTAATTTTGTCTATTGGTTTCATTTCTGTAATAGATGGGATAATAGACTTGTAGTTCGGAAATTTCTCAAAATCTTCCTCAAGTTTATATATTATTCTTGGATATTTGTGTATATAACGAAGTTCTGGAAAGAGTATTATTTCTTTCTTGTCACTTGAGAGTTGAACATATGCAACTTCTTTTTTTCGTATATCTTTAATACATTTATCAGAAAGCATTATTCCTTTTTCCGGGAGAGAATCTGCAAATTCTTCTCCGAACAAAACTTTCGTTTTATGCACGACAATTATATGCGCATCTGTTGCCACTGTGTCTTCCCTGCTAACAAATGTTGATGATATAGCAGGCCTTAAGCCATCTTTTGATGTTGCGTAGTATAATGCTGGTATATTCATAATAAATAATTTAATTGGTTCAAAAAAGAAAGCAGCATCTCTGCTGCTCTCAATGTTCTTTTATTTCTGTGTATTCTTCTTTTTTGTTGACATATAATCCTCGTCGGTACACCTCGTATGATGCATGAATATCCTGTATTTTGAAATACTTAAGCTGATCAATGATTTCTTTCGATGTGCTTCCCATATTCACCATCTGCTGATAGCATGATTTTGATCGTCTCACTAGATGCAATATGTTCATTAGATGCATATCTTCTATCTCGACATATCTTGTCGTTGTTCCATCCAAATGTGTCCATACGGCCTTTTCGTGACCTTCTGGACGACTTTTATACTCTTCGGGTATAATGAGTCCACCTTCTACTGTAAAGTCCTTAAACAGTCCCATTTTAGTTTCTTTCAATGATTTCTTCAATAAGTACTATAAATCCTGCAAGCAGCAGATCAACTATGAGTGCAAGTATATGCCATCCTACGAGCCATAGGACAGATTGCCAGAATCCTTCAGGACGCATAAGATTATATGAGAATAATCCGGCTGCTATATAACCTCCTATCATAAGAATGAATATCACAAAGCATGATATTGCTTTGAATTTGTCTTCGAGTTTTTCTTTCCACTCTTCCATGATTTATTTTTTGTTTTCGTATTTTTCAATCAACTTGTTATATGCAAGGCTACAAACTACCTTTCAATTGATAAATTTCGTTTTGTAGGTCAGAAAATTGGGGATGTTCTGCCATTAAATTAAAAAGCCTTTCAAGTACATAGTATCTATTACTATTTGTGATTTCCAAATACCCAATCTTTCTTTCAAGCTCATTTACGTGGCTTTTTAATTCCCTGTTTTCGGTTTGTAGGCTGTGTAGTTCCCATTTGTCTGCTTTGTCCCCCAATTTTCTTTCAATTTCGTATGTATTCATAATTCTCGTTTTTAAAACCGCCCAGCATATAACAGGCGGTATAGTTTATAAGCCTTTGAAAGTTTATCGTTGGATTGAAGCGGTGCGGTAGGCTTACAAAACCATACCGCCAGCCCGTTACCGCCAATTAAATAGAACATCGTGTTCGTAAATAAACTGGTCGGCACAATTATTTAATACGTTTTCTGGTTGGTTTTGATATACCTGATTATTTCCAAACATTTCATCAATAACATATTCTCTTGCTATATTCCGTGATGAAAATATTTCAGCAACTTCTGAACCACCAAATCCATTTTCTTGATAAACTACATATACTTTCATATTTTCTTTCCATTTAATTGTTC